>Ga0213875_10002029_pt1 | contig 12476 bp, 13 predicted proteins | sample BarmaccomBMRX_R8_FD_160105 | JGI IMG/M metagenome (GOLD analysis project Ga0213875, IMG submission 160105) | Root-associated microbial communities from Barbacenia macrantha in rupestrian grasslands, the National Park of Serra do Cipo, Brazil - RX_R8 | ecosystem: Host-associated > Plants > Roots... | reverse complement strand
TCGCAGGCGCCTTATGGCACCGGCTACCACGTCGCGGTCTGGGAGCCAACGTGAGTGAGTCCGGCCCTGTGGCGCTTGTCGGTCCGACCGCGACGGGCAAGTCGGAGCTCGCGATCTCGCTCGCCGCGCGGCTCGGCGGCGAGGTCGTCAACGCCGACGCCATGCAGCTGTACCGCGGGATGGACATCGGCACCGCCAAGGTGCCGCCGGCGGAACGCGCTGGCGTGCCGCACCATCTGCTCGACGTGCTCGACGTGACGCAGACCGCGTCGGTCGCCGCCTACCAGTGCGCCGCGCGGGCGGTTGTGGAACGGCTGCTGGCCGACGGGCGGCGGCCGATCCTCGTCGGCGGGTCCGGACTGTACGTGCGGGCCGTGCTCGACGACCTCGAGTTTCCCGGTACCGATCCGCTGGTGCGCGCCAGGCTGGAGGACGAGCTGGCCAGCCTCGGGCCCGCGGTGCTGCACGCCCGCCTCGCCGCCGTGGACCCTGTCGCCGCGACCGCGATACTGGCTGGCAACGGCCGCCGGATCGTCCGCGCGCTCGAGGTCGTCGAACTGACCGGCCGGCCGTTCTCGGCGACGATGCCGAGACCAGGGCCGGCTCGCTACGACACGATGCTGATCGGTCTGGACCGTGCGGCGGATGACTTGGACGCCAGGGTGGACCTGCGCGTGCGGCGGATGTTCTCGGCCGGCCTGGTCGAGGAGGTGCGCGCGCTGGAGGCCGAGGGGTTGCGTGCGGGCCGGACTGCGGCAAGGGCACTGGGCTACCAGCAGGTGCTCGCGGCCTTCGACGGGGAGTACGACCTCGTGACCGCGGCAACCGAGACCGCCCGCGCGACCCGGCGGTTCGTGCGCAGACAGCGGTCGTGGTTCCGCAGGGACGGGCGGATCACCTGGTTCGACGGGGGGCGCCCCGACCTGCTCGACGCGGTCACCGCGTTGGTCGGCGGCTAGTCTGGCCGATGTGGGCGTCGAGTTCGTCAAGGGGCACGGTACGGAGAACGACTTCATCCTGCTGCCTGACCCCGACGGGGCGTTGGACCTGACCGCGGAGCGGGTCCGTGCGCTGTGTGACCGGCGCCGCGGTCTTGGTGCCGACGGCGTGTTGCGGGTGCTGCGCGTCGACTCGCTCAGGGCCGACTCCACTGTGTCCGATTCCCTGGGAACCGAAGCGCGCTGGTTCATGGACTACCGCAACGCCGACGGGTCGACGGCTGAGATGTGCGGCAATGGCGTGCGGGTTTTCGCCAACTATCTTGTGGCGGCAGGGCTGGCCGAGGTCGGAAAGTTCACGGTCGGCACGCGGGCGGGCGCTCGGCCGGTCATCGTGCACCCCGACAGTCGGGTGACGGTGGGGATGGGCCCGGTCAGGACCACCGGGCGCTCGGTGGCCTCCGTCGGAGGCCGTGCCTTCGCCGGGGTGGCCGTCGACGTCGGCAATCCGCACCTGGTGTGCCTCACCGATGTGGCTATCGCCGAGTTGGATCTGACGGTCCCCCCCGCGTACGACCCCGTTGTCTTTCCGCGCGGTGTGAACGTGGAGTTCGTCAACGAGATCGGCCCCGACGAATTCGACTCCCTCGCACTGCGGATGCGTGTGCACGAACGTGGAGTGGGGGAGACCCGGTCGTGCGGCACCGGCACCGTCGCGGCGACGGCGGGGGTTCTTCATCTGGCGGGCAGGTCCTCCGGACACTCCACTGTGGAGATCCTGGGTGGTGAGGTGGAGGTCTCGGTACAGGACGGTGTTGGCACGCTCACCGGACCGGCCGTGCTCGTGGCACGGGGGGAGCTCAGCGACGACTGGTGGACTGACGCCGCGGCCGCGTCGTTCATGCCGAAGTGATCGCCGTCGTGGAACGGTCCTCGGCGAAGACGCGGGCGAGGGCCAGGAGGTGCGTGAGCTCACTGGTGAACGCGTTGGCGGTCTCGCTCGGGTCACCGCCCGGTTCGGCGATCGAGGTCTGGGCCGCGTCCGAGCCACTGGTCATGGCGAGCGCGGCCGTCCTGATCCGTGTGAGGTCTGGTGTGGCGAACATGCCCTTTGTGGCGCCGGTGCCTGTGGCTGACGGCTCGCCGTGGGCGCGGATCTGGTGAAGCCAGTCGTTGATCTCGATGACGCGCCAGAACAGGCGGGACTCGATACTGAACCGCTCCCGCAGGGTCTCCGGCTTGTGGACCATGCCCGGATCGATGGGCCTGAGAGCGTGCCACAGGGGGCGCAACGCGCGGTAGTTGCGGACGCTGGCGCCGTGGCTGAGCAGCCACTGTTTGGCGGAATCCAGCCGGGAGGCGACGGGGACAAAACCGACGCCCAACGTCGCGACCACACCTCCGAGGCTCAGTATGGTGGGCGCCACCCGCACGCTCCAGTAGTCGAGGTCAATGTCGAACCACCGCGCGACGACCGCTCCGACGACAATGAGCAGATAGGTCATCATGAGGGCAAACCCGAACGCCACAATGCGCAGACCTCGGCGTACCCGTGGTTGGTCGGCGGGCGTCTCGCTGGCGAACCGCATGCACAACAAGGCTCCGTTGCATTCCGCCACGATCCAGGTGGCTAGGTAGAGCAGAACGTATTCACGGAGATAGGGCACCCGTGCGGCGGCGGTGGGAAACTCGATATTGCGATATTCCGCAATCCTCGGGCCCGCCATGAAGAGGACGACAAGCGTGGTGTTGACCAAGCCGTTCCCGAGGATCCACCATCGGCTAGCCCGCCATGCGCGCTCGCGTGGGTAGTACCAGTACAGCACCATCATCCGTATGGTGCACACCGAAGCGGTCCCGGTGACATGTACCAGCAGCGTGGCGAAGTTGGGGATCTGGACGAGGTGATCCAGGTTGACAGCGACCGTGGGAGCGGCGAAGAAGAACGCGAGGCCGCCGAGCAACGCCGTGGCACAGACCGGTCGGATGGTCGGTTTGCGGTCTGGCGGAGTGTGCCGCAGGACCCTCAGTTTGTAGGCCAGGAACGCGAAGACCGCGAACGCGGTGCCGAGATACTGAGCGTCGTTCACAATGGTCCCTGTCTTCAAAACGACCAGTCGACAACATGCCGCGGAGCGCGCCGCCTCGACGGTGTCGTCGGTCCGACGCGGCTCTCTTGCAGCCTTCTGGACTGATGGCTTACGCCTAATGGCGTAGGCAGCGTACCGAAGTGGATCAGTCTGCGCGCTCGAGGCCCGCTGGCAGCTCACGCACGCCGGTCAGGCGCGAGGTGACCAGCCACAGCACGGCGGCCAAGCCGCCGCCGGCCGCGACCCACAGTGTTGCCCGGGCGCCGATCCACTGCGCCAGAGCACCGCCGGCGAACCCGCCAAGCGGCAGCGTTCCCCACACCAGGAACCTGACTGAGGCGTTCATCCGTCCGAGCAGGCGGTCCGGGCAGATCAACTGCCGGAAGCTGACCTGTGCGACGTTGTAAACCACCGCCCCATAGGAGGATGCGGCTTCACCAACGATGAACAGTGCGAGCGTCGGTCCTTGGTTGGCCAGCGGCGTGAACAGGGCCAACGGGGACAGCAGTGCCGGAGCCAGCCAGATAGTCCTCGCCTGTCCCATGACGCGGATCCACAGCGAGCTGGTCAACGCCCCGAGCACACCGCCCGCACTGGCCGCGGTGACCAGTAATCCGGCTTCACCTGCGCTCAGCCTGAGCTCCCTGACCAGGAACAGCATCATGACCGCAGTGCCGACACCGTTGAACAGGTTGGCGGTCGCGGTGTAGCCGGTGATGGAACGCAGCAGCGGGTGGCCTAGAACGAACCGGAGGCCCTCTCCGATGCCCGACCACATGCTGCGTCGTGGTGCGCCGGCGGTGGCCGGCTCGACCGAGGAGATCCGCCACAGCAGCAGCGCCGAGACCAGGAAGCCGACGCCGGTGGTGAGCACGGCATTGGCGGCGCCGGCCAGCTGCGTCAGCCAGCCCGCCACGGCCGGCCCGGTCACCTGGGCCGTGGACTGGCTTGCCTGTAACTTCGCGTTGCCCTCGGCGAGACGATCACGGCCGACCAGTGAGGGCAGGTATGACTGGTAGGCGATGTCGAAGAAGACCGTCAGCAGGCCGACCAGGAGCGCGATGGCGGCGAGACAGGCCACCGTGAGCACGCCGAGCCACCAGGCAAGCGGGACCGCGGCGAGGAGTATGGCCCTTCCGACGTTCACCCAGAGCATCAGCGAACGACGGTGCAGGCGATCGACCAAGACTGCGGCCGGCAGGCCGACCAGCAGGAATCCCGTCGTCTCCGCTGCGGTCAGCACACCGACCTCGAAGGGAGTGGCCGCCAGCCGGGTGATCGCCAGGACAGGGATGGCGAACTGGCCGATGAACGAACCGAACTGGCTGATCGTGTCTGCCGCCCCACAACAGGCGGAAGTCGCCGTTAGCGGCCAGGGAACGTCGCAACATGGGCGCAGCCTCGCACAACTAATTGGAAAGTATCAATCAGTTAGACTGTGCGCATGCCAGCTCCCCGCCGACGCCGGCCGGCGACCGAAGCCGAGGCCGCAGCGCTGGCCTCCGACATCAGGATGCGCATCATCCGACTGACCTACCGGCGGCCACTGACCAACAAGGAACTGGCGCTGCGGCTGGACAAAGATCCGGCGACCACGCTGTACCACGTGCGCAGACTCCTTGGGGCCGGCTTCCTCGAGGAGCTCACGCCTCGCCGGGGAACTCGTGGCGCACGCGAGAAGCCCTACCGGGCCACCGGAACGCAGCTCGCGTTGGATTTCCGCGCCGCGGCCTCGGGCAGCGCCGTCAACGAGGCCGCGTTCGGTGCCTTCCTCGCCGAAGTGGCCGCGTTCGGTGTCTCCGCTCTCGAACAGCGCCGGGTGGTCCTGCAGTTGCCGGCTGAGCAGCGGGCCGAGCTGATGGACCGGATCGACGCGGTACTGGAGGACTTCCGGGGGAGGCCGTCCGGTTCCGACGGTGACCGTTTCGCGATCTACCTGGCCAGCTACGACGGCAACTGACCCACGGCGACTGATCCGGGGAGCGACTTTGACCTATGCCAGGGACAGTGGTGAGAACAGTGCTCTGCTCCGCCCGGCGGCGCCGACCCGCACTTCCACCGGACCTTCTCCGAGTCGTTCTACGTGCTGTCCGGTGTCGTGAGCCTCTACGACGGCACACGCTGGCTGGATGCGCGGGCAGGCGACTTCCTCCACGTGCCCGAGGGGGGCGTGCACGGGTTCAGCAACCGTTCGGGCGCCGAGGCCTCGATGCTGATCCTGTTCGCTCCCGGGGTACCGAGGGAGTCCTACTTCGAGGAGCTGGCCGACATCACCCGTTCCGGTCGGTCGCTCACCGACGAGGAATGGCGGGAACTGTGGGTCCGCCACGATCAGTATCCGGCATGAGCGGGCTAACTCGGTGGAGCCGACTATCCACATGTGGGACGATCGATCTCAAGATGACCGATGACACCGATTACTCCGCCGACCCCCGAGAGTTCGACTCCGCGGCGTTCGACCTGTGGAACGACGATGCCGGCCCGGCCGACGAGGTGCTGTCCACTGGAGAGCTTGAGCTGGCCGAGCGTACCGCGCTGCGGCGCGTCGCCGGGCTGTCCACCGAACTCGCGGACGTCACCGAGGTCGAATACCGCCGACTGCGTCTTGAGCGCGTCGTGCTCGTCGGAGTGTGGACCGAGGAGAGCGGAACCGACCCGGAGGCCTCGCTCGCGGAACTGGCAAGGCTCGCCGAGACCGCGGGCTCACGGGTGCTGGAGGGGCTGGTGCAGCGTCGCGGCCGTCCCGACCCGGCCACCTACATCGGGTCCGGCAAGGTGCGCGAGGTCCGTGATGTCGTGGTCGGCACCGGCGCCGACACCGTGATCTGCGATGGCGAGCTGTCCGCCGGCCAGCTTCGCCAGCTGGAGGAGCGGCTCCAGGTGAAGGTGGTCGACAGGACCGCGCTGATCCTGGACATCTTCGCCCAGCACGCGCAGTCCAAGGAGGGCAAGGCACAGGTAGAGCTGGCCCAGCTGCAGTACCTGTTGCCACGGCTGCGTGGCTGGGGTAGCGCGATGTCCCGGCAGGCCGGCGGGCGTGCCGGTGGTGGTAACGGTGGTGTCGGTCTGCGTGGTCCCGGTGAGACCAAGCTGGAAACCGACCGTCGGCGCATCCACAAGCGGATCGCCAAGCTGCGTAAGCAGATCACGGCCATGGAGGTGGTCCGTGACACCAAACGTGGACGCAGGCTGGCCAACGAGGTGCCCAGCGCGGCGATCGTCGGCTACACCAACGCCGGCAAGTCCAGCCTGCTCAACGCGATCACTCAGGCAGGCGTGCTGGTGCAGGATGCGCTGTTCGCCACGCTCGATCCCACCACCCGTCGCTCGCGTACCCCTGACGGGCTGGTCTACACGCTGACCGACACCGTCGGCTTCGTCCGCCACCTGCCCCACCAGATCGTCGAGGCCTTCAGGTCCACCTTGGATGAAGCTGCCGATGCGGACCTGCTCGTGCACGTCATCGACGGCTCGGAGGCACGGCCGGAATGGCAGCTCGACGCGGTTCGAGAGGTGCTCGCGGAGATCAGTGACCAGCGGGGCGTCCCGATCCCGCCCGAGCTGGTCGTGGTCAACAAGACCGACGCCGCCGACCACGTGGTGCTGGCCAGACTGCGCAACCTGGTGCCTGACGCGGTCTTCGTGTCGGCGCACACCGGGGTAGGCATCACCGAACTGCGCGAGCGGATCGCTGCCGCGTTGCCAAGGCCAGGCCTCGTTGTGGAGATCCTCGTGCCCTACGACCAGGGCGACGTCGTGGCCAGGGTGCACGCCGAGGGGGAGGTGCTCGAGCAGCGGCACACCCCGGAAGGCACCGAGTTGCGCGCCAAGGTGCGTTCCGATCTCGCCGGAGCGCTACGGCGCTACGCGACCAACCGCGCGCCCGCCTGACGCCGCCCCGCCCCGCAGGGGCGGATACTCTGGTAAGAGGAACGGTGTGAGCTGCCAGCGGTGAGGAGGACGGCTATGGGTGAGTTCAGCCCTTGGCACCTGGCGATCGTGGCACTGGTTTTCGTCGTGCTCTTCGGTTCGCGCAAGCTGCCTGACGTCGCCCGCGGTGTGGGGCAGTCACTGCGGATTTTCAAAGCCGAGATGAAGGCGGACAGCTCGGAGGAAGCCAAGCCAGCCGCCGCGTCTCTCCCTCCGGCGACCGAGCCGCAGGCCGCCCCGCAGCCGGATGCGCGGCAGTCGACGACCTCCTGACGGTCGGCCGGGTTCGCCGCTGCCGCTTCAGTGGGCACGTGGTGGGCGGATGGCCGGCAACACCGCCTCCACCAGGGTGGCGGCCGTGTCGGGATCGAGCGGATCGCCGCTGACCAGCCAGTGGTAGATCAGCGGTCCGAATACGAGGTCCCGAATGGTCTCGGCACCGAGGCCCGTCGTCAGCTGACCGTGGCGGTGGCCGTACGCCACGATGTCCCGGACCACCCTGTCGCGGGGCAGCAGGTAGCCCTCCCGCAGGCGTGCGGCGAGGTCCGGGCGGCGACCGGCCTCCGCGTGCACCGCGAGTACGGACCTTCCCGCCGGGGAGTTCACCAGCCCGGTGACGAACTCGATCGCCATGGTTCGCAGGTCGTTGACCGCGTCACCGGTGACAGGTGCCTCAAGCGGGGGCACCGTTTCGGTCAGGACGTGTACGACAAGGTCGTCCTTGGTCGACCACCGACGATAGATCGTGGGACGCCCTACTCCCGCGCGCCGTGCGACGGATTCCAGGGTGAGACGGGCGTAGCCGTGCTGTTCCAGCAGGTCCAGAGCAGCCGTCACGATCGCACGGTCAGCGTCGGCGCTGCGCGGACGCCCTCGGGACGGTGGCCTGGAAACCTGGTCTGACGGGACCATGCGGTAGAGTGTAATATATTACATGTCGTAACGTAAAGGAGGGTGTCGGATGCGTCGACTCGTCGCGTCGGGCCTGTTCCTGGCCTGGCTGGCCAACGACATCGAAGAGTGGATCACTGTGTCCCGCTGGTCAGAACGCGATGCCGGGACCAGTCCCGCGCGGCGCATCGGCCTGCCCTGGTTGAGGCGTCCGGTGCCCGCCGCACACATGCGGGTGGCGATCGGGCTCATGGGAACCCTCGTCGCGACCGCGTCCCTCGTGGGGCTCCGCACCGGTGGCAGGTCGAGGCTGTTCCAGGCGGCGCTGTTCGGCTTCGGCGTGCACGGACTCGGACACCTCGCACTCAGCGTCGTGCATCGGGGATATACGCCAGGCGTGCTGACGGCGCCGACCGTGGTGGTGCCGTTCTCGGTCTGGGCGTGGCGTGAGCTCCGGCGTGCTGGCGTGCGTCTGCCCACCGGACAGGTGGCGCGTGAGGCCATGATCCTTCTACCCGCCGCGCTGGGCGCGACGCATGCCGCCGCCGGATGGGCGATGCGGCACCGTCACCTGCCGGACGCCGACTCCGCGGTGTGATCTAGAGCCTGCGCAGCACGGCGACGACCTTGCCGAGCACCTCGGCCTCGTCGCCGAGGATCGGCTCGTAGGCATCGTTGTGCGGCATCAGCCAGACGTGGCCGTCGCGTCGCCTGAGCGTCTTCACCGTGGCTTCGCCGTCGATCATCGCGGCGACCACGTCACCGTTGTCGGCGTCGCTCTGCTGGCGGACCGCGACGAAGTCCCCGTCGGTGATCGCGGCGTCGATCATCGAGTCGCCGACGACCTTGAGTAGGAACAGCGAGCCGTCCCCCACGATCTCCTTCGGCAGCGGGAAGACGTCCTCGAAGGTCTGCTCGGCCAGGATGGGACCGCCCGCGGCGATCCGCCCCACCAGTGGCACGTAGACCGGCTCGGCGGCTTGTTCGGCGTTCTCCGCGGCCAGCATCCCGACCGCGCGGGGCCGGTTGGCGTCGCGGTGCAAGTAACCCTTGCGCTGCAGCATCTTGAGCTGGTGAGACACCGACGAGGTCGAGGTAAGGCCGACCGCGTCGCCGATCTCCCTGATGCTTGGGGGATAGCCGCGCTGTTCGACCGACTCCTGGATGACCCGCAGCACCTTGCGCTGCCTCGGGGTCAGCCGCGGATCCTGGATCAGGGCCGACTCGCCGTCCGCCGGGGTGACCATGTCGACGGCGTTCGCCGATCCACCTGTGGCGCTCTTGCGTGCCACTACGCTGCCTCCCTCGTCACCCGCGACCGTGCGGCGGGGTTGTTGACCTTCGCAGAACCACGGTAGCCGGATCGGGTGGCCAGATCAAACACCTGTTCGAAGGACGCGCGCGTCATGTCTCGAATTCCGCGGGACTTTGTGCTACACAGTCGCAAGGGTGTTCGATAGAACGTGTGTTCGACCCTCGGTGGAGGTGGCCATGACAACCCAGGACCTGCTCACGAGACCTGAGGGCCGCCCGTGGCGCCGTGCGAGCCGGTCCCTTAGCGGTGGTGTTGGACGGCGCCGGCCCCCGGGGCGTCCTCGCATGGTCGGTACCCGCGGCGCCGCGGTCGTGTTCTCGTGCCGGGTGGAGTCGGGCGGCGGCGCCTTCCCGCTGGTGCTCGTCGGCTTGCTGTCTTTCCTGGCGTGCCTCGGCTTTGGTCTGCTCGCGCAGGTGGCCGCGGTACCTGCGCCGGTTCCCGCCGACACCACCGTTGTGCAGGTTCGGGCCGATGACTCCCTGCCGGACATCGCGCGGCGGATGGCGCCAGACAGTTCGGTGTCCCAGGTCGTCGACCGCATCATGCGGCTCAATCTGCTGACCGACGAGTCCGTGCGCCCCGGTCAATCGCTGGTCGTGCCCGTCGGCGTCCATCGCTGACCGTCGCGTCCGGGGCACCCTCGGTGCCGGCGTTTCCCCATCGGGTCACATTTGCGGCGTGTCGCTGCCGCGCGTTTGCGTCCCGCCATCCGGTGGCCTACCGTCTACCCCAACATCTAGTGGTCACACAACGGTAGTTGTCCACAGGTTGGGGTATTCCCACCCTGGTAATTGTCGCGCCAGTGGCCGGGAAGGGAGCGATCGGGCGATGCGGTGTCCGTTTTGTCGGAATTCTGACTCCCGTGTGGTGGACTCGCGCGAGGTCGACGAGGGGCAGGTCATTCGGCGGCGCCGGTCCTGCCTGGAGTGCGGCCGCCGGTTCACCACCGTCGAGGAAGCCGTGCTCGCCGTGGTCAAGCGGTCCGGGGTGACCGAGCCGTTCAGCCGGGACAAGGTCGTGACCGGTGTGCGCAGGGCGTGTCAGGGACGCCCGGTCGACGCCGACGCGTTGCAGCAGTTGGCTCAGCGGGTCGAGGAGTCGATCCGTTCCACGGGCTGCGCTGAGATCCCCAGCCACGAGGTGGGACTTGCGATCCTCGGTCCCTTACGGGATCTCGACCGAGTCGCCTACCTGCGTTTCGCCAGTGTGTATCGCTCCTTCTCCTCGGTCGAGGACTTCGAGGAGGAGATCGCGGCGCTGCGCCGCGCCGAGGCCGATCCGGCCAAGGCCAGTGGATGAGCCGCCCCACGTTCCGCCGCCTGTTGAGCAGCGCGGCCGGTTTGACAGCAAAGAGCACCAAAGACGTGCCTGAGGGTCGTTGGCGGGGTTCAGGCATGAGTACTGACGGAGAGGAAGCGGTCATGACGAAGACCGTTGGCAACAAAGGGCTGCGGATGCACCGGGTGTACACCACGGAAGGGGTGCATCCCTATGACGAGGTGACCTGGGAACACCGTGACGTCGTCATGACCAACTGGCGGGACGGTTCGGTCAATTTCGAGCAGCGGGGTGTCGAGTTCCCTGACTTCTGGTCGGTCAACGCCACCAACATCGTGACGAGCAAGTACTTTCGTGGCGCGCTGGGTTCGGAGAACCGCGAACGCAGCCTGCGTCAGCTCATCGACCGCGTAGTCGCTACCTATGTCCGTGCCGGTGTCGAGCACAAGTACTTCGCTGACCAGACCGACGCCGAGATTTTCGAGCACGAGTTGACCTGGATGCTGTTGCACCAGGTCTTCAGCTTCAACTCGCCGGTGTGGTTCAACGTCGGAACCGCCTCCCCGCAGCAGGTCAGCGCGTGTTTCATCCTCTCGGTCGACGACACGATGGAGTCGATTCTCAACTGGTACCGGGAAGAGGGGCTGATCTTCAAAGGCGGCTCCGGTGCCGGCCTGAATCTCTCGCGCATCCGCTCCTCCAGGGAACTGTTGTCCTCTGGCGGCACCGCATCGGGTCCGGTGTCGTTCATGCGTGGCGCGGACGCCTCGGCGGGAACCATCAAGTCCGGTGGTGCCACCCGCAGGGCCGCCAAGATGGTGGTGCTCGACGTCGACCACCCCGACGTCGAGGAGTTCATCGAAACCAAGGCCCGCGAGGAAGACAAGGTCCGAGCCCTGCGCGATGCCGGCTTCGACATGGATCTCGGCGGCCGTGACATCGTCTCCGTGCAGTACCAGAACGCCAACAACTCGATCCGTGTCTCCGACGAGTTCATGCGCGCCGTCGAGGCGGACGGACCGTTTGGACTGCGGTCACGCACCACCGGCGAGGTGCTCGAGTCGGTCGACGCCAAGGCTCTGTTCGGCAAGCTGTCCAAGGCCGCGTGGGAATGCGCCGACCCCGGAATCCAGTACGACGGCACCATCAACGACTGGCACACCTGCCCTGAGTCGGGTCGGATCACCGCATCCAACCCGTGCAGCGAGTACATGCACTTGGACAACTCCAGCTGCAACCTCGCTTCGCTGAACCTGATGAAGTTCCTCGGCGAGGACGGCACATTCGACTCGCAGCGGTTCGTCAAGGCGGTCGAGCTGGTCATCACCGCGATGGACATCTCGATCTGTTTCGCGGATTTCCCGACCGCTCCGATCGCGGACACCACGCGCAGGTTCCGACAGTTGGGCATCGGGTACGCCAACCTCGGCGCCCTGCTGATGGCGACGGGACACGCCTACGACTCCGATGGGGGAAGGGCCCTGGCGGCGGCGATCACGTCGCTGATGACGGGCACCGCCTACCGTCGTTCCGCCGAGCTGGCCGGAGCGGTCGGTCCCTACGAAGGCTATGCCCGCAACGCTGACGCTCACCGACGCGTCATGCGCAAGCACGCCGCTGCCAACGATCTGATCCGCACCTACAGTGCCGACGACGCCGCCATCCGCGAGCTGGCCACTCAGCAGTGGCAGCATGGTCTCGAGATCGGCGACCGCAACGGGTGGCGCAACGCGCAGGCCAGTGTGCTCGCCCCGACCGGCACCATCGGCCTGATGATGGACTGCGACACCACCGGCATCGAGCCCGACCTGGCACTGGTGAAGTTCAAGAAGCTGGTCGGCGGCGGCTCCATGCAGATCGTCAACCGGACGGTTCCCAGGGCACTGAAGGCATTGGGCTACCAGCAGGAACAGGTCGAGGCGATTGTCGAGTTCGTGTCGGAGCACGGTCACGTCATCGACGCGCCGGGACTGCGCCGTGAGCACTACGAGGTGTTCGACTGTGCGATGGGTGCTCGCTCCATCGCCCCGATGG
>Ga0213875_10002028_pt1 | contig 12478 bp, 9 predicted proteins | sample BarmaccomBMRX_R8_FD_160105 | JGI IMG/M metagenome (GOLD analysis project Ga0213875, IMG submission 160105) | Root-associated microbial communities from Barbacenia macrantha in rupestrian grasslands, the National Park of Serra do Cipo, Brazil - RX_R8 | ecosystem: Host-associated > Plants > Roots... | reverse complement strand
TGATCGACGTGCTGCAAAGCGACTACATACGGGCGGCCCGGTTGCGCGGCGTCCCGCCCCGGCGCGTGCTGTTCGGGCACGCGCTGCGGAACGCGATGTTGCCGGTGATCACCATCGTCGCGCTAGATGTCGGCTACCTGCTGGGCGGGATCATCGTCGTTGAAGAAATCTTCGCCCTGCCCGGCATCGGCCGGCAGCTGATCGCCGCGATCGATGCACGCGACTTGCCCGCGATCCAGGGTGGGGCGCTGATCATGGCCGTCACCTATGCCATTGCCAATTTCCTGGCCGACATCGCCTACGCGCTGCTCGATAAGCGCATCCGCTATGACTGACCTGCTGCGGCGCTTGGCGGAAACGCCGCAAGGCATGGCCGGGCTCGTCATCGTCGCTCTGGTCGCGACCGCCTGTGCGCTCGGCCCGGCGCTGGCGCCGATCGACCCGGAGCGGATCGACTTCCTCGCCCGGCTCAAGCCACCGAGCGCCGCGCATTGGTTCGGCGGCGACCAGCTTGGGCGCGACGTGCTCAGCCGGCTGCTCGTGGGCGCGCGGAGCACGGTTCCGCTGGCCCTCGGCGCCACCCTGATCGGAGCCGCCGCCGGAGCCGTAATCGGCACACTCTCGGCCTATCTCGGCGGGCGCTGGGACGAGGCAATCATGCGCACGGTGGACGCGGTCATGGCCGTCCCCGGCCTGCTGCTCGCGCTGCTCCTGGTCAGCACGCTCGGCAAGAGCAGCTACAACGCGGCCCTCGCCATAGGTATCGCCTTCACACCCGGAATGGCACGCGTGACCCGCAGCGTCGCCCTTGCGGCTCGGCGCCAGGACTATGTGGCCGCGGCCATCGCGCGGGGGGAGCGCGGCAGTTGGATCGTTCTGCGCGAGATGCTGCCGAACGTGGTGGCGCCGGTCGTGGTTGAAAGCACGATCCGGATCGCCTTCGCGGTCATGCTGCTGGCCACGCTTTCCTTTTTGGGCCTCGGCGCGCAGCCGCCTGCCTCCGATTGGGGTCTGATGATATCCGAAGCCCGTCGCTTCACGCACCAAGCGCCCTGGATGCTGATTGCGCCCGCGGCGGCCATCGGTCTCACCGCGATCGGTTTCAACCTGCTCGGCGACGGGCTGCGCGACGCGCTCAATCCTCGGGACGAGCGGTGAACGTCCTCCAAGTCGACGACTACACGCTCGACTATCGCACGCGTGCCGGCACGCTCCGGGTCTTGGACGGCGTGAGCCTCACGATCGGCCCGGGCGAGGTGCTGGGCCTCGTCGGCGAGTCCGGCTCCGGCAAAAGCTCCCTCGCCTGGGCCACCATGCGCGCGCTCCCGGGCAACGCGGTCGAGGTCGGGGGACGGATACAACGGCCAAACGCGATCGGGATCGTGTTCCAGGACCCGTCGACCACGCTCAATCCGACGGTACCGATCGGCCGACAGCTCGCCGAGGTCTTGGCACTCCGCGAGGCGCTCGAGCCGAAAGCGGCGTGGGACGCGGGGATCGCGGCGCTCCTCCGGGTCGAGTTGCGGGACCCGGCCGCGATCATGCACCGCTACCCCCACGAAGCCAGCGGCGGTGAGAAGCAGCGCGTCGGCATCGCCATGGCGCTCGCGGGCCGCCCCGACCTGATCATCTTCGACGAGCCCACCACGGCGCTGGATGTCATCACTGGCGAGCGCGTGCTGGCCTTATTCCGTCGCCTGCGGGACGAGACGGGCGTCGCCGCGCTCTACATCTCCCATGACCTCGCGCTCGTGTCCCGCGTCGCCGAGCGCGTCGGGGTGATCCATCGCGGCAAGATCCAGGAGGAGGCACCGGCGCGGACGATCTTCGCGGCCCCCCGGGCCGGCTACACAAAGGCCCTCGTGGCCGCCGTCCCTCGGCCGGAGCGTCGCCTAGTCCGTGACGAGCCGGCGCCCGACCCGCTGCTCACGCTCCACCGCGTGGGCGTCCGCTACGGCCGGCCGCGTTTGTTCAACCGCCGGACCGTCGATGCGGTGCGGGACGTCAGCGTCGATGTGCGGCGCGGCGAGATCCTGGGCGTGGTGGGCGAGAGCGGGTCGGGCAAGTCCAGCATCGCCCGCGCCGTCACCGGGCTCGTCCCGTTCAGCGGCGAGCTGCAGTTTGGCACCCGCCGCATCGCCTCCCCCGCCGCCATGGACCGCGACTACCGGCGCGCCGTCCAGATCATTTTCCAGCACCCCGACTCCTCGCTCAACCCGCGGCATCGGGTGCGCGAGATCCTCCTCCGGCCGCTGCGCCTGTTCGGCGGCGCGACCGCCGAGGTCCCGCGCCTGCTGGAACAGGTCCGCCTGCCCGTGGACTTCGCCTCCCGCTATCCGCACCAGCTTTCCGGCGGCGAAAAGCAGCGCGTCGCGATCGCCCGCGCCTTTGCCGCCAAGCCCCGTCTGGTCGTCTGCGACGAGATCACCGCGCCGCTCGACGTCTCCGTGCAGGCCTCGATCGTCGAGTTGCTGCTCGAGCTTCGGCGCGAACACGGCACCGCCTACCTGTTCATCACGCACGACCTCAACCTGGTGCGCCAGATCGCGCACCGGCTCGCGGTGATGCGTGGCGGCGACCTTGTGGACCTGCTCGAACCCGGCCAGATCGGCGCAGCCTCCGCCTACACGCGCGAGCTCGTGGCCGCGACCCCAACCCCCGTCGGAGAGACGCCCGCATGACTAACGACATCCTCGCGCGCATCGACCAGAACGCCTGCCTCGACCTGCTGAGCCGCATGGTCCAACACAAGAGCTACTCGCAAACGGAGGGCGAGCGCGTCCTGGCCATGCTCATGCGCGACGAGATGGCGGCAATTGGACTTGAGGCGGAGCTGACGCCGGTGCCTGGAGATCGGGTAAACGCGGTCGGCCGGCTGCGCGGCACCGGCGGCGGCAAGAGCCTGTTGTTCAACGGCCATGTCGATACGAACCCGGTGACCACCGGATGGACGGTCGATCCATGGGCCGGGAAGGTCGACGACAAGTTCATCTACGGCATTGGGGTCTCCAACATGAAGGCCGGTGACGCCGCCTATTTCTGCGCCGTGCGCACCTTGGTCGAAGCCGGGGTGAAGCTGCGCGGCGACGTCATCCTAACGTTCGTCGTTGGCGAGCTGCAGGGCGGCGTCGGTACCAAGGCGCTGATGGATGCGGGCCTGCGCGCCGACTACTTCATCAACACCGAACCGACGGACCTCGCCGCACTGACCATGCACGCCGCCGCGTTCACCTTCATCATCGAGCTGATCGGTAACACGCGGCATCTCTCGAAGCGGGAGGAGGCGGTGGACGCGATCATGGCGGCTTGCGACATGATCCCGCGCCTGAACGCGATGCGGTTCACGGATGCGCCCACGCCGGAGCATGCCTCCATCAACCGCGTGCATGTGGGCGTGATGCGGGGCGCGCTCGGGGAAGAGTTCGCCGACTGGCGCCCGGCGCAAGTGGCCGACTTCGTCCGCCTGCAGGGGTCCGGCCGCTATGCGCTTGGCCAATCGGAAGAGCACGCGCTCGCCGACATGCGGCGCGAGTTGGACGCGCTCGAAAGCCGCTTTCCCGGCCTGCGCGCAACGCTGACACCCGAGCGCACGCTCGGGCGCGGGACCATGCCTCCCTTCGCCGTTTCGGCTCAGAGTCGCATCGTCCACGCCATAAACCGGGCCTACGAGCGCGTTCGAGGCGAGGTCCAACCCACGGGTCCCATCACCCCGCCGGGCTACTACGGCACGGATGCCGGCCACCTGCTCGAGACCGGGAAAATGGAAGGAATCGTTTGTGGACCCGGCGGCCGCTACAACACGATGCCCGACGAGCGGGTGGACGTGCCGGACTTCATGGACGCGGTGCGGATCTACCTGCTCGTGATCCTGGACATCTGCGAACTCGCCTGAGCGACAAACGCTCTGCCCACCTCGCCGAGCCGCCCGGCACTCGTCCCCTCATCGGCGGTGGCGAGGTCCAACGTCAGGACCATCGGATCCAAGAGTGGTATGTCGGCCCGACGTTTGCTGTAGCGGCGCGGTTACCTCTTCGGGCTGGGTCGGGCGCTTTGCGCGGTAAGGGTTTATATCGCGTGTGCTTATCTCTTTGTTGTCCCCAGGCGCGAATACGACGCTTGTCGTGGGGGACGAACGCAGACTGTAGCGCGCCTGCTGTGGCTTCAGCACGATACCTCGCGACCGGTTGATGATGCTGCAGTTCAAGAGCCGCAGATCATCGGCCCCAGCCCGCAAAGCTACGTGCTCGTTCTACCAAGCCGGCCGGTCGACGGCTGGGCTCGGTCCTGCCCGAGATGGTAAGTGAAACGATACCGGTCAGCGCGAAAAATCGATTTGCCCGACAGGACCGGCCGATCGCTGCGATCGCGGAAAACGTGATCGCGCACGAGGATCGGGCTGCCATGACGGCATTCAAGCAGCGATGCCATTTCCCGGTCGGCGACCACGGCGGACACCGTGATCTCCAGATCGGAAAGGACATCATCAAGCGCTTCTTCCAGCATCGCAATCGTGGACTTCGTGTGTAGCGACTCTTGGTCGAAGCGTCGCGCCAGCTCCGGGAGAACGTAGCGGCACTCTGCGCCGATCAGCTCGTCCTCGATCAGCCGCAGTCGGCGCAGCTCGAACAGCGTCGCACCCCTGCGCACATCGAGCTGCCCGGCGACCAAGTTGGGCGCGGTGATAGGGCCGAAGGAGAGCAGGCGAAAGCGAGCCTGCTCGCCGTGCTCGGCCATCTGCTCCTCGAACGACTTGCGCGTGCGCGTATCGATCTCGGACTGGTGCGCCGGTGCGGCGACGAACGTACCCCGCCCTTTCTCGCGCACGATCGCGCCTTCGAACACGAGGCGGGCCAGCGCCTGGCGCACGGTGTTGCGCGTGGTCGCGTATCGGGAGGCGAGTTCCTGCTCGGAGGGCAACAGCGCCCCCTTGCCCAGGCCGCCGCGAGCGATTTCCGCGCGGAGATGGTCTTCGATTGTTAGATAAAGCGGCTTCATCGACTTGACCCAAACTTGCCTATACAGGTAGACAGGTCGGAAGGCGAGCGAGAACTCGGCACCAGCGGGAGGGATCGATGGACGGCTATCGCCAATTATCCACCAGCGGCCTGCTCGGCTACGGCTTCCCGGAAGCCTCGCTCGCCGCCGGCATGGCCCGCAAACCGCACATGATCGGGGTAGACGGCGGCAGCACCGATCCGGGCCCCTACTATCTCGGCTCCGGCAAGTGCCTGAACTCGCGCATCGCCATGAAGCGTGACCTGCGCCTGATGCTGAAGGCGGCCCGCGCCGCGGACATTCCGCTCGTAATCGGAAGCTGCGGCGGTGCAGGCGCTTCCTCGCATGTGGACGCGGTGGACGGCATCGTACGCGAGATCGCGCACGAGGAGGGCTTGTCCTTCAAGCTGGCCATTATCCGCTCCGATCAGCAGAAGGACGACGTCCGGCGCTGGCGACGCGAGAAACGGCTCAAGCCGCTGCGCAACGTGCCCGGACTGACCGAGGATGCGATCGACGCCAGCGCCAACATCGTGGCCATGATGGGGCCCGAGCCCTTTGCGGCCGCGCTGGACGGCGGCGCGCAGGTCGTGCTCGCGGGTCGCAGCAGCGACCCGGCGCCGTGGGCCGCCTGTGCCACGCGCGCCCAGCTTCCCCCCGCCCCGGCGTGGTACGCCGGCAAGATGCTGGAGTGCGGCGCCACCGCTTCACTCCCGAAGGGCCATGACTGCCTGATCACCACCGTGCACCGCGACGGAGTCGAGCTCGAACCCACCAACCCGATCCGCCGCTGCACCCCGCTCTCGGTCGCCAACCACAGCCTGCATGAGAACAGTAGCCCCTGTTACCATGTCGAGCCCGGGGGCCTGCTGGACACGTCGGACTGCACCTTCGAGGCGATGAACGACCGCGCCGTCTTTGTCTCCGGCATGCAATGGGAGACCCGGCCGTACACGGTCAAGCTCGAGGGCGCGGCGGCGGCTGGCTACCGCGCCATCACCATCTGCGGGACCCGTGACCCCGGCCTGATCCGCATCATGGACGATTATCTCGCCTCCGTGCGCGAGAACGTCGCCACCAAGGCGGCCGATTTCGGCATCCCCCCCGACGGCTACACCCTCCTCTTCCGCCAATATGGCCGGAACGGCGTCATGGCCGAACGCGAGCCCGCGCTCGACGACACGCCGCACGAGGTCGGGCTGCTGGTCGAGGTGGTCGCGCCCACGCAGGACGAGGCCAACGCCGTGCTCTCGATCGCGCGCGTGAACACGCTGCACGTCGATTTCCCGGGCCGGCTCTGCAAGGAGGGGAACATGGCCTTCCCCTTCTCGCCGTCGGACATCCAGACCGGGCCTGCCTACCGCTTCAGCGTCTTCCACGTGCTCGAAGACGCCGATCCGATCGGCATGTTCCCGATCGAGTACCACGAGGTCTGAGATGCCGAAGGTCCGCGACATCGCCCAGGTCTGCAAAAGCAAGAATGCCGGCCCGTTCGAGCTGACGATCGACGTGGTCTTCGCGGAACGCGCCATGTTCGACCGGGTGCGCGCCACCGGCGTGCTCGGCCCCGCGCTGTTCGCCCGCCTCTACAACGTTCCCGAGGATTCCGTCCTGTTCACGCCCTACCCCGCCGGCAACGCCTTCAAGGCCACGCTTCCCCGGCTGGTCAGTTCCGGCGACGTGGGCGACAGCGACGTGTACGGCGCCCAGCAGCATGCGCCGCTGCTCGACGTCGAGATCCCGCTGTGACCGGGCGCCCCCGCGCCTCCCGCCGCCCCGGCCGCATCGACCCGATCGACCTCGAAGTCCTCTGGAGCCGCCTGCTCCTGGTCGTGGACGAAGCCGCCTACGCCATCATCCGCACCTCCATGTCCAAGGTCGTGACCGAGGGCCGCGACTTCGGCGTCGTCCTGTTCGACCCGGCCGGCCAGCAACTCGCCGCCGACGTGAGCATCGCCTCCAAGACCGGAACGATCTCGATCGCCGTGCAGGAGATCCTCAAGCACTTCCCCGCCGAGAGCTTCCGGCCCGGCGACATCGTCGCCACCAACAATCCCTGGTGGATCATGGGCCATCTCAACGACATCGCCGTCATCGGCCCGCTGTTCAACGAGGGCAAGCTGGTCGGCTTTGCCGAGTGCATGGCCCACATGGCCGACATCGGGGGCAGCCTCTCCGGAGCGCCCCGGGAAGTGTTCGAGGAGGGGCTGATCATCCCGCCGCTGCGCATCCTGCGCGAAGGCGTGGAGGACGCGACGTTCTTCGCGATGCTCGAAGCCAATGTCCGGGTGCCGCGCCAAGTCCTGACCGACGTTCGCGCCTTGATCACCGGCTGCCAGGTCATGCAGCGCAAGGTCGCCGAGTTCCTCGACCGGCACGACTACCCGGACCTCAAGGAACTCGGCGACGCGATCATCGGCCATTCCGAGGCCACCATGCGCCGCGGCATCCAGGCGGCGATTCCCGACGGCGTGTACGCCGGCAGCACCACCGTCGATGGCTTCGGCGACCCCTTGACCCTGCGCGTGCGCGTGACCGCGCGGGACGGCGAACTCGACATCGACTTCGAGGGCAGCGCCGCCCAAAGCCCGCTCGGCATCAACTGCACGATGGTCTACACGCGGGTGTGGAGCGCCTACATCGTCAAGTGCATCGCCGCCCCGCATTTGCCGAACAACACTGGCACTTTCGCCCCGATCCGCGTGCACGCGCCCGAAGGCAGCGTGCTCAACCCCCGCTTCCCCGCCCCGGTGAAGATGAAGCCAAGCAGCGGCCACTACGTGCCGATCGCGATCCTCGATGCGCTCGCCGGGGTCATCCCCGACCGTGTCTTGGCCGAATCCGGCAACAAGTTCCTCGTCTACCTCGCCGGCTCCCACCCCGACGGCCAGCTCTTCTCCGACCTGATGTTCGTCATGGGAGGCATGGGTGCGCGGGCCGACAGCGACGGGCTGAGCTGCATGAGCTTCCCGGCCAACTCGTCCAACCTGCCCACCGAGGTCCTGGAAAGCCAAATGCCGATCCGCGTCCTGCGCCGGGCGCTGCGCCCGGACTCCGGCGGCGCCGGCCGGTTCCGGGGCGGGCTCGGCCAGATGATGGAGCTGCAGTCGCTCTCCACGGGGCCGATCACCGTGCGGGCCGAGCACGGCAAGCTCGCCACGCCGCCACGCGGCCTGCTGGGCGGACTGCAGGGCGCCGGCGGCCGCATCCTGCACAACGGCAAGGAGGTGCCGGACAAGCTGCCGCTGCGCCTGCAGCACGGGGACATCCTGACCTTGGAGGTCCCGGGATCCGGCGGCATGCACTGCCCCGCCCTGCGCGACCGCGAAGCCCTGGCCGTCGACCTCGCCAACGGCCTCGTCACCCCGGACGCGGCGCAGCGCGAGTACGGGTGAGCGATGCTGGATAAGGTGCGAGGGCAGTGGGCGTTGGGCGTCGATATCGGCGGCACCTTCACCGACATCGCCCTGTTCGATCGCGCCACCGGTCGCGTGCACGCGGGCAAGGTCCTGACGGACTACGCCGACCTTGCCGAGGGCGTACTGCGCGGGCTGCGGGCCTTGCTGCCGGAATCCGGGGTGCCCGCGGCGGACGTCGCGCTCACGGTGCACGGCACCACGCTGGCCACCAACGCGCTGATCGAGCGGCGCGGCACCAAGACCGCGCTGCTCGTGACCAAAGGCTTCCGCGACGTGCTCGAGATGGCGCGCGAGAGCCGGTACGACATCTACGACGTCGCGCTCAAGGTCCCGCCGCCCCTGGTCCCGCGCCGGCATGTGTTCGAGATCCCGGAACGGATCGACGCCGCCGGGTCGGTGGTCGAGAAGCTGGACCAGGCCGCGCTCCAGCCGATCGTGGCGCGGCTGCAGGAAGAAGGGATCAGCAGCCTCGCCATCTGCTTCATCAACGCCTTCCGCAACCCGACGCATGAGCGGCAAGCCGCCGCGGCGATCCGCCGGCTGCACCCGGACCTGAACCTCTCGCTTTCCACCGAGGTGATGCCAGCGATCAAGGAATACGAGCGCGCCAGCACCACCGCCGCGAATGCCTATGTGCGCCCGATCGTGCTGGCTTATCTGCGGCTTCTGCAGGAACAGCTGCAGCGCTTCGGGATCGCCAACCCGCCGCTGATCATGTCCTCCGATGGCGGCGTGGTCGGCTGCGAGACCGCTTGCCTCTACCCGGTCCGCCTGGTCGAATCCGGCCCGGCCGGCGGCGCGCTGGCCTCGGCGCATCTGAGCCGCAGCTGCGGTGCGCCCGACGTGATCGCCTTCGACATGGGCGGCACCACGGCCAAGATCTGCGTCATCGACGGCGGCGAGCCCGAACGCTCCAGCGAGTTCGAGGTCGCCCGCGTCTATCGCTTCGTTAAGGGCAGCGGGCTCCCCCTGAAAGCACCCGTGCTCCAAATGATCGAGATCGGCGCCGGCGGCGGCAGCATCGCTGGGCTCAGCGCGATCGGGCTGTTGCAGGTCGGTCCGCAGAGCGCCGGCTCGGAGCCTGGCCCGGCCTGCTACGGCCGGGGCGGAACGGCGCCGACCGTGACCGACGCGGACCTCTGCCTCGGCTATCTCGACCCCGATTATTTCCTCGGCGGCCGCATGAAGCTGGACAAGGTGGCGGCGCAAGGCGCGGTGGGCCGGCTCGCGGCCCAGCTCGGCCTGCCCCCGGAGCGGACCGCTTGGGGCATCCACGAAGTGGTGACCGACGCCATGGCGCGGGCCGCCAAAGTTCATTGCCTCGAGCGCGGCAAGGATCCGCGCGATTACACGCTCGTCGCCTATGGCGGCGCCGGCCCGGTGCACGCCTACCGGGTCGCCGAGGCGCTCGGGATCGAGCGCGTCATCTACCCGATCCGCGCCGGCATCATGTCGGCCTTTGGCTTCCTGGTCGCCCCTGCCGCCTTCGAGATGATGCGGACGCTGGCACTCCCGCTCGCCCAGCTAGACCTCGCCGAGTTGAACCGGCAGCTGGACGAGATGGCCGAAGAGGGCACGCGCCAGCTCGCCTCGGCCGGCATCCCGGCTGACGACTGTGCCGTCGAGCGGCAGTTCGCGTTGCGCTTCGTCGGCCAGAGCTATTCGCTCGACGTGCCCTGTCCCGCCGGCCCGGTCCAGTCGCAAACGCTCGGTGCGCTCGCGCAGGACTTCCTGGCCCGCTATCGCGAGCGCTACCACTTGGCGAAGGCCGCGCTGCCCATCGAACTCGACCAGCTCCGGGTCGTCGTACGCGGGCCAGCCCCGCAGGTGATCCTGCCGGAACTGAAGCGGGAGGGCGACACGCGGCGTGCCTTGCGCGCCACCCGCCCCATTTACCTGCCGGAGCGCGCCGGCTACGAAGAGTGCCCGGTGTTCGACCGCTACAAGCTGGGCGCGGACGCCGAGCTGCGCGGCCCGGCCATCGTGGAAGAGCATGAGTCCACCGTGGTGCTCGGGCTCGGCGCGCAGGGACGCATCGACGCGCACGGCAACCTGATCGTGAGCCTTCCGGGAGCCGGTTCGGCGCCATGACCGTGGCCGGGCGATGCGCAAGCTTTGCCGCCGGGCTGACCTGGGCGGACGTGCCCGCCGACCTCGTCCGCAAGCTCCGTGCTCATCTCCTGGATACGCTCGCCGTGGCCTGCGCCGGCGCCAGCACGCGCGAGACCGACATCCTCTTCTCCTGCCACGCCGCCAGCCCAGGTGCGTGCGGCGTCATCGGCCGGGACGCCAGGCTGCCACCGGCCGACGCCGCCCTGCTCAACGCCTTCGCGGCCCGTCGGCAAACATTCGACGACACGCTCGAAGCCGGCCCGATCCATCCCGGCAGCAGCCTCTGGGCTGCCAGCCTCGCCGCGGCCGAACACGCCGACGCGCCGCTCGCGCGCGCCCTACTCGGCGGCCTGTGCGGCTACGAGCTCGCGATCCGCCTCGCCGACCTGCTTGGTCCCGCGCATTACGACGCCGGCTACCATGGGACCGGCACCTGCAACGCCCCTGCCTCCGGCCTCGCCGCCGCCGTGGCCCTCGGGCTCGACACGCCACACATCGCCGACGCGGTCTCGCTTGCCGCGGGGGCGGCCAGCGGCACGCGGCAATATCAGATCGACGGCAGCATCGCGCACAGCGCGCTGAACGGCGCACGTGCCGCCGAAGCCGGGATGCGCTCGGCGCTCTACGCCGCCGCCGGGTTCGGCTCACCGCGGGGGCAGCTCGACGGCAAGTGGGGTCTGCTCGGTTTGCTCGGTGGCCGGAGCGGCGGGTTCGATGATCTCGGCGCAGTCTGGGCCTTTCGCCGGGTCGGCCTGAAGCCGTACCCCACCTGCCGGTTCACCCATGGTCCGGTCGCCGCCTTCGACGCCCTGCGCCAGCTTCACCATCTGGCCGGCGACGACGTCGCGTCCATCGAACTGCGCACGTTCGCGCAGTCGATCTCGGTTTCGGACCGGCCGGCATGGACGGGCCGGGACGAGGCCCTGCTCAGCCACCAGTTCGCGCTGGCCGCCACCTTGGCCGAGGGACCGCCGGAGCTGGCCACCCTCGATCGCCTCGCCGCCGACGAGCGGGTGCGCGGCCTGGCGGCGCAAGTGGCGGTGCGCCATGACCCGGCGCTCGAGGACCGGCGGCCGGAGGACTGGCCGCACCTCCTGCGCGTGCACCTCCGCGACGGGACCGAACTCTTGGCCGAGAGCTGGGCCCCTCCTGGCGCGGCGGACGACCCGGCCATCCGCTTCAAGGCCGAAGGCCTGCTCGGACCCGACCGTCTGGCCACACTCGAGGCCATGCTGGACGATCCGGACAAATATATGGCCCGCGACCTCATGGGTCAGCTTCGCCCATGCTGACCGGCCAGGGCTCGGCTCGCGCGCTCGCCGACACGGCGTCGGTCCGGCGGCCCCGCGCCTGGCCGCAAGCGCGATTGCTGCTCTATCCTGCCTCGCTGCTCGGCGGCCTCCTGGTCTGGCAGGCCGCCGCCGCGCCGTTCTCCGCCCTCGTGTTCCCCTCCCCGCTCGCCGTCGGCCAGCGCTTCGTCGAGATGCTGGGCTCGGGCGAGCTGCTGGCCGCGCTCTGGGCCTCCCTCGGCACGCTGCTGCTCGGGTTCCTGCTTGCCGTCGCGGCCGGATTTCCGCTCGGCATCGCCCTCGGCCGCTTCCGCGCCCTCTCGACCGCCTCCGAGCCGGTGATCAACGCCATCTACGCCGTACCGCCGGCCGCCCTCGTCCCGTTCCTGATCATCTGGTTCGGCCTCTACCAGCAGTCCCAGATCGCGCTCGTCTTCATCATGGCCGTGTTCGAGATCGTGATCACGATGCGGGCCGGCACGCGCAGCGTCGAGACCAGGCTCACCGACGCCGCGCGCGCCTTCGGGTGCCGCGGCTTCGCCGTGCTGCGCAAGGTCGTGCTGCCCGCGACCTTGCCGTTCGCGCTCACCGCGTTGCGCATCGGCTTCGTGCGCGCGCTGAATGGGATGATCACTGCCCAGCTCCTTCTGGCCGCGACCGGGC
>Ga0213875_10002027_pt1 | contig 12482 bp, 14 predicted proteins | sample BarmaccomBMRX_R8_FD_160105 | JGI IMG/M metagenome (GOLD analysis project Ga0213875, IMG submission 160105) | Root-associated microbial communities from Barbacenia macrantha in rupestrian grasslands, the National Park of Serra do Cipo, Brazil - RX_R8 | ecosystem: Host-associated > Plants > Roots... | reverse complement strand
CCCAGCGGGACCTCGGCCACGAACTCATCACCGGTGCCGAGCAGCCGGGCGTAGCCGGTGCCGACCGGCGCACCCTCCCGGGTGACCCGGCCCTCGACCACGGCCTGGTCGCCGCTGGCCGCGCTCACGCTGACGCCGCCCGCCGGGGCGCCGCAGCCGTCCGCGCTCACCGGGCCGCTCACCGGCCGTCACCCAGCTCGATCGGCACGCCGACCAGCGAGCCGTACTCGGTCCACGAGCCGTCGTAGTTCTTCACGTTGGCCTGATCGAGCAGCTCGTGCAGGACGAACCAGGTGTGTGCGGACCGCTCGCCGATCCGGCAGTAGGCGATGGTGTCCTTGCCGAAGTCCAGGCCGGCCTCGTCGCCGTACAGCTCGCGCAGCTCGCCGTCGGAGCGGAACGTGCCGTCCTCGTTGGCCGCCTTGGACCAGGGTACGTTCTTGGCGGTCGGGATGTGCCCGCCGCGCTGCGCCTGCTCCTGGGGCAGGTGCGCCGGGGCCAGCAGCCGGCCCGAGAACTCGTCCGGGGACCGGACGTCGACCAGGTTGCGCTTGCCGATGGCGCCGATCACCTCGTCGCGCAGCGCGCGCAGCGACGGGTCCTGCTCCTTGGCCGTGTACGAGGTCTTCGGGCGCTCCGGCACCTCGCGGGTCAGCTCGCGCGAGTCGAGCTCCCACTTCTTCCGGCCGCCGTCGAGCAGCAGCACCTTGTCGTGCCCGTACACCCGGAAGTACCAGTAGGCGTAGGCGGCGAACCAGTTGTTGTTGCCGCCGTAGAGCAGCACGGTGTCGTCGTTCGAAATGCCGCGCTCGGACAGCAGCGTCTCGAAGCCGGTCTTGTCCACGAAGTCGCGGCGGACCGGGTCCTGCAGGTCCTGCTTCCAGTCGAGCTTGATCGCGGTCGGGATGTGCCCCTTGTCGTAGGCGCTGGTGTCCTCGTCGACCTCGACGATGACGACACCAGGCTCACCGATATGGGCCTCCGCCCAGTCGGCGTCCACCAGGACGTCGGATCGGCTCATGCGGATATACCTCCTTTTCCGGTCACGTCCCTAGGCGGACGGCCGGACCCTTAGATTGCGCTGAATGAAGAGATAGACCTGGCAGCCCAGGCAGATGTCGAAGGCCGCGTTGAGGAACGCCGCGATCAGAGCGAGAGCGGTGAACACCAGGCCGGCCGTGGTCGCACCGAGGGCATAGCAGACCACCCCGGCGGCGGCGATGACCATGCCCATGCCCTGTGCGAACCGGGGCGGCGCTTCGGCCTCGGTGTGCGTGGGCGGCCCGAGCCGCGGCCGGATCAGGTAGCGGTACACCAGCCCGTACGGCTGGTACCGCAGGCCGGCCAGCGCCCCGATCGCGAACACGGCGACCTGCGCGGCCAGCAGCCAGGCGCTGCTGGTGACCAGCACCACCGCCAGCACGATGACGGTGATGACCGCGGTGAACCGCGGGCCACGCGGGTCGATTTCCAAGGCGTTACTCCTGCCGCCGAGCGGGCATTCCTCTCCCCTGTCGCTGCCGCCCCGGCGCGCGCGGCCGCCGCGAGCAACGCGCGGAAACGGCCAGACCTGCGGATAAGGGCAGCAGAACCTGCGGACAGATGGCGGTGGCGACGTGGCAGAAGTCGACCGCACGCCGCTTGGTGAGCAGCGCTGCCGTCCGGGAGATCACGATCCAGATGCTATGCGGGCCCGGCCGGCCTGTCACTCCCCGGAACCGAACTATGGCCGTCGCGGACGGCCAGCCGGGCACGGTCATTCGGCGGCCTGCCGCGCGGCGGTGACGCCGGGCTGCGCCGCGGACGGCTCGATCACGGTCCCGAGCGCGGCGATCACGTCGGCCTTGCGGGGCAGGCCGACGGCCCGCTTGGCGATGGCTCCGTCCGGGCCCAGCACCAGCACGGTGGGCGTGCTGTTGACTTTGAGCCGGCGCACGAGGTCCATCCGTTCGGCCGCATCGATGTCGACGTGGGTGACGCCGTCCACCTGGGCGGCAACCTGAGCCAGGATCTGCCGGGCCGGCCGGCACGGGGCGCAGAAGGCGGTGGAGAACTGCACCAGGGTGGCCCGCTGGCCCAGCTCGGCGCCGAGGTCGGCGCCGGTCAGCACCTCAGGGCCTGCCTGCGCCCCGGGGGCAGGCCGAACGGGTGTGGTCCGAGCCGATCCGGCGGCCCGGAAACGCCCCGCTCGGCGGCGCATGGCCAGGCCCAGAGCCGACGCCGCGATCAGCGCCGCGGCCAGGGCGAGCAAACCGGCGGTCATACCGGTAGACAGCACCCCCGCGCCGCCATCCATTCCCGCCGGGCGGCTCAGGTGGGGGTGGCGGTCAGCAGGACCCGGTTCCCGGCCGTTATCTGGAACGTGCTGATCGGCCTGGCCGAGCTGGCCATCGAGCCGGAGTACCAGACCTTGCCCTCGTCCCGCGCCGTGGTCCAGGCCGCGACCTGGGTGCGGCTGCCGTCGGGGTGGACAACCCACAGCTCGCAGGTGGTCCCCACCGGGATGTGGTCGACCAGCACCGCGAACGAGTCGCCCCACAGCTCGCGGGTGTAGGAGATCGACGCGGTGGCCCCGCTGGTCGCGCTGGTGGCCTGCACGGTATCCCACTTGGCTCCGGCCACCGACAGCGGCACCGGCACCGTCTTGGTGCCCGACCCGGCGACGCTCAGGCCACCGAACAGGCCGCCCGCGATCGCCGCCACGGCCGCGGCCGCGCCCAGACCGCGCCACCGGTTCCGCTTGCGCCTGGCCTCGGCCAGGTCGAGCACGGTGCCGACCAGTTCCTCTGGCGGCTCGTTCTCCTCGGGGACCAGCACCGGGGTCTGGACGGTGTCGTCGGCGCAGATCCGGCTGATCTCGTCCGGGTCCACCCGGGACAGCAGGGCCGGCAGGCCGGCCAGCCCGGCCAGCTCGTCCCGGCAGTCCTGGCAGGTGGCCAGGTGCGCATCGACCAGGGAGCGTTCGGCCGGATCGATGGCACCGAGTACGTAGACACCGAGCGACGGCCTGGCGTCGCTGCATTCCCATGTCTGGGTCATGGCGCCAGCCCTCGTTCCTGCAGCGCCAGCTTGAGCGCCTTCAATGCGTAGAAGGTCCGGGATTTCACGGTACCTGGCGGTATGCCCAGCGTAGCCGCGGCTTCCGCGACCGAGCAGCCCCGGTAATAGGTCTCGACGATGACCCGCCGGTGGTCCGGCCGCAGCGAGGCCAGCGCGTCCGCGACGGCCCACGACTCCAGCGTCCGGTCGGCGTCGTCGCCCGACGGCAGCAGTTCCAGTGCCGCCTGCCCGGTTTCGGGCGGCCTGGCCTGCCGCGCGCGGTAGGAGTCGACCGCCAGGTTGCGCGCGACGGCAAACAGCCACGGCCGGGCCGGCCGGTCGGCCAGCGCCTCAGGGTGGCGCCATGCCCGCACGATCGTTTCCTGCACGAGGTCCTCCGCCCGCTGCCTGTCCCCGCCGGCCAGGTGCAGGGCGTAACGCAACAGGGCCCCGCCGTGTTCGGCGTAGAGAGCCCGGACAAACGATTCGTCTGCCACCCGACCCGGGCGGGGCGTAATTCCCGCGTTCGGCACATCCTGAGATACGGCAGGGGGCGCGGGCTGGTTCAACGCGGTGGGGAAATATTTCTCTCCAGGCACTCCGCCGCCACCGAGGGAGGGCGGTCCCTGCTGGTCCATGGTCTGTTCCGCCCCGCTCGAGGGGACTGCCTGGTCGTGGTGCCGGGACGCGGGCCTGCGAGCGCACCCCGGCTGGTATCCACCAAGTGTGCCGTAAGACGCACGCTATGCCCACCCCGTTTCCCGGTGGCTAGCCGCCGGCGAACTGGGGCAGGACCTCGACCACGGCCGCGTCGGCCAGGAGCACGTCGGCGGCCACCCGGTGACCGGCGGCCAGGCCGTCCACCAGGAAGGAGGACCGGGCGAGGATCGAGGCCAGCCGCTCGTCCCCGCCGCGCCGGGCCACGATCTCCGCCAGCGCCTGGGCCAGCGTCTCCGCCTCGACCGGTTCGGTCTCGACTCCGGCCGCGTCCCGGGCCGCGGCCCAGTACTGCATTGTCACTTTCGCCATTTGAGATATCCTCTTCTGGACGGACCCGGGCGGTGTTGCCCCCGGGTCCTTGTCTGTTTATACAAGGAGTCACACAGTGCTGGTGCGACAGCACCAGGCGAGTGGAGGTGCCACCGAGTGAGCGACCTGCTGCTTATCACCGGTGTCCTGGAGCCGTCCGCGGAAGTGCTGCCGGCCCTGGGCCTGCTGCTGCACCCGGTCCGGGTGCTGCCCGCCGAGGCTTCCGCGCTGGTGGAGGCACCGCCCGCGGACGCCATCTTGATGGACGCGCGCCGCGACCTCGCTCACGCCAAGAGCATCTGCCGGCTGCTGCAGACCACCGGCCTGGACTGCCCGCTGTTCGCGATCGTGACCGAGGGCGGCCTGGCCGCGGTCAACGCCGAATGGGGCGTGGACGATGTGATCCTGAGCACGGCCGGCCCGGCCGAGGTGGAGGCCCGGGTCCGGCTGGCCATCGGCCGCCGGGCCGTCGCCGCGGTGGCGGACGCGCCGGACGAGATCCGCTCCGGCGAGCTGGCCATCGACGAGGCCACCTACGCGGCCCGGCTGCGCGGCCGCACGCTCGACCTGACCTTCAAGGAGTTCGAGCTGCTCAAGTTCCTGGCCCAGCATCCCGGCCGGGTGTTCACCCGGGCGCAGCTGCTGCAGGAGGTCTGGGGGTACGACTACTTCGGCGGCACCCGCACCGTGGACGTGCACGTCCGCCGGCTGCGGGCCAAGCTCGGGCCGGAGCACGAGGCGCTGATCGGGACCGTGCGCAACGTCGGCTACCGGTTCGTGCCGGTCAAGGGCGAACGGCCGGATCGCGGGCCGGTGGCAGAGCGCGGTCCGGTGGCAGAGCGGGGTCCGGTGGCAGAGCGCGGGCGCGGCACGCAGGACCTGACCGCGCAGGGCCTGCCCGCCGGCCGATGAGCGGCTGGCAGGTCAGCACGGGACCGGCGAGCACGGGGCCGGCGGGCGCCGGGCCTGCGGGCGCGAGGCTCACGCCCGCGCAGGTGGCCGGGGCGCTGGACCTGGCGCAGGCCGCCACCGCGGCCGACCGGATCGGGCCGCTGTCCGAGCACGTGCTGCTGCATCTGCGCTACGACGGCGACAGCGCCGGTGACGGCGCCGGGCGGGGGCGGGACTTCGTGGTGAGCGCGGGTGACCAGATCGCCGGCTACGGCTACCTCGACCCGCCTGGGGCGGACGGGGAGGCCAGCGGCGAGCTGGTGGTCCACCCGGCGCACCGGCGGCAGGGCATCGGCCGGGTCCTGCTGGACGCGCTGATCACGGCGGCCGGTGAGCATCCGCTGCGGGTATGGGCGCACGGCGACCTGCCGCCCGCGACCCGGCTGGCCCAGGCGAGCGGGTTCGAGCGGTTCCGCGCGCTGTGGCAGATGCGACGGCCGCTGGACGAGACCTTCGGCGAGCCCGTTCTGCCGCCGGGCCGGGTGCTGCGCCCATTCGTCCCTGGTCAGGACGAGGACGAGTGGCTGGCCCTGAACGGCCGGGCCTTCGCCAAGCACCCCGAGCAGGGCGCCTGGACCCGGCACGACCTCGACCTGCGGGAACGGGAGCCGTGGTTCGATCCGGCCGGGTTCTTCATCGCCACTCACGACGGGGTCATGACCGGCTTTCACTGGACCAAGGTGCATCCGGCCGGCGAGCAGGCCGACGGGCCGGTCGGTGAGGTCTACGTGGTGGGAGTCGACCCGGCCGAGCAGGGCAGCGGGCTGGGCCGGGCGCTCACCCAGGCGGGGCTGCGTTACCTGCGGGGTTTGGGCCTGGCCCAGGTGCTGCTGTACGTCGACGAGGACAACGCCCCGGCCATCCAGATGTACCAGCGGCTGGGCTTCGAGCGCACCAGGACCGACGCCATGTACCGCCGGCCGCCTGGCCCGCGGTCATCGCGCTAGCGGTCGCCGATCCCCAGTACCTCGTCGAGCTCGGCGGCCGTGAGCCGCCGGTCCGACGCCGCAACCGCACTCAGCACCTCGGAGTAGAGCTCGATCTCATCGAGAGCGACGCGGTCGTGGACCCGCAGGTCCAACTGCCTGGGAATCGTGCTCACCTCCGGCGCTGATCGCGATTCCAATCGCTTGCGCCCCAGGTTACGTGCCGACACTGCTCCTCCGCATGACCCAAGCGGGCCATTCGCCTATCACCTTCACGTGCGGTTCTACCCAGCTCAGCGGTAACGATTCACCGAATCCGCAGCGGAGTTGACGGCAATCCGGTAATGCAGGACCCAGCTGTCACATGGGCACCTAGGATCAAAGCACTCATTCTCGTAACAAGGCTCTTTTAGCCGCAGATACGGACGAAGGTCATCAGAAAGGGCCTGCCGTAACGCGGCCATCGGGACAGACCGGAGTACTGCACGCATTCACCCCGTCCCGCACGTCGGGAGCACGCATACTACTGAAGTGGCGGTCCGCCGGATCACCCAGACGATCTGGCTGCTAGCCCGCCCGCTAGACTCCGGACACCGTTCCCGCCTACCTCGGACAACAATGAACTCGGGAAGCCATGAATGACAATAGTGATCTCCTGCCGAACCTCTCCCATGAAGATGCCTTCGAGATGCAGATGCGGGGCTATAGCCGCCGCCAGGTAGACGAGTTCATTGCCCGCTGCCGTAGCCAGATCCGTGACCTGGAGCAGCGCCTCGCCCGCGCCCTCGACGAGAGTGAGGAACTGCGCCGGGAGGCGACCGCGGCCCGCCAGGAAGCGATGGGGGCCAAGCCCGCACACGAGGAAGTGAGCGAGCGGATCTCCCAGATCCTCAAGCTGGCCGACGACGAGGCCCGGTCGCAGAAGTCCAAGGCGCACGAGGAGATCGCCCGGCAGCGCAACGACGCCCAGAGCGAGGCGGAGAAGTACCGCGCCGAGGCGCGCGAGCAGGCCGAGCGCATGCTCACCGCGGCCCAGGAGCAGGCCGAGCGCGCCATCACCTCCGCGCGGGCCGAGGCAGAGAAGACGGTCACCGCGGCCCGGACCGAGGCCGAGCGCACCACGAACGACGCGCGGAAGAAGGCAGAGACCGCGCTGAGCAGCGCCAAGGCGCAGGCCAAGAAGGCGCTGGACGAGGCGACGGCACGGGCCACGGCCATCCACGACGGCGCCGAGCGCCGGCTGAACCTGCTCTCCACCCGGCACAGCGAGACGATCAAGCGGCTGACCGACATCCTGGACGGCGTGTCCGGCCTGGTCGCGGCCGAGAACGCCCGGCCCAGCCTGGAGGACGAGGTGGACCAGGCGACGGCCAAGTCCGTCGCCGCCGCGGAAGCCAACGGCGGATCCCGCCCGTCCGACGAGGCCAGCGGCTCGCCGATCGGAGCCGCGGGTCCGGGTGGCTCGCGCCCGGCCACGCCGGCGGGCCGCCCGGCGGTCTCGTCCCGCCCGGCCACCGCGCCGCAGGCTCAGCCCCAGGGAGGTCCGTCTCAGCCAGCTCAGCCGCAGGGCCACACGCAGGCAGAGGCCCGGCCCGAGGCGACCGGGGTGCGGCGGCCCGGGTCGGCGGAGAAGCTGCGGGCCCAGCCGAGGCCGGCCGCGGTCATGGACCCCGAGGAGCAGACCGCTGGCCTCCGGGTCATGCCGGGCAGCGACAACTAGCGCAGTAGGACGCGGTCAGGCGCCGGTGTCCAGGCCCTGGGCGAGCATGTCCAGGCGCCGCAGGATGACGCCTTCGCGCAGCGCCCACGGGCAGAGCTCGAGCTGATCAACCCCGAGCAGATCCAGGATGGCGTCGGCGACGATCGCCCCGGCCGGCAGCTGCGCGACCCTCCCGGCCGAGACGCCGGGCAGCCTGGCCCGCTCGGACTGGGACAGGGTCGGCAGCCGTTCGGCCAGCTCGGCGACGTCGGTGTGCCGCAGGATCCGCTTGACGTAGGGCCCGTCGCCGGACGGGGCCGCGCCCACGATGCGCGCCAGCTGCCGGAACGTCTTGGAGGTACCCACCACCTGGTCGGGCGCCCCGTTGCGCAGCATGCCGCCGACGCCCCGGGCGATCTCGGCCCGCACGTGCTTGCGCATGCCCCGCACCTCCTGGCGCGACGGCGGGTCTTTGCTGAACCAGTCCCGGGTGAGCCGGCCCGCCCCGAACGGGAGCGAGGCCACCACGTCGGGTTCCTCGTCGATGCCCGACGCCACCTCCAGGGACCCGCCGCCGATGTCGATGACCAGCAGCCGGCCGGAGAACCAGCCGAACCAGCGCCGGGCCGCCAGGAACGTCAGCCTGGCCTCGTCCTGGCCGGTCATCACGTTGATCTCGGCGCCGGTCTGCTTACGGATCCGGGCCAGGACCTGCTCGCCGTTCACCGCCTCGCGGACCGCGGAGGTCGCAAAGGCGATGATGTCCTCGACCCCCTTGTCCTCGGCGATGTCCAGCGCCTCTTCCACCACGGCGCGCAGGCTGTTCTCACCGGTGCCGGACAGCGCGCTGCCATCCTCCAGGTGGGCGGCCAGCTTCAGCTCGGCCTTGTGCGAGAACGCAGGCAGAGGCCGGGCACCCGGGTAGGCGTCCACCACGAGCAAGTGCACTGTGTTGGACCCCACGTCCAGCACCCCAAGTCGCATACTCTGACGCTACCCTCGCCGACGAGCATGAAAAGGCCCGTCCGGGCACCAGGTGACCGGAACCGACCGACCAGGAGGCAGGAATGCGCAACGGGGAGGTCTCGTACTGGTGGCAGGCCCGCGGCATCCCCGGCCGGCGGCCCGCCCTGCCTGGTCCCGCCGACGCCGACGTGTGCATCGTCGGGGCTGGCTTCACCGGCCTGTGGACCGCCTACTACCTCAAGCGCGCTGAACCCGGTCTGCGGATCGTCGTGCTGGAGGCGGCGTTCGCCGGGTTCGGTGCGTCCGGCCGCAACGGCGGCTGGGTTACGGCGGCGCTGCCGGGATCGCGTCAGCGATACGCCCGGGGCCCGCGCGGCGCCGACGGCGTCCGCGAGCTCGAGCGCCAGCTGCGCGGCACCGTGGACGAGGTGGCCCGGGTCTGCGCCGCCGAGGATATCCAGGCCGGGCTGGTCAAGGGGGGCGAGCTGTCGGTCGCCACCTCGGCGGCCCAGGAGGCGCGGCTGCGGGAGCACCTGAAAGCCGAGCGGGCCTGGGGTGACGGCGAGGACGTCGTGCGGTACCTCGGCCCGGACGAGCTGGCCGGCCGGCTGCGGGTGTGCGGGGACGGCGGCACCCCGGCCCGGGGCGCGCTGCTGCGCCCGAGCTGCGCCCGGATACAGCCCGCCGATCTGGTGGCCGGCCTGGCCGCGGTGATAACCGCGGCCGGCGTGACCCTGTACGAAGGCACCCAGGTGACCTCGATCGAGCCCGGACGTGCCCGGACCCTGGCCGGCGACGTGCGCGCACCGGTGGTGCTGCGCTGCACCGAAGGGTCCACCGCTGCCCTGCCGGGCCAGCACCGGACGCTGCTGCCGATGAACAGCTCCATGATCGTCACCGGCCCGCTGAGCGAGGAGGCCTGGCAGAGCATCGGCTGGGACGGCTTCGAGACGCTCGGCGACGAGGCGCACGCCTACATCTATGCGCAGCGCACCGCGGACGGCCGGATCGCGCTGGGCGGCCGTGGCATCCCGTACCGGTTCGGCTCGGCGGTGGACCAGGACGGCGAGATCGCGCGTTCGACCGTGGCCCAGCTCGGCCGGATCCTGCGCCGCATGTTCCCGGTTGCGACTTCGGCGGGCATCGAGCACGCCTGGTCCGGGGTGCTGGGGGTGCCACGGGACTGGTGTGCCTCGGTCACCCTGGATCGCGCCGCCGGCCTGGGCTGGGCGGGCGGCTACTCCGGCCACGGCGTGGCCGCCGCCAACCTGGCCGGCCGGACCCTGGCCGACCTGGTCCGCGGCGTGTCCAGCCCGCTGACCGAGCTGCCCTGGGTGGGCTACCGCTGGCGCCAGTGGGAACCCGAGCCGGCCCGGTGGGCGGGCGTGCACGGCCTGTACGCCCTGTACCGCACCGCCGACCGGCTGGAAGCGGCGCGCGATACCGAGCGCACCTCCTGGCTGGCCCAGGTGGGCGACCTGATCTCCGGCATCCCGCACTGACCTGCGCCTGTCCCCTGCTCCGCCGCCCCGCGCCTGAGCGGGCGGACCCCGGGCGAGCATGAACCCGCGGATTCATAGCGTTCAAACGCACTCACCCCGGTGGTTCATGGCGTTTGCCGGGGCGGCGGCGGGGTGGTGCCGGGGCGGCGGCGTGGCTCGGGGAGGCGGGGGTGCTGGGGTGGGGCGGGGTGGGATCGGGGGGCGGCCTAAGCTGGCTGTCCTGAGTTTCGACTAGGGAAGGCGGCGCATGGCCGAGCTTCAGGTAATCGCCAGGTACACGATCTCGGCCGGGCACGAGGACGAGGTCCTGGGGCTGCTGGCCCAGGTGGCCGAGGCCGTCCACACCGAGCCGGGCAACCTCTCTTTCCAGATCTACCGCGAGGTCGGCAAGGACCGCGAGGTGGTGCTGCTCGAGCGGTACGAGTCGCCGGACGCGTTCGCGGCGCACCGGGAGACGCCGCACTTCAAGGAGCTGGTGCAGGGCAAGATCATTCCGCGGCTGGACAACCGGGTGGTCGAGACCTACACCGCGTCCGCCTGAGGGTTCCGCTGGTCACGGCACGAGCTTCTTGATGTGGGCGACCTCGGTGTGGTGCACGGTGAAGGCGGCCCGCTCGTACACGCCGACCGCGCCAGTGGGTGAATCGGCGTCCACGCCCAGCGTGGCGGTGCCGAAGCCCGCGGCCTGGCCGTCGGCCAGGACCCGGGTCAGCAGCGCCGAGGCCAGCCCCCGCTTACGGGCGGCCCGGCGGGTGCCGACGATGGCGACGTGGAGGTCCCTGGCCCCGATCGCCTTGACCGCGCCCTCGTACTCGTGGCTGATAATCACTCCGGCGGGCTCGCCGTGGTCGTAGGCGACAAAGCTGGAGGCGGGCCGGAAGGTGCGACTCGTGAGGAAGTGCGCCCAGCTCTCGGCGGAGGTCTCGGTCGAGCCCCAGTGATCCTGGAAGGCTTCGTTGCGGACTAGCAGGGCGTCCCTGAAACGCTCGGGCGTGAGCGGGAGGACCTCGGCGCCCGCCAGTGGCGGCACCGGCGCGACCGGCGCCGTCAGGTCCCGGATCATCGCGTGGAACCAGCGGGCCGGCCGGTAGCCACGCCGTTCGAACAGCGCGCTGGCCGCGGCGTCGTCGGTCCGGCAGGATCCGGACAGCGACAGCGGCTGCCCTCCGAACCGCTGCTCGTGCACCGGGACGGCGCTGCGCTCCGCCCAGTCGAGCAGGCCGGCGCCGATGCCGCGCCGGCGGTAGCCGGGGTGCACGCCAGCGACCGAGCGCATGTCGTGCACGGGATCGGCCGCGCCGCGCGGCAGGAGAACGTCGTAGCCGGCCATGATGGCGCCGTCGAAGACGGCCACGGAGCCGTGCGGGAAGTCCAGGCTGGGATCGCCGAAGAACTCCCGCAGGTCGGCTTTGGTGAATACATCCCAGGTCTGGTCGGCGGCCTGGATGGCGGCCAGCAGGCGGGCCCACTCCGCGGCGTCGCCGGACTCCAGCGGGCGCCAGCTGAAGACCTGGTCACCGCTCATGGGCACATCCTGGGCTGGCCGTCCGCCGGGTGCAATTGACTTACGGGCACCGCGGGCGCACCGCGTACCTCGGGGATAGCGGCGACTTTGGTGCATGGCAGGTCAAGGAGGCGGCGGGATACCCTGCCTGCGGTGCCTAGAACCGCGTGACCGGAGGGGTTGATGCTGGGATGACGGCAGGGCGGCCGGTGCCCGCACAGGACGACGTGCTCGGCTACTTCAGCACGCTGTCGAACTGGGGACGGTGGGGCGAGGACGACGAGCTCGGGACCCTGAACTACATCAGCGACGATGTCCGGCTGGCGGCAGCGCGGGCCGTACGCCAGGGCAGGAGCGTGTCGTGCGGATGGGAGGTTGCCGTACCGGAGGAGATGGAGCGGTCGACGACGACATGCCCGTGCGCCGCCGACATGCCCGGTGCCGGGAACATGCCGGTGCCTGGATTCCGTAACGACCGGAGCTGGGGCTTTTCGAACGAGCGGCTCGGCATCATGTTCCACGGCAACACCATCACCCACGTCGACTCGCCATGCCACATCTTCTGGGACGGCACCATGTACAACGGGCGGTCGCACTCGCTGGTCGACGCCGCAACCGGATCGGCGTGGGCGGCCGTCACGGCGGCGGCGAACGGGATCATCACGCGTGGCGTCCTGCTGGACATTGCGAGGGTCCGCGATGTGCCGTGGCTGGAACCGGGGCAGGGCGTGTTTCCCGGCGATCTGGAGGAGGCCGAGCGCCGCCAGGGCGTGCGGGTGCGGTCCGGCGATGCGGTACTCCTGCGGACCGGCTATGGCCGCGCCCGGCACGAGGCCAGCGCCGCCAGCGGCTTCACGCAGGCCGGC
>Ga0213875_10002026_pt1 | contig 12482 bp, 12 predicted proteins | sample BarmaccomBMRX_R8_FD_160105 | JGI IMG/M metagenome (GOLD analysis project Ga0213875, IMG submission 160105) | Root-associated microbial communities from Barbacenia macrantha in rupestrian grasslands, the National Park of Serra do Cipo, Brazil - RX_R8 | ecosystem: Host-associated > Plants > Roots... | reverse complement strand
GCAGAGACCTGTCAGCTGGCAGGCGAGACCTGACTGCGTGGTGCCGGGTGTCGGACTCGAACCGACGACCTACCGCTTACAAGGCGGTTGCTCTACCAGCTGAGCTAACCCGGCGCGCGCCCGCTGATGCGTCACGGCACGCCGAAGGTCCAGCCCTCGGCGTCGCGGACGGCATCGAGATCCTGCGGCGACCAGAGCGCGGCCCGTCCGGCGGCGCGGCGCAGCCAGGCGGCGGTGAGCAGCGCGTCGCTGCTGTGATCGTCGATCGCGCCGGCGCCGGGATAGCGCGCGCTGGCGATCGCGTCGGAGGTCAGCGCGGCGTTGAGCGCCTCGATCGTCTTCATCTTCGTCGCGCCGAGCGGCCGCCCGGCGGCGGCGGCGGCGATACTGGTGTAGAGCTCGACGAGCACCGCGCCGCGAAGCGGGACCGGATCGAACGGCCAGATCGCAATATGTCCGGCGAGGCGATTGAGCACGCGCATCCCGGTCAGGCTGGAAAGCCCGACCTGCGCCGCGCCGACGAGGTTGAACGAGGAGGTCGGCCGTCCGCTTGCAACATGAGCTTCGACACGCCGCAGCCGGCCGTTGCGGCGAAGCGGATCACGGCTGGCGAAGCGCGCACCGGTCGCGGTGCCGACGCGGAAATATCCGGCGAGCGCCGGATCGCTGACGAAGCTGGTCGCCGCGAGATGCGGATCGAGGGCAGAACGCGCATCGACGAAGCGCCACAGCGCGCGGGCATCCGCCGGGCTCTCGGCATGTCCCGGAAAGAAGGCGCCTTCGTCGGAAAAAGGCAGGCTGGCCGAGAAGTCGACGCCGATCAGCATGTCGGCATCGGCATTGTCGAGCAGCCAGGCCAGCACCGCCTCGCGCGACCAGGCGCGATCCGGCGGCGACACCAACCGGGGCGCCGCATCGTTCGCATAACACACCGCCACCGCGATCCCCCGCTGCCACGCGGTACGTGCGCCGGACCAATCGATGCAGGCGAAGCGGGCGAAGCGGCGCATGGGATCAGGCGAGCGACCAAAGCTCCGCGGGCGCTGAACGCAGGCGAAGCGCGTGCGGCGGGCGGATCGTTGCGGACACGTCCTTCGACTTTGCTCAGGACGAGCGGGAAGAGCAGGTGCGGACCTGCGTTCGCGGTGGCTTCTTCGGCTTTTTCGTCAGCGCCGTCGCGTGCGCGCGATCGATCCAGTCGGTGACGTCCGCGAAATCGGCTGCATAGCGCACCAGCACGCTCGCCCAGCCCTCATAATGCCGCGTCTGGTAGAAGATGTCCGGCCTTACCTCCTTGGCCATCTCGACGAGATCCAACGGCAGTGCGAGCACGAACGCTTCTTCGCTCTCATGACCGGTACCGGCGAGGAACTGACCGTGCGCCTTCAGGGCGGGCCGGCGATAGTGCATCGACAGCGCGACGCCTTCGAGCGCGGTGCCGTAGGCGGTCACGTCGTCCCAGTCGAACGGCATCGGTTCCCTCTTCCCTGCAACGAGCGGCTTATCGCTCCTTCTGCTCGTTTCTGAGCCCCTCCCAATAAGCCAGCCGCTCGGCGATCTTGGCCTCGAAGCCGCGCGGTGACGGTTCATAGAAGCTCCGGGGCTTCATCTCCTCGGGCCAGTAATCGGCGCCGGAGAAAGCCTCCTCGGCGTCATGATCATAGGCATAGCCCTTGCCGTAGCCGATATCCTTCATCAGCCGGGTGGGCGCGTTGAGGATCGTGGGCGGCGGCATCAGCGATCCGGTTTCCTTGGCGGCGCGCCACGCCGCTTTCTGCGCGACATAGGCGGCGTTCGATTTGGGCGCGGTGGCGAGATAAAGGCACGCCTGCACGATCGCGAGCTCGCCTTCCGGAGAACCGAGAAACTCGTAGCTGTCCTTGGCGGCGAGGCACTGGACGAGCGCCTGCGGATCGGCGAGGCCGATGTCCTCCGAGGCGAAGCGGGTGAGGCGGCGGAGCACGTAGAGCGGCTCCTCGCCCGCGGTGAGCATCCGCGCCATATAGTAGAGCGCCGCCTGCGGATCGGAGCCGCGCAGGCTCTTATGCAGCGCCGAGATCAGATTGTAGTGGCCCTCGCGGTCCTTGTCATAGACCGCGACGCGGCGGTGGAGCAGCTCGGCGAGTCCGGCGGGATCGAGCGGAGCGGGCAGGGCGATCGAGAACAGCGTTTCGGTCTGGTTGAGCAGGAAGCGGCCGTCGCCGTCTGCCGATGCGATCAGCGCGGCGCGCGCGTCCGGATCGAGGGGGAGGGGCCGGCCCTCGACCGCCTCGGCACGCGCGAGCAGCGTTTCGAGCGCGCTGTTGTCGAGCCGGCGCAGGATCAGCACCTGCGCGCGGCTCAGCAGCGCGGCATTGAGCTCGAACGAGGGGTTCTCGGTGGTCGCGCCGACGAGTGTGACGGTGCCGTCCTCGACATAGGGCAGGAAGCCGTCCTGCTGGGCGCGATTGAAGCGGTGGATCTCGTCCACGAAGAGCAAGGTGCGCTTGCCGAGCCGGGCATGCTCGCGCGCTTCCGCGAACGCCTTCTTGAGATCGGCGACGCCCGAGAACACCGCCGAGATCGCGACGAAGCGTAGGTCGACCGCCTGCGCGAGCAGCCGCGCGATGGTCGTCTTGCCGGTGCCGGGCGGCCCCCAGAGGATGATCGAGGCGAGCCGCCCGGCCGCGACCATCCGTCCGATCGCTCCGTCCGGCCCGGTCAGATGCTCCTGGCCGACGACGTCCTCGAGCCGCTGCGGACGGAGCCGGTCGGCAAGTGGGCCGCCGGCGGTGGCGGGCTCGTCAGGCATGTCAGCGGGCGCCAGCCCGGCAAAGAGGTCGGCCATCGCGGGAATATAGGAAGGACGAGCCCCGTTCTCCACCGGCGCGACGCGGCCTTTCGTTGCTCCCGCGAAGGCGGGAGCGCTGAAGGCTCGGATGTGTCCTCTGCCGCCAGAACTCCGGCCTTCGCCGGAGCACGGTCGGGCCGCAGGGCAGGGCGCCGCCTCAAAATCCTTCCTGGCACAATGATGTCAGATTATCCGAGATATATCTTGACAGTTCAATCCGTAGATATATCTACACCACATCGAAACAGCATTTATGGAGTTGCTGAGCCCATGTGGCACCATCATCACGATCATCATCGCCATGGCACCCCCCGTGGTTTCGGCCGCGGCGGCTTCGGCGGCCGGTTCGGCGCCGGCTTCGGCTTCCGCGAGGAGGGCGGCCGCGCGCGTCGCGTCTTCGATGGCGGCGAGCTTCGCCTCGTCCTCCTCAAGCTGATCGCCGACGAGCCGCGCCACGGCTACGACCTCATCCGCGCGATCGAGGAGCGTACCGGCGGCGCCTATGCGCCGAGCCCGGGCGTCATCTATCCGACGATCACGATGCTCCAGGACATGGGGCAGATCGAGGAGCAGGCGAGCGAAGGCGCCAAGCGCAGCTTCGCCGCCACCGACACCGGCCGCGCGCATCTCGACGAGAAGAGCGAGGAGGTCGCGGCGCTGTTCGCCCGTCTTGACGCGCTCGGCACCGCCGCGCGCCGCAGCGAAGGCACGCCGGTTCGCCGCGCGATGCACAACCTCCGCCTCGTGCTCCAGCAGTCGCTCGAGAGCGAGGTCGATCCCGCCCGGCTCCACGAGATCGCCGACATTCTCGACGAAGCAGCCAAGCGCATCGAGCGCTTGTGAAGCACAGCCGCATCGCATTGCTGCGCCGCCGGTGGCTCGATGCCCCGGCGGCCGAAGACGAGGGAACAGGCATGACGACAACCACCCGGCAGGTGACCAGCACCGCGCTCGTCCCGACCGCCAACGGCAGCCGCTATCTCCAGCAGCTCTGCAAGCACTGGGCGCACAATCTCGAGGTCGAGTTCACGCCTGAGCAGGGGCGGGTGACCTTTCCCCGCGATGCGCGCGGCGCGAACTGGCGCGACAAGGGCGAAGTGACGATGATCGCGCGTCCCGACACGCTCGAATGCCGAATCGAGGCGAGCGAGCCGGGCCAGCTCGAGGCGCTCAAAGGCGCGCTTGCCCGCCATCTCGATCGCTTCGCCTTCCGCGAAGCGCCGCTCGCTTTCGATTGGTGCTGACCGCGCCATTTCCTTCGTTCGCACTGAGCAAAGTCGAAGTGCGTTCGCCGCGCGCTCGCTCCTGCGGCGCGTCCTTCGACTTCGCTCAGTACGAACGGGAGAACGGCGCGGCCGAGTTAGCGCGCGATCTTGAACGGCAGCTTGGCGCCGGAAGTGCGCTGGCGGACGAGGCGGAGATAATCGTCGGCCAGCGCGCCGTTGACCTCGTCCCAGCCATAGCGGGCGCTGAGTTCGTGCCCGGCCGTGCCGGCGGCGGCGCGCATTTCCGGTGATTGGCAGTAGGCGCCAAGCGCGTCGGCGAACGCGCTGATCGCGCCGGGGGCGATCAGCCGACCGTTGATGCCGTCGGCGACGAGGCTGCTGCTGCCGGTCGCGGCGGCGGCGACCACCGGCACGCCCGCCGCCATCGCCTCGAGCGTGACGTTGCCGAACGTCTCGGTGACGGAGGGATTGAACAGCATGTCGAGCGATGCGACCGCGCGGCCGAGATCGGCGCCCTTCTGAAAGCCCGCAAGCACCGCATTTTCCGGCAGCCGGCGTTCGAACCAGTCCTCAGCCGGCCCCTTGCCGATCACCAGCACGCGGTGGCGGATGCCTGCCGCGCGCAGCCGGTCGATCGTGTCGGCAAAGACGTCGAGGCCCTTCTCCATCACCAGCCGTCCGACGAAGCCGATCGCGACCTCGTCGTCGGCGATGCCGAGCGAACGCCGCCAGCCCAGGTCGCGACGCGCGGGCGTGAAGATCTCGCGATCGACGCCACGCGACCAAATGCGAACGTCGTAGCTCATACGCTGCTCGCGCAGCGTCTGCGCCATCGACTCGGAAGGGGCGAAGATCGCGTCGCAGCGGCGGTAGAGCCGCCGCAGCACGCTCTCGATCAGCGGCTCGACGAACGCCATGTTGTAATAGCGGAAATAGGTCTCGAAGCGCGTGTGTACCGAGGCGACGACGGGCACGTCGAGCTTGCGCGCCAACCCCACCGCGCGGTGGCCGAGGATCTCCGGACTCGAGATATGGAAGATCGTCGGCCGGAAGTTGCGGATGTCGCGCCGTACCCTGGGCGGCAGGCCGAGCGGAACAAGATATTCGCCGCGGCCGGGAAACGGGATCGCCGGCACGCCGATCAGCTTGCCGACCGAGGGGAAGGCTGGCGTCGCAGTGCGCGGCGAATAGATGCGCACCGCTGCGCCGCGATCCTGCAGATAGCGCACCAGCCGGTTCAGCGCCTGGTTCGCGCCGTCCCGAACATAATTGTAATTGCCCGAAAAGAGCGCGACGCGGAGATCGGAGATGTCCATGATCCGGCGCCGCGATAGGGCGGCACGCGCCGAAAGGCTACGGCCTTTCGCGATCCTCGCCCGCGTCGCGCGGCAAATCGCGTAGACGGCGGATGCCGGCGAGCATCGGCAGGATGAGCGCGACGAGCAACAGGACGACGATGAGCGCGCGCATGGTGCTTGATACCAAATCCTTCCTCGCGTTTGCAGGGGCGGGGAACCAGCGAAGCTGGTGGAGGGATTTTTGCGAGGAGAAAGCCCCTCACCGATCGCTTCGCGAGCCGTCCCGCTCCCCAGCAAAAGCTGGGGAGGACCTAGAAGCTCACAAACATGCCTCGAGGTAGGCTTGATCGAAGCCGAACTGGCGCGCTTTCTCGAGCGTGTAAGGGCGCAGGCCCATCGAGCGATATTCGCCCGCGATCCTGCCGTCGTGGCCTTCGTCCAGATATTCGAACTTGAAGAGCTCCTGGGTCACGATCACCGGGCCTTCCATGCCCACCACCTCGGTGATGTTGGTCACGCGGCGCGAGCCGTCGCGCAGGCGCTTCACCTGGATGATCATGTCGACGGAGTCCGCGATCTGGCGCGAGATTGCTTCCTTCGGCACCTTGATGTCCGACATCATCACCATATTCTCCATACGGGCGAGCGCCTCGCGCGGAGAGTTGGAGTGAAGCGTGCACATCGAGCCGTCGTGGCCGGTGTTCATGGCGGCGAGCATGTCGAAACACTCGGCGCCGCGAATCTCGCCCAGGATGATGCGGTCCGGGCGCATACGCAGCGCGTTCTTGACAAGATCGCGGATCGAGACCTCGCCCTGGCCCTCGAGGTTCGGCGGGCGCGTCTCGAGCGGCAGCCAGTGCGGCTGCTGCAGGCGAAGCTCGGCGGCGTCCTCAATGGTCAGCACGCGCTCGCCGGGATCGATCATCTTGGAGAGCGCGTTGAGCATCGTCGTCTTGCCCGAGCCGGTGCCGCCGGAGATGACGATGTTGAAGCGGCTCGCGCCCGCAATCTTGAGCGCGGTCGCCATCTTCGGGCTCATCGAGCCGAAGCCGACATACATGTCGAGCGTGATCGGCTTGGCGGAGAATTTACGGATCGAGATCGCGGTGCCCTTGAGGCTGAGCGGCGGCACGATGACGTTGACGCGGCTGCCGTCCTGGAGGCGGGCGTCGGCGAGCGGCGTGGTTTGGTCGACGCGGCGGCCGACCTTGTTCACGATCCGCTGCGCGATCTGGAACAGATGCTCCTCGTCGCGGAACTGTATCGGCGCGATCTCGAGCTTGCCCTTGCGCTCGACGAACGTCTGGTCGGGACCGTTGACCATGATGTCGTTGATGTCGGGATCGCTCAGCAGTTCCTCGAGCGGTCCGAGCCCGAGCAGCTCGTCGACGAGCACCTTCTCGAGCGCGAACTGCTCACGGCGATTGAGGTTGATCTTCAGCTCGGCGAGGACCTCGCCGATGATCGGGCGAAACTCCTCGGCGAGTTCGTCCTTGGACAGCGTCGCAGCGGCCTCGGGATCGACACGCTCGAGCAGGCGAGGAAGCACCTGCTCCTTGATGCGGTGAACGGAGGCTTCGAAACCTTCCGGCTTCGCGCTCGCCTCGGCGACCTGCGCCTCGCGGCTGGCGAGGCGCGCCATCGCGTCGGATTGACCGTCCGCCGGCGGCGTCGAGGTCGGTGCGGATGCCGCGGCGGCACCGGGCAGCGGCGCGCTCTCTATCGGCGGGAACTGTGCGCCGCCCTGGCCTTCGCCCTGCATGGGGCGCGCGACGCCGAAGGACGGCCTGCCGCCGCCGCCGCCGGTCATCCCGCCTCGTTTGCCGAATGCGCTCATAATCGCCGCCAACTCCGCAATGTGCCCCGATCAGGGGACGAACAGCGGCGGGTTAAGCGGAAAGCTTTGATATTTGGCTAATAGGGCGTGAAGAGATGGCCCGCTTCGCCCCCGGTCTATCGGGCTGGCCCATGCAGACGGCGTGCCGCTGCGATCTGTCCCGTTCGGGAGCGGCGAGATCCTCGCTCCCGCCGGACCGACGGCGAGACCGTCAGTGCGCCTCGGTCGCCCGTTCGGCGAGGACGGTCAGCCCCTTCTCGTTGACCTCCGCGAAGCCGCCCTCGACGCGGATGTGCGTCGTCGCCGCGCCCGCGGTCTTGTGGATGACGAGATCGCCGGAGCGGATCACCGACATGAACGGCGCATGCCCCTGCATCACGCCGAAATCGCCTTCGGTGCCGGGAACGACGACCATGTGCACCTCCTCGGAGCGCATGAGCTTCTCGGGTGTCACGAGTTCGAAGTGGAGCGCCATGTCTCTTCTACTCCCCCCTCCCTGGAAGGGAGGGGTCGGGGGTGGGTTGCGAGAGGCGGCCGACCGCACTTGCGATAGCGACCCACCCCTCAATCCCCTCCCTTCCAGGGAGGGGAAGACTCATTACGCCGCCTCGGCCGCCAGCTTCTCGCCCTTGGCGACCGCCTCGTCGATGCCGCCGACCATGTAGAAGGCGGCCTCCGGCAGGTGGTCATACTCGCCGTTCACCACCGCCTTGAACGAGCGGACCGTGTCCTCGACCTGCACGAACTTGCCGGGGATGCCGGTGAACACTTCGGCGACGTGGAACGGCTGTGAAAGGAAGCGCTGGATCTTGCGTGCGCGCTGCACGGTCAGCTTATCCTCTTCGGAAAGTTCGTCCATGCCGAGGATGGCGATGATGTCCTGCAGCGACTTGTACTTCTGCAGCGTCTCCTGGACGGCGCGCGCCGTCTCGTAATGCTCCTGGCCGACAACCGCAGGCGACAGCACGCGGCTGGTCGAATCGAGCGGATCGACCGCCGGATAGATGCCGAGCTCGGAGATCGCGCGGCTGAGCGTCGTCGTCGCGTCGAGGTGGGCGAACGACGTCGCCGGCGCCGGATCGGTCAAGTCGTCGGCGGGCACGTAGATCGCCTGCACCGAGGTGATCGAGCCCTTCGTGGTCGAAGTGATGCGCTCCTGGAGCTGGCCCATGTCGGTGGCGAGCGTCGGCTGATAGCCGACCGCCGAGGGGATGCGGCCGAGCAGCGCCGACACTTCCGAGCCCGCCTGGGTGAAGCGGAAGATGTTGTCGACGAAGAACAGCACGTCCTGGCCTTCCTGGTCGCGGAAATATTCCGCCATCGTCAGGCCCGAGAGCGCGACGCGGGCACGGGCGCCCGGCGGCTCGTTCATCTGGCCGAACACCAGCGCCACCTTCGAGCCTTCGGAGACCGCGTTGCCGTCGCTGTCGGTCGCGATGACGCCCGCCTCGAGGAACTCGTGATAGAGGTCGTTGCCCTCGCGGGTGCGCTCGCCGACGCCGGCGAACACCGAGACGCCGCCATGGCCCTTGGCGATGTTGTTGATCAGCTCCTGGATGAGCACGGTCTTGCCGACGCCGGCGCCGCCGAACAGCCCGATCTTGCCGCCGCGCGCGTAGGGCGCGAGCAGGTCGATCACCTTGATGCCGGTGACGAGGATCGCCGCCTCGGTCGACTGATCGACGAAGTCCGGCGCCTTGGCGTGGATCGGGGCGGTCATGTCCGACCCGACCGGGCCGCGCTCGTCGATCGGCTCGCCGATCACGTTGAGGATGCGGCCGAGAGTCTTGGGGCCAACGGGCACGCGGATCTGCGCGCCGGTGTCCTTGACCTCCTGGCCGCGGGTGAGGCCGTCGGTCGAGTCCATCGCGATCGTGCGGACGGTGTTCTCGCCGAGATGCTGCGCGACCTCGAGGACGAGGCGATTGCCCTGGTTGGTCGTTTCGAGCGCGCCCAGGATCGGCGGCAGCGCAGTGTCGAACGCCACGTCGACGACGGCGCCGATGACCTGCGAGATGCGGCCGACGTTGTTGGTGGTAGCTGCGGTTGCCATCGTCTCTTCCTGCTTTCCTTGCCTCTTTCGTGCTCCTGCGAAAGCAGGAGCCCCGTTCCACCGCTACGGAGTGCTCCTGCTTACGCAGGAGCACGGTGGCGATACATTCTACAGCGCCTCGGCGCCCGAGATGATCTCGACGAGCTCGGTCGTGATCGCCGCCTGGCGGGCGCGGTTATACTGGATGCTGAGCCGCTTGATCATGTCGCCTGCGTTGCGCGTCGCGTTGTCCATCGCGGTCATGCGGCTGCCCTGCTCGGATGCGGCATTCTCCAGCATCGCGCGGAACAGCTGGACGGCGACGTTGCGCGGCAACAGCGCGGCGAGGATTTCTTCCTCGTCGGGTTCGTATTCGACCGCGGCGAGGCTCTGATCGGTATCGTTCGCCGCGATCGGGATCGAGACCGGGATGATCTGCTGTTCGGTCGGCTCCTGAAGCAATGCCGAGCGGAAATGCGCGTAGAACAGGTGCGCGACGTCGAACTCGCCGGCCTCGAAGCGATGGATAAGGTCCTTCGCGACGTCGAGCGCATCGCTGAAGCCGACCGACTTGATGTGGCTCTGATCGACCTGATGGACGATCTTGCCCGGGTAGAGCCGCGCGATCACGGCACGCCCCTTCTTGCCGATCAGGTAGAACTTCACCGTCTTGCCCTCGGCGATCAGCCGGTCGGCGGTGCGCCGCGCGAGCTTGACGATGTTCGAGTTGAACGCGCCGGCGAGGCCGCGCTCGGAGGTCGCGACGACGAGCAGGTGCACGTCGCTCTTGCCGGTGCCGCCGAGCAGCTTCGGCGATTGCGGGCCGATCGTGATCTTCGAGGCAAGACTTGCCATCACCGCGTTGAGCCGCTCCGCATAGGGACGGCCGGCCTCGGCCGCCTCCTGCGCGCGGCGCAGCTTGGCGGCGGCAACCATCTTCATCGCCTTGGTGATCTTCTGCGTCGACTTCACCGAGCCGATGCGGATCTTGAGGGACTTGAGTGACGGCATTCCGTTCAATTACCCCGTTCGGGCTGAGCCCGTCGAAGCCCTGTTCTTCCTTCTTCCGGAGAAGAAGGACAGCCCTTCGACAAGCTCAGGGCGAACGGGGCTTCTTTCTCTGCTGGTCGTTACGCGAACGTCTTGGCGAAGCCGTCGAGCGCGGCCTTGAGCGCCGAACGCGCCTCGTCGCCGAGGTCCTTGGTGTCGCGGATCGTCTTGAGCACGCCCGGATTGTTGGCGCGCAGATCGGCGAGCATCGCCGCTTCGTAGCGCGTCACGTCGCCGACCGGGATCGTGTCGAGATAGCCCTGCGTGCCGGCGAAGATCGAAGCGACCTGCTCCTCGAACGGCAGCGGCGAGAATTGCGGCTGCTTGAGCAGCTCGGTCAGGCGCGCGCCGCGGTTGAGCAGCTTCTGCGTGGACGCATCCAGGTCCGAGCCGAACTGCGCAAACGCCGCCATCTCGCGATACTGGGCGAGCTCGAGCTTGATCGAACCGGCGACCTTCTTCATCGCCTTGGTCTGCGCCGAGGAGCCGACCCGGCTCACCGACAGGCCGACGTTAATAGCGGGACGGATGCCCTGGTAGAAGAGGTCGGTCTCTAGGAAGATCTGGCCGTCGGTGATCGAGATCACGTTGGTCGGGATGTAAGCCGAGACGTCGCCGGCCTGCGTCTCGATCACCGGCAGTGCGGTGAGCGATCCCGAACCGTTGTCGTCGTTCATCTTCGCCGCGCGCTCAAGCAGGCGCGAGTGCAGATAGAAGACGTCGCCCGGATAGGCTTCGCGGCCCGGCGGGCGGCGCAGCAGCAGCGACATCTGGCGATAGGCAACCGCCTGCTTGGACAGGTCGTCATAGACGATCACAGCGTGCATGCCGTTGTCGCGGAAATACTCGCCCATTGCGCAGCCGGTGTAGGGCGCGAGGAACTGCAGCGGAGCGGGCTCCGACGCGGTCGCGGCGACGACGATCGAATATTCCATCGCGCCATTCTCTTCGAGCTGGCGGACGATCTGCGCGACCGTCGAGCGCTTCTGGCCGACGGCGACGTAGATGCAGTAGAGCTTCGCCTTCTCGTCGGTGCCGGCGTTGACGCCCTTTTGGTTGATGAAGGTGTCGATCGCGACGGCGGTCTTGCCGGTCTGGCGATCGCCGATAATCAGCTCGCGCTGGCCGCGGCCGACGGGGACGAGCGCGTCGAGCGCCTTGAGGCCGGTCTGTACCGGCTCGTGCACCGACTTGCGCGGGATGATGCCGGGCGCCTTCACCTCGACGCGGCGGCGCTCGCTCGCCTCGATCGGGCCCTTGCCGTCGATCGGGTTGCCGAGACCGTCGACGACGCGGCCGAGCAGACCCTTGCCGACCGGCACGTCGACGATCGTGCCGGTGCGCTTCACCGTATCGCCTTCCTTGATCTCGGCGTCCGAGCCGAAGATCACGACGCCGACATTGTCAGCCTCTAGATTGAGCGCCATGCCCTGCACGCCGTGGCCGAACTCGACCATCTCGCCGGCCTGGACGTTGTCGAGGCCGTAGATGCGCGCGATGCCGTCACCGACCGACAGCACCTGGCCGACTTCCGAGACTTCGGCCTCGGTGCCGAAGCTGGCGATCTGATCCCGGATGACCTTCGAGATTTCGGCGGCGCGGATATCCATTCTCAACCCTTCCCCGGCGGCGGCTGCCGCCATTCTGCCTTACGACGGCGGATCCGCCGTCAGACCTATCCAAAGACGACAGCGTGTGCCGTCAGCCCCTCATCGCAAGTGCGAGCGAATTCAACTTGGTGCGGATCGAACCGTCGATCTGCTGCGAGCCGAGCTTGACGATCAGGCCGCCGAGGATCGCGGGATCGACGCTGAGATCGACCTGCACCTCGCGGCCGAGCCGCTGGCGAAGCTTGGTCTTCAGCGCCTCGACCTGATCCTGATCGAGCGGGTGCGCGGAGACGACCTCGGCGCTGTCCTGCCCGCGGTGGCGCGCGAGCAGCGTCTGGAAAGCACGGATCGCCGGGCCGAGCTGCGACAGCCGGCGGTTGTGCGCGAGTACGCCGAGGAAATTGGTGGTGAGCGGATCGAGCCGCATCGCGATCGCGACGCCGTCCACGGCCTTCACCGCATCCTCGCGGCAGACCAGCGGGCTCGTCGTCAGCCGGCGGAAATCCTCGGACTGCGCAAGCGCGTCGCGCAGCGCGGCGAGGCTCTGCGAAACCGCATCGAGCTGCCCATGCTCATTGGCCAGTTCGAACAGCGCGAGC
>Ga0213875_10002025_pt1 | contig 12485 bp, 9 predicted proteins | sample BarmaccomBMRX_R8_FD_160105 | JGI IMG/M metagenome (GOLD analysis project Ga0213875, IMG submission 160105) | Root-associated microbial communities from Barbacenia macrantha in rupestrian grasslands, the National Park of Serra do Cipo, Brazil - RX_R8 | ecosystem: Host-associated > Plants > Roots... | reverse complement strand
ACGGTCCCAATCAGGGTATCGCCGGTGTGATCCTCAAGCCGTGGGACGAGCGCAAACGCAGCGCTACTGCGCTGAAGCCGGTATTGCAGCAGAAGGCCAGTTCGGTCGAGGGCATGAGCGCCTTTGTCTTCTCATTGCCGCCATTGCCGGCCTCGATCGGCGGCCTGCCGGTGCAGATGGTGATCAGCTCGACCGGCGATTTCCCGGCGATCTTCGACGCGATGGAGAAGATCAAAGCGGCGGCGCGCAAATCAGGCAAGTTCATCGTCACCGACAGCGACCTCGCCTTCAACCAGCCGACCATCCAGGTCGATGTCGATCGCAACAAGGCGAACGATCTCGGCATCACCATGCAGTCGATCGGCGATACGCTGGCGCTGCTGGTCGGCGAGAATTACGTCAACCGCTTCAATCTCAACGGTCGCTCCTATGAGGTCATCCCGCAGGTGCCGCGCGCCGAGCGGCTGAACCAGAACACGTTGACGCAATATTACGTGACCTCGGCGGCCGGCGAACAGGTGCCGCTGTCAAACCTGGTGACGGTCAAGACGGTGAGCGCCGCCAATGCGTTGACGCGCTACAACCAGCTCAACTCCGCGACTTTCAGCGCGGTGCCGATGCCTGGCGTGACGATGGGCGACGCGGTCGATTTCCTCGAGCAGCAGGCCGCCCAGCTGCCCGCCGGATTCAGCCACGACTACCTGTCGGATTCGCGGCAATACGTTCAGGAAGGCAACCAGCTGGTGGTGACCTTCGCCTTCGCGCTGATCATGATCTTCCTGGTCCTGGCGGCACAGTTCGAAAGCCTGCGCGACCCGCTCGTCATCATGATCAGCGTGCCGATGTCGATCTGCGGCGCCTTGTTGCCGCTGTTTATCATCGACGGCAATTTCATGGGCATGGCGGTGGCGGGTACGACGATCAACATCTACACGCAGGTCGGCCTCGTGACGCTGATCGGTCTGATCAGCAAGCACGGCATCCTGATGGTCGAGTTCGCCAATCAATTGCAGGAGAACGAGGGGCTGAACCGCCGCGCCGCGATCGAGCGCGCCGCTCGCGTCCGGCTGCGGCCCATCCTGATGACGACCGCGGCGATGGTGGTCGGTCTCGTGCCGCTGTTACTGGCGAGCGGCGCCGGCGCGGCGAGCCGCTTCTCGATCGGCATCGTGGTGGTGTCGGGCATGTCGATCGGCACGCTGTTCACGCTGTTTGTCCTGCCGGCGGTCTACACCGTACTGGCGAAAGACCACGCCACCGCCGCCCATTCGGTGCGGGCGCGCGAACTGGCTCAGGTCACCTGAGCCAGCGGCCGCGCCGCCGGCCGGCGATATAGCAGGCGCGCGGTCAGCATTGCCGCGACGGTCGCGAGGCCGAGGACAAAGCCCCACCATAGCCCGACCGGGCCGGCACCGAGCTTGAAGGCAAGCGCCCAGCCGCCGACAAACCCGATGCCCCAATAGCCGATCCCGGCGAGCAGCATTGGCACTGTCGTGTCGCGATAGCCGCGCAGCCCGCCCGCCGCGACCACCTGGATGCCATCGACGATCTGGAACAGCGCCGCCACCGCGAAAAACCGCCGGGCCAGCGCGATAACGCCGCGATTGCCGGGGTCGCCGAGCGCGATATAGGCGCCAATGATCGGCACCGCGAAAAGCCACAGCATCACGCCGGACACCGCCATGCAGGCGGTGCCGAGCGACAGCGCGACAACCGCCGCGCGGCGCGCCGAGTCCGGTCGCTCGGCGCCGAGTTCGGCGGCGACACGCACGGTCGCCGCCTGCGCGATGCCGAGGGGCACCATAAATGTAGTGCTGGCGCAGTTGATCGCGATCTGGTGCGCCGCCAGCGCCTCCGCGCCAAACAGCCCCATCAGCGCCGCCGAGGTCACGAACACGCCGACCTCCAGCCCCTGCAATCCGGCAATCGGCCCGCCAAGAACGAGGATGCGCCGCAGGTCGGCCAGGATGTCCGCGAGGGAGCCGCGCAGCCGATGCGCCGGATCATGACGCGGCAGCGCCGCAAGCGCCGCCGCGAGCCCGAGAAACATCAGCCATTGATTGATCGCGGAGGCATAGCCCGAGCCCTCCAGACCCAGCGCGGGCAATCCGAGATGGCCAAAGATCAACGCCCAGTTCAGCACGATGTTCGTGCCGATCCCGACCCCCAGCACCAGCATGATGGCGCGGGTTCGCGACACTGCCGCCAGCAGGCTGCGCAAGGCGGCAAACCCGATAAAGCCCGGCGCGCCCCAGGCGATCGCGCGCAGAAAGATGCCGATATCGCCGGTCAGTACGGGATCATAGCCCAGCGCGGCCAGAAGCGCCGGCGAACTTCGCATCAGCACGATGACCGGCAGCGCCAATATCGCGGCCAGAACGAGGCCGCTGGCGCCGATCCGCCCGGCGGCGGCCCGGTCGCCGGCGCCGATCGCGAAAGCGGCGAGCGGCGACACCGCCAGCACTACCCCCTGGCACACCACCACAGTCGTAAAATAGAACCCGGCGCCGAGCCCGACCGCCGCGAGCGGAACCGCACCGAGCGCGCCGACCATGACGGTGTCGGTCACGCCCATCGCCATCTGCGCCACATTGGCGGCGGCGAGCGGCAATGCCAGGACGAGGGTGGCACGGACCTCTTTGACGAGACCGGGGGACATCGCAAGATAGCGGCTGGAAGCGGGCCGGGGCTTGTAATGGCCGCGCGCGCCCCGCGTCAAGGCGCATGACTACGCAGAGGTACCGCAGGATCGGCGGCGGCCTCGCCGCTAGCCGACCTCGCGGACATGCGTGTGGAGGTGCGGGCGGCCGGGTTCGTCGCCGTGCGCATGGCTCGCCGCCTCGATAGCAACCGGCACCGCGACGAGGCGCCCATGCCGCACGCCGCGCTCGGCCATGACGTGCTCGGCGAAGTTGCGCATCTCGCCCATCGCGCCGCGCAGCACCGCGACCTCCAGACAGCTCTCGTGATCGAGGTGCACGTGCAGCGTCGCCAGGGAGAGATCGTGATGCGCGTGAAACGAGCGGGTCAGCCGCTTGGCGAGTTCCCGGCCCTCATGGTCATAGACATAGACCAGCGCGGCGACCCCTTCGGCCGAGGATGCGGCGGCGTCCTCACTCTCGATAATCCCGGCGCGGGTCAGGTCGCGGATCGCCTCGGAGCGGTTCTGGTAGCCGCGCTGTTCGATAATCCGATCCAGCGCCGTGAGCAGTTCATCATCGATTGAGATCGTAATACGTTGCATCTGAAACCCTCGGTTTCGTATGATGATCATCTAGATTATTCATACTTTACGTCTGGTGTTCATGCGCGATCCCCGGCTGCGCCTGCTGCCCGCGTGGGTCGTGGCGCCGATCGCGCTGGTCTTCGCCCATGCGACCTCGGCGGCACAGACCACCCCGGCTCCCGCGGGAACGCTGCCGATGGAGCTGGACACGATCGAGGTCACCGCCCCGGCCGCCGAGACGCCGGCGACGACCTCGCTCGGGCATTCCGATACGGCCAGCGAAGGCACCATCTCCGCGCAGCAGATCGAGCAGCAGCCGCGCTATCGCGTCGGCGAGATTTTGGAGGCGATGCCCGGTCTGATCATCACGCAGCACAGCGGCGAGGGTAAGGCCAATCAGTATTTTCTGCGCGGCTTCGATCTCGACCACGGCACCGATATCGCGATCAGCCTCGATGACATGCCGGTCAACATGCGCACGCACGCGCACGGCCAAGGCTATTCCGACCTCAACTTCATCATCCCGGAACTGCTCGGCGACCTGCAGTATTCGAAAGGGCCGTACTTCGCGGCGCTCGGCGATTTCGACACTGCCGGCGCGGTGCAGATGAACTATGTCGATACATTGCCGCACGACCTCGCCTCGGTCAGCCTTGGGACCTTGGGCGACTATCGCGGGTTTGCCGCGATGTCGCGTCCCTGGGGCGCCGGCAATGTCCTGGTCGCGGCGGAATACGCCCATACCGACGGGCCATGGACCATCCCCGACAATTTCAACAAGGGGAACCTGGTGCTGCGCTACAGCCAGGGCACCGCCGAGAATGGTTTCTCGTTCACCGGCGCCTACATGGACGACGCGTTTCACGCCACCAACCAGATCCCGCAGCGCGCGGTGCTGTCCGGGCAGATCAGCCCGTGGGACGCGATCGATCCGAGCGATGGCGGCAATTCCGAACGCTATAGCCTGTCTGCGAAATACGCCGCGACCGACGATGCGGGGGCGCTCAAGGCCAATGTGTATGCGATCGGCTATCGCCTCAATCTGTGGAACGATTTCGACTACTTCGTGACCTTCCCGCCCCCGATCGGCGATCAGTTCAAGCAAGCCGATCGCCGCAAAATCTATGGCGCGAATGTCAGCTACGCGATACCGGCCCATCCCTTTGGCCTCGACATGACCAATACAGTCGGGTTCCAGACGCGAAACGACGACATCCATGTCGGACTCGCGGAGACCACCGCCGAGGTGACCCGCTTTACCGTGCGCGACGATCATGTGATCGAATCCAGCGCCGGGCTTTATGTCGAAAACCGCACGAAATGGCTCGACAAGCTGCGCACCATCACCGGATTGCGCGAGGATCTCTATTACGGATCCGACAGCAGTTCGCTCGCGGCCAATTCCGGCTCGCTGGTGCGCCAGATCACCAGCCCCAAGGGCACCGTGGTGGTCGGCCCCTGGTATGACACCGAGTTCTACAGCAGCGTCGGACAGGGCTTTCACAGCAACGATCTGCGCGGCGCGGTGACCAGTGTAGATGCTTTGGCGACGGAACTGAACCAGCAGCAGGGCAACAACACGATCGTCAGCCAGTCGAAGACGCCGCTGCTCACCAGGGCGACGGGGTACGAGGTCGGTCTGCGCAGCGAAATCGTGCCGGGCATGAAGACGTCGGCTGATGTCTTCGTGCTCGATCTCGACAGCGAGGCGACCTTTGACGGCGACGAGGCCGGAACGACGCCCGGCCGGCCGAGCCGCCGCGTCGGGTTCGAATTGAACGCCGATTACCGCGTGCTCGCCTGGCTCGCGCTCGACGGCAGCGTTGCGTTCACCCGGGCGCGCTATACCAATGCCGATGACGGCACCGCCGATACCGAGCCGGGGCATCCCGGCAACTACATTCCCGGCGCGGCAAAGATCATCGCCTCCGGCAGTGCCCGGCTGGTCGATCTCGATCCGTGGTCAGCGGAATTGCGCTTCCGCTTTTTCGGCCGGCGTCCCCTGATCGAGGATGACAGCGTCACCTCGCGGCCAACCGCGATGTTCGATGCCCAGGTCGGTTACCGGGTGACCGAGCACCTGCAAGTCCGTCTCGATCTGTTCAACCTTTTCAACTCCAAGGCCCATCAGATCGACTATTACTATCCCTCCCAGCTCGCCAACGAGACGGCGCCGGTCTACGACATCCATTACAAGCCGGTGGAACCGCTATCAGCGCGGCTCAGCCTCAACGGTACATTCTGAACGCGCGGCACAGATGAGCATATGGCCACCGACCGGGGCATCACGCCGATCTCAGATCCGGCCGGAAACGAGGGTGAACAGGATCAGCACGATCTTGCCGTAGGCCGCATCCCAACCGGCATAGGCCGCACTGATTGGCCCGTTCAGATCGCCGAGGGCCAGGACCCAGACGGCGAATGCGATCACGGCGACGACAGCCTGCTTGACAGCTTTCGGTTGGCCCGGCGTATCGGTCTGCCGCAGGGTCCACCAGAATGTTATGGCCAGCACGACCGCAAAGCAGACCAGCAATACCGGGTTGCTCGGTATGCCCGCCGTCTTGTTGACCAGGGCAACGATCGCCGTCCACGCGGCTATGACATCGGCCGGAACGTATTTGACCGCCTTGTCAAAGTAGTCGTCCGGTTTGCTGACACCCGGTGCCACGGCGGCACCGCCCGCGGCCTGCATCGAAAGTTCGTGAATTCGCCTCGACATGCTCTCGCTCCGCTTACTGGTGGAGAAAACCGGCGATCTGGGTGAAGATCGAACGCATCAGAATGCCTTCGCCTTTTGAACCGGCGCCGGCATGATGCAACGCCACCAGCTGCCATTTTGCGTTGAAGCAGGGCGAGCCGCTCGAGCCCGACGCGGTGCGTGTCGTGTATTGGATGTTGATCTGTTCGGGATCGATCCATGTGACACCCTTGCTGCTGAGGGCCAGCGACATCGGGCCGCCTTCCGGATGCTGCAGCACATATAACGGGTCGCGCTTGGCTGGATCGGCTCCGAGTTCCCAGAAGGGCGCGACGTTTTCGGCGTCGGCGATTGATCCGCCGGTGCGTAACAACGCGAAATCGCGGCGAGGGCAGCTGGCGACAATCGCGTCTTCGGCGTGCAGCCGCACCTCCTGGCCCACATCCGCATCGAGGGTCTCAGCAAAGGCGCCGAAACGCAGCACCGTGCTTGCGCTGTTGGTTTTGAGAGCCGCCGGGTCGGCGGCGAGGCTCGCGCCCATCACGTGATAGTTGGTCAGCACGAGATCGGGCGCGATTAGAATACCGGTGCCCATCATGTTGATGGCCCCGACCTCGACGCGGCAGATCGAGCGCGCTCGCGCCGCCGCCGTCATGATCATCGACATCGGATAAAGCTGCGGTTCCGGGGTGAACCAACCCTGCAACTCGAGCTGTTCTGTATCGTCCGCCCAATCGACCTGCGGGCCGGTCTGGCTCGTCCCGGCTGGTGCCGGCACCGCGGGTATCTGGTAGCGGGCCTGAAGCTCGGCGCGCACCGCATCGGAGCGCAGAAGTCGGTATTTGACGATCAGACCAGCGATGAAGACACGGCCTTCAAGTCCGATTGGCCCGCGGATAAGCGGATAAAGGATGCTGCCGAGCGCCGCGTTTTTGTCCTTTGGGTTGGTTCCGATGTTGAGGGCCCAAAGCACCAGGTGAAGCGCATTATAATAGGCGTCACCGATGTATCCGGCGGCTCCGGCGAACCGTAGATCGGGATCGAACGCGGCCTGGTTGATCAGGAATTTAAAGTACTTCTCGCCGGTCACCGCACCGGCCTCCGACCAACCCGCCAGACGTTGAACGAGTTCTTCCTGGTCCTTGCCGTCAAGCTCCATGGCAAATCAACTTTCCTGATGGCACCATGTGCGCGCCTTCTGAAGATCGTCTTCACCGGTAACGAGTTGATACTTCAGTACAATGCGCGCGATTGCTTCTCTGTCCTCGCCGCCGAGAAAAGGCAATCGGCGGAGCAGCATCCGGCCGAGATATGTATCTTCGGGATGCGGATCCGAGATGCCAAAGCGCTTCCAATTTTTCAACTGGTTCAGGAGCTTCTGCGCCTTCGTCTTGTTATCACCGGTGCGAACGGTCTCCTGCAGCTGTCCTCTCAGTTCGAGTGATAGATAGCTGGATTCGGCTACCACGCCATCAAACCAAGTGCTGTTGTTGGCCGCCGCTCTGGCGAAGATCTGCACGATCGTTTCTTCGTCCTTATCAGACAGTTTGATCTGGATATCGGCCGCGGGATCGACTTTACCGTTTAGCTGGATCGTCGATGGCAGATCGAATACGGTTTGAACCGAATTTCTGCGTTCAAAGATTTCTTCGATCTCGTTCCAAGCCACAAAGTTCCAGGTATTGGCCTCGCGTGTTGACATTGACTTGAATGCGCGGCGATAACCACCCGCGGTCGCATGCAGTCCATCCGAGATAACGCGGCCATGGTAACCGCTGATTGTCTCGATTGCCTGCTTCAGCGATCCGATGGAATTGGTGGTCTGGAGAAACCATTGTGGCAGATGCAGTATAGCCATATCGATGCTACTGTTTCTCACCGCCGTGTAACGCCGTACCGTCGTGAGATCGTAGGGATCCGGGAGATCGGCAGTTTCCAGTTTGAGGCCAACGGCGTTGAAGAATGGGCTCAGCCTGACCGTTATCGCTTGCGGCAGGCTCATATCCTGCATCGCGTCCAAAAAGTCGGTTGATCCGCGATTTCGTTTGGTGAGATCGGTAACCCAGCGCGCCGCGGCAAGCGCACTGTCGAGGCCGCTCGCAGGCGGTGCCGATTTCAGATAGTCGAGCACCTGAGAAATAACCGCTTCGGTCAGCGGTGGCGTTGATGGCGGTGGCCCGATCATGAGTGCTGGACCGCAAGCGAGGGCGGGGAGGATTGCTGCGGCGGCGGCGCACCGAACAGGCGTTCGGCCGTCTGCTTCAGCGGCCCGGCATCGTTCGAACCGATCATCGCGGTCAGAGCGTCGAGCGTCGGCATGGCGATAATCCGCACCGCCTTGCCGCCGCTCGACCATGTCATCGACAATGCCGTTTCACCGCCGATCATCAGCAGGACGGGTTCGATGGACAGCTTCACATCATTTTCGCTGAGGTTGTCCTCCAGTACCCAGACCGCCGGTTCCAGCAACGCCGCTTCCTGACGCGGATCACCGATCTCTCCGGGGGTGACCACCACCACGCGACCGGCCAGCGCCCGATCCTGTCGCAACGCCAGAAAATCCAGCACGGATGCAACGGAATCGACCTCGATGTCGCCTGTTCTCGGGTGCGTTCGTACCTGGTACCCCGCCGCTTCCAGCAGCGCTTTGGCTGCTTCCACGGCGGCGTGGGGCGACTGCTGCAAGGCATCAACGGTCTTCGCGTCCAGCCAGTCGGCGCCGATGATCACAAACGCGATACTGAGAACGAACAGGGCAAAGGCATAGAGCGGCAGAAGCGCCGGGATCAGCGGCATCAGCAGCACCGCGAGCAGGAGGGCCAGGCCGGTTCCAAACCGGCGCGACAGGACCAGCCTCGCACGGCCTTCCGTCGCGGCCGCGAACCAGGATGATCGCTGGCCGGCCCGCTCGGGATACAGCGCCGCAGCGACATCCCTGCCATCGACACCGGACATGACCAGGATCAGAAACGCCACCAGTCCGAGCGAGATATACAGCACCCACGGGTCAAGGCCCGCGCTGACCGGCGGTGCAAACCATGAGCGGATCGCGGCCACAACGGCGTAGAGGATGATACCGAACATGGCGATGACGCCGCCGGCTGCGACACGGCCGAGTATGGCTAAAGCGATTTCGTTCCAAATCGGTGGATCGCCGGCGTAGCGCTTCCTCGTCCACGTTCCGATCGTAAAAAAAACCACCTCAAGGCAGAGCCCGAATAGGAAGAACGAGGGCGAGTGGATAAGAAGCCAGTACGGCAGCAAGCCCGCCGCCATCGAGCAACAATAGGCCAGCCCCAATCCCAACTTCGGCACCGGCCGGTCACCGGCGCCCTGGCGCTCGACAGCCTCAGGCATTCATCGGCCTCCCCCATTGAATTTCTGGGTGTCCGAGATTGTTCTCCAAGCCTAGGACGTGAAACGCTCAACAACAATCCTTTTAATAGGCGCGGCGCCCGTATTTCTACAACTCCAATGCGAAAACACGGCTTGCATTTGCCCAGCGCTCGATCTGCTAGTCACATCTTTTTGCCGTTCACCGGTGCGTCGCGGGTGCGCTCGACCTTCCAGATAAGAGTCGCGAGGAGCGAGGCGGGTGACAACCCGCGCCGCAGCCACTATCGTCCCGCGCACAACCTGACCGAGGGGCGCCGTGCGCATCCCTCACCGCGACCCTCCGACGCCGGCCGCCTGCGAAAGCCCCGCGCGACGAGCAGCGCATTCCCGGCTAAAGGAGAAGCTTCCGCTATGTATCGGCGCGAAATGCTGAAGGCCGCTGCGGCCGGCGGTGCTCTGTTGGCGCTCCGGGCTCCCGCCATTGCGGCACCAACCGTATGGCGCGAGTTCGAGATCACCTATCGTGTCAGGCTCGACACCCAGCATATGCCGGCACGGCTCTGGTTGCCGGTGCCGCAGGATGCCTTGGATTACCAAAGAGTCGTCGATCTCGCCTGGCGCTCACCGGCGCCGGTGTCCCTGCAGTGGGAGGGCCCGTCACGCGCGCCGGTGGTCGCCGCCACCTGGCTAGACCCGGCGGTGGCGCGCGAAATCGAGGTGACCGCGCGCGTCCAGACGCGCGACCGCAGCGGCTTCTACCCCGATGCATCGCACGATGAACTCGCCGAGTATCTGCGACCAACCGCCAGTTCACCGGTGGATGGCATCGTGCTGAAAAAGGCAACGGAGATTATCGGCACGCGAACCGAGCCGTTCGACAAGGCACAGGCGATATACGATTGGATCGTCGATAACACGTTCCGCCGTGCCGAGACTCGCGGCTGTGGTCTCGGCAACATCGCCTTCATGCTCGAATCCGGCGATCTGGGCGGCAAATGCGCCGACATCAATTCGCTGTTTGTCGGCTTGGCGCGAGCCGCCGGCCTGCCGGCCCGCGATTTCTTCGGGGTACGCGTCGCGGATTCGAAGGTAACGAAGTCGCTGGGAAAATCCGGCGATATCACCAAGGCGCAGCATTGCCGGGCCGAAGTGTTTATCGCCGGGAAAGGCTGGTTTCCGGTTGACCCGGCCGATGTTCGAAAGGTCGTGCTCGAGGAACAGGTGCCGCTCGACAGCGACAAGGTGCAGGCCCTGCGTAAACGGCTGTTCGGCAGTTGGGAGATGAACTGGGTCGGGTTCAACTACGCCCGCGACGTCAAACTACAAGGCCAGCAGGAAGCGCCGCTCGGCTTCCTGATGTACCCCTACGCCGAGACCGTCGAAGGAACCAACGACCCGCTCGATCCGGATCACTTCGCCTATACGATCTCCTCAAAGGAGATAACCTGAGCGTTGGCGTGATCGACAAATCTCGGCGGCTCCGAGGCGGCATATGTCCGGTCGAAATTTGACCCGCCTCGCCGCTGGTCATAGACTCGGATGAATAATGCTGCGAAGGAGGAACGCCATGGCGTACACGATCACGCCGATGACCCCGCATACCGGCGCCGAGGTGCGGGGGCTTGATCTGAGCAAGTCGGTTGACACCGAAACACGCGCCGCGCTCAACCGGGCCTTCGCACAGCACCATGTCCTTATCGTGCGCGACCAGAAATACGAGCCGGCCGATTTCCGCAACGCGGTGCAGGTGTTCGGCGAGTTGCAGCCGCACGACAAAAAGGAGATGCACATCCCCGGTTTCCCGGAGATGTACTATGTCTCCAACGAGCAGACCGTCCCGGGCAAGCGCTTTATCTCGGGCGAAAGCTTCCACACCGACCATTCCAATCACCCGGCCCCGCCCAAGGCGACCATTCTCTACCCGGTGTCGTTGCCGAGTTATGGCGGCGATACGCAATACGCCAACATGCACCTGGCCTATGACGAACTGTCTGAGGCGATGAAACGCAGGATCGACGGGCTGAAGGCCGTGCACGTCTACAACAGCAGATACAGCCCGCGCGAACTGCGCCCGCTGAGCCCCGAAAGCCTCAAGGCATTGCCGCCGCCGGGGGTGCATCCGCTGGTCCGGGTGCATCCGGAAAACGGCCGCAAGGCGCTGTTCCTCAACCCGGTACGCATCGAAAGCATCGTCGGCCTGCCCGATGATGAAGCGCTCGACCTGATCGCGGAATTGATGACGCACGCGACCCAGAAGAAATACGAATATCGCCACCAGTGGACATACGGCGACATGGTGCTGTGGGACAATCGCAGCGTCCTGCACAAGGCCAACCCCGATTACGACATGAACGAGCGCCGCTTTCTCTATCGCCTAATGCTGAAGGGCGAAGCGCCGATCCCGGTGCCGCAGGCCGCCTGACCGCTCGGTCGTCCCCTCCATTGCTTGCGGGGGAGGGTTAGGGTGGGGGTAAGCAGCCGACAGGACCTTGCGAACCCCGCCAAGTCAGCTCAGCTGGCGACGCCCGATTACCCCCACCCCACCCTCCCCCGCAAGCAGGGGAGGGAGCGCTGTTGCGGGGTTCGCGGCCTATAATTGATCCCGTGCGGATAGATACCAAAGGTTTGCAGGATTGGTACGGCTTTGCCATATCTCCCGCAACACCGAACGCCGTGCATGGGAGGAAATGGGCCATGGCCGATCGCAGTGTGATCGCGATCTCGGAACACCAGCAGATCGGCAAGATCGACGAGGCCGAATACTTCCGCATGTATGAGCGCTCGCTGGCCGACCCGGATGGGTTCTGGGGCGAGCACGGCAAGCGCGTCGATTGGATCAAGCCCTACACCAAGGTGCGCAACGCCTCGTTCGAGGGCGATGTGTCGATCCGCTGGTACGAGGATGGCACGCTCAACGCCTGCTACAATTGCGTCGACCGTCACCTCGCGACGCGCGGCGACCAGACCGCGATCCTGTGGGAAGGCGACGACCCGGCCGAGGCCTCTCACGTCACCTATCGCCAGTTGCACGAGAGCGTCTGCCGCTTTGCCAATGCGATGAAGGCGCGCGGCGTTAAGAAGGGCGACCGCGTCACGATCTATATGCCGATGATTCCCGAGGCGACCGTGGCGATGCTCGCCTGCGCCCGCATCGGCGCGGTGCATTCCGTGGTGTTTGGCGGGTTTTCGCCGGACAGTCTCGCCGGCCGCATCGAGGATTGC
>Ga0213875_10002024_pt1 | contig 12495 bp, 13 predicted proteins | sample BarmaccomBMRX_R8_FD_160105 | JGI IMG/M metagenome (GOLD analysis project Ga0213875, IMG submission 160105) | Root-associated microbial communities from Barbacenia macrantha in rupestrian grasslands, the National Park of Serra do Cipo, Brazil - RX_R8 | ecosystem: Host-associated > Plants > Roots... | reverse complement strand
GCCACGTCGAGTGGTTGACCCGGATCGCGTCGTCGAGCCAGCTGGCGCCGGACACGTACGGCGCCAGCTCGTGGCCGGCCAGGTAGGTGTTGAGCGCGCTGTACCGGTCCCGGCTGGAGGCGTCGTCGCGGATGTAGCAGCGCAGGGCCTGGGAGCTTCCTTCCACCGAGGCCTGGAACACCACCGCGCTGCTGCCCCGGGCCAGGGTGGGACCGAGGCTGTCCCAGACGAATTCGGCGGCCTGCAGCCTGGGCACGGTGAACGACCGCGACGGGAACTGGACGGCCTTGTAGTAGTCGGCGGCGGCCGGGTAGGTGCTCACCGGCACGCCAGCAGGTAGGAGGGCTGGCGATCCAGTATCCGCAGCCGCACGAGCGTCACGTCGTCATTCTTCATCCGCTTGGTGGCGTCTATCTCCCGCCGCTGATCCTGGACCAGGCGGGCGAAGACGTCGGGGTGGGCCAGGGAGCTCAGCGCGTCCCACAGCTTGATCTCCCCGCGTCCGGCCGTCCGCAGGATCCACTGGGCCATCGCGTCGGTCGCCGCGAACAGGAAATCGCCGGCCCGGAGCATGCCGTGGCCGAACTGCAGGCGTTCGGTCATCCGGTCCAGCCTGGACGCCAGGGTGTGCACGCCGTCGGGAAGGTTGCCGAAGTCATCGGGACCCATGGCCGGGAAGACGGCGATCGCCTGGCCATCGCGGACGTGGAACAGCACCGTGTCGCCGAGCGCCACGGCCCGCCAGCGGGGCTCTGCTCCGTCCAGCCCGTCGATCTCGAACCCGAGCAGGGTGGCGAACGAACCGACCTCGGCGAACTTGCGCTCCTCGATGACGCTGTCGAAGGAGTGCGGCTCTGTCGCCCACTGCTCCTGCATGCGGGCGAACCAGCCCCGCATGTCCGCCGCCTCCAGCCGGGGCCCGCCCGAACCGGGGTCCGGGCCGGGTGGCGGCGCGAAGGACGTGATCAGCTGATCCACCCAGCGCAGCGGGTCGTAGGCACCGGTGGCACCGTCCAGGACGATGAACCGTGCCGCCACCGGGATCCCGGCCGGGTCCGCGAGAACCCCGCCGCAGGCCGCGTCCTGCCACTCGCCCGGGGCGTTGCCCTCCTTGGCTTCGCTGAACGTGACCGTCTGGATCTGCATGCTGCGCCGCTCAGTCCCGCACGTCGACCTTGGTGCCGACCTCGAGGAACCGGACCAGCATGGTGGCGTCGGCGTTGAAACCGAAGCCGCGGGCGCCGGGCTCGAGCATGGAACCGGAGGCCTGGGCGTTGGCGATCATCGGCGGGGGCAGTGGGCTGCTGATCCGGAACAGGTCGGGGCCGGGCGCGGGCAGCCCGTAGTCCCTGGCCGGGAACAGCACGCCGTTGGTGGCGGTCGGCGACAGGAAGATGTTGAACAGCAGCGCCGGGCCGTCGCTGGTCTGGATGTTCGTCAGCCGCTGCGCCCACTCGTCCAGGTTCGCGCCCTCGTACGGGCTGTCGGTCACCATCCCGTCGGTGATGTTGATGATGATCGGCGGGAACGAGTGGGGATGCGCCTGGGCCCACTCGAAGACATGAGCGCCGGCCGTCGCCACCGCCTCGCACATCGGGGTCCGGTAGCCATGAACCGGCTCGACCCAGACCGGCATCCGGCTCGGCGGCGCGCCCGCGTCGACCGACGGCGTCTCCCGGACCGCGATCGGGCTATCCCGCAGATCAGGCAGCGCGACCAGCGGCTGGCCGGTGAGCTTGCCGCCGAAGGCGGGCTCCACGCCCTCGCCGCCCGCCACCGGGCGGAGTCCATAACCGAAAATGCCCACGTCGAAATAGTGCCGGGCCTTGCCCGGCTCCCCCTGCGAGGTGAAGAGCAGCTCCAGCAGGATCTCATTGAGGACCCGGGCGGCGCCCTCGGCCAGGGTCTCCTGGCTGTTGACCCAGTGTGACTTCATCGAATCGGAACGGTCGAGCAAGAACACCACGCAGCCCGGGTCTCTGCGGCTGATGTCTTTCTCATACATGGCACTGCCTCCGTTGCAAGAGCGATAAAACCAGCGCGGCCCGGCCGGGTCAGGAGGCGGCGGGCGGGGATTGTTCCCGCCGCCGTGCGGGCATGACACGGACCGGCGGCCAGGCCGTCCCCGGCCGCCACGCCCACGTGTACTCGCAGGCCTCGCACCGGAAATCCCAGGCGTTCATAGCCTGCCTGATATCCAGCCGGAACGCGCCACAACTCGGGCATTGCGCGATGAACGTCGAGGCTAGGTAGGTGGTCAGGTCGGGCGCGGGTGCCCGCTTGGCCTCCGGGTTCGGCGGGGGCGCCGCGCCGGGCGCTGGGTCCCACCACGGCGCGTCCGCGGGGCGCCCGTCTTCCCCTGGCTGATGCGGCAGCGGCAGCATCTGGACCGCGGTCTCGCCCGGACCGGGCGCGGGGGCCATGCGTGGCGGGCTCGCGGAAGCGGGGGCTGGGGCTCCGGGCGGCGGGGACACCGACGACGGGCCGTACGTTGCCTGGCCGCGCGGCAGGGCCGGTGAGTGGCGCACGGCCAGCACGGTGAAGCCCGCGGCGACGACCGAGACGATCACGGCGACGATCAGCGAGGCGTGCACCAGCGCGGCGGCGGCCAGGCCGCCGATCAGCGCGGCCGCCAGCACCAGCAGGATCCAGGCGAGCCCTGGCGGGCTGGCCGGCGCAGGCCGGTGCGCACGCCGGCCGCGGGCGGTCATGTGCCCGTTCCCGGTTCTAGCGGGAACACGACCTGCCGCGGGCCGGCCCCGATCTGGGCGGAGCGGCAGATCCAGCCGGCCAGCGTGCTGGTGCCCTCTAGGGCGCTGCCGACGCCGGGCGTCGGGCGAAGGCACACCTGGTAATTTCCCGCAGGCACGGTGACGGCGAACTCCAGGTGCGAGTTCAGCGTGCCGGCCGCGGCGCTGGCCAGCGTGCCGCTCTGCAGCACGTTGACCTTGGTGCCGGTCAGGGCGGCGCCGGCGGCGGCCGCGGTCTGTACCTTGACCGTGAGCTTGGATTCCTGGCCCGCCCCGGTGGCCACGGTGGCCGAGGCACTGGTGCTGGCACCTGTACGAGCACCGGGCGTGGCGGTGCCGGCCGCGGATCCGGACGAGGAATGCCCGGTGAACCCGCCGATGATGAGCACCACCACGAACGCTCCAGCCTGCGCGAACAGCGGTGCCGCCAGCCGCCTGCGGTCGAGCATGGTCCTACTGCTCCCACCACGGCTTGGGATGCGGTTTCGTCTGCACCACGGTGGGCTGCACCGCGGTGGCCGCGGTCGCGGCCTCGTGGTGGGCCGCCTGGCCCTGCAGGGCTGGCTGCGGCGCGGAAGCCGCCCGGTCGCTGCCCGCCGGGGCCTGCCACCAGGCGCCGTGCGGGGCCGGTGTTCCTGGCTGAGGGTCCTGATCCGGCGCCGGTGGGCCGGCGCTAGCCGCCGCGGCGGCCGCAGGCGGGACTTCCTGGCCGGCAGGCCCGTAACCAGGAGCGGCGGGCCCGGGGCCGGCCGGGTGGGCGGTGCCGGGCGGAGGTCCCTGCGGGGTGCCGTAGCCAGCGGGGGCGCCGTGCGCAGCAGGGGCGCCGTAACCGGCCGGAGGGCCATAGCTGACGGGCGGACCGTAGCCGGCCGGGGCGCCGGGACCGGGGTATGCGCCCGGCGGGAAGTTCTGGCCGCGGCCTGGGACGGGGTACGCGCCGGGCGGGACGGGCTGGCCGGGCGGGACGGGCTGGCCGGGGACGGCATGCTGGGCGTATGCGGAGCGCTGGGCATGACCGGGCTGCTGGGCGGCCAGGAAGGCGGGTATGGGTACCGGGCCGGTGAGGGCTTCCAGGGACTCGTTCGGAACCCAGGCGCCCGCCCGTGCGTAGCCGAGGAACAGCACGACGCTGACCACGATGACGATCACCCAGGCGGGGTGGGGGTTGATCGGGGTCCAGTCGTTGAAGCCGTGCAGGATGGCGGCGATGCCGATGCCCACCGGGGCGACGGCCCAGTGCCGCCGGTGCGTGCCGGTGATCGCGAGGCCGACGAAGTACCCGGTGATGCCGGCCCAGCACGCGTGGCTGATCGGGTCGGTGAGGAAGCGCCAGACGTAGGAGATGGTCAGGGCCTGCAGCTCCGGGCCGTTGACGTTGCCCTGCAGGGAGCCCAGGCCCAGGGTGAAGTAGCGCTCGGCCTCGACCGCGCCGAACACCAGCCCGCTCACCGCGCCGAGGAACAGGTAGTCGCGGGGGGTCTGCTGGTGCAGCCGCTTGCGCCAGATCCAGGCCACGATGACAACGGGGATGGCCTTGGCCAGTTCCTCCGGGATGCCAATGGTGAAGATGCTGGCGAACAGGTTCCCGTTCCGGCTGTGCAGCGCGGCCTCCAGCCACAGCGCGATCGGGACCTGGGTCACCACGCCGACCCCGGCCACGGTGGCCAGCATCGACCGGCTGACATGCTGCGGCCGGACCACGACGCCGAGCAGCAGCAGCCACGCCACGGCGAAGTAGTAGGCATAGATCCAGGCCGCGTCGTCCAGGTGCGCGGTGGTCGGCTGGTTCAGCAGCAGTACCGCGATCGGCGGCACCACCACCAGCGCGAGCAGCAGCAGGACCGGCCAGCTGCGCAGGGCCGGGTCGCGAGCCCAGTGCCGCACCGGGACCAGTGAGGAGAACGAGTACCGAGAGGATTCTCCGCCGGATGGCCCGCCGGAATTGGGAAAGTAGCCCCCGCCCATAGGAATGCTTACCCTTCCGCGCAAAGACCGGAATGGCCTGCTGAGAACGATAATCCTATAAGTCGCCGATAACCACCCGATTGGTCAGCGTCCCGATGCTCTCAATGGTCACCGAGACCTCGTCCCCATCGGTGAGCGGGCCCACGCCCGCGGGTGTCCCGGTGAGCAGCACGTCGCCCGGCAGCAGGGTCATGACCTGGCTGACGTAGGAGATGAGCCCGGGCACGTCGGTGAGCAGCTCGGCCGTGCGGGCCTGCTGGCGGACCTCGCCGTTGACCGTGGTGGTCAGCTCCAGGTCCGACGGGTTGGTGCCGGTCTCCATCCACGGCCCGAGCGGGCAGAACGTGTCGAAGCCCTTCGCCCGGGTCCACTGCCCGTCCCGGGCCTGCAGGTCGCGGGCGGTGACGTCGTTGGCGCAGGTGTAGCCGAACACCACCTCGTCGGCGCGCTCGCGCGGCACCTGGCGGCAGAGCCGGCCGATGATCACGGCCAGCTCACCCTCGTAGTCGACCCGGTCGGTCAGCTTGACCGGGTACTTGATCGCGTCGCCCGGGCCGGTGACCGAGGTGGACGGCTTGAGGAACAGCACCGGCTCCGAGCCACGCGAGGGCGGCTCACCGTTCATCTCGCGCGCGTGTGACGCGTAATTGCGGCCCGCGGCCACCACCTTGCTCGGCAGCACCGGTGCCAGCAGCCGGACCTCGGCCAGCGGGTACCGGTTCCCGGTCAGCCGGACGCCGCTCGGGTCGATGCCGAACGGATGCCCGTACAGTTCCGCGATGGTCAGGCCCGGTCCCGAGATCGTCCCCGCCCCTGGCCGGCCGAGCGACTCGCCCTCGACCACCCCGTACGCGACTCCGTCGCCCTTGGCGAACCTCGCGATACGCACGCCACTCCTTTTGTCGACCGTGCCCCTTATCGGGGCCGTGCCCGGCTACTGCAGGTAGCCCTCGACCTCGCTGGCCGGGCGGGACGCGGCATCCTCCGGGTTCTCGCCGAACTCCCGGCGGGCCCGCCGCTGCCGCAGCAGGTCCCAGCACTGGTCGAGCGCTTCCTCGGTGGTCTTCAGCCGCGCGCGTTCCTCGGCGCTGGTGAGCTCACCAGCCGCGAGCTGCTGACGGAGCTTGTGCTCGGTCTCGATCAGCTCGTCGATCTGCGACATGATCGCCTTGTCGTCCATTCCCCTACCGTAAATCCCCCGCCGCCCCGCCACACCCCTGGGGCGGCTAATTGGCCCGAACGAGCGAGGTGAAACGGACGTCATGAGTCGTGCCTGCGGGCGCCGCGAACCGCAGCAAACGGGCGCCCTCTTCGGTGATAGCGTCCCGGTCGGCGGCCTGCAGGCCGATGTAGGGACGGACCTCGAGCACGGCCGTGTCCCGGTGCTTCGTGATCTTCCAGTCGCCCTGCCACTCGCCGTCGAGCAGCAGCGTGCCGGTGGTCGCGCCGTTGCCCGGGGGCAGCGGCACCGGCCGCTGGTGCGGGATGACCCGGCTGCGGTCGGCGAAGGACAGCAGCAGGTTGTCGTACTCGGGCAGGAACCGGGGCGGGGCCGGGACGCCGGGATCGGGCCGGGATGCCTCGGGCAGGTCCAGCAGCGCCTCACCGTCCGGCCCGGTGAGCCGGCACAGCCGGTCCCCCAGCCGGCCGGTCACCTCGCGCAGCCGGGTCAGCCCGGACCAGGCCTGGATGTCGGCCACGCTGGCCGGGCCGTAGGCGGCCAGGAAGCGAACCACCAGCTGCTCCACGGCCCGGTCCGGGTCGGGCGGGGTCAGGTCCCGGCCGGCGAGCCAGGACGACGCGAGCATGAACGTGGCCTGGCCGCCCTGCCCCCACAGGCCACGCGGCGGGACCTGCACCAGGGCCAGCAGGTGGCTGGCCGCGTAGGCCAGGGCGCCCGGATCGTGCCCGGGCCAGTGCGCGGCCAGGGCGCTGCTCAGCTGGGGCCGGGTCAGGGCCTGCCCGGTAAGCAGCGGCGCGGCGATCCCGGCTAGCTCGGCCAGGTCCACGCCGGCCAGCCGCCGGCCGCCAGCTCGAGTCGGCTGAGTGCCGGCCAGGGCGCGCTCGAGCCGCAGCTGGAACAGCGGGCGGAAACTGACGTAATCCTCGGCGCTCACCAGGTGGACGGTGTTGCGCATGAGGTGAGCGCGGATCGCAGCTCGTTCGGTCAGAAGGTCGGCCAGGTGCTCCGGGCGGAAGCCGTCCAGCCTCGTCCACAGCCCCACGTACGGCGCCAGCGGGGCCTGGGCCTGCAGGCCGGCCAGGTGCGTGACCGCCTGCCGGGCCGGGATCGCGGCCCGGCCCAGCAGCAGCTGGCGGTCGAGGGTGGCGCGGTTCAGCGCGCGCCGGGTGAGCCGGCCGGCGGAGCGTTCTGAAGAAGGCACGCAGGTCCTCGATGAGCTGGTTGGGGGCGTCCTGGGTGGCACCTGCGCGCTACCGCTGGGTGAGGGCGCGCGCGGTGGCGCCGTCGGCGGGATAGAAGGACTCGATGGCCAGCTCGTCCACGGTGACGTCCATGGGCGTGCCGACCACGGCGGTGAGGCTGAGGAAGGACAGCTCGCCGGCGGGAGTCCGGTAGCGGAGCGGGACGACGACGTCTTCGCGGGCCGGTGTGCTGGCGCCGGTGCCGCCGGGGTAGTCGCGGAGCTCGGCGTGCAGGGCGGCGAGCCTGGGGTCGCCGGTGGTGGTGGCCTGGCGGTGCAGGCGGGCGAGCAGGTGGGCGCGCCACTGGGCCAGGTTGACGATGCGCGGGGCCATGCCGTCGGGGTGCAGGCTGAGCCGGAGCACGTTGACCGGCGGCTCGAGCAGGGCGGGGTCGGCGTGCTCGGTGAAGATCGCGATGGCCGGGTTGGCGTCGGCCAGCTCCCACCAGCGGTTCACCACCACGGCCGGGTAGGGCATGTGACCGGCGAGCACGCGCCGCAGGGCGGACTGGACGGCGCTGAGCTCGGGCTGGGCGAGGGTACGTTCGGGATAGGCGGGGGCGTAACCGCCGGCCAGCAGCAGGGCGTTGCGGTCGCGCAGCGGGACGTCGAGCTCCTCGGCCAGGTGCAGGATCATCTCGCTGCTCGGCTTGGCGCGGCCGGTCTCCACGAAGCTGAGGTGGCGCGAGGACACCCCGGCCGCGATGGCCAGGTCCAGCTGGCTCAGCCGGCGGCGCTGCCGCCAGTCACGCAGCAGATGCCCGGCGGTCGGCGCATCAGCGGCTGGCGTGGTCATGGCTCAGCGTAACGCGGCTGGCGTAGTTTGCGGCATTACCTCACAGGTAATTGCCGCGCTTCCCTACGGTGGGCAGGCTGGTGGTCATCGACCGACTTCCACGGAGGGAAATCCCATGCAGGAGATCATCGAGCGGTACATCGCCAGCTGGAACGAGACGGACCCCGAGGTCCGGCACGGGCTGGTCGGGGACCTGTTCGCGGCGGACGCGAGTTACACCGACCCGCTGGCCGACGTCCGCGGCCGGGACGCCATCGACGGGCTGATCGGGGCGGTGCAGCAGCAGTTCGCGGGGCTGGTGTTCTCACTCGGCGGCCCGGTCGACGCGAACCACGGTCAGGCCCGGTTCACGTGGAACCTGGGCCCGGCCGGGGGCGAGCCGGTGGTGGTCGGCTTCGACGTGGCGGTGCTCAACGCCGAGGGCCAGATCGCCAGCGTGCACGGCTTCCTGGACAAGGTGCCCGCCGCGGCCTGAGACGGGTCATGATCATGGGCATTTCGCGCTACATAGTGTGCGGAAATGCCCATGATCATGGTTCCAGGGGTGGGGGGTGGGCGGGGCTGGGTGGGGTGGGTTAGGTGGGCTCGCGGCCGCTGCGGAGGAGGGAGTAGGTGACGGCTTCTTCCAGGGCGCGCCAGCTGGCGGCGATGATGTTCTCGTCGACGCCGACGGTGCTCCAGGACTCGCCGCTGCCGTCGTCGGACTCGATGAGGACGCGGGTGACGGCGCCGGTGCCGTGGGTGCCGGCCAGGATGCGGACCTTGTAGTCGGTGAGCTCGAGGCTGGCCAGCTCGGGGTAGATCTGCTCGAGCGCGGCGCGCAGCGCCTTGTCCAGGGCGTTGACCGGGCCGTTGCCCTCCCCCACCGCGACCAGCCGCTCGCCCTTGGCGGCCAGCCGGACGGTGGCCTCGCTGGTCATCCGGTCGTCCGGGTGGCGCTCGATGATGACCCGCCAGGACTCGACCGAGAAGTACTCCCGGCGCTGGCCGAGCTCGTCCCGCAGCAGCAGCTCGAAGCTGGCGTCGGCGGCCTCGAAGGTGTAGCCCTGGGCCTCCAGCTCCTTGACCCGGTCGGTGACCCGGCCGATGGTCTCCTTGTCGCCGGACAGGTCGTAGCCGAGCTCGCGGCCCTTGAGCTCGACCGAGGCGCGGCCGGCCATGTCCGAGACCAGCATGCGCATGTCGTTGCCGACCAGGGCCGGGTCGATGTGCTGGTACAGCATGGGGTCGACCTTGATCGCCGAGGCGTGCAGGCCGGCCTTGTGCGCGAACGCGGACAGGCCCACGTAGGGCTGGTGCGTGTCCGGGGCCACGTTGGTGACCTCGCTGATCGCGTGGGCGATCCGGCTCATCTCCTGCAGGCCTGTTGCTGGGACGACCTCGCGGCCCTTCTTCAGCTGGAGCCCGGCGACCACGCTGAACAGGTTGGCGTTGCCGGCCCGCTCGCCGTAGCCGTTGGCCGTGCCCTGCACGTGGGTCACGCCGGCGTCCACCGCGACCAGCGTGTTGGCGACCCCGCAGGCGGTGTCGTCGTGGCAGTGGATACCCAGCCGGGCGGAGGTGGCGTCGGCAACGGCGCGGACGGTGTCACCGAGCTCGTTCGGCATCATTCCGCCGTTGGTGTCGCAGAGGGCCACCAGGGCCGCCCCGGCGGCCACCGCCGTGCGCACCACCTCCAGCGCGTAGGCCGGGTTGGACTTGTAGCCGTCGAAGAAGTGCTCGGCGTCGAGGAAGACCCGCTGGCCGTTCTCGCGCAGGTGGGTGATGGTGTCGGCGATCATGGCCAGGTTCTCGTCCAGCGTGGTGCGCAGGGCGAGCTCGACGTGCCGGTCGTGACTCTTGGCGACCAGAGTCACGACCGGCGCGCCCGAGTCGCGCAGGGCGGCAACCAGGGGGTCATCGGCTGCCTTCACACCGGGCCGGCGGGTCGCGCCGAACGCGGCGAGCTGCGCGTGCGCCAGGTCCAGCTCGTGGCTGGCCCGGCGGAAGAACTCGGTATCTTTCGGGATCGCGCCCGGCCAGCCGCCCTCGATGAAACCGACGCCGAGCTCGTCGAGCTGGCGGGCGATGACGAGCTTGTCGGCGACGGTGAGGCTGAGCCCCTCCTGCTGAGCGCCATCTCGCAGGGTCGTGTCGTAGACGTGGAAGCTGTCGTCGAGCATCTGGTTCTCTTTCGGTGGGTTCGGCGGGCCGCGGCAAACGCTGCAAACAAAAAGACCCCTCACTCCGAACGTGAGAGGTCTGCGCGCCGACGGGCCGGGTTGATGTGGTCCGGCTCTAGGGCCGTTGCCCTAGGTGTCGACGCGCCAGCCGATAATGATGCGGCCGAAGGTCACGGCCACAGTCTGCCACATGCGTCCCGTTCCCGGTACCTCGATCTCAGCATTCGAGACGGCCCGGCGGGACGTGCGCCTACGCAGGCGGCCGGCTGTTCCACCGGGACGGCCCGCGCCGTGGCCCGGGACCACTCGGCCGGCTTCACCGCGTGCGCGGTGGCGGGTGGCGCCGGGCATCCTGCGCCACCTCGAGCACGGGCACGTGGCGGTGCTGACCTGCCGGTGCCGCCCGCGGCGGGAAGCAGAGCCCTAACAGACCTTGTGGACCCAGTTGAACGGGTCGGGATTGTGCCCGTACTGGATCCCGATGAGCTGCTCGCGCAGCCGCATGGTCACCGGCCCGGCGCCGCCGTCGGCCACCGTCCACTCGGCCGAGGTGCCCTTGACCCGGCCGACCGGGGTGATCACGGCCGCGGTGCCGCAGGCGAACACCTCGGTGAGCTCGCCCGAGGCGCACTGGGCCTGCCACGCCTCGGTCGAGATCGTGTCCTCGACGACCTTGAGGCCGAGTTCTGGCCCCAGCTTGAGCAGCGAGTCGCGGGTGATGCCGGGCAGCAGCGTCCCGGTCAGCGGTGGCGTCTTGATCACCGGCTGGTCGCCCGGGTGGACGAAGAACAGGTTCATGCCGCCCATCTCCTCGACCCAGCGGTGTTCAATAGCGTCGAGCCAGACCACCTGGTCACAGCCCTGCTCCACGGCCTGCTGCTGGGCCAGGAAGGCGGCCGCATAGTTGCCGCCGGTCTTGACCCCGCCGGTGCCGCCGGGCGCGGCGCGGGTGTAGTCCTCGGACAGCCAGACCGTGACCGGCTTGACCCCGCCGGTGAAGTAGGACGCGGCCGGCGAGGCGATGACGCAGAACAGGTACTCGTTGCTCGGGGAGTTGACGCCGAGACCGCGCTGGGTGGCGATCATGAACGGCCGCAGGTACAGGCTGTTCCCCTCGCCCGCGGGCACCCAGTCGCGGTCCTGGGTCACCAGCAGTTCCAGCGCCCGGATGAAGGTCTCCTCGGGCAGTTCCGGCATGGCCATCCGGCGTGCGGAGGAGTTGAACCGGGCCGCGTTGGCGTCCGGCCGGAACATAGCGATCGACCCGTTGACCTGGCGATACGCCTTGAGGCCCTCGAAGAACTCCTGGGAGTAGTGGAACACCGAGGTGGCCGGGTCCAAGGTGAACGGCCCGTAGGCCTCGAGGCGGCCGTCGTGCCAGCCGCGTTCGGCAGACCACCGCAGCGTGATCATGTGATCGGTGAACAGCTGGCCGAACCCGGGGGCCTTGAGCTTCTCCTCGCGCTCGGCGCCGGGCAGCGGGTGGCTGGAGGGGCGGATATCGAACTCAATCATGACGTGAACTTCCTCCTCGCCCGCACGGGCGGGACATAACGCTAGCCGGTGATACCACTGTCTCACCAGGCCCGGGATGGATGGTACGGCCCGGGCCGGAGCCGCCTCGGGGGTAACCGGCGGCCGCCGCCCGGCGCGGCCAGCGCAGTGCCTGCCCGGGCTGCCTGACTGGGATCGTGTCCGCCGGCCGGCAATCCGGCAGGCAGAAGCGCCAGCCGGGTCAGCCGGATACTCGCTCGGCGATGTCGTCGCCGACCTCGACCGTGGTGCGCGCCTGCCAGGCGCCCTGGCGCTCGACCAGGTCGTCGGCGACGGCCTGCTCGATCCGGGCCGCCTCGGCGGTCAGCCCGAGGTGATCGCACAGCATGGCCGCGGACAAGATGGCCGCGGTCGGGTCGGCCTTGCTCTGCCCGGCGATGTCCGGCGCGCTGCCGTGCACCGGCTCGAACATGCTGGGCGCGGTGCCCTCGGGGTTGATGTTGCCGCTGGCGGCCAGGCCGATGCCGCCCGCAACCGCGGCACCCAGATCGGTCAGGATGTCGCCGAACAGGTTGTCGGTGACGATGACGTCGAAGCGCCCCGGCTGGGACACGAAGAACATCGACGCGGCGTCCACGTGGGAGTAGTCCACCGACACCTCGGTGAACTCCTTGACCAGGCTGTCCACGGTGCGCTGCCACAGATCACCGGCGTAGGTCAGGACGTTGGTCTTGTGCACCAGGGTCAGCTTGCGCCGCGGCCGGGTCATGGCCTTGGCGAACGCGTAGCGGGCGACCCGCTCCACGCCGAAGGCGGTGTTGATGCTCTCCTGGGTGGCGACTTCGGCCGGGGTGCCCTTGCGCATCACGCCGCCGGCGCCGGTGTAGGGACCTTCGGTGCCCTCG
>Ga0213875_10002023_pt1 | contig 12499 bp, 5 predicted proteins | sample BarmaccomBMRX_R8_FD_160105 | JGI IMG/M metagenome (GOLD analysis project Ga0213875, IMG submission 160105) | Root-associated microbial communities from Barbacenia macrantha in rupestrian grasslands, the National Park of Serra do Cipo, Brazil - RX_R8 | ecosystem: Host-associated > Plants > Roots... | reverse complement strand
CGCCCGATCGCCACCGCGCTGCTGGCGATCGCGGTGCTGCTCGGGGGCGCGCTCGGCTACCATCAGCTCCCGCTCGCGGCGCTGCCGACGGTCGATTTCCCGACCATCCAGGTCACCACGCAGCTCCCCGGCGCCGGGCCGGAGACGGTGGCGACGCTGATCACCGCCTCGCTGGAGCGGCAGTTCGGCCAGATCACCGGCCTCAACACCATGACCAGCACCAGCAGCGAGGGCACCAGCCAGATCACGCTGCAATTCGACCTGAATCGCAACATCGACAACGCAGCGCAAGACGTGCAGGCCGCGATCAACGCCGCCGCCGGCACGCTGCCGACCACGCTCCCTTACCCGCCCGTCTACGCCAAGGTGAACCCGGCCGACGCGCCGATCCTTTCGCTGGCGCTCACCTCCGACACGATCCCGATCGACCGCGTGAGCGACGCCGCCGACACGCTGCTGCAGCCCAAGCTCAGCCAGGTGGACGGGGTCGGCAAGGTGACGGTGCAAGGCGGGCTGCGCCCCGCTATCCGCGTCCGTATCGACCCAGCGCGCGTCGCCGCCTACGGCCTGGCGCTGGAGGACGTGCGCAACGCCGTCGCCGCCGCCAACGTGAACGGCGCCAAAGGCGGGTTCGACGGCCCGCGCCAGGCCTACGCCGTCGGCGCCAACGACCAGCTCCTGTCGCCCGACGCCTACAAGTCGCTCGTCATCACCTACAAGAACGGCGCGCCGGTGCGCCTGTCGGACGTGGGTAGCGTGATCGGCGGCGTGGAGAACGACCGGGTCGCCGGCTGGTACAACGGGCGGCAAGCGGTCGTGCTGGACATCCAACGCCAGCCCGGGGCCAACATCGTCGCCACCGTCGCCGCCATCAAGGAGGCGCTGCCGAACCTGCAGCGGTCCATTCCCGCCGGCATCCGCATGCAGGTGGTGACCGACCGCACGGAGACGATCCGGGCCTCGGTGTTCGACGTGCAGACCACGCTGGTGATCGCCATCGGGCTGGTCGTGTTCGTGATCTACCTGTTCCTGCGCAGCGCCCGCGCCACGATCATTCCGGCCGTGGCGCTCCCGCTGTCGCTGATCGGCACGTTCGGCGTGATGTCGCTCTGCGGCTACAGCCTGGACAATCTCAGCCTGATGGCGCTGACGGTGGCCACCGGGTTCGTGGTGGACGATGCGATCGTCATGATCGAGAACGTGGTCCGCTTCATCGAGGATGGCGTGCCACCGCTGGAGGCCGCGTACCGCGGCGCGGCGCAAATCGGCTTCACCATCGTTTCACTCACCGTCTCGCTGGTCGCAGTGTTCATTCCGCTGCTGTTCATGACCGGCGTGGTCGGGCGGCTGTTCAACGAGTTTGCCGTCGTGCTCAGCACCTCGGTCATCGTCTCGGCGGTGGTCTCGCTGACGCTCACGCCCATGATGTGCGGCCGCCTGCTGCGCCGCGAAACCCGGCCCGGCCTCCTCACCCGCTGGTTCGAGCGCGGGTTCGACGCCTCCGCCCGGTTCTATGCGCGCACGCTCAAGACCGCTCTGCGCTTCCAGGGCATCACGCTGCTCGTCGCCCTCGCGACGTTGGCCGGCACGATCGCCCTCTACCTCATCGTCCCGAAGGGCTTCCTGCCGCTGCAGGACACCGGCGTGATCGTGGCCGTCACCGAAGCCGCGCAGAGCGCCTCGATCCCGCGCATGGAACGGCTGCAAACCCAGCTCGCCGGCCGCGCCCTGCATGACCCGGCCGTGGAAGGCGTCGTCTCCTTCGTCGGCGCCGGCGCGATCAACGCCACGCCCAACACCGGCCGCCTCACCATCGCGCTGAAACCCCGCCCGCAGCGCGATCCGGCGCCGGTGGTCATCGCCCGGCTGCAGCGCGCCCTGGACGGCGTGCCCGGCATCGGTGTCTTCATGCAGCCGGTGCAAGACATCCAGATCGGCACCCGCATCAGCCGCACCCAGTTCCAATACACGCTGCTCGACACCGACGCCGAGGAACTGAACACCTGGGCCCCCCGCCTGCTCGCGCGGCTCCGCGCCATGCCGGACCTGCAGGACGCCGCCACCGACCAGCAGACCGAGGGCTACGCGCTGCGCATCGACGTGGACCGCGACGCGGCGATGCGCCTGAGCGTCACCATGCAAGCGGTGCAGGACACGCTCTACGACGCGTTCGGCCAGCGCCAGGTCAGCACCATCTTCAGCCAGAGCAACCAGTACCGCGTGGTGCTGGAATCCGACCCGGACTGGCAGGCCGACCCGCACTCGCTCGACCGCCTCCGCGTGCCCAGCACCGCCGGCGCGCAGGTCCCGCTGTCCGCCATCGCCCACATGACCCGCACGATTGCCCCGCTGGCAATCACGCACCAGGCGCAGTTCCCCTCGGTCACCATCAGCTTCAACCTGGCTCCGGGCGCCAGCCTCAGCCGCGCGGTGGAGGAGGTGGCGCAGGCCGAGCAGGCGATGGGCATGCCGCGCACCATCGTCGGCAGCTACTCCGGCGACGCCGCCGAGTTCCAGGCGAGCCTGGTCTCCGAACCCTGGCTCATCTTGGCCGCCGTGGTGGTCATCTACATCGTGCTAGGCGTCCTGTACGAGAGCACGATCCACCCGATCACCATCCTCTCTACCCTGCCTTCCGCCGGGATCGGCGCGTTGCTGGCGCTGATGCTGGCCGGCCAGGACCTCTCGCTCGTCGCGCTCGTCGGCATCGTCCTGCTGATGGGCATCGTGAAGAAGAACGCCATCATCATGATCGACTTCGCGCTGGAAGCCGAGCGCGAGAACGGCCTCGCACCCCGTATCGCGATCGAACAGGCCTGCCTGCTCCGCTACCGCCCCATCATGATGACCACCGCCGCCGCCCTGCTCGGCGCCCTGCCGCTGGTGCTGGAGCACGGCACCGGCTCGGAGCTGCGCTACCCGCTGGGCCTCACCATCGTCGGCGGCCTGCTGCTGAGCCAATTCCTGACCCTCTACACGACGCCGGTCATTTATCTCACCCTCGAGCGCCTGCGCCTGCGGCTCCTGCCCAGGCCCAGACCGATGGCGGCGGAGTGACTCGCCCATCTCTCCACTCAGGCCGGGGCCAAAGTTACCGCGGCCGGTGTCGCTACGACGGATGTAGCCGGGCCTTGCAAGGCCCGGCAAGAATGCCGCCGGATCGTCAGCCGGCGTCCGGCCGGGCCTTGCAAGGCCCGGCTACATGGCCTGAGACCCGGTCGTGAACGTCTCCGCCCCCTTCATCGCCCGCCCGGTCGCGACCATGCTGCTCGCGATCGGCCTCCTGCTCTCCGGCGTGGTGGCCATACGCTTCCTGCCGGTGGCCCCGCTGCCGAGCGTCGATATCCCCACCATCGTCGTCTTCGCCGGCCGGCCCGGCGCCGATCCGGAGACCATGGCGGCCAGCATCGCCGCACCCCTGGAGCGCCGCCTCGGCGAAATCCCGAGCGTCACCGAGATCACCAGCACCAGCAGCACCGGCAGCACCTCGATCGTCATCCAGTTCGACATCGACCGCCCGATCGAGGCCGCCGCGCACGATGTTCAAGCCGCCATCAACGCCGCCTACACCGACCTCCCCTCCGATCTCCCAACCCGGCCGTACTACCGCAAGTTCAACCCAGCCGAAGCGCCGATCATGACGCTGTCGATGACCAGCGACACGCTGAACACTGCGCAGGTCTATGACGCGGCCGATACGATCCTGGCCCAACGCCTGAGCCAGGTGGAGGGCGTGAGCCAGGTCAGCGTCAACGGCGCCGAGAAGCCAGCCGTCCGCGTGCGCCTCAACCCGGCCGCGCTGCACGCCGCCGGGCTCTCCAGCCAGGACGTCTACACCGCCATCCGCAACGCCAACGTCAACGGCCCGATCGGCGGGCTGCAGGGTCCGGAGCGCGCCGAGACGCTGCTGCTCAACGGCCAGATCACCCAGGCCGCCGATTACGCCGACCTCGTGCTCAAGAACGCCAACGGCGCCATCGTCCGTCTGCGCGACGTGGCCGAGGTGCTGGACGGTGTCGCCAACACCAAGCTCGCCGCCTGGGAGGGCAAGCATCCCGCGATCTTGCTCACCATCACCAAGACGGCCGGCGCCAACGTCATCGACACGGTGGACCGCGTGAAGGCCGCGCTGCCGCAGCTCCTCGCCTGGATCCCGCCCGACATCAAAGTCGCCACCCTCTCCGACCGCACCGCCACCATCCGCGCCAGCGTGGACGACGTGGAGATCAGCCTCGCCATCTCCGTCGCCCTCGTCCTCATGGTGGTCGCGATCTTCATGCGCCGCCTCATCCCGACGCTGGCCGCCGCCGTCACCGTGCCGCTTAGCCTCGCCGGCACGCTGGGCGCGATGTACCTGCTGGGCTACAGCCTGAACAACTTCTCGCTGATGGCGCTGACCATCTCGGTCGGCTTCGTGGTCGATGACGCCATCGTCATGATCGAGAACGTCTTCCGCCATACCGAGATGGGCAAGACGCCGCTGCAGGCGGCGCTGCAGGGCTCCAAGCAGATCGGCTTTACCGTCGTCTCCATCAGCATCTCGCTGGTCGCGGTGTTCATCCCAATCCTGTTCATGGGCGGCATCTTGGGCCGGTTGTTCCACGAGTTCGCGATGGTGCTGACCGTCGCCATCGCCATTTCGGCCGCCGTCTCCCTCACGCTCACGCCCATGATGTCCGGCCGCTTCATGCGCGACCTGCGCCCGCCCACCGGGCTCTGGGGCGCGATCGACCGCCGGGTCGACCGCTTCTTCGTGCGCACCCAGGCTGGCTACCGGCGCTCGCTGTTCTGGGCGCTGCGCCACCGCCGGCTGATGCTGGTGGTGACGCTCGCGGTCATCGCCGGCACGATCAAGCTCTACGGCGTCGTCCCCAAAGGCTTCCTGCCCATCCAGGACACCGGGCTCATCATGGGCGGCACGGTCGCCAGCCCCGACATCAGCTTCGACGGCATGGCCGAGCGGCAGAAGCGCGTGGTCGACGTCCTGCTCGCCGACCCGGCCGTCGAGACCGTCGGCAGCGTGATCGGCATCACCTCCGGCTGGTCCAGCATCAACCGCGGCCAGCTCACCATCGCGCTCAAACCGCTGCGCGAACGCGGCCTCAGCAGCGAGGAGGTCATCGCCCGCCTGCGCCCCAAGCTGATGGAGATGGCGGGCATCCAGACCTTCCTCTACTCCGCGCAGGACCTGCGCGGCGGCGGCCGCTCCGGCGGCTCGCAATTCCAATTCGTGCTGCTCGACCAGGACCTGCAGGAGCTGCGCGCCTGGACCGTCCGGCTCGAAGACGCGCTGCGCGGCGTGTCCGGCATCGAGGACGTGAACAGCGACCAGGACCGGCCGGGTCCGCAGGCCAATATCGTGATCGACCGCGACGCCGCCTCCCGCCTCGGCGTCTCGGTCAGCTCGGTCGACAACGCGCTGAACAACGCCTACTCGCAGCGCCAGGTCTCCATCATCTACACGCAGCGCAACCAGTATCGCGTCGTGCTGGAGACCCTGCCGCATCTGCAGATCGACCCGGCGCTGCTGGACCATCTCTGGGTTCCGGGCACCGGGGGCGCGCTGGTGCCGATCACCGCCGTGGTCAAGCTGGACCGCGGCACCGCGCCGCTCGCCGTGCGCCACCAGGGCCAGTTCCCGGCCTCCTCGATCAGCTTCAACCTCAAGCCCGGCACCAGCCAGGGCGACGCCATCGACCTGGTCACCAGGACCGCGCGCGACCTGCGCATGCCCGAGGGCGTCCGCACCCAGTTCGCCGGCAACGCGCAGTACCTGCAGAAATCGCTGGCCACCCAGCCGCTGCTGATCGGCGCCGCGTTCATTTCGATCTACATCGTGCTGGGCGTGCTCTACGAGAGCCTGCTGCATCCGCTGACCATCATCAGCACGCTGCCGTCCGCCGGGCTGGGCGCGCTGCTCGCCGTGCTGGCCACCGGGGGCGAGATGGGCGTGCTGACCATCATCGGCATCGTGCTGCTGATGGGCATCGTCAAGAAGAACGCCATCATGCTGGTGGATTTCGCGCTCGAGGCCGAGCGCGAGCGCGGCCTCGGCGCCGAGCAGGCGATCCTGGAGGCGTGCCTCGAGCGCTTCCGCCCCATCATCATGACGACGCTCGCCGCCCTGTTCGGCGCCGTGCCGCTCGCGCTGGCGAGCGGCACCGGCTCGGAGTTCCGCAAGCCTTTGGGTATCGCGATCATCGGCGGCCTGATCGTCTCGCAGATCCTGACGCTCTACACGACGCCGGTCATCTACCTGGTGCTGGAGCGCCTCAGCCGGGCAAGGCGCCGCGCCATCCGCGCGCTGCAGCCGGCGGAGTAGCGTCTGGACGTCTATATCGGCTTCGACTCGGCCTGGGTTGATCGGCCGAAAGCGCCCGGCGCCATCTGCGCGCTCGCTGGCGCCCAGTTCCATCCTCCCCGCCTGACCTCTTTCGCCGACGCGGCCGCGTTCATTCGTGAGGTACGCTCGCCGGACGGGGTCACCATCGTCGCCATCGACCAGCCGACCATCGTCCGCAACGCCGCCGGCGCGCGCCCCGCCGACCGCCTCGCCGCATCGCTCATGTCCTTCCTCGGTGGCGGCGTGCAGCCGGCCAACACCGGCCGCATCGGCATGTTCTGCGCTGACGCACCCATCTGGCGCTTCCTCGACGCAATCGGCGCGACCCAGGACCCTGAAGCCTCCCGGACCGCCAAGACCGGCCTCTTCATCATGGAGTCCTTCCCCGCCATGGCGCTCGCCGCCTACGGCTTCTTCGGCCGCCGCGCCGCGCCGCGCTACAACCCGGCCCGACGCGCCACCTTCCGCCCCGCCGACTGGCCCCGCGTGGCCGACGCGGCCGCAATCGAAGCCGCGTCGCTCGGCGCGCCAGCCCTCGCCGAGTGGTGGCGGCAAGCCGCCCAGCTCGAACGCCCTCGCAAGGCCGACCAGGACCGGCTGGACGCTGCGATCTGCCTGCTCATCGCGCTGCGCTGGCGTATGCGGCCGCGCGCCGACTCGGTCCTCCTCGGCGATCTCGAGACCGGCTACGTCGTCGCCCCCATCATCCCGCCCGCCCGCGATCGCCTGGCCGTCGCCGCCCGCCGACTCGGCGTAAAGCTGGACGGCGGGACCGACTGACGCGTCATGCCAAGCCTCACCGCCCGCCGATGTTCAACCCGCTCAACATCATCGCCGCCGCGGTCATCGCAACGTGGCTGAAGGCCTGCGGGAAGTTGCCGCAGAAGCGCTGGGTTGCCGGATCGTACTCCTCGGCGAACAGGCCCACGTCGTTGCGCAAGCCGAGCAGGCGCTCGAACATCGCCCGCGCCTCGTCCGTGCGGCCCTGCAGATGCAGCGCCATCGTCATCCAGAAGCTGCAGGCCAGGAACGCCCCCTCACCCGGCGGCAACCCGTCCGTGCCGTCCTCCGTGCGGTAACGCAGCACGAACCCGTCCACCATCAGCTCGCGCTCGATCGCCGCGACCGTGCCGGCCACCCGCTCATCCCCCGCCGGCAGGAACCCTACCACCGGGATCAGCAGCAGGCTCGCGTCCAGGTCGTCGCTGCCGAAGCTGCGCATGAAGCTGTTCCGTCCCGCATCGAACCCCTGCTCGCAGACCAGCGCGTGAACCGCGTCCCGCTCGCGCCGCCATTCCTCCAGCGGTGCGTCGAGGCCGAAATCTTCGGCGTCCTGCACCCCGCGATTGAACGCCACCCACGCCATCACCTTGCTGAAGGTGAAGTGCCGCTTGCCGCCGCGCGTCTCCCAGATGCCCTCGTCCGGCTCGCGCCAGATGGTCTGCAGATGGTCCAGCATCTTGCGCTGCAGCGCCCACGTGTTGCGCTTGGTCAGCAGCTTGGCCTGCCGCGCCCGGTGCAGCGCGTTGCTCACCTCGCCATAGACGTCGAGCTGGAGCTGCTGCGCCGCCCCATTGCCGGTCCGTACCGGACGCGCGCCGCCGTAGCCCGGCAGCCAATCCAGCTCTCGCTCCGGGATCATGCGCTCGCCGCCGATGCCGTACATGATCTGCACCTGGTCCGGCCGTCCCGCGGCGCTGCGGTGCAGCCAGTCAGCCCAGGCGGTCGCCTCGTCGTGGTAGCCGGCCCGCATGAAGGCGAACAGCGTCAGCGTGGCGTCGCGCAGCCAGCAGAACCGGTAGTCCCAGTTGCGCACGCCGCCTTGCTGCTCCGGCAGGGACGTGGTGGGCGCCGCGACGATGCCGCCGGTGGGCGCATAGGTCAGCGCCTTCAGGGTCAGCAGCGAACGGCCAACCTCCCTGGCCCACAGCCCGTCATAGGTGCAGCGGGCGCGCCAGGTCTTCCAGTACTCCTCGGTGGCATACAGCGCGTCGTCCGCATCGAGGCTGAGCGGCAGGGTCTGGTGCGAGGGGCCGTGCGTCAGCACGAAGTGCACCCGCTCGCCTTCGCCCACGACGAAATCGGCGACCGTGGTCATGTTCTCGCCGCGCAGCGCGACCTCCGTCCGCAGCACGACCATCTCCGGCCCGGCCACGGCCACGATCCCGTTGCCGCCCCGCCGCTTCGTCACCCAAGGGACCGAAATGCCGTAATCGAAGCGCAGCGCCAGCACCATGCGCATGTCCACCCGGCCGGACCGCCCCTCGACGATTCGCACCAGCGTGCTGTTGGCCGACCCCGGCACCATGAAGTCGATCAGCGCGACTCGACCGCCGCTGCCCGTCTCGAACTCGCTCTCCAGCACCAGGCTGCCCTCGCGATAGTGCCGCTTCGCCGGCGGCCCGGGCTGTTTCGGCGCGATCAGGAAGCGCCCGTTGTTCTCCGTGCCCAGCAACGCGGCAAAGCAAGCGGCGCTGTCGAACCGCGGCCAGCACAGCCAGTCGATGCTGCCATTGCGTCCCACCAGCGCCGCCGTGATGCAGTCGCCAATCAGGGCATAGTCTTCGATGGGAAGCATCCAGAGTTGACGCCTTCTCCCATCCCGCGGTTCCTTCAGGTGAACGGCGCGCAGCAGGCCAGTGCTGGCCACGCTTGACTTTCGCCGGTCGTTTCCCGATATGCCGCGATGACGGGCGCCCGGTGCGCGCGTCTTGCCACGGGCGGCCGGCAACCGCCCACCCGAGCGAGAACCCGAAGTTTGAACGAAATCATCGCCGCGCACGCGGAAGACGAAGCGCACCTGGATGCGCCGGCACCTAGCCCTGAACCCGCGGCCGACCCGGCCGTGGCCCTCGATGCCCCTGCGCTCGACGATGGGGGCGCGTTCGCCGAACTCGGCCTCTCGCCCGAGGTCGTGCAAGCCGTCACCGAGAAGGGCTACCGCACCCCCACGCCGATCCAGGCCCAGGCCATCCCATCCATCCTGATGGGCCGCGACGTGCTCGGCACGGCGCAGACCGGCACCGGCAAGACCGGCGGCTTCGTGCTGCCGATGCTCGACATCCTCTCCGGCAGCCGCGCCCGCGCCCGCATGCCGCGCAGCCTGATCCTCGAGCCCACGCGCGAACTCGCGCTCCAGGTGGCCGAGAACTTCGTCCAATACGGCAAATACCTGAAGCTGACCCACGCGCTGCTGATCGGCGGCGAGAGCCTTTCCGACCAGAAAGAGGTGCTGATGCGCGGGGTGGACGTGCTGATCGCCACCCCGGGCCGGCTGATCGACCTGTTCGAGCGTGGCGGCCTGCTCCTGACCGACACCAGCCTGCTCGTGATCGACGAGGCGGACCGCATGCTCGACATGGGCTTTATTCCGGACGTGGAGAAGATCGTCGGCCTACTGCCGCAGAACCGGCAGACCCTGTTCTTCAGCGCGACCATGGCCCCCGAGATCCGGCGCCTCGGCGACGCCTTCCTGACCAACCCCCGGGAGATCGCGGTCAGCCGCCCCGCGAGCGTGGCGACGACCATCGTCGCCGGGCTGACGATCGTCGACGAGCTGGACAAGCGCGAGGCGCTGCGCCGGATCATCCGGTCGGAGGAGGTGCAGAACGCGCTGATCTTCTGCAACCGCAAGCGCGACGTGGACATCCTCTACAAGTCGCTCAAGCGCCACCAGTTCAGCGTGGGCTCGCTGCATGGCGACATGAGCCAGCCGGAGCGCTTCGCCACGCTCAGCAAGTTCAGGGCCGGCGAGCTGCGCCTGTTGGTTTGCAGCGACGTCGCCGCGCGCGGGCTCGACATCGGCGGCCTCAGCCACGTGTTCAACTTCGACGTGCCGATCCACGCCGAAGACTATGTGCACCGCATCGGCCGCACCGGCCGGGCCGGGCTGACCGGTCATGCCTACACGCTGGCGAGCCCGCACGACCGCGGCTTCGTGGAAGCCATCGAGAAGCTGGTCGGCTCGCCGATCCCGCGCTTCCAGGTCGAGGGCTTCGCGCCGCTCGACTGGGCCGAGGACGACCGCCCCCGCCGGCGCGGCCGCAGCCGCGGCCCGGCCAAGCCCGTCAAGCCGAAGGCCAAGGCCGAGACCTTCGAGGACGCGACCGCGATCGCCATCCCGGTCCCCAAGCCGCGCCGCCGCAGCAAGGCCAAGGAGCCGGCGCCGCCGGAACTCGACGCGCCGCAGCCGGAGATGCCGCCGCCCGCACCCCGTCCGCCGCGCGAGAGCCGGGATCGTGACCGCGACCGGCCGCGCTTCCGCGACCGCTATCGCAGAGATGATGATCTCGGCCCGGCGGTGGTGGGTTTCGGCGACGAGGTTCCCGCGTTCATGCTGCTTCGCGCAAGCCCGCGCAGGCCGCTCGCCGAGGCGGTGACCGAGCACGAGTAGGTGCTATAGTCTCCCATCCTCGTCGCCCCCGGGCTTGACCCGGGGGTCCAGGCCGGCGAGGACCGCGCACGCCGGGAGGTCCGCAATGAACGTCGTCACCACCATCGAAAAGCCGTCGACCGGCAAGGCCCGCAAGCTCGGCGCCTTCAAATGGGACGACGCCCTCCTGCTCGATGACCAGCTCACCGAGGACGAGCGCGCCATCCGCGACGCCGCCTACCAATATTGCCAGGAAAAGCTGTTCCCCCGTGTACTCGAGGCCAACCGGCACGAGAAGTTCGACCGCGCCATCATGAACGAGATGGGCGAGATGGGCTTCCTGGGCGCCACGCTCGACAGCCATGGCTGCGCCGGCGTCAGCTACGTCGCCTACGGTCTGATCGCCCGTGAGGTCGAGCGCGTCGACAGCGGCTACCGCAGCGCGTTTTCCGTGCAGTCCTCGCTGGTGATGTACCCCATCTGGGCCTTCGGTTCCGACGAGCAGAAGGACCGCTTCCTCCCCAAGCTGCGCACCGGCGAGTTCGTCGGCTGCTTCGGCCTGACCGAGCCCGACGCCGGCTCCGATCCGGGCAGCATGCGCACCCGCGCCCGCGCCGTCGATGGCGGCTTCGTGCTCAACGGCTCCAAGACCTGGATCAGCAACTCGCCCATCGCCGACGTCTTCGTGATCTGGGCCAAGAACGACGCGGGCGACATCAAGGGCTACATTCTCGAGAAGGGCATGCAGGGCCTGACCGCCCCCAAGATCGAGGGCAAGTTCTCGCTGCGCGCCTCCATTACCGGCATGGTCATGATGCAGGACGTGTTCGTCCCGGCCGCCAACGAGCTGCCGCACGTAAAGGGCCTGCGCGGCCCGTTCTCCTGCCTCAACAACGCCCGCTACGGCATCTCCTGGGGCGCGTTGGGCGCGGCCGAGTTCTGCTGGCATGCCGCGCGCGACTACACGCTGCAGCGCATGATGTTCGGCCGCCCCCTCGCCGCAACCCAGCTCATCCAGAAGAAGCTCGCCGACATGCAGACCGAGATCACCCTCGGGCTGCAGGGCTCACTCCGGCTTGGCCGCCTGCTCGACGAGGGACGCGCCGCGCCGGAGATGATCAGCCTGATGAAGCGCAACAACTGCGGGAAGTCGCTCGACGTCGCCCGCATGGCCCGCGACATGCACGGCGGGAACGGCATCGTGGACGAGTACCACGTCATCCGCCACGTCATGAACCTCGAGACGGTCAACACCTACGAGGGCACCCATGACGTGCACGCGCTGATCCTTGGCCGCGCGCAAACGGGCCTCTCCGCCTTCGGCGGCTGAGCCGGCGCCCGAACCCGTCCGAGTCGAACGCATCGGCGCGGACGGCGACGGGGTCGCCGTCCTGCCGGACGGGCGCAAGCTCTACCTCCCCGATACCCTGCCCGGCGAGGTCGTCCAGCCGGGCCCCATGACCAGGCGCGGCGAGGGTTTGGCCGCGTCCGCCACGATCCTGGACCCCTCGCCCGACCGCATCGCCCCACCCTGCCCGCAGTTCGGCCCCTGCGGCGGCTGCACGCTGCAGCACTGGGCCGACGGAGCCTATGCCGGCTGGAAGCAGGCGCAGCTCACCGCCGCGACCGGCAGCCCGGCGCCGACGCTGGTCCGCACGCCGCCGGGCTCCCGCCGGCGGATGGAGCTCGCCTTCCGGCGCGATAGCGGTACGCTGCGCATCGGCCTGCACCGGCGCCGCTCCGCCGAGATCGAGGACATGCGCATTTGCCTGATCCTGCGGCCG
>Ga0213875_10002022_pt1 | contig 12505 bp, 13 predicted proteins | sample BarmaccomBMRX_R8_FD_160105 | JGI IMG/M metagenome (GOLD analysis project Ga0213875, IMG submission 160105) | Root-associated microbial communities from Barbacenia macrantha in rupestrian grasslands, the National Park of Serra do Cipo, Brazil - RX_R8 | ecosystem: Host-associated > Plants > Roots... | reverse complement strand
GTCGAGGTCTGGCCCGACTACGACAGCTACCAGACCAAGACCGACCGGCAGATCCCGGTGTTCGTGCTCGAGCCTCGTAAATAGGCCCTACGAGCAGGACACCGGTCCGACGCGAAGTAGGACTCCGCGAGCACGATCGGCGTCTCGCGGACGGTCAGGCTCGCTCGTAGAACTCGACTCGCAGCGAGCCCGCGTCCACCCCGGCATCCTCCATCGCTTGGCGCAGCTCCGGGTTCTCCATGAACGAGTGCGCCTCATCTGAGCTACTGAACCGATGCATCACCAGAATCTCATCCGGTTGGCCCTCAGCGCGATAGACCGCTTCTTCGGTCACCCCACCCTGGCGCTGGAGCTCACCAACGCTGTCGTACACACGACGCCAGGCCTCATAGTCGGCGACACGGTGGCGAACGAACATGACCGTCATCCTGTCCTCCTCGAGTTTGTGGTTGCGCAACCCCTCCCCACGGTCCGCTGGTGAACGTATCCGATCCAAACGAGCAGGCGCAAGCACGCCCGAAGCGGATCTTTCTGGCTGGCGCGACGGGCGTCTTGGGCATCCGCCTGCTGCCGATCCTGATCACCGACGGCCACCGAGTAGCGGGGATGACCCGCTCAGCGGCGAACACCGCGCAACTCGAAGCGCTCGGCGCCGAGCCGGTGGTGTGCGACATCTATGACGCGGAGCGACTCGCCGATGCCATCCGGTCATTCGCGCCAGAGCTCGTCATGCATCAGGTGACCGACCTGCCCGATCGGCTGGAGCAGCTCGGCGACTACGCAGAGCGCAACGATCGGATCCGCACCGAGGGGACGCGCAACCTGATCGCGGCCGCTGCCGGCGCGGGTTGCGATCGCCTGCTGGCGCAGAGCATCGCGTGGCGACCGCAGGGTCGGGGCGCGGTCGTGGAGCAGCACGAGCATCAGGTCCTCGACGCCCGCGGAATGGTCGTCCGCTATGGACAGCTCTATGGTCCGGGAACCTTCTACGAGGACCGGCCTCCCGGCCACCCCCAAGTGCATGTCGACGCTGCCGCGCGGGCAACGATAGGGCTGCTCGACGCGCGGCCCGGGGTGGTGGCGATCGTCGAAGACGAGCACGGTCACGTGCAGCCGACACGGGTCGACGGTGATTGAGAGCGTGCGCGGCGCTGGGCGTCATAGTGCTGCCAGCTCTCGAGGTAGAGAACCTGCGCCTCCACGAACGGGGCGAGAGCTCGTTCGTCGGCCCAGCCGTAAGCCTCGAGCGCCCGCGCGACGAACGCGCGGTCGGCTCCGCGAGCACCGAGACTGATCACGAATCCAGCTAGGTCCCACTGGACTGGGCCACGGAAGGTGTCCTCGAAATCGTTCCAGACGAGCCGCTCACTCGTACTGAGGATGTTGCCGAGCGACACATCGCCGTGGAGCGCTTGCACCGGCAGGGGCGCTGCGAACACCGGGGCGCTGAGCGCGAGCAGCCTAGTCCGCAGGCGGTCGATCGCTTGACGGCTGAGGGCCTCGGTTGGCCGGAGCTGTCGCTGCAGACGCTCGATCTCACGCTGGACATCGAGCGGCCCCCCCAGCTCGCCCGCGAACCCAGACAGGGACACGTGAAGGTCGCGCAGGGACCGTCCGAGCCTGTCCGGACCGTGCTCGAGCCCGCCGCGTTTGTGGTCCCCGACCCACTCCCAGCAGGTCAGCCACAGTCCGTCTTGGTGATACGGGCCCGGGGCAATCAGCGAGCTGGGCCGCACGGCCACGCCCGAGGGCGCCAGGAAGCTCAGCACCGAGACCTCGCGCTCCAGCCATCGCCCGGGGTCGGCGTGCAGCGCCGCCGTGCCGGTCATCACCCGCGCGACCACGGGCGCAGGCCGAAGGTGGACGAGCACGTTGCTAGCCGAGTGCAACACCCTGGCCCGCTCGCAGCGAACGCCGCGCTCGGACGCGACCGCGCACGCCGCGGCGACCGCTCGCCGTTCGTTAGGACCAGCGTCCATCGATGCCAGCGATAGGCCTACCGCCGCGCCCGGCTCATGGTGGTGGCGTGGCGATGCCGGTGCGATAGGCGTAGTTGACCGCCTGCGCGCGGTCGCGGATCCCCGCTTTGGCGAACAGGTGGTTGATGTGGGACTTGATCGTGGCCGGGCTGACCACCAGGCGCGCGGCGATCTCGGCATTGGTGAGGCCTTCCGCGATCAGCGCGAGCACCTCGGCTTCGCGGGGAGTGAGCTCGTCCGGCAGCTCCGACTCGCCTCGAGCAGCGGCCCGGCCGTCGGTAGCTGCCAGCGCCGCGACGACGTGATGCTGCACGGCGGGGTCGAGCGACGCTTCGCCCGCGGCAACGGTGAGGATCGCGGCGTGGATGTCCTGGCTCGAGGCGTCCTTGGTCAGGTAGCCGCGGGCGCCGGCCCGGAGCGCCCCGAGCACGCTCTCGTCGTCGGCGTAGGTCGTGAGCGCGATCACGCGGACATCCGGCTGGCGTTCGCGCAGCCGCCTGGTGGCCTCGATCCCGTCCATCCGTGGCATCCGCAGGTCCATCAGGACCACGTCCGGTTTGTGCTCCGCGGCGAGCGCCAGCGCCTGCTCTCCGTCCGCAGCGGTCCCGACCAGCTCGATCCTGTCCAGCAGCCCGAGCAGCGTGCCGAGGCTGTCGCGCACGAGCCGCTGGTCGTCGGCGAGCAGGACCCGGACTCGCGCGCGAACCATCTGCGACAACTCATCCGCCCGCCGGCAACCGCAGCTCGACGCGGAAGCCCTGCGGGGTGGGAGCGGCGAGCAGCTCACCGCCGAGCAGCTCGGCGCGCTCGCGCATGCCCGTCAATCCGTAGCCGCCGCCGTTCACGCCGGCCCCGGCCGTCGGCGGCGAGCCGCCGACCGCGTGGTCCTCGACGACCAGCGTCGTTGTCTGCGGCGCATAGTCGAGCTGGACCTCCACGCGCTCGGCGCTCGCATGTCGCCGGACATTGGTGAGCGCCTCTTGAGCGGTCCGGTAGACGGCGAGCCGTGCCTCCGGGGGGAGCTGGCGCGGCTCGCCGCGAACCTCTAGCGCCACCGGCAGGCCGCTCTGCTCCTCGAACGCGACGGCCAGCGCGCCGATCAGCTCCGGCCCGGGTAGCTCGTCGCCGCGCTCCGCGGCGATCGCACGCCGGGCCTCTTCCAGCCCGCTCGCCGCCACATGGTGGGCCCGATCGATCGCGAGCGATACATCCTCGTCGACGCCGCGGCTGCGCGCGAGCAGTCGGGTGCTCTCGAGCTGGAGCGCCAGCGCCGAGAGCGAATGAGCGAGCACGTCATGCATCTCGCGGGCCAGCCGGCCGCGCTCGGCCGCGGCCGCGGCCTGGGCCTCCGCCGCCTGGGAGGCCTTCAGCTCGTCGCGCTGCCCGCTGACGTAGCGGAGCAAGCGCATGGCGAAGAACCAAGGCAGAATCCCGGACAGGAACGTTCCCGCGCCGGCGCCCTGGCCCTTGATCAGATAGCCGCCGACGAACGGGATCACCGCGGCGATGAAGACGAGCCACGCAGTCCGGCGGTCGAGCTTGAGCGCCGCGACGATCGCGACGTAGTACGGGCCGATGACCCAGATACCGTGTGGCTGGGCGGAGCCCAGCACGCCCGCGGCGACGATCACGCCGACCAGCGCCGCGACCAGTTGCCGGCGCGAGACGGTCGTGCGCTGCGGATGGGCGGCGGTCGCGCACAGAACCATCGCGGCAAACGACGCGAGCACCGCCGCATCGCGCCCGTGCAGGCCCGGGCGGGGGTGGGTCGCGAATGTGACCACGATGCACGCCGCCAGCAGAACGACTCCGAAGAGACGCCACGCAACCGCCTCGAGCGGCGCGGTCCCATCACCATCCAAGCCACGCGTAATCCAGCTGCGCCGGAACCATTTGTGCAGCGCGCCCATCATTCGACGCCAGAAACGATAAGCGGCGTTGGCGCCAGTGTCATCGGCCGGTGGGTGCAAGCAGGCCCGCCCCCGCCTCCACCCATGGGTGGAGCCAGATTCGACCCGCGCGCCGATGACACGTCCACGGTGCGCGCGTAGCTTGCCCGCCATGCTCACGAATTCACTCGACGCGGCCGTCGCGCAGCAGGCCGCCAAGCAGGACGGATCGGCCGCTCGCGCGGTCGCGCTGGTCAAGACGTACGGAAAAGGCGACGCCACGGTCCGCGCGTTGGACGGCGTCACGCTCGAGTTCCAGCGCGGCCGGTTCGCCGCGGTGATGGGACCCTCGGGTTCGGGCAAGTCGACGCTGATGCACTGCATGGCGGGCCTGGATGCCCCGACTTCAGGTCGCGCGTTCATCGGCGACCAGGAGCTCGGCGACCTCGACGACGGGGGATTGACCGACCTGCGCCGGGAGCGGGTCGGGTTCGTGTTCCAGTCGTTCAACCTGGTCCCGACCCTGACGGCCGGGGAGAACATCACGCTCGGCGCCGATCTCGCCGGAGTCGCGGTCGACCGGTCATGGTTCGACACGCTGGTCGCCCAGCTCGGCGTGGCCGACCGCCTCTCGCACCGCCCGAGCGAGCTGTCGGGCGGCCAGCAGCAGCGGATCGCGTGCGCGCGGGCGCTGATCGGTCGCCCCGAGCTGATCTTCGCCGATGAGCCGACCGGCAATCTCGACTCGAACGCCTCGGCCGAGCTGTTGGCGTTCCTGCGCGCCGCGGTCAGCGAGCACGGGCAATCGATCGTGATGGTCACCCATGATCCGCGCGCTGCGGCGTACGCGGACCGGGTCGTGTTCCTGGCCGACGGCCGGGTGGTGGCGGAGCTGCGCGCGCCCTCCGCGGACGACGTGCTCGAGCAGATGAAGCGACTCGGGAGCTAGCGGTGCGGAGGATCACCGTCAGAGGGCTGCTCGCCCGCAAGCTGCGGCTGGCGCTGACCGCGCTGGCGATCGTGCTCGGCGTGACGTTCGTCACCGGCACGCTGGTCCTCGGCGACACGCTCAACCGCACCTTCAACAACCTCGTCGGCACCGTCTACCAGCACGTCAGCTTCCAGATCCGCGGCAAGGCCGCGTTCGACACCAAGACCCCGGCCGGCGTCACGGGCACCGCAAACCGCAAGCTGGTGTCCGAGTCGATCGCGAGCGAGCTCGCCCGGCTGCCGGGCGTGGCCTACGTGTTCGGTTCGGTCGGCGGCTACGCCCAGTTCGTGGCTCCCGACGGGAGCGCGATCGCCAACGGCGCCGGCAAGGGCCTCGGGTTCGCGTTCGACCCAAACCAGCAGCTATCGCCATACCGGCTCCTCGACGGCCGCGCGCCCGCGACTCCGAACGATGTGGTGATGGACAGGGGCACGGCGACCAAGTACCACTTCGCGATCGGCGAGCAGGTGCGCGTGCTGCTACCGAATGCCGCGCGGACGTTCACGATCACTGGTGTCGTGACCTTCGGAGGCGACGACAACCTAGCCGGCGACACGCTGGCCGGGTTCGCCCAGACCACCGCGCAGGCGCTGTTCAACTCGAGCGGCCGCTACAACACGATCAGCGTGCTTGCCGCGCCAGGCGCGGACACCGTGAAGCTCCAGCAACAGATCGCGCGGCTGCTGCCACCGGGCGTCGAGGTCGTCAGCGGGCAGACCGTCGCCAACGAGCTGACCGACGCGGTCGACAACGAACTCTCATTCCTCTCCACCGCGCTGTTGATCTTCGCGTCGATCTCGCTGTTCGTCGGCGGCTTCACGATCTTCAATACGTTCACGATCACGATCGGCCAGCGGACCAGGGAGCTGGCGCTGTTACGGGTCGTCGGCGCCAGCCGCCGACAGCTGTTCGTGTCCGTGATCGGTGAGGCCGCCGCGATCGGACTGCTCGCCTCGCTGATCGGCCTCGGCCTCGGCATCGCCGCCGCGCTTGGCCTGAAGGCGCTGCTCACGGCGTTCGGAATCACGCTGCCCTCCGCACCGTTGGTGTTCGAGGCGCGCACCGCGGCGGTCGCGATCGGCGTGGGGGTTGGCGTCACGGTCCTGTCGGCGCTGCTCCCGGCTCGACGGGCGGTGCGGATCCCGCCGGTGGCCGCGCTCGCGGCGCACGGCGAGGACGGCGCTCAGACGCTGCGCCGGTGGCGTGTAGGGGGAGGCTTCGCAATCGCGCTCGCCGGGGCTCTCGCCGTGGTTGCCGGCGCGAGCGGCACCACGCTCGGGCTGGTCGGCGTCGGTGCCGCGGCGGTGTTCGTTGCCGCGGCGATGCTCGTGCCCCTGATCGCCCGACCGCTGGCGGGGTGGATCGGTCGCCCGGCGGTGGCGATGTTCGGCACGCCGAGCCTGCTGGGTCGCGCGAACTCGATGCGCAACCCGCGCCGGACCGCGCAGACCGCCGGGTCGCTGATGATCGGAATCGCGCTCGTGTCGACGATCGCCGTGCTGGGTGCCTCGCTGATCAGCTCGGTCACCGACGAGGTCAACAGCGCGGTCAGCGCCGACTACCTCATCACGGGCTCGGGTGCGTTCAGCAAAGCGGTTCCCGCGACCGTCTCGCGACTGCCAGGGGTCACCGCGATGACCAGCGTGTACCGGGGGCAGTTCGAGTTCCGCGGCTCGCTCTCGAGCCTCGCCGCGGTGTCGCCGGCCAACCTGCCGCAGACGGTGAACCTGCACCTCGCCGCGGGCGCCGGAGCTCCTGCGCTGGCCGCGGGCGAGCTGCTGGTCGACACCAAGACCGCCACTGCCAACCACCTCCACGTGGGGTCGGTGGCCGCGGTCAGGTTCGCTCAGACGGGCGAGGGCACGATGCGGATCGGCGGGATCTATGAAGCAAATCCGCTCGTTGGCAGCTTCATCACCGGCGAGCAATTTTTCCTCACCCACTTCGACAACCCGCTGCCGGGTGGCGTCCTGGTCAAGACGCGGCCCGGCACCCAGAACTTCGAGGGCACGTTGGGCCGCGAACTCGCGGCGTACCCAAATCTCACGATTCAGAGTCGCGCGCAGTTCATCAGCCAGCAGAAGACCAACGTCAACCAGCTGCTCGGACTGGTGTACGTGCTGCTGGCACTGGCGGTGCTCGTCGCCCTGATCGGCATCGTCAACACGCTGATCCTGTCGGTGTTCGAGCGCACGCACGAGATCGGGTTGCTGCGCGCCGTGGGGATGAGCCGCCGTCAGGTGAGGAGAATGATCCGCTCGGAGTCCGTCATCACCGCCGTGTTCGGCGCGGTGATCGGGGTCCTGATCGGCACCGGCATCGGGCTCGCGCTCGCCGCGGCGCTGCGCAACAACGGCGTCACCGCCGTGTCGGTGCCGGTGTTGCGCCTGGCCGTGTTCGTGACGCTATCCGCGGCGCTCGGCCGCGTCGCCGCGGTCTGGCCGGCGCGGCGGGCCGCCAACCTCGACGTGCTCGCCGCGATCGCGACCGAATGAGCGGTCTCGCGCTCAAGCAGCGATCATCGTCCCCATGAGCCTCCTCGACCAGCTCCCCACTCCCGTTGTTCTGGCACCGCTCGCGGGCGGTCCGTCCACGCCGGAGCTGGCCGCCGAGGTCGCGTCGGCCGGCGGCCTCGGGTTCCTCGCCGCGGGCTACCTCACCGCCGCCCAGCTGGCGGAGCGGATCGCTCGCGTCCGTTCGCTCACCGAGGGGCGGATCGGAGTGAACGTCTTCGTGCCGGGACCGGGGCCCGCCGAGGCCGGGAGCTACCAGCCCTACCTCGAGCGGCTGGCTCGCTGGGCCGGCGAGCGGGAGCTACCACTCGGAGATCCTCGCTACAGCGACGACGACTGGCCCGCCAAGATCGAGCTGCTCCTGCGTGAGCGCGTCCCGGTGGTGTCGTTCACGTTCGGATGCCCGGAGCGGCGGGTAGTCGAAGCGCTCCGCGATGCGGGCTGCGAGGTGTGGGTGACGGTCACCAGTCCGGATGAGGCGGCCGAGGCCGAGCGGGGCGGAGCTGACGCCCTGGTCGTGCAAGGCGCCGAGGCCGGCGGCCACCGCGCCTCGTTCGTCGATCGCCCCGAGCTGCCTGTCTACGCTCTGCTGCCGCTCCTCGCGCTGGTCCGGAGCAGATCGGCGCTGCCCCTGGTTGCCTCGGGAGGGATAGCTACGGGGGAGGCGCTCGCCGCGGTCCTGTGCGCGGGAGCGAGTGCGGGCCAGCTCGGCACCGCGTTCATGCTATGCCCGGAGGCGGGGACCAGCGAGGTCCATCGCAGCGCGCTCCAGAGCGACGCGGAGACGGCGCTGACCCGCGCGTTTACGGGTCGCTTGGCGCGCGGGATCCGCAACGCATTCCTCGACGAGCACGACGCGAGCGCGCCGATCGCATATCCAGAGCTCCACTACGTGACGGCGCCGCTACGCCAGCAGGCGCGCGAGCAGGGCAACCCGGAGCTGGTCAACCTGTGGGCCGGCGAGGCGCACGCGCTCGCCCGTGCGCTCCCGGCGGCGGAGGTGGTTCGCCAGCTGGTGGCCGATGCGCGAGCGTCGCTGAGCGCGGCCGCCGCGCGCCACGCCCGGGCACGCTAGGCGCTCTCGCCGAGCCCCCGCTCAGCGACGATCGCCTCGCGACGTCCGCGCGCCTTGACGCGACGCTCGGCGATCGTCGCGAGGAGCAGGCTGCCCTCGAACAGGAGGTACAGAGGCACGGTCTCGAGCAGCATCGTGATCGCATCGCCGGGCAGCACGGCAGCGATCAGCGCACAGGCCGCGATCGCGTATCGGCGGTTGCGCCGCAGCTGCCGTGGCGTGATCACGCCGGCACGGGTAATCGCAAGGATCCCGACCGGAACTTGGAACAGCAGTCCCATCGCGAGGATCGTCGTGGCCGCGAACTTGTAGTACTGGCTCGCCTGCACCAGCACGTTGAACTGGGAGCTATTGAAGTTCTGGAAGAAATGCACGGCGGCTGGCAGCACGACGACGTAGCCAAAAGCCACCCCGGCGAGGAACAGCAGCGGGATCGCGAGGGTGAGAGGGCGCATCTGCCGGCGCTGGTGGGGATCGAACGCCGGCATCAGGAAGCCGTACGCTTGCAGCAGCAGCACCGGAAGGGAAAGGATCAGCGCGAAGATCACCGAGACGGTGACCGTCGTCGTGAACGGCTCGCCGATCCCGAGCGTCACCGGACGATCGCCCCTCGGCGCAGCGGAGAGCGCCACGATGTCACGGTCGAGGCCGATCCCGGCGCGGCCGAGCGCGGATTGGGCCGCGGTGCTCTGATGCTGCCCGGGCGCGTGCAACACACCCACGACGGCGCGCAGCTGGACCGCAATGTCGCGGGCGCTGCGCTGCACCTGGTAGGTGGCGCCGAGTGGGCCGCGGCCGTCGCGGACCTGCTGTTGGGTCTGGTGCGCGAGCGGGCTGTCAATCAGGTGAAGCAGCGTGTGGTTCTGCCAGAAGCAGAACCCGAACGCGATTACGAGCGCGGCCAGCGACACGAGCAGCCGTGTGCGGAGCTCGTCGAGATGGCCGACGATGCTCAGCCGATCGTCGTGGGAGATGCTCCGGACCGCGTTCGGGACCCGCACGAGCTCGGCCGCGCGGGATTAGGCGACCGGGCGGACCGGCGGGTGCTCGACCGGTGCGCTGAGGGCCGTGGGGGCCGCGGCCGGGGCGGCATCGCGCGGCTCGATCTGCTGCGCCGGGCCCGCTTCCCCGCTGATCGACTCCTTGAACCCGCGCATGCCGGATCCGAGTGAGCGACCCAGCTCGGGCAGTCGCTTGGCCCCGAACACGAGCAGCAGGATGATCAGCAGAAACGCGAGGTGAAGTGGATTGTCAAGTCCCATTGGCTGTGCTCCGATCGATTGGGTGATTGAGCGGTCTACGAGTGCCGGTCGGATTCGGATCACTCTCAGGTCAACCGCGCGACGACCACCGGCGCGCCAGTTGGTCGCGGGCTGCCGCCCGCCGGCTCCGAGGTGACCATGATCACGCCCACGCCGCGCACGCTGCCGGGAACGCCGACATCAGCCGCGCCGGACGAGCTGACGCTGAATAGCGTGCGCGTCGGCACGGGCTGTTGGTGAGGGCGCTGGGTCCACAACTCGTAGATCCGGCCTACCGGCGGCGGGGGGAGATGGTTGACGATCAGCTCTGCGTGCGCGCCGCTGAGGCGCAGTTGCGCGCTCGCCGCGCGCGCGGCGACGCTCGCCTGGACCACCCGCTCGCTACTCGACCCGCGATCGGCGAGTTGAAGGCCCAAGACCGCGAGCGCCGCCGTCGCGAGCATCCCAACGGCGAGCACCGGACGCAGCGCAAGGCGGCCCACGGAGCGCGAATTTCGTCGATTGAGCCTCGCATGCGGCGTTGCGCGTGCTTCGGCACGTACATCCCGCATGACTCGGCGGCGCAACCCGCTCGGAACATGCTCCTGGGGGACGGCGATCGCCAGGACGTCGACGACAGGCCGAAGCGAAGCGACCTCGTCGCGGCAGATGGCGCAGCTGTCGAGATGCCGGCGGAACTGCTCGGCCTCGCCGGGATCAAGCGCGCCCAGCACGTACGCCGCGGCGTCACCACCGCATTCACGGGTTTCGGAAACGGAGCCTCCGACCGTCATCGCACGACCTCTGCCGGATCGCCTAGCGCAAGTCGCAGCTTCGCGAGCCCCAACCGCATCCGACCCTTCACCGTGCCCGCCGGGAGCTCGAGCATCTCTGCGATTTGGCTGTGCGTGAAGCCCCCAAAGTAGGCGAGTTCGATCACCAGCCGCTGGTCACGGACGAGCCCGTCGAGCGCGCTGCGGACGGCGCTGGCCTCCTCACGGCGCGCGGCCTCGACGTCCGTGCGCTCGCCTGCGGGGATCCGCTCGGCGGCGGTGTCGTCGCCGACATCGCGTCCCTGTTTGATCTCACGCTGGCGGAACGAGTCGATTGTGCGGTTGCGCACCACCCCGAGCACCCACGAGCGGACGCTCCCACGCGCTCGGTCGTAGCGTGCTCCGCCACGCCACATCGACAGGAACGCATCCTGGACCACATCCTCCGCCATCGCGCGTCGCCCACACATCCGGTAGGCGAGTGAGTACGCAACCGCGCCATGCCGGTCGAAGATCACCCCGAACGCGTGCGCGTCACGGCCTGCGACGAGCTCCATCAGCTCCTCGTCGGCGAGCGAGCGCAGGGCCAGGTGGCGGGATCGGAGCATCTTGGTCGTCTCAGCTGTCATGCGCCAGAGCGCGACCCACGGAGGAGGACTCGCGGGCCGCGCCATCGCGGTCGTCAGGGGATCGGATCACGCCTTGATTAGCGGGCCGGCCTTCGCGAGCACCTGGGCCTTGGTCAGCGGCTTGTCGAATCCGCGGTCCGGGGTGACCGGTTGCCCCGTGAGCAGCCCGATCGCTGCGGCGTGGCGCGCCTCGACCTGCACGATCGAGCCGGCTGCCGCCAGGTACGCGGGGTTTGAGAGCGCCGGCCCGGCGCCGTTATACGCCCCCACGCCGGTGTTCTCCAGCACGTATGCGAGCTTCAGGAAGCTCGCTTGGTCGGTGACGGGGAACACGAACGTCGGCTGCTTGACAGGGGTACCGCCGGCGCCCTGGATCGCCTTGATCAGCGCGTCCACGTGCTGCTGCTCGTGGCCGGCGATCAGGGCCGCCAACGATTTCGCCTCGCCACCGAGGTTGACCATCTTGGCCTTGTGCTCGTAGAAGTCGGTCTCCAGGTATTCGAGCGTCAGCGCGAAGTTGAGGATCTCGAGATCGCCGCCGCCGGACGCGGCGAGCGCACTGCCCACGTACGGCCCGACGGCCGTGGCGCCGTAGAGAGCGCCAGCGGTCATCGCGCCACGCAGGATGAAGCTCGCGCGGGAGATGCCGTGGACCTCGATTGCGGCCAGCTCGGGGCTGACGATGTTCGAATCAGTCATTTGAGTTGTTCCTCTCTTGGAAGGTCGCGTGACGAGCGCTTTATGCGATGAATGGCTTGACCGCCGCGAGCACCGAGGGCATGTCCATCGGCTTGGCGAACGCGCCGTCCGGCGTCGGGGACAGCTTCAACACGGTGTTCAGCGTCGCCGCGTGACGCGCCTCGACCGTGTGGATCGACAACGCGGCGGCGAGGATCTCCTTGCTCTTGATGTTTCCCGCCTGCCCGAGGTACGCGGCCGCGCCGAGGTTCTCGACCGTCGCCGCGAGCTTCGCCACCGAGCTCGCGCTCGTCAGCGGGAACTTGCCCGTCGGTTTCACGGCCGGCGCGCCGAGGCTCGACGCGACCGTCATCAGCGCGGCGACGTGCTGGTGCTCCTCGGAGCCAAACGCCTTCAGCGTCGACAGCGTCGGACCGCTGAACAGGTGGCTGGCGATCACGTTGTCGTAGAACTGCGCCTCCAGGTACTCCAGCGTCAGCGCGTAGTTCACGATCGCCAGGTCACCCGAGCCGCTCGGCGTGGTGCTTGCGGGCGTGGAAGCGGAGCCCGTCGAGGAGGAGCTCGATGAGCTCTTCGCGCTGCCACACGCCGCGATGAACGCCGCCAAGCCAGCAGCCGCCGCCCCGGGGCCCATCGTCTTGCCCGCGATCTTCAGGAATCTCTTACGCTCGAGGTCATCGCGCGCAAGCTGCTGAACCACACCACTCTCAGGCCGG
>Ga0213875_10002021_pt1 | contig 12510 bp, 11 predicted proteins | sample BarmaccomBMRX_R8_FD_160105 | JGI IMG/M metagenome (GOLD analysis project Ga0213875, IMG submission 160105) | Root-associated microbial communities from Barbacenia macrantha in rupestrian grasslands, the National Park of Serra do Cipo, Brazil - RX_R8 | ecosystem: Host-associated > Plants > Roots... | reverse complement strand
AGAAGGCGCGCACGATCGAGCTTTGCAGCAAGCTAAAGGACCTGAAATTCACCTGGAGCTGTACGTCGCGCGTGACCACGGACTACGACACGTTGAAGGCGATGAAAGACGCGGGTTGCCGGCTGTTAATTGTCGGATATGAATCGGGCGATCAGCAGATCCTGAAGAATATTAAAAAAGGGGCAACCATCGACATGGCTCGCCGCTTCACCGCAAATTGCAAGAAGCTCGATCTCACGATACATGGTGATTTCATCGTCGGCTTGCCAGGAGAGACGCGGGACACCATCCGCAAGAGCATCAATTTCGCCAAGGAATTAGATGTTGAAACCATTCAGGTTTCCATCGGCCATCCGTTCCCAGGCACCGAGTTTTACGATCACGTCAAGAAGAACGGATTGATCACCATTGACGAGGTTATGGCCGATGAAGCCGGCCATCAGCTCCCGAATTATCAGTACCCCGGCTTGGATCGAGGCGAGCTGGTCGATTGGGTCGAGCGCTTCTATGGCGAGTTCTATTTCAGACCTAAAGTCGCTTTGCGCCTTATTCGAAAGGCAATTTTCGACCGGGCAGAGCGCAAGCGGCTCTACAAAGAAGCCCGCGAATACCTGTCGCTGCGCTCAAAACGCAAGCAGTTCGTCAAAGAGCAGAAAGAACAGAAAGAGCAGACTGCGGTCCTGAGTGCGGGAGATTGATCTGCCGCTTGCGAACACAGCTGCGTTGACTGCCCTGGAAGAAGCCCGCGAATTTCAGCCCTCTAGACGCCGCGGCTCAAAACTAAAAACGCTGGCTTTGGTCCTGGCGGTTATTTTTTTGAACGCAATCGGCAATCTTTCTTTAGCCTGGGGCATGAGACATGTTTCGGAAGCGGTTTCGTTGAATCCGTCGGCCTATCTGCGAGCGATGTTAAACCCATTCGTGGCTTTGGGTATTGCTCTTCTGATTCTCTGGCTTCTCACACGCATGGCGCTCTTGAGCTGGGCGGATTTGAGCTTTGTCCTGCCACTGACGGGCGTTGGCTATGTGTTGGCCGCATTTCTGGGGTGGCGGTTCTTGAATGAGGTCGTGGCGCCAGCGCATTGGACGGGGACCATCCTCATATTTGTCGGCACCGCAATGGTCGGCACAACTAAGCAGCAAACCCACGCGCCCGAGGTTTCCGAATGAAGTGGCTGCTGTTGTCGATTATTGTTTGCGCTACTGTCCTGAGCGACCTGCTGCAGAGTTATGAGATGAAACGTAGCGGCGAGCAGAGTGTCAATGCGCGCGGCTTAGGACGCTTACTTCGCATGATCGTGAGCCGCAGATACCTCTTTCTCGCGATTGTGTGCATGGCCGTTTCCTTTTTCGCCTTCATGGCCCTGGTACAAACCGCGCCTCTCAGCTTCGCAGTACCCGCTTCAGCAGCCACGTTTGTGCTCGAAACTGTTCTCGCAAAATTTGTTCTAAAAGAGGCGGTAGGAAAACGCCGCGCGGCTGGAGCTTTACTGGTTTTAGGCGGCGTATTGCTCCTCGCGCATTAGTGCGCCTCTTCTGGCTCATTTTCCTTCCAGCCGTTGCGTATCAGCTTCTCGCCAGCCTTGCAGCTTTGCGCCACCTCTTCCAACGCCATTCGCGTCCGCGCGCATCCACATTCTCTCCCGGTGTTTCCGTTCTGAAGCCGCTTCATGGCATGGACCCCAATACGTCGGAAGCTTTCGTTTCGCAGATTCGGCAGCGCTATTCTGCATTCGAAGTCGTTTTCGGAGCACGCGATGAAAACGATCCTGCCGCCGTAGAGGCGCGCCGCTTAGCATACGAGCACCCGGAAATCCCGATTCGAGTGATCATTGGCGGCCAACCAACCCGCAACGGGAAAGTAGGCGTCCTCATGGAGCTCGCCCGCCACGCGCGCCATCCCATCTGGGTTGTCAACGACAGCGACATCAAAGTGGATCCTGAATACCTATCCCAGATCGTCGCGCCTTTAGAAGACCAATCCGTCGGCGTGGTTACTTGCCCTTATCGGGCGAAAGCGCACAACCTGCCGGCCGCGTGGGAATCTCTCGGCATCGCCACCGATTTCATGCCCAGTACGCTGGTGGCTCAGCTCGTCGGAGTCCGTGAGTTCGGCTTCGGTTCTACCCTTGCTTTCCGCGCTGCTGATTTGGAGCGCGTCGGGGGGTTCGCCGCGCTCGCCGATTACCTCGCCGATGATTATCAGCTTGCCAAACGAATCACAAGCCTGGGCAAACGAGCCTTGCTCTCCACTTACACCGTGGAAACCTCCCTCGGTGATGCCTCATGGCCCGGCGTCTGGCGCCACCAACTCCGCTGGGCGCGAACCATTCGAATCACGAAGCGCGGCGGTTACGCCGGCCTGCCCATCACCTCTGCAGGCATGTGGGTGCTACTCGCAATCGTTTCAGGAGCCTGGATTCCCGCCGCCATTTTGGTAGCAGCCCGCATCACGTCTGCCCTACTAACCGGCTGCTTCGTACTTCGCAGCTCGATTGCCGCGAGCCTCTTTTGGCTCTCTCCGATTTGGGATCTATACTCGTTCGCCCTCTGGCTGACATCCTACGCGGGAACAGAAGTTCGCTGGCGCGATCAATTCCTGCGAATCGACAACCAGGGGCGGATTGAAGGCTGAATTCATAAAACGGAACGGCTACTCGTACCGCAGAGCTTCCACCGGATTCACTTGGGTGGCTCGACGCACGGGCAGGAAGGATGCCACGAGGCTGCCGAGCGCGATCAGAATGAGTGTAAACACGATTCCGAGCGGATCGGCCGTTGGAACTTCGTAGAGGAAACTCTCAAGCGGTTTCGATAGAATCAGCGCGAGCGGCAGTCCAAGAACCACGCCGAAACCGACCAGCAGAATCACCTCACGGACAAAGAGCAGCAGCACTTCACTGCGCTGCGCTCCCACGCTCATCCGAATACCAATTTCGCGTGTTCGGCGCGTCACCGAATAAGAGATCAGGCCGTAAATGCCAACCAGCGCGAGCACTACCCCCAATGCCCCGAAAAGCACCGAAAGAAAGGTCAGGAGGCGGTCGCCGGCAATCACGTTGTCGCGAAGGAGTTCCATGGTCGAGACATTGGCAATCTGAAACCCAGGCGCAGTGGAACTCACGATTTTTCGGATCTGTTGTTTCATCTGTGCAAGCGGCATCCGGCTGCGCACTTCCAGGCTCGCCCCCATGACAGCCATCTGGTCTAGCGGCTCATAGACAATCGGTTTTAGGGATTCTCGGAGATCCGAATACTTGCTGTTCCCCACGACGCCGATCACTTCCGGGTTCTCGCGATTCCAGCCGCCGAGGATCTGTTTCCCAACGGGATCTTGTCCCGGCCACAGCAGCGATGCCAAGCGCTGGTTAATGATGGCTACTGCGGGCGCGCCTTTCCGGTCGCGATCTGAAAAGTCGCGGCCGCGCAGCAGCGGGATGTGTAACGTTGCGAAATGCTGCTGGCTGGCGAAGACGAAATAGACGTTGTCGACGTGCCTTGTCATGTCGGTTTTCGAGCCGCCGCGAGGTTTCACATCAGACGTCATGGACTGGCCCGATAACATGCTTGGATTCGCTAAATCCGCTGACTCGACGCCCGGGATTCGTCGCGCGCGATTCAGGGCCTCATCGAGCGCGAGTGCCGGAGAGCCGGTAATCGGTTCCTTTCCGCGAAAATCGAGGCCGATCACCGCGACGTGTTCGATATCGAACCCAAGGTCGACCGTTTTCAGTTTTCGCAAACTACGCGAGAACAGGCTCGCACCGAACAGCAGCACCATTGCCAGGCTGATTTGCACGACGATCATTGCTCTTCGAACGAATCTCTTTTGAACGCCGCTTCCCCCTTTCAAGGTGGGAGTTGTATCCGTCTGGATAGCCGCCCATGCAGGAAAAAGTCCGACCACAATCGTTGTGAGCCCACACACCGCGAACGTGAATGCCAGCACGGTCAGGTCCATCGATATGCTCAAATTCTGCCCGGATTCTCCCGCGAATAGGCGAAGGAAAACTGCAATAAGTTCGCGCGCTAACAGAATCGCGATTACTCCGCCCGCAAGAGCCACCAAGAGACTCTCTAAAAGCAACTGTCTCATCAAACGCCAGCGTGAAATTCCTAACGACAGCTTCACCGAAAACTCCTGGCTGCGCTCACTGCCGCGAGCGAGCAGTAGATTTGTAAGATTCGCGCAGGCGATGAGCAGCACAAGCGCCACCGCGCCCATCAAAATCAAAACGGGCTGGCGTAATTTCGTGCGAAAGGTATTGAAGCCTTTGCTAGCTCCGACAAAATCGAACATCGCATCTGCATTGGCGCGCTCTTTCGGCAAAATGTCGTTGATGCCTGTACTTGCCGCCCTCAATCGCGCATGCGCTTCCTGGATATTGAGTCCGGGACGCAGCTTCGCAAGCGTTCGGAGCCAAACAACATGCGGATTGCTTCGCGCGTTCCACGTGAGAGGCAGCGCCATGGCCGTCGGCACCCAAACGTCATAGCGCATTTGCAGCTCAGCGCCGACAAAATCCGGGCGCGCGATTCCCACGATCTGAAATGGAAACGTATTAAGCCGGACAACGCGCCCCAAAACACTCGGGTCAGCTCCAAATCGACTTCGCCAGGCCTGATAACTCAAGACACAAACGGGGTGCCCGCCTTCTACACGATCATCTTCCTGGTCCAGCAGGCGCCCCATCACTGGTTGAGCATGAAAGAACGAGAAATAATTTCCGGTGACGAGCTCAACATCGATTTGCTGTGAATCGCCGCCCGAATCCAGCACCGCGCGGTTACCGCTAAACGCGGCAGCGTCGGAAAAAATGGACGTTTGCCGCTGCAATTCATGGAATTGCGGATAGCTGAAGCCATCGCTTGTAAATGGTTTCATGCGCGCTTCGAACTGCACGACGCGATCTGCTTCTGGAATCGGCAGCCGCTTCAACAAAATTGCATTCACCAGAGTGAAAATCGCTGTATTCACACCGATGCCGAACGCGAGCAACACAATCGCGACAATTGCGAACCCCGGGCTTTTTCGCAGGCTTCGCCCGGCGTGCCGCACGTCTTGCCAAAACTGTTCCAAGGTGACGAAGCCGCGCTGGTCGCGATAGCGCTCTTTGGTTTGTTCCACTCCACCGAACGCGCGCCGGGCACCGAATCTCGCCTCTTCCGCGCCCATTCCTTGTCTGCGGAACTCCTCTTCGATCATCGCCAGGTGCGCCGATATCTCTTTCTCGAGCGCTTGCTCTGATCTCCCGCGCCCGGCCAAGGCCCGCAGTTTCGCCCAAAATTGCGTCAGCCGCTGCATGTGCTAGACCGAACCACCCAGCAGTTTTTCCATAAGTCCCGCCAGCCGATTCCAGCGGCCTGTCTCTTGTTCAAGCGCTTTTTCGCCAGCCCGTGTGAGCGAATAGAACTTCGCCTCGCGGTTATTCTGCGTGGTCCTCCAGGCGCCCTTGATAAAGCCCTGCTGCTCGAGCCGCAATAAGGCTGGATACAGCGTGCCTTGATTCAAATTCAGCAGGTCGTCGGAAACCTGCTGCAAGCGCAGAGCCAGGCCATAGGCATGTAGCGGTCCCATGGTCGCCAACGTTCGCAAGACGATCAGGTCCAGTGTTCCTTGGGGAATCTGTGAACGGCCCCGTTCTTCTTTAGACATTCAAGTGGAGCTCTTTAGCAGGTATTGTAGGGCATTTCTCTAAGCTGTCAACGAAAAACTGCTAAGCGGAGCCATGCCGAGCGTGTACCAGTACTACCGCCGATCCCTAAATACCAGGTTGCAAACGACATAGCTACACGATATTGTTTTAAATGCGAGCAGGTTCTGCCGTTTAGCTGCCGCGTCTTGAGGAGAGAGGCATGGCTTCCACAGTTTGGAAAGGCTACATTACTTTTGGTCTCATCACGATTCCCGTGCGCCTGTTTGCGGCCGCTCGAACGGAGCGAGTCAGCTTTCATCAAATTCATCAGGTCTGCGGAACGCGCATCAAACAGCAGATCTATTGCCCGCATTGCGAGCGCGTTGTGGAACGAAGTGAGCTGGTGAAGGGCTATGAGGCTGAGAAGGACCGCTACGTGATTGTCAATGACGAGGAGATCAAGAGCATCGCGCCTGCCTCGAGCGACAATATGGAAATCTTGGAGTTCGTCAGAGCAGAAGGGATCGATCCGATCTATTTCGATGCTTCCTACTTCATGGTTCCGGAGGAAGCCGGGAAAAAGGCGTATCATCTCTTGCTCGAAACAATGCGCAAATCGGGTTACAGCGCGATTGCCCAGATCGCCATGCACCAGCGCGAATACACAGTCGTGGTCCGGCCTCACGCTGACGGATTGCTCCTGCACACGATGTTCTATCCGGAAGAAGTGCGGGAGGTTCCCGAGTTCCGACGCGACGAAAGCGTGAGCGTTAAGCCACAGGAAGTAGCGTTAGCGGAAAAACTTGTCGAAGGGCTGGCGTCGGACTTCGATCCTTCCAAGTATCACGACGATTATCAACAGCGATTACTGAAGATGGTTGAAGCGAAGCGAGAAGGCCAGCCGGTTCAAGGCGAGGCGCCAAAGAAACGCGCGCCGGTCATCGATCTGATGCAAGCCTTGCAAAAGAGCCTGGGAGAATTGCCACGTAAACCCGCGGCGAGAGCTGCTCAAGAAGAGACCAGCGCGCCACCGGCTACGAAGAAATCAGCACCACCGAGGCGGCGGACCGCAACCGGCTGACGTGGCGCGCTCTTGACCGCCTCCGATACACCGGCGCCCTCGCTCGCGCGAAGACTCGGGCTGTTCGACGCAACCATGATCGTCATGGGCGGGATCATCGGCTCCGGTATATTCGTGAATCCCTACGTCGTTGCGCGGCAGGTCCATACCTCTTTTCTGATCCTGGGAGCCTGGGTTTTGGGCGGCTTAACCGCTCTAGCTGGGGCGTTCATTTACGCCGAGCTTGCGATGCTCCGGCCAAATTTGGGCGGCCAATATGCCTACCTCCGCGAGGCTTATCACCCAGCCGTTGCATTTCTTTATGGATGGGCGCTGTTGCTGGTGATGCAAACGGGTGGAATGGCGGCCGTTGCGGTCACGTTTGCACGGTATGCGCGGGAAATTATCCACACCAATGCATCTGACGGGCTCATCGCAACGCTCGTGCTGGCTTTGCTGACTGCAATTAACTGCTTGGGTGTTCGCCTGGGGAGTGTTGTACAAAGCACGCTGATGGTTATGAAAATTGGCGCGATTGTCGTCCTGTTGATCGCCGGTTTCAGTGCTTCTTCCGCGGGGACAACGGCGGCCGCACAGGAACCGTTTACGCCTCATCTGCTCATCACTTTTGGCGCTGCGGTCACGCCCGTTTTGTTCGCTTACGGTGGCTGGCAAACCGCGAGTTTCATGACTGGCGAGATGCGGAATCCGGGAAGAGATTTGGCCCGGGCGCTGGTCCTTGGGGTTATCGGCGTGACCGCAATTTATTTGTCGGTAAACATCGTGTGTCTACGCTCACTCGGGCCGGAAGGCCTTGCCGCAACCATTACGCCTGCGTACACGGTGATGCAGCGCGCCATTGGTCCTCGCGGCGCGCTGTTCATGGCGTTCGCGATTTCCATCTCTACCCTCGGGTTTCTCAGCCAGGGAATGCTTACTGCTCCCCGCGTTTATTTTGCGATGGCGCGGGACGGTCTCTTCTTTCGATCCATCGCATGGCTACCCAAAAGCACGAGAGTCCCGGTTGCCGCCATAGCTCTGCAAGGGGTTCTGGCGACTATCATCGCGCTCTCTGGCCGATACGAGCAGATCCTCAATTACGTGGTCTCCATTGATTTCATTTTCTTCGGGCTTACGGGAGCATCACTCTTCATATTCAGGCGCCGGACAGGCGGCGCCCGCGGGCACCAGACCCCGGGGCACCCGTTTACAACTGTGTTTTTCGTCGCAGCCTGCTGGTTGGTTGTGCTGGCCACGTTTTATCACTATCCAGCGAACAGCCTGGTGGGCCTCGCGCTGCTGTTGCTCGGCATCCCGGTTTATTTGTATTGGAGCAGGAGACGGACCGCTTGAAACAAGCCAAGCGGATCATGGGATCGGCCTATATGGAATGGGCCAAAAGCCAATCCCATGTGGCGTTTAATTTGGCGAATAGCGGAGTGAAGAACTACCCGTTATCGAGTCTGCCGGTCGACTTCAACTCCTTAGCGCTGAGCGGGCCGGGCGCTTACGGATACCCGCCGTTGATCAAAGCCATTGCAGGCAAATACCGCGTGCATGAGGATTGCGTCGCAACCGCACAAGGCACGTCTATGGCGAACCTGCTCGCGATGGCAGTGAGTATCGAGCCCGGCGATGAAGTTCTGATGGAGCATCCCGCTTACCCGCTGTTGTGGGAGACGGCGCAGTATCTGGGAGCAACAGTTCAGCACTTCGATCGTCCCCAGGAAGCAAGTTTCGCTATTGACGTGGATCTTCTCGAGCGATCCATCTCGCCTCGAACACGCCTCATCGTCATTACCAACCTGCACAACCCGAGTTGTGCGTACACCGATGAAGTGACGTTGCGCCGTGTGGGAGACCTGGCAAGATCAGTAAGAGCGCGAGTCCTGGTCGATGAAGTCTACCTGGAGCTTCTATTCGAAAAAGCGCCGGAGACCGCCTTCAAATTAGGACCCGAGTTCATCGTGACCAACAGCCTGACCAAAGTATATGGCCTCGGTGGGCTTCGCTGCGGGTGGGTTTTAGCCGAACCGGACCTGGTGCGCAAAATCTATCGGCTGAATGATTTGTTTTACGTGAATGCGCCTTATCTCAATGACCAACTCAGTTGCATTGCTCTCGAGCATCTCCATGAAATTGGCCGATGGTCGAAACAATTGCTGGACACGAACCGCGCGTTAGCAAACGAGTTCATCGTGGCGACACCGGAGCTCGATTGTGATCTCCTCAAAGCAGGGACGGTGCTATTTCCGCGTGTAGAAGTCGCGGTTAAGGAGTTCTGCCAGCTCCTTCGCGACCGCTACGACACGGTGGTCACGCCAGGCCACTTTTTTGGAGCTCCGGAGCGCATACGAATCGGCATAGGCGGGGAAACGACACTGCTGGCGGAAGGATTATCGCGGGTACATGATGCGCTTACCGAGCTGGGCAAAGCCCACCATCAGCCCTAGTAGCTGGGCTTCACATCAGGATCCGCTTCGGAAGGTGTTGCAGGCCGAGATTTCGCCGGATTGAAAGCCGCGTTTGAACCAGCGGACGCGATCGGCGGAACTCCCGTGGGTGAACGTTTCGGGACTAACGCGGCCTCGCGCCATCTTTTGGAGACGGTCGTCTCCGACCGCGGCCGCGGCGTTCAACGCTTCCTCGACATCGCTCTGATCGACGATTCTGCGCTGCGCCGTTGAATAACCCCAAACGCCGGCGAAGCAGTCGGCTTGTAGCTCGAGACGCACGGACAAAGCATTGGCCTCGTCGGGTCTGGACTCACGAAGGCGTTGGACCTTCGGTTCTATACCGAGTATTTTTTGAACATGATGGCCGAGCTCGTGAGCGATGACGTAGGCTTGGGCGAACTCGCCGGGAGCGCCGAAGCGTTCGCGGAGTTCGTCAAAGAAACCCAGGTCGAGATACACCTTTTCATCTTCTGGACAGTAGAACGGGCCGATGGCTTCCTGCGCCATGCCACAACCGGACGGATAGGCGTCACGAAAGAGGACCAAATGCGCGTGCCGATAGGGAATGTTTCTGGCTTGAGGCAGTATGCGGCTCCAGTTTTGCTGAACATCATCGAGCACGAAGGAGACGAACTCGACTTCCGGCTGCTCGCGTTGATCGCGGGCGTAGTCGGGGCGGGAGGTCGCGGTGGGAGCCGTGTTCTGACTGGATAAGAGAGTAAAAAAGTTCCTGTGGAAGAAGAGGCTCAGGATCCCAAGCAGGATAATGCCGCCGCAGCCGAGATGTATGCCGCCGAAGCCGAAACCGCCGCCTCCACCGACGCTCTCGTCACGCCGATCTTCGATATCGCCGCTGGTTCCGCCTGGTGTCCATTCCACGCCCTCAGTGTCGCAGACGCCCGAGGCAGATGACTATTCAGCCGTCAGCCAGTCATACTGGTGGGCTGTGAGCGGTACCACGGAAAGCCTGCCTTGTTTCACGAGCGGTGAATCGGCGAACAACTTGTGCTCTTTGATCTCGGCCAGAGTGCGCGGCTTGGCTACGGGTTTGCCAGCCTTAATCGTCACGCGAGGAGTTTTCGCGTCCTTCGTATCCACGCCGACGACGGTAGCTGTCCCAACAACCTGCCGTTCGCTACCCGTGTGGTAAATGGCCAGTTTGTCGCCAGCCTTCATCTGGCGGAGATTTCGAACCGCAACAGGATTGGTGACGCCATCCCAGACGGTCTCGCCATCTCGCTCGAGATTGGCAAACGAATACGCCTCAGGCTCCGTTTTCAGAAGGTAAGGCATTTGGGAGAGTAGGGTTACTTGTGGCTGCCGCCGCCGCTAGAGACAGCTCCTCCGCCGTGAGACATGCCGCCACCTGAAAATCCGCCACCACTGGCGTGACCAGAAGCCGCACTACCGCTGAACCCGCTGCTCGCGCGACCGACGGCCACCGGGGCGCCGCTTGCCGTGCGCAATCCGCCGGAAGCTGCGAAGGACTGAGCCGCCTGTGACCGGGCGGCCTGGTACGCGAAGGGCGATGTCGCCACCGCCCCAACGGCGGGAGGGTTCTTGGGATTCACCGGCACTGTTGCAGTAGTTCCTTTGGGTCGCCCTTTAGACCAGCCTCCGCCGCCACTATAGACGGGGGTAACGATGACGGGCGCGTAACTCCAATATCCGGGGCCGAAGAATCCCCAGCCGAAGGGACTATAAAAACCGCCCGCGCCGGGTAACCAGGCCCATGTATTGAAACCGTTGTTCCAATACCAACCGGGTCCGTACCAGTTGCCAAACCCGTATCCGTACCAATCGGTGCCGTAGTTAGTGATCGTGACGTTCTTCGCGGCTGAGTAGGTGGCCGCAGCATCGTACTCAGAACGTACGTTGCTCCAGGCGTACAAATCGTCTTCTCTTTTCGTATCGAACTTCTGCGACTTCAGCCGTTCATCGAGAATTGCCTCGTGGCCTTTACCCAGATCGATCTTGCGATCGCCAAAGTAGACTTCCGCTTTGCCATCCAGCACCGCGGCCGCCGGCGGGTTATCGCCAGTGAAGCGGTATAACCCAATCTTTTCGATGGTGATGGATCCGCCGTGATCGATTACCTGAATGTTGTCGTCTTTTACCAGCCCGGCAGCTTCAATCATCGCCTCACCGCGCGTGACCTCCACCTGAATGTTGGTGAGCGATGGTGAAATCATGCGAATTTCACTGTTATCGCCGATGCGCAGAAACACGCCCGGCGTCAAGAGCACCTCTACTTTCCCGGCGTCGGTGGATAACGTGTCATTCGCGCTGAGAAAGGTGGCCCTCAGAGTCTTCGCGGAGAGCGGCTGCCCATCCAGGTAGGCGCTTCCTTCAACGTAATTCACGGCCCCTGGTCTCGCGGAGATGGTGTAAGCCTGCGGCATCGCGTACACCGCGGCTACCACAAGACCAGCTAGAAGCTTTGCCGATTTGCGCCCCACGCGTTTCATAGTTGAACTCCTTGGTTTTGCCCCAATTTTTGGATGCGCTGGATACATCTTTAGTTCCGGCCCCGCAGCCCATATTGTACGCCCGATCTTCGCCGATGAACAGAGCCTTTTCTGCGCGATCAATTTACCCGGATGAATCGCCGCCGTAACGTGAACCGCTGCAACTCCCTCTATTCTGCGAAGCCGCAAAACGGCAAAGCTTTAAGAGGTCAATACGATACAATTCCTGCGGGACGGAACTGACTCTTGACACTCAAACCGATCGATTACGTCAGCCTCGTTATCTACTTTTCTTTTGTAATGGGAATCGGCGTCCTGGTCCGGCGCAAGATCAAGACCAGCGAAGATTTTTTGACGTCGAAACACTCGGTACCTGTCTGGATTACCAGCCTCGCCTTCATTGCCGCGAATCTCGGAGCGCAAGAAATGATCGGCATGTGCGCTTCGGGAGCCAAATACGGCATCATGACTGCGCAGTTCTACTGGCTCGGCGCAGTTCCGGCGATGCTCTTTGTCGGCCTGTTCATGATGCCTTTCTACTTCGGCAGCCGTGCCCGCAGCGTTCCCGAGTACCTGAAACTGCGCTTTGACGAAAAAACCCGAGGTCTGAATGCCATCACCTTTGCGATCATGACGGTCTTCTCGTCAGGCATTAGCATGTATGCTCTCGGCTTACTGTTCGAGCTGGTTTTAGGCTGGAATTTTACGAGTTCGGTGCTGCTCTCGGCCGTGATCGTTCTGGTTTACACCTTTCTGGGAGGCCTCACCAGCGCGATCTATAACGAAGTGGTTCAATTCTTCCTGATCATTCTCGGGTTCGCGCCACTCTCGATTCTCGCCGTCGAAAGAGCGGGCGGGTGGAGCGGGATTGCGGCGCATCTGCAGCCGGT
>Ga0213875_10002020_pt1 | contig 12516 bp, 12 predicted proteins | sample BarmaccomBMRX_R8_FD_160105 | JGI IMG/M metagenome (GOLD analysis project Ga0213875, IMG submission 160105) | Root-associated microbial communities from Barbacenia macrantha in rupestrian grasslands, the National Park of Serra do Cipo, Brazil - RX_R8 | ecosystem: Host-associated > Plants > Roots... | reverse complement strand
GTCGCGGGCGCGACCACCAGTAGGTCGTTCTCACGCGCCACCGCGATATGTTCCACCGCGCTCGCAAGCGTCTCGTCGGCGTTCGTATCACCGAACAGGCCGGTGATCACCTTCCGGCCGGTCAGAGCAGCAAATGTCAGCGGCTGTACGAACTCGCGCGCCGCATCGGTCATGATGACCTGCACATGGTGACCGTTCTGCTCCAAGATGCGAGCCAACTCCGCCGCTTTGTAGGCGGCGATGCCTCCACCGACCCCGAGCGCAATGCGCATCGCGCTCGCTACTCCGTGTAGGTTTCTTGCTCGCGCGGCGTGCCGTCGTCGTATGGGACGAGGCCGCGTCGCACTTCTTCCATCGCCAGAACAGTCGGTTTCTTATTTACAGCCGGCAGCACGCTCCTCTGCCCGTTCTGTAACTGCCGTGCGCGCTTCGCTGCAACGATGATGAAGCGGTAGGTGCTCGCCGCGTCGTCATCCGGAATGCAATACTGCGCGTTGCTCTTCGGTATCTCTGCCATGATTTCCTCTCTAAAACTCGGCGTTCTCTTCAAAGCTCTTGAGTATCGGCCGGATCTTGTCTTCCACCCGGCTCCTGCGTACTCGCTCCGCTTTGATGATCGCCATCAGCGCCGCAACCGATTCCTCCACTTGATGGTTGACGATTACGTAATCGTATTCGCTATAGTTCTTGATTTCCTGAACCGCATCGTTCAGTCGACGCTGAATGACTTCCTCCGAATCCTCGGAACGGGCCCGCAAACGCTGCTCCAAAATGTCGCGCGAGGGAGGGAGGATAAAGATGCTGACTGCTTCTGGAACGCTCTGCTTTAATTGTCTCGCACCTTGCACGTCGATGTCGAGTACCAGGTCTTTTCCCTCTGCCTCTGCGTGCTCGAGCGCGCTACGGTGCGTGCCGTAGTGATTTCCAAAAACCTCGGCGTGCTCTAGAAATTCGCCGCGCGCGATGCGGGCTCGAAATTCGTCTCGCGAGATGTAGTTATAGCTTTCGCCCGGCTTCTCCGTGCCACGCGGAAAGCGAGTCGTAAAGGACACCGAGAAACGCAGCCCCAAATTGCTCGCGAGCAGGTGCCCCACCAACGTGGATTTTCCCGATCCGGACGGCGCAGAAATCACAAACACAATGCTCACGCGCGCATCATCCCTCATACCGCTTCTATTCAAGGTTCAATGCAAGTTCCCGCATCTTTTCGATCGCGGTCTTGATTTCGATGCCTAGATTCGTGATTCGCAGCCCCATTTCTCCCGTTCCAGCCGTCTTCGACAACATCGTGTTCGCCTCGCGATTCATCTCCTGCAGCAGAAAATCTGCTTTCTTTCCGACCTCGCCCCCCGTATGCAAGTACCGGGTCAGCTCATCCGTATGAGTGCGCAATCGCGTCAATTCCTCTGCGATGTCCGACCGATCGGCGATCAGGGCCGCCTCCTCCATGATCCGCGCTTCGGAAATAGTCGTATTGTTGAGCATCTCGTTCAACCGTTCGCGAAGCGTGACGTGGAAGCGGATGGCCGCCTCGCCCCGCAGGCCCTCCACTTCCTTGCGATAGCTGTCAATCTTCTCAATCTCACGACACATCGCGTCGTACAATTCCGCGCCTTCGCGTTCCCGGAAAGCGTTGAGTTCATCCACGCACGATTCAAACGCCTGTGTGACGACGGTCTCCATACTGCGGTCAAAGGACGGATAACTAATTCCGTTCTCGAACGCGCCCGGCAGACGAAAGAACGCGTTCAAATCCGGCGTCGCGTGCAGGCTGAACTCCGCACACGCACTGCGAAACGACTTCAGATACCGCTCGAGCAGTTCGCGATTGAATGTATCCGGCTGGACCTTCCCGTCGCGCGCGAGCGAAGCTCGGATTTCGACGTGCCCTCGTCGAATGCGCTGCTTCAACACGCCGCGTACCGCATTTTCAACCGGCGCCAGCTCGCTTGGCAGGTGGAAGTGCAGATCAAGGCTGCGGTGATTCACACTGCGCAGACTCGCCGTCAATTCGCCCGCGCCGGTCTCGCTGCGAACCATCGCGAAGCCGGTCATGCTCTTAACGGGCGCCGGGCGTGTGGCAGTACGGGCGGCCACTCGTGTTTGTTCCACGTGAGGAATCTAGACAACCGCACCCGAGGCGGCGTGCTGCAAATCGTGCAGCCGGTGATACATTCCGCGCATCGCCATTAGTTGATCGTGCGTGCCGACTTCGGTTATTCGGCCCTGCTCGAGCACCACGATCTTGTCCGCCCGGCGAATCGTCGATAGCCGGTGCGCGATCACCAGAACCGTTCGCCGCTTCATTAGCGCGGTAAGCGCCTGTTGCACCAATCGCTCCGATTCGGTATCGAGATGAGACGTCGCTTCATCCAAAATCAAAATTGGCGCATCTTTTAACAGCGCGCGCGCTATGGCAATTCGCTGCCGCTGCCCGCCGCTTAATTTCACCCCGCGCTCGCCAATCGGAGTGTCGTAGCCGTTCGGCAGTCGGTCGATAAATTCGTCCGCGAGCGCCGTCCGCGCCGCCGCGATCACGTCTTCGCGTTTGGCGTCCGGCCGTCCGTAGGCGATGTTGTCGAAAATCGAATCGTTGAACAGGAAGGTTTCTTGCGCAACGATGCTGATATTTTCCCGCAAGCTCGTTAGCCGTATGTCGCGCACGTCCTTGCCGTCGATGCGCACCGCGCCGCGCTTCACGTCATAAAACCGCGGCAGTAAATTCGCGAGCGTCGTCTTCCCCGCCCCGCTAGGCCCCACCAGCGCAACCACTTCGCCAACTTTGATGTCGAGATCGATATCTTCGAGCACGATCCGGTCCGGCGCCGTGGGATAGCTGAACGCCACGTTCTTAAATCGAACGCCGCGCTCGAATTTCGCAAGACGCACCGCATCCGGCCTGTCTCCGACCGCGCGCTGCCTGTCCAAGTACTCGAAAACTTTTTGCGAGGCGCCCGCGCCCTGCTGGAAAATGTTGTGGATATTCGTAAGACGTTTGATCGGTTCATACAGCAACAGCAGCGCCGCTGCGAATCCGGTAAACTTCCCTGGGGTCATGGTTCCGGTCTTCACCTGGAGCCGCGCGACGGTCAGAAGCAGGACAATCGTCACCGCGCCGAACAGGTCGATGATGGGCGAAGCGAGCGCCTGCTGGGCCACGTACTTCAGATTCCCGCTTTTGAGCCTTTGCCCGGCTAGGCGAAAGCGCTTCGATTCGTAGTCTTCGGCGCCGAAGCTCTTCACGACTTCGTGACCCGAAATCGTCTCATGGAGGATCTGCGTCATGGTAGCGGCCATGTCCTGCGCGTGGCGCGTCGTGCGCCGGATCCGCCGGCCAAGGCGGACGGTTAGAAACGCGACCACGGGAACGACAATCAAGCTGATGAACGAGAGCTTCCAATCGATGCTGGCCATCGCAATCAGCAGAAATAGCGCGGTAAAGATCTGCTTCAGCCAATCCGCGAGCATGGTCGAAATCGACACCTGAATCTTGTCGATGTCGTTCATGATCGATGACATGATCCGCCCCGTGGTTTGGTTTTCGAAAAACTGCGCGTCCTGCCGCAAAACCTGGTCGAAAACTTCTTGGCGAAGGTCCATGACGGCGCCCAGGCCGACGTAGTTCACCAGATAGCTGCCCAAGTAATCGCACGCGCCTTTCAGCACGGAACAAAACAAGATGCCGCAGGCGACCATCGTCCAGATGTTGTGCGCGAACGGGATGACGTCGTGCAGATACAGATGGATGGGCGTACGTGGAACCGAAAACAGGAGCGCAGGAGTGTCAGGCGCGTCCTTGTTCAACACGCGTTCAATGATCAGCGGGATGAGCTTGACAAGCAGGCCCTGCGCGAGGCCCACCAGCGCCATAAACACCACGGACGCGAGCAGCGCGGCAATGTACGGCTTCGCGTACCTGATAAGACGGTAAAAATCCTTCACGATGGACTACAATTCAACCGTCGCTTCGTCGACGAGCATGATTGGAATGTCGTCGCGGATAGGGTACACGCGGCTGCACTCGACGCACTTCAGCCCGCTGCCATCTTCCTTTAGAACGAGCTTGGCTTTGTCTACTGGACAGACGAGAATTTCGAGCAATTCTTCCCGAACGGGCATGGAAAACCCAGTTTATCAAGGCTTTGAATCGCAAAGCGCATCTAGGGATGAAGGCCGACTCCTGCTCCAAGCACGATCTGAAACAGCCGGTTATTGAGATCTTGCGATCATCCGGGTTCCCACTGCAAGCTCCCCGGCAAAGAATGGATGAATCAGCCTTGCGCGTCGGCAGCAGTTTGAACAGGGCGGCGCAAGGACCGTAAGACTTGAACGTTCAGGCTGAGATTGGAAGCTCTGCTCGGGTGAACCGGCAGCGTCGCCTCGCGTAATCGGACGGCGTAGCGCAAATTCGGCCGCCGGAAGCTCATGATGTACTTCTGCGGATCATTCAACTTCAACTGCGTGAGGATGTCGTGCCGCACGCGCCGCGACGTCACGCCCGGCTAGCAAACTCTCGACGATCGGCTCCTGCAGCGGACGAAAACTCTCGTAGCCCCAGTATTGACGCAATGCCGCAAGGAGTTCGGCCGAACCGGTCATCGACCATTCATGGACCATTTTCGGAACCGCTATCGTCAGGCGGTACTTCCTTGTAAGCGATTCCCGCGGGCTTGGCGAACAGCGCCGGATCGAACGGCTTGTCTTCGTACTCGATGTATTCGTACGAGAAGGAGCCATCGGTCGTTTGCCAGCTCAGTTTGATCGGAGTCTCGGTTCCGGATTTTACGATCAGAACGCCGCGTCCGTTTGCCGCATCGATGACGTAGGAGTCGGTCGGCTTGGCGTTGATGATGGGGCCTAATTCTTTCTTGGCGTGGGCGTCCTGAAAAAACGCGAACTCATCGCCGAATTCCAACCTATCCAGTTCGGGCACGCGGCGCTTGGGATCAAACGGGAGCACGATCGGCAGATGCATGTCGTTGGGACCGCCGAGATCGGTTGCATGGGTTCCCTTTTTGTCGATCAGGTTTACGCTATATGCATTCGGCTCGGCGATGACGATCAGCTTCTGCACTTGTTGACGTGCATCGGGCGGATCTTCGATGCGGGCATAATGCGCGCCGGCGCGGTAGATGGTTCGCGGCAACGCTCCGTGGGAGCGCGGCTTAATGGATGGACCGCTCAGACGAACGACCATCTTGGTCATGGTTGTGGGAGGTGCGTTGTTTTGTTCGCAGAGGCCGAGTGCGGAGAGCAGTATTGCGGCGAGCGCGACCGATATTCGCATTTCAGTTCTCTAGATAGTGCTTTTCGGACAAGCCTCGGAGGCGGTCGGCGGCCGATTCCGCAGTGATGTCGCGTTGAGGCGTGGCGAGCATTTCGTAGCCCACCATGAATTTACGGACTGTCGCGGAGCGCAGGAGCGGCGGGTAATAATGCGCGTGGAAGTGCCACTCCGGATAAGCCGCGCCGTCGGTCGGCTTTTGGTGAAATCCCATGGTGTAGGGGAACGACACTTCGAAGAGATTGTCGTATCGCGTGGTGATGCGCTTCAGAATATCGGCGAGATTGTCGCGGGCCGGGCCGTCCAGCTCGTGGATGGAACTTAAATGAGCCTTCGAGATGACCAGTGTTTCGAACGGCCAAATGGCCCAAAACGGCACGAGTGCCGCGAACGAATCGTTCTCGCAGACGAGGCGTTCGCGAGAGGCGAGCTCCAGCTTCAGGTAATCGCAGAGCATGCACGAATTCTTCTGAGCGCGATAGTCGCGCTGACTCGCCAGCTCGCGTTCCATTTCATTCGGCAGCGATTCGTTCGCCCAGATCTGGCAATGCGGATGCGGGTTGCTCGCCCCCATCATCTCGCCGCGATTCTCGAAGATCTGGACTGATTTGATGAAAGACGCCCCGCCGAGTTCCTGAAACTGTTCGACCCAAGCGTCGACAACTATTCGCAAATCGGCCACCTTCATGCGCGCGACGGTCAAGCTGTGATCGGGCGAGAAGCAAAGGACGCGGCAAAATCCCTTTTCGGATTTTGCGATCAGCAATCCGCCTTCGTCCAGCGATCCTTCCGGGGTATCCGGGCGAAGCGCAGCAAAGTCGTTTTCGAACACGAACGTCGATGTGTAGTGAGGATTCCGGACGCCGCCAGCGCGTGAGTTTCCGGGGCACAGATAGCACGTCGGATCGTAATGGAGATCGGCGGGGTGGGGCGTTTTCTCGACCTCGCCCAGCCACGGGCGCTGCGTGCGATGGGGCGATACCAGTATCCATTCGCCGCGCAAAGGATTAAATCGTCGGTGAGGCTGTTCACTTAAGTTGATCATGGATGCGCTGTCTATTCCGTCGCGGTCAGGGTTGCTTCGCGGTTCAGCTGCGCGGCGATCCGGTGCGGGAGCTTACTTGCCATGAGATCTTCGATCGGGCGCGGTAGGGCGGTCGACCAGTTTGGGTTTTGGTCGGGCGTTGTGGCGGGCATATTCGGCCGCTCCTCGACGGCTTCAGCGTCCTCCAGTGCGGCAGTGAGAATTCGGGAAGGGGCGCGAGCGAGCACGCGGTATGCGCCCGTGATCACGTCATCGATTTCCGAATGCGCCTCGAGGCCGGCCATGCGCTGCAACCGCTCGTGTATTTCGCTGGTGCTTTCTTCGTTCGGCTTTAGCCCGAGTTCGCGCTGCCGTGCAAGGTCAGATCCGCTCCAAAGTCCGGCGATGGTCGGCAGATCGTGCGTGGTGACGGCGGCGAGCGCTTCCTGCGGGTACGTTTCCGGTTCCTGTTTTTCAAACCACAGCAGACGATACGACATGACCTTGTGCTCGGCAAGCTTGTCGCGCGCGCTTTCCTCGACTGTGCCCAAATCCTCGCCGACGACGTAGGCTTTTGCGCGTTGGCTCTCGAGCGCGAGAATCGCGAGCATTTCGTCGGCGTTGTAGCGCACGTACGTGCCTTTCGCAGCGGACATGCCGTTCGGCACCCAGAACAGGCGGAACAAACCCATCACATGATCGATTCGCAGGCCGCCGCTGTTTTGAAAGGCGCCCCGCAAAGTTTGTATAAACGGCCCGTAGGCAGCGGCGCGCAGCTTATGAGGTACGAAGGGTGGAAGACCCCAGCTCTGCCCTTGCGTATTGAATTCGTCCGGGGGCGCTCCTACGCCTACTTCTTGCGCCGACACGTCCTGCCAGGCCCACGCGTCGGCGCCGTCCGGGTCGACGCCGATCGGCAAATCCTGCATCATCGCGAGGTGCGGTGAGCAGCGCTCCATCTGATTCTTGACGAGCCACTGTAGCCACTTGTGAAACCGGACGCGGCTCGAGTGTTCGCGCGCGAATTGGGAAACGGCCGGCGCGTCGGGATGGCGATATGCCGCGGGCCACGCATGCCAGCCGCTTTTGTGATGTTCCGCAAGCGCGCAGAATGTGGCGAAACGATCGAGATCGGCATTTTGCTCACGGCAGAACTGGTCGAATGAGGAATCGCCCGGAAACTCGAGCCAGAGCAGCTCGAGCGCTTCCATTTTGAATGCGAATACCTTGTCGCGGTCGATCCGCCGCTCGCTGTTGAGATTCTGCGCGGCAGATGCGATCTTTTCAAGCTGCGGGATTGTATCGGAGGTCGCGCCCGGTATCCAGGGGATGCTGAGCCACAGGGGATTGAAGAAACGCCGCGACGTCGGATAATACGGGCTGGCCTGAATGGGCGTGATTGGGGTGGGCGCGCTCAACGGGTTCACGAGCATCATGCCTGCGCCCAATTCGGCAGACCATCGCGCCAGGCGATCGAGATCTGCAAAATCGCCGATGCCCCAGCTTTCGCGCGAGCGCGCGGCATATAGCTGGACGGCCCATCCCCACGTTCGCAGATCTTCGGGCAAACAGCACTTGCCGGGACTCACGATGAGCGTCGCGCGCCGGCCGGTGGTTTCGAATTCGAGCTGATGATATCCCGCGGGCAGGTTGCGCGGAAGGCGGCGTTTGACAGTTCGCGTCTCGCCGCTTTCGAGCATGATAGTCGCGGGGCCGGGCAATTGCCGCTGCTCGCCCGCTTTCACCACGATCAGCGAATCATCCTTCGGCGGCGCACTCGTGCTCGCATCTGCATGCATCGCGGCGCGGATCGCGTTTATGGTTTCTTCATCGGTCTCGTGCCATTTACCGAACGCATCCTCGTAATTGAGGTCGATGCCCCACGCGTTGGTGCGTTGGCGGTTTGTGGCTCGTGCGCTCGGCATTGCGGATGGTGCTGTCCCTTACAACTTTAGACCGGAGTATTGAATTTGCCTTTCAGAGCCGATTTGGGGTGGTTCGCGGCGGCGAGGGATGACGTGGGGGAAGCGTGGCTGTTTTGCGAAACGGAGCCAAATTCGTGTAAGTGGTTCGGGGTCATTGTCTTGGCGGCGCAGTGCGGCGACTGAGCGGTGACGGTTGGGGGCGCGGTTTCGGTTTCGGGCGCGGCGGCGTGAGTTGTGGCGGTCGCGGTGAGTGGGTCCGCTGGAGCGAGGGCAGGTTCGGACTCGGCGTCGGCGGGGGGCGTGGGCGCAGTTTGCGAGCGGGAGTTGCTTTTCTCCTCTTTCAGACGCTGATTGCGAAGCTTGAGGTGGTCGGCCAAGGCGCGCGAGAAGGCGCGTTCGTGCGTGGTGTGATAGCGCAGAAGAACGTTGAAGTTTTCGGCGATGAAGAAGCTCTCCTCAACGCAGTTGTTTTGGTAGCGGATGCTGCGCTGGACGACCCAGTGGTGCTGCGCCATACGCTCGAGGAGCATGGCTTCGAGGACGGTTGTGGGCTTGAGATCGGCGTGGAGTTGCGCGACGAGCTGATCAAACTCGCGACGGTCTTCGGGGCCCATCATGCGGAAGCCGCCGGTGAAGCCGTGGCGCAGGGCATTTTGTGAGCAGATGGCTTTGCCTGCGGCGGTGCGCGGGCCGGTGCTTTTTTTTGCGTTGGAGCGATTCGCGCGGATTTGTGCCGGCGTGGCAGCGCGGCGACGTTTGGGGGTTGGCGGTTGTTCGGAGAGGGAAGGTGCGAGGTTTTGCGTGCTTGTGAGGGTGGGGCGTTGGTCGTGTTGAGTCATGTGCATCCTGATGGCGCGAGGGTAGCGCGGTGGGATTTGAGGCGACAGAGTTGGAGGTGGTAAGTCGGTGTGGGCTGGGGAGATAGAGGGAGTGGGGGAGTTGTTATCGGGCCGTGGGCCGGCTCAGGTGGGTTGCGCATCCGGCCACCAGAAACTGGCAAAATGGCATTGATGCGTGCGTGAACCCACGCGTTGTACCAATATGAGCGTTCGTCTCACCATTGATAAAGCCGGGCGAGTTGTGATTCCGAAACGTGTTCGGGAAGAACTGCGCCTGGAGCCGGGCGACTCGCTTGAATTGGAGAACGTTGGCGAGCGGATCACGTTACGGCCGGTGCGTGGGACAGGTTCGCTTAGGAAGGAACACGGAGTTTGGGTGTTTGACTCCGGGGAGCCCCTTCCCGCATCTGCGACGGAGGAGATGTTGGAATCCATTCGCGCGGAGCGTGGACGGGCGAATCTCGATACGGATGAATGACGGCGTTTTTTGATACCTCAGTCCTCGTGGCGGTCTTCTATGGCGATCATGTGCACCACAGTGGCAGCCTTGAGAGATTCATTCAATTTGGTAGGTCGACCGGTTGCTGTGGGGCGCACAGTCTGGCGGAAGTCTACGCGACCTTGACGCGAATGCCGGGCAAACATCGCGTCAGCGCGGAGCAGGCGATGCTCTTCGTCGGCAGTATCCGCGAGCGGCTCTCGATCATCGCGCTGAGCGGCGATGAGTACGCGGACGCGCTGCAGGCTGCCTCGGCGCTTGGCATTGTCGGCTGGGGAATTTATGACGCCATGCTCGCGCGGTGTGCGCTGAAGGCGCAGGTGGAAACGATTTATACATGAAACGCGCGGCATTATTCGCTGTGCGGCGAAGAGGTGATCGGGCTTCTTCGGACGCCTTGAGGGTGGGGCGGGGCGTTTTCGAACAGTGAGTTCGTCGCTCGCGATTGCTAACATTCTCTACATCTAATGTTCGATGTCAGTCCGAGCGATCCGATCATTAAAGCATATATCGCGGACATCCAGCGTCTCGAATCGCAGCAGGTCAGCCACGAATTGGGGTTGAAGGGACCCTTTCAGACACTCTTGGACAAGGCTGCGAAACGGCGTGGCTGGACTCTCGTTCCCGAACTGTCCACCTCGTCCGGCGGAAGGCGCATCGTTCCCGATGGTACGGTCCGAGATGAGTTTCGGCTGCCGCGCGGCTGGTGGGAAGCAAAGGACACATCCGACAAGCTAGAAGCGGAAATCCGGAAAAAGCTCAAAGCAGGTTATCCAAGCCGCAATATCGTTTTCGAGGACACTTGCACTGCCGTTTTGTATCAGGACCGGTACGAAGCCGGCGAATTTGCCCTCCGGGAACCCGTGAAGATTGCGGATCTGCTAAACCGCTTCTTCAATCACGACGAGGCGGACGAGCGTGAATTCAAGCGCGCCATGGAGGGGTTCAAAAGCCAGATTCCAGACCTTGCACAATCGCTTTACGAACACGTTGCTGAGGCGCACGAAAAGAATACGCGCTTCAAGCAAGCCTTCGCCGACTTCGTCGCCCTGTGCCGCCAGTCCTTGAATCCCGAAATGTCCGAGCACATGGTGGACGAGATGCTTGTTCAGCACCTGCTCACTGAACGGCTGATGCGGAAGCTCTTTCGAACTCCGGACTTCGTTCATCGCAATGTGATTGCTTCGCAGATCCAACGCGTGATTGAAGCTCTGGCCTCAACCAGCTTCTCCACGGACGAGTTTCTGAGAAAACTGGACCCCTACTACAGTGCTATCGAGCGCGAGGGCGCCAACCTTGCTCATTTTACGGAGAAGCAGGACTTCCTCAACTCGGTTTACGAACAATTCTTCCAGCGCTTCTCTCCCGACGTAGCCGACACGCACGGCATCGTCTACACACCGCGCGAAATCGTGGACTTCATGTGCAACTCCGTCGAAGCAGCGCTTAAAGAACACTTCGGCTACACTCTCTCTTCGCCGGAAGTCGTCATCCTCGATCCGTGTACAGGAACGGGTAACTTCATTGTGAATCTGATCGACCGCATACCCGGCAAAGCTCTTCCAGCGGCGTACCGGAACCGGCTTTTTGCTAACGAGGTGATGCTGCTGCCTTACTACGTGTCCAGTCTTAACATTGAGCACGCATATTACGAGCGAATGGGGAGCTACGAGGCGTTCCCAGGGCTCTGTTTCGTCGATACCCTGGACATGCAGAATGCCGGGCAGATCGGAATGTTCACGCCTGAGAACACCGAGCGTGTCCAGCGCGAGAACGACGCCGCGATCACCGTCATCATTGGCAATCCGCCCTATAACGTCGGCCAGAAAAGCGAGAACGACAATAATCAAAAGCGTAAGTATAAGCACGTCGACGGCCGGGTCAGCGAAACTTATGGCAAAGACCCCCGTGCCACGAGCACAAGCAAATTGGATGAATCTTATGTGAAGTTCTTCCGCTGGGCAACGGACCGCCTCGGACAACGAGACGGGATAGTTTGTTTTGTTTCAAACAACAGCTTCTTGGATCAATACTCATTTGACGGCATGCGCAGGCATCTTGGACAAGACTTCGACCTCATTTTCCATCTGGACCTTCACGGGAATGTACGCCGAAACCAGCGTTTGTCAGGAACGACTCACAACGTCTTCGGCATCCAAGTGGGCGTTGGCATCACGCTTGCCATCAAGAGAGCTGGCATAGCAAGGGGCATTGAATACATGCGGGTACCCGAAATGTGGCGGAAGTCGGAGAAGCTTCAATTCCTGTCATGCGGAAAACCCGAATGGCGGGCGATAAAGCCAGATGAGAGATACTCGTGGATTTCAATCCAAAAGCGAGACGAGTACGAGGAGTTTCCCTCGATAATGGGCCTATTCGCAAATTGGTCTCTCGGCGTCGGTACGAACTGAGACGCTGTTGTTTACGCATGGTGCCGCGTCGAGTTAGCGCAGCGCGCGAAGGCGTTCGTTGACGCCTACAATTCGGAAGCGTATCGCCATAAGAGCGATCCAGACGCCGATTGGCCGGATCACATCAAATGGAGTCGCGATCTGAAGAAAGATGCGAAGGCGGGGCGTTTAGCCAATTTCGACGAGTCAAGGATCAGGCCAGCCCTTTTTCGGCCCTTCACTAAGAAATGGCTATTCCTCGATCGCATCTTGAACGAGGAAGTCTACCAGTGGCCGAACATCTCCGGTCCGGTAATCATCACATCGGACGTGGCCTGGCGCGCACCTCATTTCAACTGCCTGATTGATCTGCCCCCGTTCGCTCTACCAAGACTACATACTAACCGAGTAACTGGTTTCATCGTGTGTGAGTAAGTGTGGCCGGGCATCCTGGGGGGAGAGGGTGCCCGGCGCGAAATTCGGCCGGGGTCCGATAGCCGAGACTACTGTGCGGCCGGTGAAAATTGTAATGCTCCCGCCAACAGGCAATCTTGC
>Ga0213875_10002019_pt1 | contig 12520 bp, 11 predicted proteins | sample BarmaccomBMRX_R8_FD_160105 | JGI IMG/M metagenome (GOLD analysis project Ga0213875, IMG submission 160105) | Root-associated microbial communities from Barbacenia macrantha in rupestrian grasslands, the National Park of Serra do Cipo, Brazil - RX_R8 | ecosystem: Host-associated > Plants > Roots... | reverse complement strand
GTCCAGGACGCGGGCACCGAAACGGAGCCCCTCAACGGGCACCCGTTCGTCCACGCCGTGGGCCATGGAGCGGTAGTCGAACCCTTCGGGCAGCCAGAGCGGGGAGAACCCGTATCCGGGGATGCCCAGCGCGGCGAACGCCTTGGCGTCGGTTCCCCCGCCGAGGCAGTACGGCACGACGACCGCCTCCGGATCCTGCGACCGCACCGCCGCCGCCATCGCGTCGAACCACACAGAGTCCACCGGCGCCTGCACCGGACCCTGGGTGACCAGCGGTTCCCGCTCCACGTCTGGGCCGATCAACTCGTCCAGTACCGCGTCCAGTTCCTCCTGCGTGCCGGGAAGGACCCGCGTATCGATCTCCGCGACGGCGGTGCTCGGAATCACGTTCACCTTGTACCCGGCGCGCAGCACGGTCGGGGTCGTGCTGTTGCGTATCGTCGACTCCACCAGGGCGCCGGCCTTGCCCAGCCGAGCGACCGTGCCATCCACATCGGACAGATCGACGTCGACACCGAGCGCGGCACCGGTGCGGAGCAGGAACTGCTGAACGGCCGGGGTGAGCCGGACCGGCCACTGGTGTTGCGCGATCCGGCTCACCGCCGCGACCACCCGGGTCACCGCGTTCTGGTCGTTGCGGCGTGAGCCGTGGCCGGCGCGGCCCCGTGCGATGAGCCGGATGTGCGATGTTCCGCGTTCGGCGGTGCCGACCGGGTACAGCCGCACGCCGTTGACGTGGTAGGTGTAGCCGCCGGACTCACCGATCGCCGCCGCGCAGTCACCGAACAGGTGCGGATGGTCGGCCACGAGCCACTGCGCGCCGTACTCGCCGCCGTCCTCCTCGTCTGCGACGAAGGCAAGCACGATGTCGCGGCGGGGCCCGCGATTCTCGCGGTGCCAGCGGGAGACGGTGGACACCAGCTCGGCGACCATGTCCTTCATGTCGGTGGCCCCGCGTCCCCACACGAAGCCGTCGCGGACCTCGCCGGACAACGGCGGCACCGACCAGTCGGCCGCGTCAGCCGGCACCACGTCGAGATGGGCGTGCGCCAACAGCGGAGGCAGACTGGGGTCTCTGCCCGTCACCCTGGCGATCACGTTGGTACGCTGGGGCTTGCGTTCCAACAGAACCGGCTCGAGGCCGGCCTCGGTCAGCCGTTCGGCCACGAACTCGGCGGCCGCGCGCTCACCGGCGCCGTCTCCGTTGCCATGGTTTGTGGTGTCGAACCTGATCAGTGTGGAGCACAGCTCGACGACGTCGGTGCGGTCGCTCATCCGTACACCGACTCCACGGCGCCCGACGCGATCGCGGTCACGATCTTGAAGGCCTTCATCGCCTCGGTCATCGACTCCGCGTCGAACCCCACCCGCAGCGGTGACACCTGGTGGACGGTCGGAATGACCGCCGCCGCCGCGGCGAGATGGGTCGCGTCGAATTCGACCTCGATCCGGTGTGGAGCCGGCCTCGGCTCTCTTCTGCCCGCGAGCGCCGTGGCCACCGTCGCCTCGGCCCGGATCAACGCGGCGGTGCGGCTGGGCGGCAGGCAGATCGCCGAGTAGCGGCTGACACACTCTTTCACCGCCGCCTGCCGCGCGTCGGGCGCATAGTCACCGGCGTCAGCGCAGGTGAGGTCGTCGCCGGTGACCAAGAGCAGCGGAACGCCGTGCTCGGCGGCCATGGCGGCGTTGAGCCGGCCCTCGCTGGCATGCACACCGTCCAGCCACACTCCGGTGACCGAGTTGCCCAGATAGGTGTGCGCCAGCACGCCGTCGGAGCCCGCGGCCGTGTGGTAGCCGAGGAAGACCACCCCGTCGACCCCGGTGTCGATGCCCTGCATCATCGACAGTGGCTTGTGCCGGCCGGTGAGCATCCTCGCCCGCTCGTCGAGGTCCTCCAGGAGCAGATTGCGCTGGGAGTCGTGGGCCTCGTTGACCAGGACGTCGGACGCCCCGCCGTCGAACAGGCCGGCGACGCAGGCGTTGACATCGCCGGTGAACATCCGGCGGAAGCGCTGCCACTGCTCCGTTCCTGGCGCCACATCGGCCGGCCAGGTGACCCCTGTGGCGCCTTCCATGTCTGCCGAGATGAGGATTCGCATGGCCGGTACGTTACGGGTCCCGCGGCATGGCCAGGCCGAGTACGTTACGGGGTTGGTACGACCAGTCGACAATTGTTGACACATTGCGGTGCCAGATGGTTACTTCTTGCCAACCATGGAGGGAGTGGGTTGACGTGGGCTTCCGGAGACTCGCCGCCGGCCTGGTAGCCACGGCGTTGGCACTGCTCGGCGCGTCGACCGCGACCGGGGCTGGCGCTCCCACCGCCCACGCCGCCGACCAGAAGGTCCTGCGGGTCGCGGTCACCACCACTGTCGCCTCCCTCAACCCGTTCCTCGCCTCCCACGCGGCCGACACCGAGTTCGGCCGGTTGATGTATGAGTTCCTCACCGCCGACGACCAGAAGGACCAGCACCCCATTGGCGGCCTCGCCGACAAGTGGGACGTGGCCAAGGACAACCTGACCTGGACCTTCCACGTCCGCGACGGGATGACGTGGTCCGACCGCCAGCCGATCACCAGCCGGGACATCGCCTACACCTACAACCTGATGCTGACCAATCCCACGGCCGGCACCGCCAACGGGAACTTCGTCAAGAACTTCGACACGGTCACCGCCCCCGACGAGCACACCGTCGTGATCAAAACCAAGCGTCCACAGGCCACGATGCTGGCACTGGACGTACCGATCGTGCCCGAGCACGTGTGGTCGAAGGTGACCGACATCGGCAAGTACACCAATCTGCAGTTCCCCGTCGTCGGCAGCGGACCGTTCGTGCTCACCGACTACAAGCAGGACCAGTACGCCACGCTCAAGGCCAACCCCACCTTCTTCCGCGGCCGGCCGGCCATCGACGAACTGCAGTTCATCCACTACGACAATCCCGACGCGGCCGTCCAGGGCCTACTCAAGGGCGATGTCGACCTGGTGAGCCGGCTGACCCCCGCACAGTTCAACGCGTTGCAGGGCAAGCCGAACATCGCGCTCAACAAGGCACAGGGCCACCGGCTCAACGACCTGCTGATCAATCCCGGCGCGCAGACCAACACCCACGAGCGGATCGGCGACGGCAACCCGGCGCTGGCCGATGTGACACTGCGCCAGGCCATCGCGCAGGCCATCGACGCCAAGACTCTTGTCGACAAGGTCTACGGCGGCTACGCCGAGGTCGGCAGCGGCTACATCCCTCCGGTGTTCAGCCAGTACCACTGGTCGCCACCCGCTGACCAAGAGCGCGGGTTCGACCTCGCCGCGGCCAACAGGACCCTGGACGCGGCCGGCTACCCCAAGGGCACTGACGGCATCCGGGTGGACAAGACCGGCAAGCCGCTCACCCTGCGGCTACTGGGAGACAGCGGTACCGCCACCGACCAGCCCAGTTCGCAGTACGTCAAGAGCTGGCTCGGCCAGATCGGCATCGGCGTCGACGTGCAGATGGTCTCCAGTGACAAGTTCAGCGACGCCGGCGTCGCGGGCCGTTACGACCTCGCCTTCGGCTCGTGGGGCGCCAACCCCGATCCCGATGCGGTGCTTGCGGTGCAGACCTGCGCCAACCTGCCCGACGCCGCCGGTAACGGCAACAGCGAGAACTTCCTGTGCGACCCCGACTACGAGCGGCTCTACGCCGAACAGAGCGCGGAACTGGACACCGCCAAGCGGGCCGAGATCGTCAAACAGATGCAGGCGCGACTGTACGAACTGGACACCTCCGTCATCACCGCCTACCCCAACCAGCTGGAGGCCTACCGCTCCGACCACGTCACCGGCTTTGGCCTGCAACCCGATCCGGGCGGGGTGATCACCCAGCAGAACGGCTACTGGGGCTACTACTATGCCAAGCCCGCGGCCGCGGCCGAGCAGTCCGCGGGAGCCGGCCTCGGCCTGCTTATCGGGATCGCCGTCGCGGTCGTGCTGGTCGCGGGCGCCGCGCTGCTGGTCGTGCGGCGTCGCAGGGTGAACGCGGACGAACGCGAGTGATTGGGCCCGTGAGCACCGCGCTGGCCCCCGACCTCGCCCCGCCCACCACACCAGGTGGGCGGGGCGGCGGCACCGTCCGCCATCTGGCCACCAAACTCGGTGGCGCGGTGGTGAGCCTGCTGATGGTGATCGTGCTCGGCTTCTTCCTGTTCCGGGTGCTGCCGGGTGACCCGGTCAAGACCATCACCCGTGGCGCTCCGGTCGGGCCACAGCAGCTGGCGGCACTGCGCCACGAACTCGGCCTCGACAAGCCGATCGCGGCGCAGTTCGTCGATTACCTGGCCCAGCTCGCCCGCGGTGACCTCGGCGAGTCCTACCAGTTCCGGGTGCCGGTCAGCACACTGATCGGTGAGCGGATCGGTCCGACGGTGCTGCTGGTCGGTGTGGCCACCGCGCTGGCGATCCTCGTGGGACTGTGGCTGGGCACCAGGGCGGCGTGGCGGCGCGGCAGCCGGTTCGACCGGATATCCACCGGGGTGGCGCTGCTGCTGTGGTCGGCCCCGACGTTCTGGCTTGGCCTGGTTCTGCTGACGGTCACCGGCAACCTGTTTCCCAGCCAAGGGCTGATCAACCCCAACACGCCAGCCGGTTTCCTTCCGCAGACCCTGGATCTGCTGCACCACCTGACCCTGCCGTGCCTGACCCTTGTCGCGGTGCTCTACGCGCAGTACCTGCTCGTGATGCGGTCCTCGCTGCTGGAGGAGATGAACGCCGACTATCTCGTCACGGCCAAGGCCAAGGGCCTGCGCGATGACCTGGTGCGCCGCCGGCACGCGGTTCCCAACGCGATGCTGCCGACCGTGACGCTGATCTTCCTCAATCTCGGTCTCGTGGTGTCCGGAGCCGTCACCGTCGAGACCGTGTTCTCCTGGCCCGGTCTCGGACTGCTGACCTACCAGGCGCTGCAGGGACCCGACCTTCCGCTGCTGCAAGGGCTGTTCGTGGTGCTCGCCGGAGCGGTTCTGGTGATGAACCTGATCGCCGAGCTGCTGTACCAGGTCATCGATCCCAGGGTGCGTGCGACATGAGCACACCAAGCCCGACCGCCATCGCCTGGCAGCGTCGCCGCGCGGCCGTCGGACGGGTGTGGCAGGAGTTCCTGTCCGACCGCGGCGGGCTGTTCGGACTGGCGGCACTGTCGCTGATCGTGGCACTGGCCGTGTTCGCTCCACTGCTGTCAGACGCCTCGGGTCTGGATCCCACCCACGCCACCGGCCGGCCACTGGAAGCGCCCAGCGGACACTTCCTGCTCGGCACCGACAACCTCGGCCGTTCCGTACTGCTGCAGGTGTGGTGGGGTGCCCGGATCTCCCTGCTGGTCGGCGTGCTGGCCACGCTGGTGTCGGTCGGGATCGGCACCCTGGTCGGCGTCGCCGCCGCGCACTTCGGCGGCTGGACCTCGGCGGTGCTGATGCGGTTCACCGACTTCTTCCTGGTGCTGCCGTCGCTGGTGCTGGCCATCGCGCTGTCCACCGTGCTCAACCGGGGAATCTTCGCCATCGTCCTCGCGGTCGGCGTCACGTCCTGGCCGAGCACGGCACGCCTGGTTCGAGCACAGACGCTGGCGGTGGAGTCCCGCCCCTACATCGAACGCGCCTGGGCACTGGGGGCAGGACACGTCCACGTCATCATCCGACACGTGTTGCCCGCGGTTGCCGCGCTCGTCTTCGCCAACACCACGCTGACCGTGGCGAACTCGATCATCGCCGAGTCCACGCTGTCGTTTCTCGGCCTCGGCGACCCCAACGCCGCGTCGTGGGGCGAGATGCTCAACGCCGCGTTGGGCAGTGGCGCCGTGACCTACGGGGCGTGGTGGTACCTGCTACCGCCGGGACTGGCGATCGCCTTGGTGGTACTGGCGTTCATGCTGGCCGGGCGGGCGCTGGAAACCGTGCTCAACCCGCGACTGAGGGAGCGCTAGTGGGCGAGCCCTTGTTGGAACTGCGCGACATGACCGTGACCTACCACACCGGCCGCGGCCCGGTGCCGGCCGTACGCGGCGTCGACCTCGTGGTGGACACGGGACAGACAGTGGGACTCGCCGGCGAGTCCGGGTGCGGCAAGTCCACGGTGGCCCTTGCCGTGCTGCGGCTGCTGCCGACAACCGCGCGACTGGGCGGCAAGGTGTTGCTCAACGGCGAGGACGTCGTGGCGATGAAGTGGGGACGACTGCGGGCGGTGCGGTGGGCGAGCGCCTCGGTGGTGTTCCAGGGCGCCATGCACGCGCTCAATCCCGTGCGGCCGGTGGGGGAGCAACTGGCCGAGCCCATCCTGCTGCACGGCGGCGCGGGCGCGAACACCGTGTCCAGCAGGGTCGGCGACCTGCTCGAGCAGGTCGGCCTTCCCGCGCGCCGCGCGCGGGCGTATCCGCACGAACTGTCCGGTGGCCAGCGGCAGCGGGTGATGATCGCGATGGCGCTGGCCTGCGATCCCCAGCTGATCATCGCCGACGAACCCACGACCGCGCTGGACGTGATGGTGCAGGCACAGGTTCTCGACCTGGTGTCGAGGTTGGTCTCCGAGCTGGGCATCGGCCTGATGATGATCAGCCACGATCTGTCGGTGCTCGCCTCGACCTGTCAGCGGCTCGCGGTGATGTACGCAGGCCGGATCATCGAGCAGGGGCCGGCGCGTCAGGTGTTGCAGGCTCCCGCCCACCCCTACACCAAGGCTCTGTCCGCGGCGTTTCCGACCATCGGTGACCCCGAGTCCCGGTTGGCCCCACGCGGACTGCCCGGCGATCCGCCCGACCCCAGCGCCCTGCCGCCCGGATGCCCCTTCCATCCACGCTGCCCGTCCGCGTTCGCCGACTGTGTCGACACCGATGTCGCTCTGCGTCCGGTCGACACCGGGCGATCGGCCGCATGCCTGCTGGAGGTGCGACCGTGACCGCGCTGCTGCGGGCCGACCAGCTGACAGTGCGCTACCACACCCGTGGTGGCAGCGCCGCGCGCGCCATCGACGGGGTCAACCTGGACATCACGGCCGGTGAGATCATCGCACTCGTCGGGGAATCCGGCTGCGGCAAGACGACGCTCGCGCGCACCCTGCTCGGACTGCAGCGACCCACATCCGGCACGGTGCTGTACGAGGGCAAGCCGCTGGCCACGTCCGTTCGCGGTCTGCGTGAGTACCGGCGCAAGGCACAGTTAGTGTTGCAGGATCCGACCGGCGCGCTGAACCCGCGGCACACCGTCTACGAGGCGGTCGCCGAGGGATTGCGCATCCACCGGGTGCCCGGCGATGAGCGCGAGCTGGTCACCGAAGCGCTGTCCCGCGCCGGTCTGCGGCCGCCGGAGCGGTTCTTCGGCATGGTCCCGCACGAACTGTCCGGCGGCCAGCGGCAGCGCGTGGTGATCGCTGGCGCGCTCGCGCTGCGTCCCAGCGTACTGATCGCCGACGAGCCGGTGGCCTCCCTGGACGCCTCGGTCCGCGGCGAGATCCTGGCCCTGTTGCTGAGACTGCGTGACGAGCTGGGCCTTGCCGCGCTTGTCGTCACCCATGACCTCGGCCTGGCGTGGAACATCGCTGATCGGGTCGCGGTGATGTACCTCGGCAGGATAGTGGAGATCGGCCCGGTGGAGCAGGTGCTCACCGCACCGCAACACCCCTACACGCGGGCGCTGTTGTCAGTGCTGCCCGAGTCCGGGCGGCCAGCGGTGGTGCTGACGGGGGAGACGCCTGATCCCACATGCGTCCCCGCGGGCTGCCGGTTCCATCCGCGCTGCCCACTGCTGGCGTCCGGAGTGGATGACGAGACCGGGCGACGGTGCCGGTCGGTCGACCTTCCCGTACTCGACGGCGACCACCGTTCGGCGGTGGCCTGCCACGCGGTGGGCGGCTGAGTCGGTTCGGTCCAACGGACGCCCCGTGGTGGCGTCCACGTGGTCGGGCACGGTGTCGTGCCGGTCCCCGACACTGGAGGTGCCGGTCGGCTCGAACATGAGAATCGACGCCCCGTCGACCGAGAACGGCTTGTGCTCGGTGCCACGGGGAACCACGAAGACCGCCCCCTTGCGCAGCGTCCGTTCGCTCGCCTTCCTCGCGCAGCGCGATGGTCAGCGGTGCCGGATCAGGTGTTCAGCGTGTCCCGTGGCGAAACGCCGTAGGCGGCACGGTAGTGGGTGGCGAAGCGGCCGGGGTTGGCGAAGCCCCAGCGGGCGGCTATACCGGTGACGGTCGCGCCGCTGGTGGGGTCCGCGGCCATGAGGGCGCGGTGGGCGCAATCGAGACGGACACGGCGCAGGTAGGCCATCGGGGTCGTGCCGAGATGGCGGCGGAAGGCGAGCTGGACGGCGCGGGTGGTCACGTAGGCGGCACGGGCGATATCGGCGACGCTGATGTCGAGGTGGGCGTCGGTTTCGATGTAGCTGATCGCCCTGCGCAGGGTGTCCGGATGGGCGTCGATGCGGTCGGCGACATGGGTCACCCCCACCGCGTCGTTCGGAAAGGTCGTCAGAATGGTCGCGGCCAGCATCCGGCTCGTGGCCCCCACCAACAAGGGACTGTGCGCCGCCTCCGGATTGTCGAACACCGAGTTGGCGGCGAACGAGATCGTGCTGACCAGATGGCGCGCCGCGGCCGGACTCACCGGATCGTGCCCGGTGAACCGTGGCGGCCTCTCGCCCCCCGTCACCGCCACGAGGTCATCAGGGCCCACGTCGGTCAGCTCCATGGCCAACCTGTTCAGCCGCGCACCATAGGGCCCGTTCGGCTCAGCGGCGAGGAACACCTCTCCCACCCCGTAGGTACGGCTCTTTGCGCCGCCGCGGTGTTCGATCGTGCCGCGCTGGACGCGCACGATGAGCAGATTACCCAGCGGCCGCGCCTCGATATCGAACACCATCGAGTTCGTAATCTGGGAAACCCGGAAACGTCCCGCGTCGCGGACAGTGTGCCGCATCCAGAAGTCGTCTTGATCGCTGGCGACATGCAGGTCCATGTCGCCATAGGCATGCAGCAGGTACTCATGTGCCTCATCGATATCTGCCGTGGCGAACTCCACCGTCGACACGGCACCTGCCCGGTCGGGCATGATCTACCTCACTTGTCACATGTGCAGAGTCCGGTCGGGCAGCACACCGAATTGCTCGCGATAGCAGGACTCAAACCGTTTCGATCGCGCGAAACCCCACCGGGCGGCAACCTCGCCGACGGTGGCACCGGTTGTCGGATCGGCGGCTCGCAGATCGCGGTGTGCGCGGTCCAGCCGGACACGCCGCAGATAACCCGTCGGCGTCGTCTCGTAGGTGCGCCGGAAAGCCATTTGCAGTGCGCGCACCGAGACACCGGTCGCCTGCGCGATATCGGTGACCGTGATCGGGCGTGCGGCGTTGGCCTCGATAAACGCCGTGGCACGCCGTATCGTGGCCGCACCGACACGACCAGAGCCCGCCAGGGAAGTAGCTGTCATCATGGTGTTCGGGAACACGGCGAGAGCCGTCGCCGCGACCAACTCGGTGAGCTGCGTTTCGATCAGCGGGTTGGCCAACACCGAATTGTCCGCCTCCAGTTCGCGATGGACGAAACCGGTAAGGCTACGCCACTGCCGCGCCATCGATGCCGATACCGGCATCACGCCCTCGAAATGCGGCACCGCGGTATCAACGCCGAGCTGCGCGCGCACCACTCGCTCCAGGAGAGACATAGGCACGCGGATTACCGCGACGTCGATATCGCTCCAGTTCACGCTGCGGTCCGTCTCGGTCGGATAGCGGCTGACGTCACCGGCGCGACATCGCGTGTGGCTTTGGCCGGACGACGACTCGAACGTTCCGCCGAGCACGGTAGCGGCCATGAATGTGTCGAATGGGTGCATCATCGCCCTGGTCGCCATGGTATGTCTCATCCTGTCAGCACCCAGATCACCGACGGTCAGCGACCGAATACGAAAGGCGAATCCGGTCGGGTCACCGGAGAATGCCATCGACCGCTCACCCGCGTAGATCCGGTTGATAACCTCGTGGGCGATGTCCGGATCGTGTGTTTCCAGGTCGAAAACATCGACAGACACGGCGGCTCCCCTGGCTGCCTCATCAGCAGCTGTCGTGCGGCGGCCCGGACCGAGGGAAGCGCGAGGTGCACATCGGCGTGGGGTGGACAACAACGCGAACCCGTTCACCGATCTCCAGCAGGTCCACCATCCGGCGCACGATCCCCTCGGCCGACACCCACAGGCAGGTGGACACGCCGCGCTCGGCACACTGGTTGGTGACGTCGAGCACGAGGTCCATCCCGGCCGCGGAACAAAATCGCAGTTGCCTCAGGTCGAGCACGACCATCGGTGGTGGTAAGACGAACGCCGCGGTGAGCAGGGTCATCATCTCGGCAGCGCACGGCGAGACGGTTGCCATGTCCAGCTCGCCGCACAACGCCAGAATGAATGCCTGCGGTGTCCGCATCGGCGCGATACCGACCGCCTCCACCATGGTCACACAGCCTCCACTGGCAGTCTCGGCTGTCGCCGGTCATCTCATCGTTGGACTACCGGCAAGCCTTGTCCAAGTTCAGATTCGCTTGCCCACCATGTCAGGCGCGGAGAAAAACTGGCAATCCACCCGAACGAATCGCAGTCACGTCGACAAGCCGGAAAACGAAGACCTCCGATGGTGGGAGCGCGCCCTTGCCCAACGTCAGGTCGCCGTCGCCGCGGAACGTCGCGCCAGGAACAGGGTGTGCCCGCTGGCGCCTTCCGGCACGAAGTCCTCGACGTGAATGGACAGTCCGGCACGCGTGATCCATGACCGGTAGGTCGCGGTGTCGACATGGCTCCACCACATCGGGGCATCGACACCGAGCCAGTTGTCCTCGGTGCCGGTCCAGGCTTGGTGTCCGGTGGTAGCCAGGAACCATCCGCCGGGGCGCAGCCAGCCGGCGATCCGCGCCAGGAGCACAGGCTGCTCCCCAAGTGGCAGATGGATCAGCGCGTACAGGCAGACCACCGCGTCGAAGGACGCCACGGGAAAGTCCACAGTGGTCGCGTCCGCCCTGATGAAGGTGGCATCAGGAACCAGTTGGCGTGCGCGGCGAATCTGGACCTCGCTGATGTCGACTCCGGTGACCGCATAGCCAGCGCTGGCGAGGGATCGCGCCAGCGGGACGCCGCAGCCGCAACCAAGGTCGAGAACAGTGCCATTGGACCGAACGCGCTGCCGCAGCGTATCGATCCAGGGTGCGTACTGACCGTCAGGGGCGTCGTCCGCGCGGTAGCGGTGCGACACGGTGTCGTAGCCGCGGCGTACGACGTCCTTCGGGTCCATAGCCGCCACGAACACACAGGTTAGGGCACTTCTCGGCGCCCGCCGAGTGATTTTCCGACCCGGCCGATCGCATGGCGCGCTGCCGTGCGATCACATAACACTATGGTCACACCGCATCGGCTATGGTGCGGTATCGATCCGACCGCACCACCTGCAACAGACCACTTGCCAGGAGGGGCACCGGTCCTTCTGACGGTTCACTCCCGGTCGGAAGGAGCATATCGACATGGCGGACGACCTCGCCCGCGCGGCCGAGACGCTGTCGACTAGAACCGAGTTGGTCACGGTCGGCGTCGAACACCACAGGGACGGCGTAATCGTCCATGTCGCCGGGGAGGTGGACATGGCCAGCGCCCCGGCTGTGTCCCAGACGTTCGACCGGGTGATCAGTGCCGACCCCGGCGCGGTCGTGCTCGACCTCACGCAGGTCGATTTCCTCAGCTCCTCGGGGCTACAGATGCTGACCGACATGCGCCAGGATGCCAGCACCAACCACGTTCCTCTGTGGCTGGTCGCACAGGGTCGGGCCGTCCTGCGTCCGATGGAGATCACGGGCATCCTCGACGGCTTCAGCGTGCTGCCGTCCGTGGCCGCCGCGTTGGCCACCGTCGCGGACATCCCTGCTCAGGTTGGCGACACGTGGCCGGAGAGCGGGGATCGGGAGACGCTGTCCGGCACGAATCCGGAGAGCAAGGTCCGCCCTTGAGACAACGGGACCAGGGGATCGCCTGCTGCGTCTGACCGTCGCAGGTGCGGTTCACCAGAAGGGGAATCCACTGCGGCCGCGGACACCCTTCGGTATATCGGTCGTATGAGGATCGCACCACCAGCCGCGTACGACGACATCGCCGACTGGTACGAAGGGGAGTTTCTCGCCCAGTCGGCGTCGGCACACCGTGACCCCATCGGGGTCGGCCGGGCACTGCACGACCTCCTCGGTATCGGTGCCGGCACCTGCCTGGAAATCGGGTGCGGCACTGGCGTCCATGCCGCACAGGTTCGGCAGCTCGGCTGGACGCCGGTCGGCGTCGACCTCTCCTCCGGGATGCTGCGGCACGCCCGAGGTCGCCTTCCTCTCGCTCGGGCCGACGCCGAACGGTTGCCGGTCCGGGACGGCTCGGTGCCCGCCGTCGTCGCGGCGATGGTGCACACCGACATGCCCGACTATTCGGCTGTGCTGCGCGAGGTGGCGCGGATCCTGTGTCCCGGCGGGATATTCGTCCAC
>Ga0213875_10002018_pt1 | contig 12521 bp, 13 predicted proteins | sample BarmaccomBMRX_R8_FD_160105 | JGI IMG/M metagenome (GOLD analysis project Ga0213875, IMG submission 160105) | Root-associated microbial communities from Barbacenia macrantha in rupestrian grasslands, the National Park of Serra do Cipo, Brazil - RX_R8 | ecosystem: Host-associated > Plants > Roots... | reverse complement strand
GATCCGATGGTGGAGTTGCACAGCCGGGCGCTGCTGGAGGGGCAGGCCGCCGTCACCGTGATCTGCGCCGATCTGCGGGATCCGGACCAGCTGCTTGGGCACCCGGCGTTGCGGGCGATCGATTTCAGCCGGCCGGTTGGCCTGCTGATGTCGGCGGTCATGCATTTCGTGGCGCCCGCCTCGCAGCCGTACGAGCTGGTTCGGCGGTATACCGATGCGCTGGCGCCGGGCAGCTGTCTGGGGCTGTCGCATGTCACCGACGATGAGACGCGGCCCGCGGTGATCGCCGCCATTCATGAGGTCTATGCGAATGCGACCGAGCAGATGTACTTCCGGTCGCAGCGGGACGTGGGGCGGTTCTTCGACGGGCTGGAGCTGGTGCCGCCCGGGGTGGTGACCACGGCTGCCTGGCGGGCCGCAGGGACCGAATCGATCGGCAGCGAGGGGTCGCGCATCCTCTGGGGCGGAGTGGGACGGCGTCCCTGACCGGGGGGCGGACCGGGGCTAGCCGAGGGCGGCGTTGGCGGCCTGCAGCTCGGCCAGCCACCGGCGGGTCAGATCGGCGAGGCTCTGCCGGCAGGCCGGGTCGGCCCACTGGTCGAAGGCGCGGTCGAAGGCGCGGATGCCGAGCTCGACGGCCAGGCTGGCGGTCAGCTCGGGTACCCCGCGCTTCTGGAGGGCCTCGGTGGCGGCGGCGGCCAGCGCCAGGTGTTTGGAGGCCGCCCGTTCCTGCAGCTCACGCTGGGCGGCGACGACCGTGCGGAGGCGGGCCGCGAACTCGCGGCGGTCGTCGGTGAAGGTGGCGCTCAGGGCGTCCACGGCCAGCGCGACGACCTGCAGCGGCGTGGCCGTCTCGGGGGCGGCGGCGATCGCCGTGGCCAGGATCTGGCTGTGCACTTCCTGGCCGGCCGCGAACAGCACCTCGCGCTTGTCGGGGAAGTGGCGGAAAAACGTCATCTTGCTCAGGCCGCCGGCCCGCTCGGCGATCTCGGCCACGGTGGTGGCCTCGTAGCCCTGCTCGGTGAACAGGTCGAGGGCGGCCCGGACCAGCCGCTCCTTGGTGTTCGGTTCCCAGCGCGCCACAGGAACAGGATAGATGATGTGACTCGGTAACATTGACTGTGCTAGCTTGATGTTACCAAGTCACATCGATGTCAGGAGTTGCTCATGCGGGTTTTCGTCACTGGCGCCAGCGGCCACATCGGCTCGGCCGTGGTGCCCGAACTGATCAAGGACGGGCACGAGGTCACCGGGCTGGCCCGGTCCGATGCGTCGGCCGAGGCCGTGCGGGCGCTGGGGGCCGAGGTGTACCGCGGCGACCTCAGCGACCCGGACGGGCTGCGGGACGCCGCGGCCGCGGCGGACGCGGTCATCCACCTCGCGTTCGACCACGCCACCATGATGGCCGGGGACTTCCCGGCGGCGGCGGCCACCGACCTGGCCGTGGTCCAGGCGTTCGGCGACGTGCTGGCGGGCACCGGCAAGACCCTGATCGGGATCGGCCTGACCCGGACCGGCGACCAGCGGCGCGACGCCACCATCGCCGCCAACCCCCGCTCGGCCGTGTCGCAGGCGATCACCGGGCTCACCGACCGCGGCGTGCGCACGATCCTGGTCGCGGTACCGCCGGTGACCCACAGCGACCAGGACAAGCATGGCTTCATCCCCAACCTGATCGGGATCGCCCGCGCCACCGGGGTGTCGGGCTACGCGGGCGACGGGACCAACCGCTGGGCGGCTGGCCACACCCTGGACGTCGCGGCGCTGTTCCGGCTGGCGCTGGACAAGGCCCCGGCTGGGTCCCAGCTGTTCGCGGCGACCGAGGAGGGCATCGAGGTCCGCGAGATCGCCGAGGTCATCGGCCGCCACCTGGGCCTCCCGGCCGCCAGCGTCCCGGCCGAGGAGGTGGCCGGGCACTTCAAGGGCTTCCCGTTCATCACCATGGACATGTCGATGCCGAACGCGGCCACCCGGGAGTTGCTGGGCTGGGAGCCGGCCCATCCGGGGCTGATCGCCGACCTGGACCAGGGCCATTACTTCGACCGGTAGGCGCGCTCGGGCAGACGGCGCCGGTCAGGCTGGCTCGGCGGAGCGGACCCGGCGGGCACGGAGCTGGGCGGCGACGATCGCTGTCGCGAGGACGGCCAGGGCCGCGCCGAGCAGGAAGGACAGGCGGTAGCCGGTGACCAGGGAGCCAGCGGTGTGAGCGGTGCGAGCAGCCGCCGCGGTGGCCAGCACGGCCAGGCCGACGGCGGCGCCGGTTTGCTGGCTGGTGGTGAACAGCGCCCCGGCCAGCCCCTGGTCGCGGCCCTGGACGCCGCTGGTGATGGCGATCGACGAAACCGGCAGGGCCAGGCCGACGCCGAGCGCGGTGAGGACCAGGCCAGGCAGCACGTCGGCTGGGTAGGTACCGCCCGCTGAGATCTGGCCCAGCCACAGCTGACCCGCGGCCATGCAGGTCAGCCCGATCAGCAGGACCCATTTCAGGTTTATCCGGGCGAGCAGCCGCCGGGTGCCGAACGTGGAGGTGAGCACCACCGTGATGGTCGACGGGACCATGGCCAGACCGTTTCGACCGGGCTGAACCCTTGCACCTTCTGCAGGTAGAGCGAGATGAAGTACACGTAGCCGGCCAGGATCGCGCCGATCATGAGCATGGCGGCGACCGCGGCCCGGCGGGCCGGGTCGGCGAAGATCGACAGCGGCAGCATCGGGGCCCGGGCGCGCCGTTCGGTCGACACGAAGGCGATCATCAGCACGACCGCGGCCACCAGCGCGATCACCGACGGGAGGGCGCCGAAGCAGTGCTGCTGGCCGTTGCTGAGGCCGAAGATGAGGGCGGCGAGGGCGGTGGTGATCAGCAACGCGCCGCGAACGTCGATCCGGGTGTCCGCGGCCGGGGCGTCGGTGGGGCGGCCGGCCGGCAGCCGGGGCAGCAGCGCCAGCATGATCGCGATCAGCGGCGGGTTGACCAGGAACACCGCCCGCCAGCCGAGGTATTCGGTCAGCAGGCCGCCGGCGATGATGCCGGTGGAGGCGCCGGCCGCGGTGGTGGCCTGCCAGATCGACAGCGCCCGGGTGCGGGCCGGGCCTTCCGGGGAGGCCCTGGTCAGCAGCGACAGCGCGGCCGGGGAGACCAGCGCCCCGGCCGAGCCCTGCACGATCCGGGCGATGATCAGCATGATCGGCCACTGTGCGAGTCCGCAGGCCAGCGAGGCGACCGCGAACAGGATCAGGCCGGCCGCCAGCAGCCGGCGGCGCCCGAGCAGGTCGGCCAGGCGGCCGCCGGCCAGCAGCAGTGAGCCGAACGTGAGCGCGTAGCCGGTGACGATCCACTGCAGGTCGGCCGGGGCCATGCGCAGCTCGTGCTGGATGGTGGGCAGCGCGACCGTTACGGTGGTGGGCCGCCTGGGTAGTGTGCGGTGATGGCGACTGGAAACGCGCCCGACGCACCGGTCATCCCGCCCGGGGCGGAACGGCCGCGGCGGTACCGGCCGAGGCTGCGGTACGAGCTGATCGGCTGCGGCCTGCACGGGCACGAGCTACTCGGCACCGAGGCGGCCCGGCTGCGGCCGGAGGACAGCCTGTTCGCCCGCGAGTTCGGCGGGCTGCGCTGGTACCGGTGCCTGCGCTGCGACTCGTGGCTGGCACTGACCCCGCCCAGCCAGCCCACCGCCAAGTACCCGCCGGACCGCCGGGACGTGACGGTGCCGCTGCGCGGCCGTCCGTTGCGGGACAAGTACGTGCTGCGGGTGATCGCGGTCGAGCGGGCCATCCACTTCCTGGTGCTGTCGGCGCTGGCGGCGGCGATCTTCTTGTTCGCCAGCAACAAGGTGGCGCTCAACGCCGACTTCACCAAGATTCTGAATGACCTGCAAGGTGGCCTGGGCGGCCCGGTCAACCCCAGTCACCACGGCATCGTGCACGACCTGCAACGGCTGTTCGCGGTCCATACGAGCAACCTGTACCTGATCGGCGTGGGGGTGGCGGTCTACGCGGCGCTGGAGGGGACCGAAACGGTCGGGCTGTGGCTCGGCAAGCGGTGGGCGGAGTACCTGACGTTCATCGCCACCGTGATCTTCATCCCCTACGAGGTCGAGGAGCTGGCCAAGGGGGTCTCGGCCCTCAAGCTGATCACGTTCCTGCTCAACCTGGCCATCGCGGTGTACCTGGTGTGGGCCAAGCGGCTGTTCGGGGTGCACGGCGGGCGGCGGGCGGAAGAGGCCGAGCGCGAGCAGGATTCGGGCTGGTCGGCCATTGAGCGGTCCGCGCCGGTTCCGGCGGCTGGGTCGGCGGAGGCGGCTGGGTCAGCAGGGGCAGCTGGGCCGGCGGGAGCAGCTGGGACAAGTGGGTCGGCAGCAGGGCCGACGTCGAGGCCGGTGACCCGGTCGTCGGCGGGTCAGGACCCGTGAGCTGACGGCGGGCGGCCGGCTCGGTAGCGGCCGGGGCTGGTGCCGATGATGGCGGTGAAGGCGGCGATGAAGCTGCTCGGGTTGGCCCACCCGCAGGCGTGGGCGGTCCGGGTGGTGTCGTGGCCGTCGGCCAGCAGCACCAGCGCATGGTAGACGCGTAGCTGGGTGCGCCATTCGTAGAAGGTCATACCGAGCTCGCCGCGGAACAGGCGGCTGAGGGTGCGGGGGCTGGCCCCGATCGTCTTCCCGAGGCCGGCCAGCGTGGCGTGGTTGGCCGGATCCTCGTGCAGTATCCGGGCCACGGCCTGCAGCCGGTCGTCCCGTGGCTCGGGCAGCTGGAGCGGCTGCTCGGGGGCAGCGCGGAGTTCCTCAGCCAGGACCCGGAGCAGGCGGGCACGCGCGGAACGGCTGTAGCCAGGCCCGGTGCCGTCGTAGTGGCGGGGGCCGGTCAGGGCGAGCAGGACCTCGCGGGCCAGGCCGGAGGTCACGAACACGGCCGGGTGGCCGGGCATGAGCCGGGCCAGCGACGGCGGCAGGAACACGATCCGCATGTCGGTGTCGCCGTGGAAGCGGTGGGAGTGGGTGGACCCGGCCGGCGTCCAGGCGACCCGGTTGGCGGGCACGATTGACGTCCCGCGCTCGATGTACACGACGAGGACGCCGGTGGCCGCGTAGACCAGGTGACCCCGCGAGTGCACCTGGTCCGCGCTCGCTTCGCCAGCCGGCCACAGGTGGGGCCGCCCGACGGCCACAGGTGCGACGTCGGGCCGGTGTCCCGGTGAGGTTGGCGGCCGATGGGCATCAGTTGGCATCGTAACGGTGGCCAGCCACCCCGCCACCGGGCGACGCTGGATCCGTACCGGGAGGGAGAAACCGATGGCGACGTTCGTTCTCGTGCCCGGCGGCTGGCACGGCGCCTGGTCGTTCGAGGAGGTGGTGCCGCGGCTGGAGCGGGCTGGTCACGCCGTTCACGCGCTGACCCTGACCGGGCTGCGGCCGGATGACGACGCCGCGACGGTCGCGACCGCCAACCTCGACACCCACGCCGGCGACGTGCTGCGGGTGCTCGACCGGGGCCACCTCACCGAGGTGACGCTGGTCGGGCACAGCTACGGGGGGATGGTGATCGCGGCCGCCGCCGACCGCGCCCGCGGCCGGGTCACCCGGCTGGTGTACCTCGACGCCTACGTGCCGGGCGACGGCGAGTCGTGCTGGTCGCTGACGACCGAGCGCTACCGGCAGGTGTTCGCGGCCGGCGCGGCCGGCACCGGTTACGCGGTCCGCCCGCCCGGCAGCCTCGATCCGCGCACCCGTCCCCATCCGCTGGCTTCGTTCCTGCAGACGGTCACGCTCACCGGGGCGCTGGCCCAGATCCCCCGGCGCGAGTTCATCTACTGCGCCGGGTGGGAGGACCGCAGACCGTTCGCGGGAGTCCGCAGTCGGCTCCGGGCCGATCCCGGGTGGCGGGTCCACGACCTGCCGACCGGCCACGACGCCATGCACGAGGCGCCGGACGCCGTCGCCGCGCAGTTGCTGGACGAGTCCTAAGCGGACACTCCGGCGATCGCGGCCGGCTTGAGCTTGGTCTCGTCATCGGTGCCGGGCGCGGCGGTCAGCATGACGATCTTGAGGTCGGCGTCGCCGTCGGTCAGGACGTCGCAGTCGACCGTGATCGGGCCGACGGCCGGATGGTGGACGATCTTGTGGTCCTCGCGGTGGGCGCTGACGGTGCCGCGGGCCCACAGCTCGGCGAACCGCGGGTTGCCGTCGGTCAGCTCGCGGATGAGCGTGGCCAGGCGGCGGTCACGCGGGAACCGGCCGCTGGCGCGGCGCAGGTCGGAGACCACCGCGGCCTCGGTGACGCCGGCGTCCAGGGCGGTCACCGGCCACTGGCTCAGCCCGGGGCCGCTGGCGCCGACCGGGAACGTGTCGCGGGCGAAGTTCCGGCGCCGGGGCGGGGCGGCCGACGGGTCACCGAACAGCCCCGTCCAGCCGCGGTTCCACCAGATCAGCTGCCAGTCGGCGGAGAACACGGCGACGGCGGCGTCGGCGAGCCGGGCCAGCATCCGCTGGACACCGGGCGGGATGTGCTCGGAGATCTGGCCGGCGGCGGGCGGAACCAGCTGGGCCAGCGTGAACAGGTGGTCCCGTTCGGCCGCGGTCAGCTGCAGAGCCCGGGCCAGCGCGGCCGCGACCTGGGCGGACGGGGTGGTCGCGCGGCCCTGCTCGAGCCGCACCACGTAGTCGACCGACACCCCGGCCAGGTCGGCCAGTTCCTCGCGGCGCAGGCCGGCCGCGCGGCGGTGGCGGCCGCCCGGCAGTCCGGCGGCGGTCGGGGACAGCCGGTCCCGCCAGGCGCGGATGGTCGCGGCCAGGCTCGCGGCCGGCGTCACCGGTTCCGGGGTCGCCCCGGGCGGGCGTCCCCGGGTCGTCGCGGGCGGGCTCGGGTGCTCGTTGGACACGTCTTCCATTGTCACGCGGCGCGGGCGGTCGAGGGTGGTACAGGTGTTCCTACCGTCACGTTCTCCCTGGCAGGCGGCTGGGCCGGGGCCAACGATGGACGTATGACGATCACTTTCATCACCGGCGCCAACAAGGGACTGGGGCGCGAGACCGCCCGCCGCCTGGCTGAGCAGGGCCACACGGTGCTACTCGGCGCGCGCGACCACGAGCAGGGACAGGCGGCGGCCCGCGCGGTCGGCGGCCGGTTCGTGCCGATCGACGTGACCGACGACGCCTCGGTGGCGGCCGCTGCGGCCGACGTGGCCGGGCACGAGGGCCGGATCGACGTGCTGATCAACAACGCCGGGGTGCACGGCCCGGCCGGCGACCCGGGCGGGCTGACCGGCGCCGACGTGCTGGGCGTGTTCGACGTCAACGTGGCCGGGGTGGTGCGGGTGACGACCGCGTTCGCGCCGTTGCTGCGGCGGTCGGCCGACCCGGTCATCATCAACGTCAGCAGCGCGATGGGGTCGCTGGCGGCCACCCACGACCCGGGCCGGGCCGAATCCCAGGTCGTCGCCCCGATCTACACCGGGTCCAAGGCGGCCCTGACCATGCTGACCACCCAGTACGCCAAGGCGTGGCCGGACATCCGGATCAACGCGGCCGACCCCGGCTACACCGCGACCGATCTGAACGGCGGGAGCGGGCCGCAGACCGTGACCGAGGGCACCGACGCGATCGTGGGGCTGGCGACCGAGGGGCCAGGGCACGGGTCGGGGCGGTTCGTGGACCGCGGCGGGGAGATCGCCTGGTCCTGAGCCGCCGCGGCACCGGGCCGCTCAGGCCACCAGCGCGGCGAGAGCCCGCGCGTTGCGGACCGCGTGGGCGTGACCGTCATTATTGAAATAGACGAAAACGTCCTGGCCGGCCTGGCTCCATTCGCGGCAGCGGTCAGCCCACCAGCTGAGGTCAGCGTCGGCGTAGGAGCCCGCGTAGAGATGCTGGTGGTCGGGCCCGTGCAGGCGGACGTAGGCGAAACCGGCGGTGACCCGGAGCAGGCAGGGCAGGTTCGCGCCGCTCATCACGCAGTAGCCGGCCCCGTGCGCCGCCAGCAGCGCCAGCACGTCGTCGTGGTGCCAGCTCGGGTGCCGGAATTCGAGCACCACCCGCATCCAGGGCGGGATCAGCGCCAGGAAGTAGCCGAGCCGGGCGTCGTCGCGGGGCTGGCTGGGTGGCAGCTGGACCAGCAGCACCGCGCGCCGGTCGCCGAGCTCGTGCCAGCCGTCGCGGATCCGGTCGACCCAGGGGCCAGGATCGTACAGCTTGCGGGCGTGGGTCAGGCCGCGCGGGGCCTTGACCGACAGCTGGAATCCGGGCGGCAGCCGGCGCCGCCAGGACGCGAACGTGGCCGACCGCGGCCAGCGGTAGAAGCTGCTGTTCAGCTCGGCGGTACCGAACTCGGCCGCGTAGCGGGCCAACCGCTGGCGCGGCGGCAGGCCGGGCGGGTACAGCTCGGGCTCCCAGTGGTCGTAGCTCCAGCCCGAGGTACCGACCATGACCGTCACGGTGCCCGTCCTACCCCGTCCGGCCGGTCGTTACCCTGAGTCATGGCCTCTGAGCTGCAGAACATCGTCGATGATCTGGCCACGCGGGTGGACGCGCCGACGGTGCTGGAGGATCACGAGGAGCGGATGGTCGTCTACTCCGCGCACTCGCAGCCGATCGACGAGGTGCGGCGGGAGTCGATTCTGCGGCGGTCGACCCAGCCGGAGGTGATGGGCTGGTTCCGGGAGCAGGGCATCGTCGAGGCGACCGAGCCGCTGCGGATTCCCGGGCAGCCGGACCAGGGGATGCTCGGGCGGCTGTGCGTGCCGGTCCGTTACCAGGGGCGGCTGATGGGGTGGCTGTTCCTGATCGACGATAGCGGGCGGCTGAGCGAGAGCGACGTCGCCGCCGCCCGGCAGGCGGCCGGGCACGTGGCCTTGCTGCTGTACGAGGAGGAGCTGGGGGCGCGGCTGACCAGCGGCGCGCTCGCGCACCTGCTCTCCCCCGACCCTGAGCTGCGGGAGGCGGCGGCCAGCCAGATAGCGGACCAGGGGCTGCTGGCGGCGCGGGCGCCGGTGGTGGTGGCGGTGGTTCAGCCGCTCGGGGTGGGGGACGGGTGGCCGCGCGAGTGCATCGGCGAGGCGCTGCGGGACGCGGCCCGGCGGGACGCGGGCGGGGGCGGGGGCGGGGCCGGGACGGGCGAGGCTGAAGCGGGCGGGGCCGGAGCCGGGGCGGGCGGGGCGGGGGGGGGGGGGGGGGGGGGGGGGGGGGGGGGGGGGGGGGGGGGGCCCCGGGCGGGGGGGGGGGGGGCCCGGGGCGGGGGGGGGCGGGACGCTGCGGCTGGGGAACGCCGACCATGGGGTGGTGCTGGTGCAGGCGCGGTCGGCCGACGACGACAGCGCCGGGGTGGCCGAGGCGGGGGCGGTGGCGCAGGCGTTGCGGTACCGGCTGCGGAAGGTGGCCGGCGCCCGGGTCGTCGCGGCGGTGGGCGATCCGCAGCCGCGGCTGCGGGACGCGCACCGGTCCTACCGGCAGGCCCGGCTGGCGGCCCGGGTGGCGGCGGTCGCGCCGGTCGGCGACATCGCCCGCTGGCGGTGGTTGGGGGTGTTCCGGGCGCTGGCCCAGCTGCCAGCGGACGCGGCCGAATCGGCGCTCGACCCGCGAGTGGCGGCGCTGTTCGCGGCCGGCGACGAGACGCTGGTGCGGACGCTGGAAACCTACCTCGACCTCGGCGGCGACGTGCAGGCGACGGCCGCCCGGCTGCACCTGCACCGGGCCACCTTGTACAACCGGCTGGACAAGGCCGGGCGCCGGTTCGGGATCGACCTGCGGGACGGGAACGACCGGCTGGCCGTCCACCTCGGGTTCAAGCTGGCCCGGCTGGCGGACCTGCACCCGTATCCGGACGCGGGCGCGGCCGCGAGCGGTGAGCGGGACGGCAACCACAGCGGGGACCGGAGTACGGCAGGAGCTGTCCGGTCACGGGCGAAAAACAGCGACTGAACGAGCGCTAACGGGTCTCGGCCAGGTGCTGTTCGATGATCGAGCGGAAGTCCGGGTCGGGGGCCAGGCCCAAGCGGGCCGCGCGGTCGGCGCGCAGGTGGGCGGGCCAGGTGGAGACGATGCGCTCGATGGCGGGGTCGGGCTGCCAGTCGATCAGCGCGGTGGTCTCGGGGCCGGCCACCTGCTCCAGCGCCTGCACCATCTCCCCGATCGTGACGTTGAGGGCGGGCAGGTTGACCGGGCTGCGGCCACCCCAGGCCGCCTCGCCGGCCGAGGCGGCCCGCAGCAGGCCGCGGATGGTGTTGGCGGGCGAGGACAGCACCACCCCGGTGTCCGGGGTGACCGGGCAGATCGCGCGCTGGCCGGCCAGCGGCTCACGGATGATGCCGGACATGAAGCCGGAGGCGGCGGCGTTCGGACGGCCGGGGCGGATACTCACGGTCATCAGCCGCACCACCCGGCCGCGCAGGAAGCCTTTGCGGGTGTAGTCGGCCACCAGCTGCTCGCAGATCACCTTCTGGGCGCCGTAGCTGGTCTGCGGGTTGGGCGCGGTCTGGTCGTCCACCACCTCGGGCAGAGGGTGGTCCGGTGAGTCGCCGAACGCGGCCGCCGAGCTGGCGAACACGACCAGCGGGTAGGTCTGGGCCGAGCGGACGACGGCCAGCAGCGCCTCGGTCGCCTGCACGTTGGCGCGCAGGCCGAGGTCGAAGTCGGTCTCGCACTCACCGCTGACGGCAGCGGCCAGGTGGAAGATCACGTCGGCCGCGACCATCGCGTCGAGGCCCTGACCGCCCGGCAGCAGCAGGTCGAGCAGGTCGCCTTCGATCCCGCGGACCGTGGGGTGGGCGGCCAGATCGGGCGGCAGCGGGGCCCGGTCAACCAGGGTCAGCTGCCCGATGGGCTGGGCGGCCTGCCCGTCGACCGCGATCGAGCCGGCCGCCAGCAGCTCGCGCGCCAGGCGGGCGCCGAGGAACCCCGCGCCGCCGGTCATCAGGATGTTCACCATTAAGGTGATCTTAGGGGCGGACCACCGCGGCGGCCTACGGCGGAGGGATGTTCAGTTGGGGCGCGAGAGCTTGCCGACGGCGGCCGAGGTGCTGGCCGCTCAGCCACCACCTCGCCCCGACGACGAAGCCGTCCGGGCCGCGATCCGGGCGCTGCGGGCCGACCGCCGGCTGCTGCTGGGGGTGCTCGACGACGACCCGACCGGTTCCCAGGCGGTGCACGACGTGCAGGTCGTGACCGTAGAGGACGAGGCGGCCTACGGGGCGGCGTTCGACGACCCGGCCGGCACCTGCTTCGTGCTGACCAACACCCGGTCGCTGGACGAGGCGGACGCGGTCACGCTCAATGAGCGGGTGGCGCGCGGGCTGCGGGCGGCCGGGAGCCGCCGTTCGGGGCGGGTGCTGCTGGTCAGCCGGAGCGACTCGACGTTGCGGGGTCATGTGTTCGCCGAAGTTGACGCGCTGCGGGGGGCCGGGGACGTCGACGGGATTCTGCTGGCGCCCGCCTATCTGGAGGCGGGGCGGCTGACGGCGGGCGACATCCACTGGGCCCGGTCCGGGGCGGGGCCGTCGGCCAGCCTGGTGCCGGTCGGCGAAACCGAGTTCGCGAAGGACGCGACGTTCGGGTACGCCTCCTCCGACCTGCGGGACTTCGTGGCCGAGAAGAGCGGCGGCACCGTCGGCCGGGACGACGTGCTCAGCCTGAGCCTGGCCGACATCCGCGCGGGCGGGCCGGAGCGGATCCGCGAGCTGCTGGCGGGAGTGCGCGGCGGCCGCTGGGTGGTGGTCAACGCGACCGAGTACTCCGACCTGGACACGGTGGCGCTCGGGGTGCTGCTGGCCGAGCAGGACGGGCGTTCGCTGGCGTTCCGGACCGGGCCGTCGTTCGTGCGGTCGCTGACCGGGATGGGCCCCAAGGCGCCGCTGCGCGGGGACGAGCTGTGGGGCCGAGCCGGGCGCGGGACGGCGCACGGGCTGGTCGTGGTCGGCTCGCACGTGGGGCGGACCAGCCGGCAGGTGGCGGCGCTGCAGGCCCGGGGCGGGGTGAGTGAGGTCGAGCTGGACGTGCCGGCGCTGCTGGCGGGGGCCGATGTCGTCCCGGCGGCGGTGGCCCGGGTGACGGCCGGGCTGGCGGGATCGGATGTGGTGCTCTATACGAGCCGGGCGCTGATCCGGGGGACGGGGCGCGAGGACAGCCTGGCCATCGCGCGGACCGTGTCGGCCGCGTTGTCGCAGGTGGTGCGCGAGTCGCTGGCCGCCGACCCGGCCTGGGTGGTGGCCAAGGGCGGGATCACCTCACACGACGTCGCCGTCCGGGGTCTGGGGATCCGGCGGGCGGAGGTGACCGGGCAGTTGTTCCCGGGGATCATCTCGGTGTTCCGGCCGCTGGACGCGGCCCCGGCCGCCATCGGCAAGCCGTACGTGGTGTTCGCCGGCAACGTCGGGGACGATGAGACGCTGGCGGACGTGGTGGCGATCCTCAACGGCGGCGGCCCTGGCTCCGGCGCCGACGGCGGCTCCGGCGGCGATCGGGAAGGGAAGTAGATGCGGGTCGGGTGGCTGGGACTGGGGGCGATGGGCGGGCCGATGGCGGCTTGCCTGGTCGAGGCGG
>Ga0213875_10002017_pt1 | contig 12523 bp, 9 predicted proteins | sample BarmaccomBMRX_R8_FD_160105 | JGI IMG/M metagenome (GOLD analysis project Ga0213875, IMG submission 160105) | Root-associated microbial communities from Barbacenia macrantha in rupestrian grasslands, the National Park of Serra do Cipo, Brazil - RX_R8 | ecosystem: Host-associated > Plants > Roots... | reverse complement strand
CATGGGCTTGTGCAGCTCGGAGGAGATGAAGTTCAGCCATTCTTGCAACCTGTAGCGCTCGATCGTGCCCGGCGCCGGAGCGATTCCCGCGCCGGGCTTCTGATCGGCGATATACTGCACGATGGCCGGCCCTTCCGTGAGCTTCTCGCCGTTGTCGATGACAAGAGTGGGAACATAGCCCTTGCCATTCACGCCATTGAAATCTTCGCCTGTCTCGACCGTCTTCTTCGCGAGATCCACTTTGTGGAGAGTAAAGGGGAGCCCTGCTTCGCGCAGAGCGATGTGCGGCGAAAGCGAGCACGCGCCGGGCGTATAGTACAATTTCATCGGAGATCTCCTGTGCAAGCGGCGAGAGGGACTGCGAACCTCGACGGCCGCCGGTCATCGCCGCAACGATGCGTGGCTTCGCATATTGCTTTCTGCTAGACAAGTACCCACCCTTTGGTAAGTTTTGGGACATGAAAAAATGCACTGAGCCCGGCCGCGGAAATGTTTTCGACGCTGCTTGCCCCGCCCGCGCCGTGCTCGAGGTACTCGCGGAGAAATGGGCGCTTCTCCTCGTTCATATGCTCGCGAGCGGGCCTGCTCGAACGGCTCAGCTGAGGCGCCAGATCGGGGGAATTTCAGACAAGATGCTGATCCAGACTTTGCGGCGATTGGAGCGGAATGGTTTCGTCGAGAGGCGCGCCTTCCCGGAAGTGCCGCCTCGCGTCGAATATTCGTTGACCGCTCTCGGCGCCTCGCTCAGCGAGCCGATCACGACCCTCGACCGCTGGGTCGAGCGGCATCTCCAAGATATCGACGTCGCGCAGCGCCAGTTCGACCGACGCGCAAGATGAGCGCGGGCGTAGGCCTGGCGGGTTGCTTATGGCGGATGGTCCCGAGCTGCCGGCACAATCGATCCGCCGTCCGAAACCAATCTGCCCAATTTGAGAGCTGTGCTGAGACCTTCTTCGGCAAATCGGGACCACAAGCTCGGGCCGGTTCCCTCGCGGCTGGCACGAGTGGCTGCGATAACGCAGGCGCGGCACGGGGGCGCCTCTCGCCGTGTGCGTCGTGAGCGAGAGGGTCTCGACGCCCTTGGAGAGCGCCTACGGCTATTGTGCACTCTTGCTGCAAGAGAACGACAAGGACCGTTTCCTCGCCGATTTGTTCATTCCTGCCGAACAGCGGTCCCACGTCCATGCGCTGCACGCATTTTCCTTCGAGATCGCCCGCGTCCGCGAGGTTGTGAGCGAACCCATGCCGGGAGAGATCCGGCATCAATGGTGGCGCGATGCACTCGAGGGCAATGCGCGTGGCGGCGCAAGCGCCAACCCGGTCGCGGCGGCACTGATCGACACTGTCGATCGGTTCGACTTGCCCCGCGCGGCGCTCGTCGCCCTCATCGATGCGCGCGGCTTTGATCTTTATGACGCGCCGATGCCCGATTTGCCGTCCCTCGAATCCTACGCCAAGAACACGTCGTCCGTTCTCTTCCGACTGGCGGCGCAAATTCTGGCGAAGGGTTCGAGTTCGGATTCCGCGGAAGCTCGCCTCGACGCCGCGGCCGAGAGCGCCGGCCTCGCCTATGCCTTCACGGGCTTGATCCGTGCCTTCGCGGCGCACGCCGCGCGCGGACAAGTCTACCTTCCGGCTTCTGTGCTGCGCCAACATGGCTCCTCGCCCGATGAGGCTTTGCGAGGACGGCCGACCCCTGCCCTTCTGGCGAGCGTCGGCGAATGGCGTCGCGAGACACGCCGTTACCTCGCCGAAGCGCTTTCGCTCGTGTCGAATTTGCCGGACAGGTTCAGGCCCGCCTTCGTCCCGCTCGCGCTCGTCGCTCCTTACCTCAGGCAAACGGAAACACGTGGATTCGATCCCTTCCGCTCGCCGGTCGAGCTCCCGCAATGGCGGCGGCAATGGGCTCTGTGGCGCGGATTGCCGAAATCGCCCCGTGCGCGATGATGCCATCTCGGGCAAGGCTCCGCGCTCAGAAGAGCTCATAAAGATCGGCGAAAAATCGAGCCTTGCTCTTATCCCACCTTGTCTCGCCGTAGGCCCGGGCAAATCGTCGTGCTGCGGCTGCGCCTAAATTCTCGGTGATCTCTTGCGCTGCGACCGCGAGATCGACATAACGATCAGCCCTGCCGCAATGGCCGCAATCAACAAAGCCGATCGTGGCCTCATCATCGACGATGATGTTGCTGAGCGTCGCGTCGCCATGCGTGACGACCAAGTCTTCGACGGGCCTTTGCTCGCTCAGACGCTCGACCAAAACCTGCGGCGTGAGATCGCGGTTGCGCTCATCGAAATTAGTCGCGTCGATCTCGCCAGCTCGGATCAGGCGCCGGGCACGCGCAAACCGTGTCCGCAACGTTTCGTCGAAGGGACAATCTGCAACCGCAAGCGCGTGCAACATTGCGAGACCTCGCCCGATCGCTTCCGCAAGCATGCCGGGCGCGAATTCGGCATGTGTCGCGACGACGCCCGGGACGGCTTGGCTCAAAAACGCGACGAAACCGGCGCTTTCATGAGCCCGCAAGATGAGCGGAACTCGCATATGGCGCGCGGCGAGCCAGCGGCTGCGCTCGATCTCCCGCCGCACTTGCGCTCTCGCCTTCGCGTGGCCAATCTTGAGATAGCGAAAGCTCCTGCCGCCATCGTCAAGGCGCCATAGAAGGGCATCGCTCATTGCGGTCTCGACCGGCACGAGGACGGCTTCGGCAAGTTGCGGTCGCCAGCTTGCCGGCAGCCGCGCTACGATATCGGCATTTGCGGATATGGCTCCGCTCCGGATTGTCGCGTCCTTGCCGGGGAAGGTTGATCGTCTTCGAGACTTTCTTGCTTGCAGACCTTGGCTCAATTCGGGCTTACACCTGGCTTGCCGCTCGGCGCGATGAAGAATTCTATGCCCGCGCTGCGCAGCGAATTCTTGATCTCCGCGGCACTCTCCTTGGGGCCCGAAGGTACACCGTCCGTTTCCTCGAGCCGCCTGATCGTCGATGGCGAGACGGCGGTCGCCTCGGAAAGGTCTCGCACCGACCAGTTGAGAATGCCGCGCGCCGCCCGGATCTGGGCGCCGGTCAGCAGGTTGTCCTCGGAACGCTTCGGCCACATCTTCTCGTCGTGCACATCCGTCGAGATGCCGACGCGCGTGACCACGGCGCCATTCTGCTTTCCGGGTTGTGGCGAGCGCGATTTGAACCAGCGATACTCGCCCGACCTCATCCTGACGCGATGCTCGACCTCGTAGGCTTCCGCACGCTCGTACGATTCGGCCCAGGCGGCAAGCGTCGCCTCTCTGTCATCCGGATGGATGCATTCGAGCCAACCCATGCCGAGGGCCTCGGCGAGTGCCTGGCCCGTCAGTTCCTGCCAACCGAAGATGTCGATGATGATGCCGCTTGCTCGCGTGAGCCAGACGGGATTGTCGCTGGCGCGGACGAGGCTCTGAAAGCGGTGCTGGTGCTCTGCGATCGTTTCCTTGGCATCCCTTCTTGCCGTGATGTCGGTCCAGATGGAGACTTTCTTGATCGGCACACCCTGGTCGTCGAGAAGAACCTCGGTCTGAGTCTGCAGCCAACGCAAGGTTCCCTTCGGTTGTATGATCCGGAATTCGCGCTCGCGGGGCTCGGCGGCATGCATGACATCGTCAAGATCGCTCGGAAGCTGCCGATCGTCCGGGTGAACCAAGCTGTCGAGCAGCGAATAGCTCGGTTCGACGCTGCGCGGCTCGAGTCCGAGAAGGCGATACACTCCCGTCGACCACTGCATGGGACGCGAATAGAGTCCCCTCGACCAGTCTCCTGTGCGCGGATCGATATCGAGGTCCGATAATCCGATTCCGAGTTTCTCTTCTACAAATTGAAGTGTATCGAGAGCGCCGTTTTCCCCGCCAAACAAAACGAGCATCAGAGACCCCTACTCTGGACCATTTCCAAAGATGTTTATGACTAGGACAAATCAACCAACAAATTAGGCACAACTGCTTTATTTCGACAAGTGACCAAACATTGTAGCCGCTAACTACTCGAAACAACAACGACTGCGGAATATTTCATCATAGAAACAATTTAAGACAGAATAGATCGAGACAAATTCCGAATAACGGGTTCAGCGCCGATCTTGGTTTCATCGCGGCCGGAGCCGGAGCGCCACCCGACTGAGACGCTGACACGAACGCGGCGGGCCGCGGCGCCGCGCGATTGATTTTGTGGGCAAGCCGGATTACCTAGCCGCCCGCCAGCTTCACCGAGACGGAAAGGCCGAGCCATCCCTGCGCTCCGCCGTTGGACGCGGCGGGCCGCATCGTCCATGACGAGAGGGCGGCCGAACGGCGGCGCTCTTCGAGATCGTCTCCGGCGGCAAGTGGAACAGCCAGCGGGAGATCGCGATGCCCCATGAATCCGAATTCCTGAGAACGCTGGATGAAAGGGGCTTCATTCATCAGTGTTCCGATTTTGCCGGTCTCGATGCGCTCGCGCGGAGGAACGAGGTCGTCGGCTATATCGGTTTCGACTGCACCGCGGTCTCGCTTCATATCGGCTCGCTGATCCAGATCATGATGCTGTATTGGCTTCAGCAGACCGGGAACAAGGCGGTCGCGCTGATGGGTGGAGGCACCACCCGGGTGGGTGATCCTTCGGGGCGGGACCAATCCCGCAAGCTTCTGTCGGTCGAGGAGATCGAGGCCAATAAGGATGGCATCAAACAGGTGTTCGCCCGTTTCCTTCGTTTTGGGGCCGGGAAACGCGATGCCATCATGCTCGATAATGCGGAGTGGCTGACGAAGCTCAACTACATCGAGTTCCTGCGCGATGTCGGCCGGCATTTTTCGGTCAATCGCATGTTGTCGATGGATTCGGTAAGGCTTCGCCTCGAGCGCGATCAGGAGATGTCCTTCATCGAATTCAACTACATGTGCCTCCAGGCTTATGATTTCGTCGAATTGTCACGCAGGGTCGGATGCAATCTGCAGATGGGCGGATCCGATCAGTGGGGCAATATCGTCACGGGCGTGGACCTGGGCCGTCGCATGGCGACGCCTCAGCTTTATGCGCTCACGACACCGCTGCTGACGACCGCTTCCGGTGCCAAGATGGGCAAGACGGCCGCCGGCGCTGTGTGGCTCAACGCCGAGCTCTTCAGCCCCTATCACTATTGGCAATTCTGGAGAAACACCGAAGACGCCGACGTCGGACGTTTTCTGCGGCTATTCACCCTGTTACCGCTTGATGAAATCAGGCGGCTGGAGAGCTTGACGGGCGCCGATATCAACGAAGCGAAGAAGGTGCTCGCCACCGAAGCGACTCGGCTGCTGCATGGCGAGCAAGCCGCCAACGAGGCGGCGAAAACCGCACGCGAGACCTTCGAGGAAGGCGCGCTCGCCCAAAGCCTTCCCACTGTCGAATTGCCGCGCGCCGAATTCGAGGCGGGGCTTGGTGTGCTCACCGCTTTCGTGCGAGCCGGGCTTGCCGCTTCGAATGGTGAGGCGCGTCGTCAGATCAAGGGCGGCGGCCTGCGGCTGAACGACGTCCCCGTCACCGACGAGCGCGCGACGCTCCGCGCCGCGGACCTTTCTCCGGACGGCGTCCTCAAGCTGTCGCTCGGCCGCAAGCGCCACGTCCTTTTGAGGCCGGTCCCAGCCGAGAAGGACGGCTCGGCCGCCTGACGCCAAAGCCCCGCTGCGATTTCAATGCGCGTTGCGGCTGGCGTCGCTCGATTCCTGAGTGTCCGGCTCAAGATCATGCGGGCCGAGGCCGCCTACATCGAAGAGCTTCCGCAGAAACCCGGGCGTCATGGCCGAAAGCGGGTTGACGGCTATGTCTGGACGGCTGAGCGAGCCGGTCACTCGGAAATTGACTCCCAGCAGGCCCTCATTGGCGCCGCCGCCCAGCAATGGCCCGAAAAGCGGCACTTTGCTGAAAGCATTGTTGAGCCCGTAGACGGGGACGAAGGTCCCAGCAAGGCTTTGTGCATTTCGGCCAAAATCGACGAGACCGGAAAGTGTGATCCCTGCCTGATTGCCCACGATCAAGGCCTCGCGGATATCGAGCCGCCCCGAATTGCGCACGAAGCTCGCTTGCATTCGGTTGAATTGAGCCTCTGAGGCTGTGAGGGGCACGTGCGTCGTGCCGTTGCCGTCAGAAGATGCCGGCGGGGGCGCTTGCGCGAAGATACGCGCCAGAGCTTCCTCATTGCGCAAGCTGAAATCGCGGATAGCGACGGCTCCGGCTTGTGAACCCACGCTCGGGGTGAGGCGAAGCACCATGCTGCCCGAGCTCATATGCGCGTAGAGGTCGGTAAAGCGCAGGAAGGCGCCGGCATCGGTGGTTTGCAGCGTGATGAGGGGGCGCCCTTGATGAGCAAGCGATCCAGTCACGTCCGCGCGCCCGATCTGACCGGCAAAACGGAATTCGGTGAGGCCCTGTCCGCGCCGGCTCAGGCGGAGGTCGAGGGCCGATCCCTTTTCATCTCCAAAGCCGATGGCGCTCGTTGCTTTGAGGTCGAGATCGGCGTCCTGGGTGTCCCCCTGCGAACCCGACATGAAGTTCTTGATGTAGGGGCGCAGATCGATCGCCGTGCCCTTCACCGATGTCTTGTACACACTTCCCTCTCGCGTGACCTCGACCCGCAGGTCATCCCCAGGCGAGATCTTGAAGCTGTCGAACTTGGCCGATACCAGCGCTCCCTCCTTGCCGGTCACGAGGTCGCCGCTCACCGCAACTGGCGGAGCCGCGAGACTGATCCTGCTGAAATGCGTCTGTTCATCGCCTGGCGTCACCCTGAAGCTGAGCTTGCCGGGACGGCCGGCAGGCTTCGTCCAACCAGGGATGAAGCCATCGACGTTGGCCCGGCCGAGATCGGCCTCGACATCGAAGGCTGGCGGAGATCCGGCCTCCGGAGCCGGCGTTATCTTGATCGGCGTGGGGCCGGTTATGCTTTTGCCGGCATGCAGGCCGAGCTTTCCTCGGGCTGCGTCATCCAGCGTAAGCGACAGGGTGATCTGCGGCGTGCGGTCGGTCGGCTCTTTGCGTACTTCGATCGTGGCCGGAACCCCGACGAAACGTCCTTCACCCTTGCCGGTCATCACGCCGCCAGCCACCGTGAAGCCAAGCTGGGCATTCTCGAGTTTCTGGCCGACGCCGACGTCTTGTGCTGTAAGTTTCGTGAAATTGCCTTGGATCGTGACGGGCACATCGCGCGGCTTCACGCCATCGCGCAACGTCAGCGCAAATTGCACATGCGCATCTCCGAGGCCTGAAAAGCTTTCAGGAGAAAGGGACTGACTCGCACTTCGCAGCGCATCCTGCTGCATCGCCGCGACGAATGCCTCCGCTCCACCCTGAACGCGAAAGCTCACTTGAGCGGTCGGCGGCTTCTTGGTCGTGTCGGCGACGGCGAAACGACCTTCGCTCAGCGACAACACATGATTTCCGCCAAGGTCCACATTGGCGCTCGACACCAGCACGGTCGAGGTGTGACCCGTGCCCTCGACATGGGCAGCGGCGAACGAAAGAGGAGGAAGATCGTCGGAGAAGCGCAGATTGGTTTCCGACACATCCGCCGAGAGCTTCAATGCATCGTCTGGAATGGGACGATCCGCCATGACGTCCGCAAGCGATTCCTCGTTGAAGCTATTGGACAGGGAAAAGTGCTCCAGGACGCCACGGTTGAGCCGCTCGATAAGGTATTTGCGAACGTCCTTGGACACTTGAGGCGGCCAGAGCGCGAGGAGCGCACGCGCCGGCATACGGCCGGATTGCATGGCAAGTGTCAGTCCCCCCCTTCGGCCACGCCGGTAGGTCGCATTCAAGGCAAAAGAGATATCCTTGCCGGACAGCTCGAGTGGCGCCACCGTTATGGAGGCGTCCCGCGTCGACAACGTGCCGATCATGTGGATGCGCGCGAGAGATATGGGCTGATCGGCGATACCCGCTCCCGCGACAGCGCCATTCGCCCCCGTGAATTCGAACTCGAAATTGCCATCCGAGGTCGGGGAGACGTGTCCGTTCACGGAGACATCGGTGTCGCCGGCAAGCACGCCGAATTTTCGGACCTCGATCACACGGGATGAACCATCATACACGAAGGATGCCGTGATCTCGTCGGTGACGAGCAGGGGCGCCGCCTCTCCCGGCCTATTCCAAGCCGCAGCGCCGGCCATCAGCTCGCCCTGGGCGTTCTTGACGCGCCCGTCATCTCCAATGTCGATCGCTATGCGCCCTGAAACCGGCATGTCGGGCGCGAGCGCCAGAGGCCTCGGCAGGACCGGAAGCAGGATATCGCCGAGCGGCGCGTCCTTCGGCTCGACCACGAGCCGCCGCTCGTTCATCCCGCTTCGCTCGACCGCTGCCTCGAGCGACCACTCGCCGGAAGGCCCCTTGAGCGCGAGATGCACATGCTCTCTGGCGTCGCGCGCGAAAGAGGCGGTGAGATGCGAGAAGGTCAATTCGTCGTTCGAGCGCTCGTCATCGACCGTAAGGCGACCATCCTCGATGCCGACGTAATTGATTACCTTGAACGGACCGCGTGGGCCGAAGAGATCGTCGTAAGCCGCCACCAGACCGTGACGCACATGGTCGGGCTCGCCGTTGCCTGGTTCCCCATTCGATACGTCAGGGTTGCCGAGCTCCGGCCGAACCTGTCCTTCGGCAGGGCCCGGCAGCCGGTCCCCCGGCCCGTGCGGCACCCCGCCAGGAGACGACGAGAAGGCACTGATGAGAGAAATCTCTCCCTGGCGAGAGATGAAAGCCTTGAATTGCGGGCCGATCAACGCGATGCGGTGCAATCCGACATCGCGCCGCAGCAGTCGCATCGGATCGAAATCGACCTCTGCCTTTGGTGCAAAGATGATCTCATGTCCTGCCGCATCCCTGATCGAGAGCCCCAGCACGGTGAGAGACGGTCTGGCGCCACGGCCTTCGAGCTCCGCCCCCGAGACCGTGACGACGAAACCTTCGGCGAATCTCTGCTGGAGCGCCGCCGTGATGCGCGGCATGAGGGCATCGAGCGAGACCGGACCTTGCGACAACCGCCAGACGGCTCCCCCAAAGCCGATGAGGACGACGCAAACGAGAACGCAAAGCGCAAGGACCACGCCACGCAGGAAGCGTCGTCCGACAGACCTTCCTGCCTTCGCTTTCACCGAGGGAGGCAGTGGATTGGGGTCTGCGGGATCGGACATCCGTCGGGCGACTCAACGATTGCTTGCGCCAAGCTTGAGGGATCAAACTCGGCGAGGTTAGGTAAGGGTCCGCGCAAGCGAGGGTTGCTCTTCGGTCTTGGTCGATCGAATTCGCGATTCGGCGCGCAATCCGTATATCCCAATGACGGATCAGGGAGTTGAGAATATGGCGCAGTTAGAAGAAGGCGATCTTGCCCCCGATTTCGACTTGCCGAGCGATGAGGGGACCGCGATCAGCCTTGCAGGCCTCAAGGGTAAGCCGATCGTACTTTATTTCTATCCGAAAGCCGACACTTCCGGCTGCACCAAAGAGGCTCAAGAATTCAACAGTTTGCTTCGGGATTTTAGCAGATTGGATTGTACGATACTCGGGGTCTCTCCCGATCCGGTAAAGGCGCTCGCGAGGTTCAAAGCCAAATATGGCCTCGCATTTCCCCTGCTCGGAGACGAAAGTCACGACACATTGAACGCCTATGGCGTGTGGACGCAGAAGTCGATGTACGGGCGAAGCTACATGGGTGTCGAACGTTCGACTTTTCTGATCGACAAAAGAGGACGTGTGGCGAAGCTTTGGCGCAAGGTGAAGGTTGAAGGCCATGCCAAGGATGTGCTCGGGGCCGCCGGCAAGATCTGACCGAGTTCGTTTCAGATGCGTCGACATCGGGCAAGGTATCTGCCCTCGTCGACGAGTATTAGCTCGCGATTAACCTTAACCGTTTCTAATGACATCGCGTGAAAGCTGCGAGGGATCGGGACGCGAGCGTCATGTCTGGCATCGGTAAAGCAGCATTGCGCCAGGTGCACATCGTCACCTTCGCCAAGGATGGCGCAGCACGTACCTTGACCTTGCGCCGGTCATGGATCGGCTCATGCGCCGCGCTGAAGCTTGCTCTCATCGTCTGGAGCGGATTTTCGCTTTATCTCCTCGTGTTTCGCGACACTCTCGTCGGCAAGTTGATCGCCGATCAAGCGCAGATGCGCGCCGTCTACGAAGAGAGGCTCGCCGCCGAACAAGCCAAACTCGATGAGTCCCGCAATCGCCAAGTATCGACCCAATACAGCTTCGAAGGTCGTCTCCGGGAACTCCTCTCCCGGCAGGCCGAGCTCGAGACGCGCACCGAAACCGTCGCGCAGCTTCTGCGAAACCCAAGCGATCCGAACAAGGCCCATTCGCGAATCTGGCTTCTCGGGGCAGATCCGAATTCCAACGCCCCTCATTCCTCCGCACACCTCTCGGATCCCCACCCCCCCGACCCGGTCAAAGCGATCACCGATTTTACGGGCGAGAAGCCGCATCCGATCGACGAGAGCGCGAATTATTCGTCCTATTCCGAGGAGAGAGAAGGGCATGCGAATCCGGACCTGACGGCCGCGCCTTCTTCGCCTTCCGCAAGCTCGCATCACAATGCCCCGTTTCCGGGTCCGCGGGCGAGCCTCTTCGACGGCACGGCCGGTCCCACCTTCTTGGGGACGAAGCCTGCCCTCGTCGACACGGTGGTGAATTCCCTCGACACCGTAGAGCGGCTGCAGGTCGAGGTGCTCGAACATGCCAATAGCCGCGCCGCGAGCCAGATCGATCAACTGCGCGGCGCGCTCAAGCGCTCCGGCATCGACCCGTCGCGTTTTGCGCAACGGCTCAAGGCCAGGGCGGCCGACATGGGTGGCCCATTCTTGCCCCTGCCGAAGGACGGCAATGTCCCTGGATTTGACGAGCTCCTTCATGGCCTGAAAGTTCGGCTTGAAGAGCACGACGAATTATCTCGGACGATCTCGTCGCTTCCATTGCGCCAGCCACTCGCCGGCAGGCTCGAAATTACGAGCGGTTACGGCGCAAGGAAAGATCCCTTCGGAATGGGATGGGCGCTCCATCCGGGCGTCGATCTGCGGGCCGAGGAAGGCGCGATCGTACGGGCCACGGCCTCAGGCAAGATCGTCAATGCAAGCTACGCGGGCGGCTATGGGAACATGGTCGAGATCGAGCATGGCGAGGGCGTCTCGACGCGCTACGGCCACCTCTCGGCAATCCTTGTTTCTGACGGCGCCTACGTCTCCGCGGGCACGGCAATCGGCCGCGTCGGCTCGACCGGCCGCTCGACGGGCCCGCACCTCCATTATGAGACGCGGATCGATGGCGAACCGGTCGACCCCTTACGCTTCCTCAATTCGTCGGACATCCTGGTGGCGGCGACAGGCGGAGTGGATTGACTGCGGCGTCCTTCATGAACTCGCCTTGACAGGCGCGACCTCCCTGACCAGAACCCATCGCGACGCTGTCGCACCGGCCTGCCGCATGGCGTCGACATTCATGCCGTTCGGACCCGAAGCCTCATGACAACCGCCTTCATCTTCCCCGGCCAGGGCAGCCAAACCGTCGGCATGGGCAAGGCCTTGTTCGAGAATTTTCAGGCCGCGCGCGCGGTCTTCGAGGCAACCGACGACGCGCTCTCGGAGAAGCTTTCCTCGTTGATGTTCGAGGGACCCGAGGCCGAGCTCATGCTCACCCGCAATGCGCAACCGGCTTTGATGACGGTGTCGATTGCAGCCCTGAAAGTTCTGGAGAGCGAATATGGGCTCGACTTGTCCCGCGATGTCGCTTTTGTCGCCGGCCACTCGCTCGGCGAATATTCCGCGCTTTGCGCCGCAGGCGCCTTCGCCATCGCCGACACAGCGCGGTTGTTGCGGCTTCGTGGGGAGACCATGCAGAAGGCAGTGGCCCCCGGCGAAGGCGCGATGGCCGCATTGCTGGGGCTAGACGCCGAAGCCGCCGCGGAAGCCGCGTCAGAGGCCGCGGCCGATACCGGCCAAGTGTGTGAAGTGGCGAATGACAACGCTCCCGGCCAAGTCGTGGTATCCGGCGCCAAGGCCGCAGTCGAGCGTGCCGTCGAGAACGCTAAAAGAAAAGGCGCGCGCCGAGCCATGCTGCTTCCGGTATCCGCGCCTTTTCATTGCGCCTTGATGCAGCCGGCCGCCGACGCCATGCGGACAGCGCTCGAGGAGCATCCGCCCCACGCGCCCCGCACTCCTCTCGTGGCCAATATGGAGGCTCGGGCGCTCACCGACCCCGATGCCATTCGAGACAGCCTCGTCCGGCAGGTGACCGGCACGGTTCGCTGGCGGGAGAGCGTGGAGCACATGACCTCGCAAGGAGTGACGCGGTTTGTCGAAGTCGGTGCCGGCAGGGTGCTTTCGGGCCTGGTCAAGCGCATCGCGGAGGGAGCTGTCGTCGTGAATGTCGGCGCGCCCGGCGATATCGAAACCTTCTCCGCGACCATAGGCGAGGCGCCGTGAGCCATGCCGGCCCCGCCATGAACGAGATCGTCGGACACCGCGCTTTCGCACAGGACGCTTCACATG
>Ga0213875_10002016_pt1 | contig 12529 bp, 11 predicted proteins | sample BarmaccomBMRX_R8_FD_160105 | JGI IMG/M metagenome (GOLD analysis project Ga0213875, IMG submission 160105) | Root-associated microbial communities from Barbacenia macrantha in rupestrian grasslands, the National Park of Serra do Cipo, Brazil - RX_R8 | ecosystem: Host-associated > Plants > Roots... | reverse complement strand
GCCGACTAGCAGCATTTCGGTCGCGGGAATTCGACCCGCAAAGGCAATCGAAACAAAGATGATGCTATCGACTAACTGTCCCGCCGCCGTCGAAACGATGAATCTCAGGAACATGAGCTTCCCCTCCGTCCGTACTTTGTACTTGGCTAAGACATAGGAGTTGCAGAACTCGCCAGCAAAACAGGCGACCAGCGAGGCGACAGCCGCCCGAGGAACGACTCCGAGGACAGCATCATATGCCGCCTGATTCAACCACAATGGGTCGGCCGGCAAAGCTCCGCAAATCTTTACCATGCCTACGAGAAGCATTAGCGAGATAAAGCCGGTCCATATCACTTTGCGAGATTCGGCATAGCCGTAGATTTCTGTCAATATATCGCCGAAGAGAGCTGCTAGGGGAAACAGAATAAGTCCTCCTGCCATCGGAAGGGGACCCAATCGGAACACTTTGCAGTTCAAGACATTGGAGATGATGAGCGTCGCTGTAAATAGCCCACTAAGGACAGGCAGATAGGTGAATGAACATGTTCGAAGAGTGTTTTCGTTGGAGAGACCGGCATCCACACTCACACTCTAGCGGGAGATGGACCAAACCACGAAAGCCATTTTTCCAAATCTGCAATACTGATTCCCGGTGTGACAGGCTAGTGATCTGGATGGGCGTTGAGTACAGTGAGTGGGGATTGGGCGCGATGCCCAGACCCGAAAGTTACAACGATGACTCCGAATGAACAGGCCGTCGCCTCGGCTCTTCAAGGATATGAACGGGCTCTCAACGCTGCCGATACCAACGCCGTCATGCCCCTCTACACGGAAGACGGAATTTTTATGGCGCCTTACAGTGCCTCGGCAATTGGGCGGGAAGCACTGCGAAAGGCGTACGATGCTGTTTTCTCAGCAATCCGGCTATCCGTTAAATTCAATGTGGCGGAAATCGTTGAGATGAGCCGTGATTGGGTCTTTGCGCGCACAAATTCCGCAGGTACTACTCAAGATCACGCCACCGGGAAGACCAGTGCCGAGGCGAATCAAGAGTTGTTTATCTTTCGCAAAGAGAGGGATGGGGTGTTTCGGATCGCCCGCTACAGCTTTTCGAGCACCAATCCAAAGAGCCCGTAAGCGGCGATCGGTTGCCGAGACGGGCTGACAACAAGCCATGAATTCCATGAAAGCTGCTGTGTTGCGTTCACCTGGCGGTCCCGAAGCTTTGCAATTGGAGACACTTCCGATTCCCCTGCCACAGCCTGGTCAGGTCCTCATCCGCGTAAGAGCATTCGGCTTGAATCGCTCGGAATTGTTCACGCGATTGGGCTATTCGCCAGGTGTGCAGCTTCCGCGCGTTCTTGGGATTGAGGCGGTTGGGGAAGTAGAGGAGTCGCCAAGCGGCGAATTTCGCCGAGGTGAAACGGTCGCCACCGTCATGGGAGGGATGGGCCGCGACTTCGATGGCAGCTACGCCGAATTCACTTGCGTGCCCGCGAAACAGGTTCAAGCGATTCGTACGAAGCTTTCCTGGGAGACGCTCGGGGCGGTCCCGGAGATGCTGCAGACTGCTTGGGGTTCGCTCTTTAAATCACTAAAGCTGGAGAAAGGGGAGCGTCTGCTGGTCCGAGGCGGCACGACCTCCGTCGGCTTTGCGTCCGCGAGCATCGCCAAGGCGCTAGGCGCAACTGTGGCGTCTACGACCCGTAGCCAACCTCGCGAATCGCTTCTTCACAGAGCAGGTTCGGAGCACGTCTTCATAGATTCCGGCACTGTCGCTCGCGACGTTCGGAGCGCATTTCCCGATGGCGTGGACAAAGTTCTTGAGTTGATCGGCGTAACCACGCTTCAGGATTCCCTTCGTTGTGTCAGACAAGGCGGTATCGTCTGTATGACCGGTATGGTGGGTAATAAGTGGTCGTTCGATCACTTTGAACCGATGGAGGCGATCCCTACTGCCGTCTGCCTAACCACCTACGCCGGCGAGGCGGCAGACTTCATGAACATGCCATTTCAGAATCTGATCGCTCAGATCGAGAGCGGGGAGCTTCCAGTGCAAGTTGGTAAGGTTTTTCGCCTCGACGAAATCGTGGAAGCTCACCGTGCTATGGAAAACAACCAGGGCGGCGGAAAGATCGTGGTCATCGTTTAGCACCGTGTCATTTCGGGTGAAGACAAGCTTCTGCGCCACCCGCTAACGACTTTTATCGGGGGCTGCCGCAAACTACCTCATTCAGCTATGCAAGAGAGATCTCCAGTTTGCGGGCACCTTGCCGGCTGGACCTGGTGCTGGCTGAGTTTTAGGATGGGCGACTGGAGGCGGCAGGACAGCGCCCTCCACTTCCTCGCCTTTTTCATAGTCAAAGAACCAATCTTCTCCGGGCTCGAAGCTTGCAACAAGCGGGTGTCCTGTGTCGGCGGCGTGCTTCGACGCGTGCTGGTGCGGAGAGCTATCGCAGCACCCTATGTGTCCGCACTCCGCGCATCGCCTGAGATGAAACCACCACCCGTCAGATGCCAGGCATTCCACGCAGCCGCTGCCGCTTGGTTTCGAGTTCGGATTCAGCCCCCGTCGCTCTGTTTTCATCTTTGATTACCTCATTCGCCTTTCTTCGGCGGGCGCTCAGAGAGATGTGAGCCACCCAGCCGTATCTCACTCGGCCAATACTTTGTGAATGAAGCTGATAGCCAGGGAGCCTTCACCCACCCCAGAGGCAACTCGCTTAACGCTACCTGCGCGAACGTCTCCGGCGGCAAAAACTCCGGGAACACTGGACTCCAAAAGGTATGGTTTGCGCGAGAGAGACCATGACCATTTCTGAAGTATCTCCGGCGTAAGGTCCGGGCCCGTTAAAACAAACCCTTTCTCATCAAGCGCAACACACCCGCGAAGCCACTCTGTGTTTGGGCTTGCCCCCGTCATTAAGTAAACATGCCGAATATGGTGTTCTTGCGTCTGCCCCGTTCGATTATCGAGCCACACGACCGATTCGAGGTGTTGATTACCCTGAACACCGACGAGCTCGGTATGCGGGTGCAACGTGATGTTCGAGCTGTCCTCAATCCGTCGTATTAAATAACGTGACATGGTACTGGCGAGCCCAGCCGACCGGATCAGAATGTGAACCCGCGACGCCCACTTTGAGAGAAACACGGCAGCCTGGCCCGCCGAGTTGCCGCCTCCGACCACGATCACTTCATTGGCCAAACACATCTGAGCCTCGATGGTTGCTGCGCCATAGTAGATGCCCACGCCCTCGAACTTCTCGAGATTCGCCAACGGCAGTTTCCGGTATTGAGCGCCGGTAGCGATTACTACCGTCTTCGAACGGATCTTCGTCCCCTCGCGTGTTTGCAGCTCGAAGGGACGCACACCACAGGCAAGCTGGCCACCGGCCTTCGCCACCAGGAGCTCGGCGCCAAATTTTTGCGCCTGATCATAAGCTCGGGCTGTCAGTTCAAGACCTGAAACTCCGTTCGGAAATCCGAGGTAGTTCTCAATCTTGGAACTGGAGCCGGCCTGTCCTCCTGGTACCGCCGCTTCGAGGACGAGTGCGCCCAGCCCCTCGGAGGCGGCGTAGACTGCCGCCGACAGACCTGCGGGTCCGGCCCCCACGATTACCACGTCGCGAAGTTCGTCAGCGCTTACGGACGCATTAAGGCCGAGCGCCCTGGCGATCACTTCAATCGGCGGATTTCGAAGGACATTATCACGCTGAATTAGCACCGGAATGTCCGCTGCAGAAATCTCGAACTCATCCAGCAGATGCTGAACGTCGGCCTCTTTGTCCAAGTCGATAAAAGAATAGGGGTAGCCGTTCCGAGTGAGGAACTCGCGTGTGCGCAAGGTGCCGGAAGAATTCAAAGAGCCGAGCACCATTGTGTCGCCAGAATGCGCTGAGAGTAGCTCAATACGTCGCAAAATGAAGGCACGCATAAGGATCTCGCCGAGCTCTGCGTCATCTTGCATAACCGTTTTGAGGCAGTGCCGGTCAATTGTGAGGAGCCTGCCAGCCTTTGACATCCGCCCCCGCACCAAACTCGGTCGCCCTGAAAGCGAATGAACATCGCCGAAGAATTCACCAGGGCCATGGACAGCTACGCGCTCCAATCCCGCACGGCTGCTCAGTTCAACCGCGATCTCGCCGTCAAGGACCACAATGAATCGATCCATTGGCTCGCCCTGATCGACAACAATCGTTTCCGCATCGACCAAAGAAATCGACCCATGACGGTAAAGGCGGTCGAGAGCTCTGGTGCTCAGCGTTGGGAATGCATTTCGATCTTTCAACTGGTCTTTCATGTGTTGACCGTAAATGAAAACGCCATTGGGCTCTTCACCTCGTCGCCAGCACCGCTAAGCGATTAAGAGAAGCTTTCCAGGAGCGTGCTTCTCGGCAGCAGCGTGAGCTTGGGCGGCATCTCGCAGAGCAAACCTCTGCCCTAACGGAATGGTCAGTTGGCCATCTCTCACCGCCTCCAACATTCTTCTCAAACCGGCAGGATCAGGCTGCACCTGCATGTTTTTGCTTTGTACATTGGGATATGCCCCGGCGTTACTGGGTACGCCCAGCACGGAGGCGAAGACGCCACCGTTCTTGATCTTCCCTATCAGTTTCTTGGTAACCGGACCCGAGACCGTATCGGCGACTCCATCAAGTGGCTCCAACGAGTCCATGGCCGCTTCGTCATCAAGGGCCATCACGCGGTCAGCCCCGATCTTCAGCGCCTCCTCTAACTGTCGCTTGAGAACACCTGCGATTACCGTGGCCCCTCTCCTCTTTAATTCATAGACAGCAGAACGGCCCACATTTCCCACTGCGCCCGTAACCAAAATCACTCTTGACGCCGGACTTCCCAGCGCGAGGTCCGCCACTTGAGCCCCGGTCGTGGTCACTGTAGGCAGTGCGGCGACCTCGTTGGTTTCCATTCCCTCGGGAATCTTCACCATCTCAGAAGCCTTAACGACGCAGAGTTGTGCATACGTTTGCGAGGCGTGAGCGGCCACATGGTCACCAACCGCAAACGTGTGCACTGCGTCGCCGGTACTCTCAACTATGCCGGAAACGTCAATCCCAAGAATGCTCGGAAACCTCACCGGGACAACGTCCTTCATCGCTCCTGAACGGAGCTTTACATCGAAGGGGTTGACACTCGTGGCGATCACCCGGATCAAAACATCGCCAGGACCGACGGACGGGTCTGGAAACTCCTCAAACTTGAGCTGCTCGGGACCACCATAACCGTGTATTACGACTGTTTTCATATAACGTCCTCTCGGGAAAAATTATTTCCGCTGATCACGCGCTTTTAAGAGCCAAATCCAGACGCGTCCTGAACCGAATATCGAGGAAGGCCGAGCCTCAAGAGCGCATTTGTATTGTCGCGACCGATCTTCAGCTTGAGCCTGCCCGGAATAAGTGCTTCGTCGAACCAACGCGCGGCGGAACTCATCTGTTCGTACGAATAATCGACAGAAAAGAGGACACGATCTTCGCCCATCTGCTCGACTGCCTCCAGTAGTGGACGCGAGTGGTAGTGCCCGCTTGTTGTCACTGAAAAATTAAAACGGAAGTAATGGCTCGGTCTACGCTTGGCTTCGCTTGCTTTTTCTCCATCCCTTTGCTCATCGAGACGATGTTGCAGGCGGGGTAGCAGGTACGGCAATCCTTCGCCGAGATGGCCGAGGATGATTTGCAGATTGGGATATACATCAAAGAGACCGGAAAGCATCAAGCGAATCGCATGACTGGCTGTCTCGTAGGTAAAAGCCCAAGCGGAGCCGAGGAGTTCGGGATAGCCTCTGATCGCACGCGTTTGACTGGGCAGGGGCTCTCGTGGATGCAGGTAGATTGGCACATTCAGCTTCGCCGCCCGATCCCAAAACTCCCAGGCAGGTTGCTCATCAAGGTACATGACCTGTTCATCGGGACCTATGTTGCTGTAACCGTTAATCAGTGCTCCTTTGAACCCTGAACCTCCGACTGTTCTCTCCAGTTCGTCCGCTGCCTGTTTAGGATTTTGAAGCGCAACCGCAGCAAACGCGGACAGCCGATCAGTGTGCATCTCGATAAATCTCGCAGCGTAATCGTTGGCGTCTCTTGCGAGTGTATTTGCCTTCTCTCGATCTGGTACAGACTGAACGCCGGGAGACGTGAGAGACATGACGCAAAAATCGATGCCTGCAAGGTCCATCTCCCGGAGGCAAAGATCAGGATTCAGAAGGCGGCGTTCGATATCCCGGCTATATTCTTTCCCATTACGCTCTTCTTCACCCGCGGCGTTCCAGTACTTGTTGTTTAATTCCGTAGAGAAGTGTTCCTCGATTGCGATCTTCCCTTCCATCAGCGATCCTCTCCTTGGCTTCTCCCCAGTCTCCGCACTTTCGGCCAATCGGTGCTCATTCTTTGTCGTCCTACCAGAAGCGCACTTGACCAGCCCTCTTGTACGAATCGCAGCCCTGCAAGCTACTTTATTCAAGACGCGCCTTCACAACTAGGCCACAACGGTGAGAATGAGAGTTCCACTTTTGGAAAAGTGAAGCGGTTCGGGCCTAAGTCGACCTTTTCCCGCATTGTTCCGAATACGAAATGAAGTTTCCCGCTCTCAGGACCTAGTCGTCAGCACGAATCGCGAGTAACTTCAGTGGTAGGAGGCTCTCGGAGAGCGGAGAGGTCAATGACTGGATCTACAGCGGCTGAGGTAACGGGAAACAGGAGCACGACTGAACGTGCGGCAATGAACTGGATCAATGGGCGATGGATGGACTCAGGCAAACGAACAAAAAGCTTCGATCCAGCCACAGGTCAGGAAATCGGCACTTACGCAGACGCCAGCCACGAGGATGTTCACTCCGCGATCGCGGCCGCGTCAGAAGCCTTCAAAAGAGGCTGCTGGAAAGAAGACCGCGCGCTCCGAGCAAAAGTACTCAATCAGATTGCCGACAGGTTTGAGGCTCGGCGGATTGATCTGATCGAAATACTTTCTCTTGAAAACGGGAAGATCAAGCCCGAAGCCGCGTTCGAAGTGGATATGATCCCGAGCAAATTTCGATATTGGGCGGCCGCATCTTTGATGGAGTATGGTCGTGCCATGGAGGTGAAGCCTGGACATCTCTCGTTCGTAACACGTTCCGCGATCGGCGTTGCCGGCGTAATCGCGCCGTTCAATTCACCTTTGGTTCTCACCGTGCGTTCTCTTGCGCCCGCGCTCGCGGCGGGTACGACAACGGTGATCAAATTACCTGGCAGCACAGCTCAGACGAATTTTCTCTTTAGTCAGGTCATCTCGGAGGCTGCCGATCTTCCGAAGGGGGTAATAAATGTCTTCACTGAGAGTACAGGAGGGGGTGGCTCGGCGCTGCTGATCGAATCCAAGGACGTGCGCGTAATCAGCTTCACTGGCAGCACAAAGACAGGAAAAGCGATATCGGCCACTGGAGCGAAAACGCTTAAGCTCTTTCAAACCGAACTCGGTGGCAAGACACCGATGATTATCTTCGATGATGCCGATCTCGATGCTGCTGGCCCGAAAGTAGAAAAAGCTCTTACGACATTCGCCGGCCAGTTTTGCATGACTGGCTCTCGTTTGCTGGTCCAGCGCAGAGTGGCCGACCAGTTTCGGAATATGATCACCGAGCGCCTTCGGAAAGTAAAAACAGGTCCTGCATCTGATCCATCTAGCGACATTGGTCCGTTGATTGACAAGGCGAACGTTTTGCGGGTGGACAAGATGGTCGAGGAGGCTATCGCGGCTGGAGCGAAAGTTCTACTCCGCGGTGGTCCAATCAGCGAGGGTGCGCTCGCTGCTGGCGCGTTCTATCAGCCGACGCTTCTGGAAGTCACTGATCCGAAGATGACGATCGTTCAAGAAGAGGTATTTGGCCCCGTCCTAACCCTGCAGGTGTTCGATACGGAAGCCGAAGCCGTAGAATTGGCAAACGACAGCAAGTATGGCCTGTCAGCGAGTATTTGGACGAGGGACGTGGATCGTCCGCTACGGGTGGCGAGAGAGATTGATGCTGGAACAATTTGGGTCAACGATTGGGCCGTTGTTTGGGACGAGTTCGAGGAAGGCGGTTTCAAAGAAAGCGGGAATGGACGACTCAACGGTTTGGCTGCCATCGACGAATTTCTCGAGTACAAGCACGTAGCGTTCAGGTCAGGAACGATTCAAAAGGCGTCCTCTAAATAGAGGTCTCACCTACTTTCGGTTTAGGCTCACCGACGTTAAGTCTTATCAGACGCGATCAATCGTGATCGCCAACTGTCGTCACCGCACCGCTGGGGTCGCCCGCGAACATCCATACGCCCCCCGATCTGAAAGTAGATCCCGTGCCGAATGTGTCTTCCATGTACTGCATATAGATGATCTGCCCATCTCGCACCTTTGCATGTACGGAGAATGGCGACCTGAACACCTTGTCCAATCGGAGGGAATGCACTGTGAAACTGCCAAACACGGCAACGTTCTCGTCGGAGCCAAAAATCTCTTCAATCGTGAAGTTGTCGATATGCCAGAAGCGATTTAGAGTTTGAAAAGTGTAGAGCACACCTTCTCTCCCGTTTCTATGCACACCTGCCCAGGGCATTAGCTTCTTGAGTTCGGGGTTGTCGAAGGTAAGCGACATGTAAACTGAGTGCGCAGCCATGAGTCGATCAACGACCGCTTTGTCGGTCGCACCCGCAAGTAATTGCTTTACGATGTCTACATTAGACGTGGCCAACTTAGTTCTCCTTTCGTAACCTTTTTAGGCGTCGACTGCGCAACAGGTTTACGGCCGTGAATGCAGGCAACCAGCAATTGGCAGCAAGTTCCCGGCCGACTTGAAGGCTAATCGAAGTCAAGTCAAATAACTTTGTCATTTGTGTGAACTGGGGCAAGCGTCGACCTGTTTGCCACCAACGACCGCGCACGTCCCCGGAGAGAGGCGTGAGCAGACGTTGTAATCAGTTACGCACGGCTGCGGGCGCTCACCGCAGCTACCAGCCCAAGTGTCACCTCCACCCATGATGCCTACGTGGCAGTCATCCGGGTCGAGTGAACATTCACCGCTCTTCTTGATGCACACCTGTGACGTCGTCCGTGTCATCACCTGTATGTCCGAATGCTCTTTCACCGTGGAGTTCGTGAGTGCTTCGAACGCGCGACGTACCTCGTCAGTTGACTGTAGACGGGTTCGCACATCAGCCGATTCATAGCTCGCCATGTAGACGAACCATTTCTCACCGGTTCTCGCAGGCGGGCCGTTCTTGTTGTATGCGACGGTGTACGGACCGTAGAATCCGCTTGGGTTTGGATAGATGGCGAACCGGTATGTCTCGGCACCGTTCTTCTTCAAAGCGTCAAGATACGTTTCAGCTGCGGCAGCGTCGTTCGCAGCGGTAGCGGGAAAGACCAGCAGGCCGAGTTCGAGCACTTGCGCACCAGACTGAGCTAGCATGTGAAGGTCGAAACGACTGTCGAGCGGCTTGACGAAAATCAATGTCATGTCAATTGTCTGAAGCCACTTCTCGGCAACAGGGCTTGTGAAGACCATGTTGGCCATATCCTGCCATTTCTGCTGATTCTCCCACCAGGTCATACCGGTCCAGGTGCCCGCGCCCGAATTCTCGGGCAGGCCCCAGATCGAATGCCACTCGCGCTCAACCAGTGGTCCCGGCTGTGCACTTAACATCGCAATGAATTCTGAGCGCCATTTAAACATTTCGAGTTTGTTCGAGTGGGTCCGACGGAGCGCAATCTCGAGCATGTGTCCTGCGGGATAGCTGCCCACTCCGTCCTTGATGTCACGCCAGTTCGCAGGTAGCTCGGTAGACCCTGTATCTGATGCGGAGGTCTGGGCAGGAGCCGGGCACACCGCAGAAAGACTGATAAGAAGAAAGAGTTGAACGACGACGGATGAAGTAGCAAATCGCAGCATGTTCCGCGTCGAGCGGCAACCAATAACGTGTTTATTCATAAGATCCTTGAAGAGGGTTGAAGTGCTCGGTTCGCGCCGAACTCGCTTTTGGCGCATTGATTTCGATTTGAAACACTATTGAGCACGAGTAAGTAAGCTTCCGACCCACACCTTTCACTAGGTCGCGATCTTTCCACGTTGTGGAAACTGACAATCACCACATCGGTTCCCGGTTTGAGGTCCATCCGCGATGCGAATGGACTGCACCGCCGGTGACGTCCCCGACTGTAAGTAAGTTCCGTTCCGAGCTTGAGGTACCCTGCTGATCTGAGTGGGCTCAACGTTTGTTTTTGGACCCGGCGCGAGCGGTCTCGGGACAGACACAGTCGCGGACAAGACAGCAAACTCGAACAATATTGCGCGACGATGGGCTGCTGAGGCATTCTTCATCTGCTCTCCTTAAGGAGCGATCGTTTGAATTTCTTTTCAGGCAAGTCAAAGACTGTTCAGGGAGCGCGAATGAGCAGCCCGACTCTTCAGAGTTTCAGCCTACTTGAACCTGTGAGAAATGATTAGAGGTCAATGTGGCAAATGTGCGTTCCACATTTGGAAAAGTGTTCCGCTGCCGGAGTTGTGGCATCATCGCAGGAAGTTGATCAAGAGCTTGCGCTCGAGCTGGCTTATTGAGGTCGCCCGGAGAGAAGGCCGGAAGAGGATAGGTCCGCCCTGGTCTGAATGTATTCACTAATGATGCTGCCGCAATGTTCGGAAAAAAACCGGCACGTTCAGGTTGAATCGTCTCTAACGAACATGGGTTCGCTTAGACGATACTCTTGTCATAGCGTGCCGGGAAGCAGGAGTCTCCCTCCGGAGATGGTAATCCGTTGCATTTGCCCATCAAGGCAAGACAGCCGCTGGAGCACGCTGTTGTACCGGGTTGGCTGTCTTCCACATCCTCCGAGTTGGCGGTAGATCGCGCCCCTTTTAAACATGCCTTCGAGGGTACCCAGGCGCTGCTGATTACGCTGAGCGAGTTCTCTCCAATAATCGTCCGTCTTGCCCATCTCCTCGTATTCAGCAACTTGCTCTCGCCCTGATGCGATCGCTTTCGTCAGCTCCTGAATGAGAAGAGTTCGGTCTCCACGCACGAAGCGCTCAATCTTGGCAATTGTTTCATCTTCTGTTTCCCCCTCAAGAACCTTGTCCACGTCGTAGTCCTGGCGGTCGAGATTCCCTTGCCATGCGATCAGATACAGGACCATTCCACTCGCGTAGATCTTTTGAATGACGTCGCCGTCGTCAAGCAAGTATTCGCCGCCAATCAATTTCCCGGTCTTGCCTATGACTTGATCGAGCGGCAACGGGATGCGAATCACGTCTCCTTCAACTGACGTGAATCGAAACGCTTCCGGTTCGGCCTTGGAGGTTCTCGGCATCGCGATCCGATAAGAGTGCTGCTTCGAAGCAACAGGAACGGTTTCAGCCCTTCGCGACAGCAACTCCGCCCCCGCGTCCGCCAGCATGTGGCGAAGTTCCTTATTCGACATCGATTTGTAATCAACCATCGTTTTCTTCCTCAAGAGGATGTCCGAAGCTTCTGGTACGCGCAGACATCCGGGGTTTTCTCTGGCCATGGCTGCGGTTTAAGGTTCCGACAGATAGGCAGTGAAGAGCTTGCGGACTGGGAGGTCATCAGTGGCGGCTATCTGAGCTTCCAGTCGTTCCAACGACATCGGATCAGCGCTCCAGTTTCCGTCTACGCCAAGTCCTACCTCCATGACCATTTGCGCCAATCGCGATTCTGGTGGCCTCGTTTTTTGCGTTGGATCAGATCGCCATTTGTGGAACGCAAGCTGTAGACTCCGGCGAATATCAGGCCAGCGAAACGCTCGATACCGGCGTGCATCCCACGGGTGAGAATCACCAACAGGCATCTCCGGCCCTTGCTCAGGCAACATGCGGTCCTCCGTTCAAGATGGAAGCGCCTGCGTGGATCACCAGAGCGGTTCCGTCCGCAGCGATGCGCGCCCGGCACTCCGGCCAAATCTGCCGAATCGAATCCAGCCATTGTTCCAGCCGCTCACGAAATTTCCTGGGTCGCGCGTACTCGACCGAACCGATTTGAGCGGTCAAGCCGCTGGGACCAAATAGTGGAATGCGTTGTTCGCACTTAGCCGTGAACGACCGGTAACTGAGCCACATGAACAGATCCAGCACTGCGGGCGAATCGATGAGATGGTTTACCGCCTCTAGGTCGGTCGGAATGCGGTGGGCATTGATCTCGCTGTAGAATTCATCACTCAGAACGATCTCATTCTCGAAGTCTTCGCCGATGGCCACGGTCTCGATATCACGCGAGTACCAGAGCTTGGCCTGGCGCAGGAAATTGAACCGACCTTTGCTGATGATCCGCGCCGCCGGACGGTCTTCATGCGTGCCGAAGAAGATCGTGGCGCCGAAAATGCGCTCGAAAGCCGCGATCAACCTTCGGTACTCCTTCCCGCCCTTCTGCATGCCAAAAGTCTCGAGCATCTGAGCCGCACTCTTGAACCGCAGCACCGGACTTTGCTGTCGCACTGCCATAGTGGCGAGAAAGATGGGCACGATTCGGTCCTGCCCGAACGGCACACCGAACTCGGGATGGCC
>Ga0213875_10002015_pt1 | contig 12536 bp, 10 predicted proteins | sample BarmaccomBMRX_R8_FD_160105 | JGI IMG/M metagenome (GOLD analysis project Ga0213875, IMG submission 160105) | Root-associated microbial communities from Barbacenia macrantha in rupestrian grasslands, the National Park of Serra do Cipo, Brazil - RX_R8 | ecosystem: Host-associated > Plants > Roots... | reverse complement strand
GCCAGCGCAGGACGATCGGGGTTCGGCCGGCAGCGCGCGCCTCGGCCTCGGTCAGGCCGACCTGCGCCAGCTCCGGGTCGGTGTAGATGACGCGCGGCAGGGCGGCGTAGTCGAGGCGCGCCGGCAGACGGAACAGGGCGCGCCGGACGATGATGCCGGCGTGGTAGAGGCCGACGTGGGTGAAATAGCGCGGGCCGATGCCCGCGGGGTCGGCGATGTCGCCGGCGGCATAGACGCGCCGGTTGGTCAGGCTGCGCAGTCCGGCGTCGGTGGCTATGCCGGCATCCGTAGCCTGCACACCGGCCGCCCGCAGCCCGAGTTCCTCGAGGTTCGGCCGCCGGCCCGCGGCGACCAGCAGATGCGTGCCGGCGATGCGACGCCCGTCGGCGAGCACCAGGGTCGGTCCCGGCTCGACACGCTCGATGGCGATGTGCTCGAGCAGTGTGACACCGCGGGCCGCGAGCGCCCGGCGCAGACCCTCGGCCAGCTCCGGCTCCTCGCGCGCGGCGATCGTCGCGGCGTCCACGAGGGTGACGCGGCAGCCGAGCGCTGCATGCGCCTGCGCCATCTCGAGGCCGACCGGCCCGCCGCCGATGATCAGCAGGTGCGCCAGGCGTTCGGCCAGGTCGAACAGCGAGGCGTGCGTGAGGTAGGGAACAGCGGCGAGGCCCGGGATCGCCGGCACCGCCGCCCGACTGCCCGCGGCGATGACGATGCGGCGTGCGGTCAGCCGCCGGCCCCCCACCAGCAGCGTATCCGGCGCCGTGAAGCGGGCCTGCTCGCGCAGCACGACGGCGCCGAGGCCGCGGAAGCGTTGCTCGGAATCGGCGGGCGCGATCGCCGCGATCGCCGAGCGGACATGGGTCTGCACCGCGGTCCAGTCGATCTCCGGCGCGGGCAGGCGCACGCCGAGGGATGGCGCGCGGACCGCCGCCTCGGCCGCGTGTGCCGCGGCGAGCAGCGCCTTGCTCGGCACGCAGCCGACATTGAGGCAATCCCCGCCCATCCGGTCGCGCTCGATGAGCGCCACACGCAGCCCGAGCTGCGCCGCCGCCGCGGCGACCGAGAGGCCCGCGGCGCCCGCGCCTATCACCGCCAGGTCGTAGTCGGCCATGCGCTCAGGGGCCCGGCGTGCGCGCCCGCCAGCGCCGCCAGGCCACCGGCAGCAAGGAGAGAGCTGCGAGCCCGAGCAGGGGCAGCAGCACCTGGGGCGCGAATGCCGCGCTGAAATCGGGCTCGCGGCCGGCTGACAGCACGGTGCCGAGGCCGGCGCCGAGGCTGGCGAACACCACACTTCCCGGGATGATGCCGAGGAAGGTCGCCAAGGCGTAGGGCGCCAGCCGCATGCCGGCGAGCGCCGGGACCAGGTTCACCAGCCAGAACGGAAACACCGGCACCAGGCGCAGTGCCAGCAGATAGCTGAAACCGTCGCGCTCCAGCCCCGGCCGCATGCGCGCCAGCACCGGCCCGGCCTTCGCGGCGAACATCTCGGCGAAGGCATAGCGCGCCGCCAGGAACAGCACCACCGCGCCGATGGTGGCGCCGAGCACGGTCAAGGTGGCGCAGAGCACGGTGCCGAACAGCGCGCCGCCGATGACGTCGAGCGCCACGCCGCCGGGCAGGGAGAGGGCGGTGATCAGCACATAGACCCCGACATAGACGGCCGCGGTCGCCACGGGATCGGCGATGATCGCCCCCTGCAGCTGCGTCCGGTGCGCGGCAAGCGCCGTCCAGGAGACCTCGTGCTGCAGCCCGAGGCCATAGAACAGCAGCACGATGCCGGCGAGCACGAGAACAGGCAGCAGCCGGATCACCCGCGCCATCGCCCGGCGCTATAGCCTGCCGGCGCCGCGCTGCCTGCCGGCATTCGGCAGGGCTGACGAAGCTGTGACCCGCCCGGGCGGGAATGGCGACAACCGGGTGCGATTGACTGGTATGGTGCGCTGCTCCTATAAGCCGCCGCCTGAGACGGGGCGCACCGGCGGCTCCGCGGCGAAAGCAGAGTATCGTGAAGCGCACCTTTCAACCCTCCAAGCTGGTCCGCAAGCGCCGTCACGGCTTCCGGGCCCGCATGGCGACGGTCGGCGGCCGCAAGGTGCTGTCCAGCCGGCGCGCCAAGGGCCGCAAGCGCCTCTCGGCCTGAAGCCGTCCCGTGGGCGCATTTGCATGGCGCCGGCCTCGCAACGCCTGAAGCGGCGGGCAGAGTTCCTCCGCGTCGCCGCCCGGGGCAGGAAGGCCCCGGTGCATGGCCTCGTGCTGCAGGCGCTCGCCCGCGACGACGATCTGCCGGCACGGCTGGGTTTCACGGTCACGAAGAAGGTCGGCAACGCGGTGGTCCGCAATCGCACGCGACGTCGTCTGAAGGAGGCGGCCAGGCGGCTGCTGCACGAGCAGCAGGTGGCCGGGGTCGATCTCGTGCTGATCGGCCGGGACGCCACCCGCAAGATCAGCTTTTCCGCTTTGGTCGACGATCTTCGCCGAGCGCTCGCGAAGGCTGGGGTGCCTGGGGCCGGTGTGACGTGAGCGGCGCCGCGCGGCTGCTCGCCGGGATGGTGCGCGTCTATCAGTGGACGCTGCGTCCGCTGATCGGCGCCCACTGCCGGTTCGTGCCGAGCTGCTCGGACTACGCCCTGGAGGCGCTGGAGCTTCACGGGGCGGCGCATGGCTCGCTGCTGGCCGGGCGACGCATCCTGCGCTGCAATCCCTGGGTCGCCGGCGGGCTCGATCCGGTGCCGCCCCCCTGTTCGCACGCTATCTGTACGAGAGGCCGCACGGCACGCTGATGGACCAGAGACGGCTGTTTCTCGCGATCGCGATTTCGCTGGCGATCCTGCTGGGGTTCCAGGCGATCTATCGCCAGCTGGTTCCCCAGCCGCCGGCCCAGCAAGTGGCGCGCGTCGCCAGCCCGGCCCCCGGCACGCCGCCGAAGCCCTCCGACACGGTGGGGGCTACTCCCTCGGATGCCGGCACCGCGCCGACCGCGCCGCCGCGCGAGACGCCGCGTCTGCGCATCGAGGCGCCGCGGGTCAGCGGCAGCTTCGACCTGGTCGGCGCGCGGCTCGACGATCTGGTGCTGCGCGACTATCACGAGACGATCGCACCGGATTCGCCCCTGGTTCGCTTGCTGGCGCCGATGTCCGGCCCGCAGCCCTATGACGTGCAGTTCGGCTGGAGCGCTGCCGGCGCCAGCGATGTCCGCCTGCCCGGCAATGACACGCAATGGACGGCGTCCGCCGATACGCTCGGCGGCACCCAGCCGGTGACGCTGTCCTGGGACAACGGCGCCGGGCTGACCTTTCAGATCGTGCTCGCCGTCGACGACAACTACATGTTCACGGTGCAGCAGCGCGTCGTGAACAAGACCGGGGCGCCGGTGTCGCTGTATCCGTGGTCGCGCATCCGGCGCGACTACACGCCCGAGGTCGCGGGGTACTATATTCTTCACGAGGGGCTGATCGGCGTGCTCGACGGCACGCTGCGCGAGACCAAGTATGCGACCGCGCGCAGCGAGGGGGAGAAGCACGACGGCGTCGCGCTGCAGATCACCTCGGACGGCGGCTGGGCCGGCATCACCGACAAATACTGGCTGGCGGCGCTGGTCCCGGACCAGGCGATCCCATCCACCGCCACCTTCCGCTCCATCCAGGAGAAGCCGGGGCAGGACCCGAAGACCGCGACGGGCTACCAGGTCGATTTCGTCACCCGCGACGCGCAGGCCGCCGCCCCTGGCGCGACGTCGGCGCTGACCACGCATCTGTTCGCCGGCGCGAAAGTGGTGCACCTGCTCGACGACTATGAGAACGAGTACCACATCCCGAACTTCGACAAGGCGGTGGATTTCGGCTGGTTCTACTTTCTGACCAAGCCGTTCTTTTTCGCCATCGACTGGCTGTATCACCGGCTCGGCAATTTCGGCCTGGCGATCATGGCCTTCACCGTGTTCGTCAAGCTGGTCTTCTTCCCGCTGGCCAACAAATCCTACAAGTCGATGAGCAAGATGAAGCTGCTCGGGCCGAAGATGACGGCCATCCGCGAGCGCTTCAAGGACGATCCTGCGCGCATGCAGCAGGAGATGATGACCATCTACAAGACCGAGGGGGTGAACCCGGCGAGCGGCTGTCTGCCGATGGTGATCCAGATCCCGGTTTTCTTCTCGCTGTACAAGGTGATCTTCGTCACCATCGAGATGCGGCACGCACCGTTCTTCGGCTGGATACGCGATCTCTCGGCGGTCGACCCGACCAACGTCTTCAACCTGTTCGGGCTGCTGCCCTTCGACCCGACGGCGATCTCGCCGATGCTGCATCTCGGCGCCTGGCCGCTGATCATGGGGGGCACGATGTTCCTGCAGCAGCGGATGAACCCGCCGCCGCCTGATCCGGTGCAGGCGCGCCTGTTCCAGTTCATGCCGCTGATCTTCACCTTCATGCTGGCGCGCTTCCCGGCGGGGCTGGTGATCTACTGGAGCTGGAACAATCTGCTTTCGGTGGCACAGCAATGGCTGATCATGCGCAACACCCGCCTCGCCCGGCCGAAGATGGCGCGCACCTGATCGAACTCGGGCGGGCGCTGTTCGCCGGGGATTGCCGCTTCTTCCATGCCGCCCAGCGACTCGATCAGCTGCCGCCGCCCGGCGGCCCGGAGATTGCCTTCGCTGGGCGCTCGAATGTCGGCAAGTCCTCGCTGGTGAACGCGCTGACCGGCCGCCGCGCGCTGGCGCGGATTTCCGGCCAGCCCGGTCGCACGCGCCAGCTCAACTTCTTCGACCTCGGCGGCAGCCTCGTTCTCGTCGACATGCCGGGTTACGGCTATGCCCAGGCCGGCCGCGCGATCAAGGCGGACTGGCAGGGGCTGATGTTCGATTACCTGCGCGGCCGGCCGACCCTGCGGCGGGTGGTGCTGCTGCTCGATTCGCGCATCGAGCTGAAGGCGTCAGACAGGGCGGTGATGGAATTGCTGGATCAGGCCGCTGTCACGTTCCAGCTGGTGCTGACCAAAGCAGATGGTGTTGCAGCCTCGGCACTCGTGCGCAAGCAGGCGGAGGCGGCCGACGCCGTACGCGGTCATCCCGCGGCGTTTCCGTTGGTGCTGACAACGAGCAGTCAGAGCGGGGCGGGAATCGAGGCGTTGCGGTCCTCGCTGGCGGAACTCACAGAAGGCGAGGGGGCTTTGCCCCCCTCGCCCACCCATCAAAGGCAGAGCCCTTGAAATCTATGCCTTAAGTCATGGGGTCTGGGGGCCGCTGCCCCCAGCGGGTCGAGGGCGGAGCCCTCGCCTTCCTTTACTGCTGCCCGCAACTCATCAACAACGCACGCAAATTGCGAATCGCCGGAAACACCTCCTGATTCCAATCCGCGCCCTGCGCGTCATGCGCCGCCTGCTCGACCTCCACGATCTCCCGGTCCTCCTTGAAGATGCGCTCGGTGAACATCACCAGCAGCGGCCACGCCAAGTCCAGCAGCACGGGATATTTCGGCCGCCGCACCGAGAGCAGGCCGAAGGTGCGGTTGCGGCGCTGCTCGCGATCGAGCGGCACGTAGGCGATCCACAGGTCCATCACCGGCGTGTCGTCGGAGGTGCGGATGCGCAGCGTCTGATACGGGTACTCCGTGCGGATCGTCATGATGTCCTTGTCGGCGGTGGCTTTTCCGCTCGCCCGACGCTCGCCGAAGATCGCCGCCTCGCCGAACGGCTGCTTGCCCTCGGTTCGGGCGAAGGTGTACTTCGCCTCCATCCAGTCATCGCCCTGGCTCTGGCCGACGAAGCGCGGCCGCATCCGGCCCATCTGCTTGCGATGCAGGAACTGGTGGTTCATGTCCATCAGGTTCTCGTGCATGAAGCTGTAGTGGCAGGCAACCTCGCGGCCGAAGCGGCGCGTCTTGTAGCGCTTGTCGGCGACCGACCCCAGCGCCGGGAACGGCACCTTCTCTGCCCGCGCGGGGTTTCCGGGAAACACTAGGATAAGGCCCTCGACTTCGCGGCACGGATACGAGCGCACGCCGTTGGGCAGCTTGTCCTTTCCCAGATACGGCACGTCGATGCAGCGGCCGGAGCCGTCATAGGTCCAGCCGTGATAGCAGCAGCGGATCGCGGTGCCCTCGACGAGGCCCTTGCTCAGCGGCACCTGCCGGTGGGCGCAGCGGTCCTCGAGCGCGAAAACCGGGCCGTTCGCCGGGCGCACCAGCACGATCGGCTCGCCGGCGAAGCGCACCGCGAGCGGCCGGCCGGGCTTGAGCTCCCGCGACCATGCCAGGGGATACCAGTGGTCGGGATGTGCCCCGACGCGCCGCAGATCGCCGACACGGCGGTCGTAGTCCGGTGGCGCCACATCCATTCCACACCCTCGCGTTTTTCCCGTGATGCCCGTTGCCGAGATGCGGGGCGAGGATTCCAGATGCGCGGCTTCGACGCCACCCCGGATGATAGATTCGGTGCAACCGGACGCATCGGCGGGTTGCGCCGATGGGTCCGTACACGAGGTTGTGGCAGCCGGACTAGAGCAATTTCCGTGCTGCCAGGGGCACCGAACTTGCTCTAGCTCTTTGTTTTGGCGAGCAACTTTGTCCGATCGGGTGAATCCACCCGATCGGATGTTGCTCTATGGCAGGATGTTGCTCTGCTGCGCCGCCTGGATTGCCGCCTGTGCGTCCTGCGGCAGCATGAAGCCCTGCGCCTCGAGCTTCTTCGTCGCCGCGGTAACCGCCGCGACGTAGCCGGCCTGAGAACCATACCGTTCCTGAAGCGACGGCCGAGGATCCCCGGACGCCTCGCGCTCGGCTGCCGTCTGAGCGAACGGGATGAAGCTGCCGCTCAGGAAGCAGAGATCGCCTTCGGAGTAGCCGGCAGCGCGCAGGTTCCACCCGGTATAGGTGCCGATCGGCGCCTGGAGTTGGACGGACTGGATGCCGTCGATCTCGTTGCCGTCGCTGTTCACCTTGGGCACCAGCACGAGGTAATCCTGCCCGTCGATCGGAACCGGCGGCTGGATGGTGATGACGCCGGACTCGTACTGCGGCGAGAAGCGCGGGCCGCGGTAGAGATTGGGCAGGTTGTTGACCAGGCCGTTGTAGGTCACCCCGGGAATGTTCGGGAAACCGGTGGAAGCCTGGTCAGGCGGAACCAGCGTCCCGGCATTCACCGTGGGAAAGCGGCTCTTCGGCGGGGCCTCGCCGTAGGCCGCCCAGGCCTGCAGCCGCGGCAGCAGCGCCCGCTCGGCGTACTGGTACGGGTTCGGGTTCTGCAGCTGCTGGCAGTAGGGAACGGCGCTGGCCGTGGCAGAAGGCCCATGCTGGGTGCCGGCGAAGTGGAAGATGCGGACATTGCTCGGGATCGCCAGGTCGCGTCCCAGGCCATCCGTCGTGTCCAGCGACATCCGCTCCTGCCACCACTCGAGCGAGCTCATCGTCTGGAAGATCACCGGGCAGGAATTGGTCGCCTCGCAGGTGCTCAGCAGGCCGTCCTTGAGGCCGGTGACCGGGTCGCGGTGCACGGTCCAGGCAAGCGGCATGTCGTCGGTCGCCGCGAGGTGGGTTTCGTGCTGCAGAGCGTTGTACCCCGGCAGGGAGAAGCGGTAGTTCAGGCCCATGCGCGCACCGGCGACGTGCACCTCCATGCCGTCGAAGACCTTGCGGTTCTTCTCATCCAGATTGAAGCCGAGATGCAGATAGTCGCGCTCGAACCGGCCGTCCTGCGAAACCCCGTACCCCAGGACCCAGTGGATGCCCTGCGCGAGCGGATTCGGGTTGCCGTAGTCATCCTGCTTGGCATGGCGCAGGAAGGTCACCCAGTCGCGGGTCGCCGCGAAGCCGATGCCGAGCACCAGCGGGTTCTGCGCGGTGTAGACCAGCTTGTAGATGTGGTTGGTGTCGAAGCCGCCCTGCAGGCAGACATTGGTCAGGCTCGGCGTGCCGGGGAAGGGCGTGGTGGTGCAATCGGCGAACGTCCATTGTGAATTCGGAATGACAACGGGCGGATCGTCGGTGTGCACCTGCATCGTCAGCACGTCGCGCTTGTTGTCCAGACTCGCGGCGGACGGTCCGTTCTCCGGGCCGACGAAGCTGTTGCCGATCACCGTGGACGGCACAGGGGTGGCGAATTCGTAGTCCGTCATCACCCGGCCGGTGATCGTCGAGCCGTCCTTGTGGTGTGCCACCGGAGGGTAGAGAGCCAGCGCGCCAGGGCCCGGGATCAGGTCGCCCTGCCAGCCGCCCCAGGCCAGCGTGAAGCCGAGATTCTGCAGGTAGCCGTCGCCGGCGTTGGTCGGGGTGTTGCCGCCGACGACCCCAATGTTGAAGGCGGACAGCGTGCCCTTGTTGCCGCGGTTGGGAATCTCGTAGAGGATCGAGCCGTTGGCGCGCGACATGTCGATGGGCTTCATGATGTAGACGTCCATCGAGTAGGCGACACGGCCATTGGCGTTGCGCGGCGCCAGGTTGAGATCCTGCACCACGGCGTCATGCGGATCGTTCGGATCCAGCTCGCCATAGGCCGTTCCGGACAGGATCTCGTATTGACCGGCATCGCCGAACGAAGTGCCGCCCAGGGCGGGCGACTGCGTGTTGTTGATCACGAGCTGGGTAATGCGGGCCTGCGCCGGACTGGCCAGGCCGATCAGGCCGGCGGCCATGGAGGCGGCGAGCAGGGCTGGTCGAAGCTGTCGAACGGAGTCTTGCGTCGTCATCGTTTTCTCCCTTTTGGATCGCATGCACGTCGCGAGGGCCTTCGCCTCGCCTTACTGCTCTCCCTTGGTGATCATTCCCGCAGCCCGGCTGCGCGCCGTAAACATGCGCTCGTGCCCGCTCATGACGTGCCTGCGCATCGATGACGCCGCCGCTTCGGGATCACGGCGCACAAGTGCCTCCACGATCGCCGCGTGTTCGGCGACGGAGATCCTGAGTCCCTTGCTGTCTGACAGGCTGTGGCGTCGCAGCAGGTGCATCTGATCGATCACCCGGCGATACAGCCGGTGCAGCGTCGCGTTGCCGGTCATCTCGACGACGCGATCGTGGAAGGCGATGTTGACCCCGAAATACTCGTCGACCGCGCGGCGCCGGACGATCCGCTCCTGCTGCTCCTGCAGGCGGCGCAGCTCGGCCACCTGCTGCTCGGTGAGGCGGAGCGCGAGCAGACGCCCGGCCAGTTCGTCGAGCCCGGCGCGCACTTCATAGAGCTCGAGGGCCTCGGCCTCGGAAATCTCGCGGATGAAGGCGCCGCGGTTCTTCCTGAGCTGCACCAACCCGGATTCCTCGAGTGCGCGGAAGGCTTCGCGCAGGGTGGGGCGGCTGACATTCAGCTGCGCGGCGAGACTGGCCTCGGGCAGCCTCGCGCCGGCTTGCAGGCGGCCGAGCTTCACCAGGGCGACGATCTCCTCCTGCACCAAGCCCGGCAGCGTGCGCGACTGCAGCAATTCGAGCGGCGACTGGTTCAGGAGCACGGGCGACCCGGGTCGTTCCGCGGTAAGATTGCCAGGTTGCCGATTGCCTGACAATATGGCGGGAGCAGAATATCGGGAGCCACTCGTCCATGCCCTCGGATCACCGCCCCGCCGCCGGCGAGGCGCCGGCGCTGGGCGATCCCGCCGTTACCGGCGTGCTCGCCCAATATCTGGCGAACGCCCGCGCACCGGATCTTCCCACCAGAGTGCGCAAGGAGGCGGCGAGGACCTTCTGCAACTGGCTCGGTTGTGCGGTCGGCGGGTCACGCCACGAGGCGGTGAGCATCGCGATCGGCGCCTTGGAGCCGTTCTCCGGACCGAAGCAGGCAACCGTGCTCGGCCGTGCCGAACGGCTCGACATCCTGAACGCCGCGCTGGTCAACGGCATCAGTTCCCACGTCTTCGATTTCGACGACACGCATCTGAAGACGGTGATCCATCCGGCCGGCCCGGTCGCCTCCGCGGCTCTGGCCTTTGCCGAGTATCGCCCGGTCAGCGGGCGCGACTTCCTGCACGCCCTGGTGCTGGGCGTCGAGACGGAGTGCCGCATCGGCAACGCGGTGTTTCCCGCCCATTACGACGTCGGCTGGCACATCACCGGCACCGCCGGCGTGTTCGGCGCCGCGGCGGCGATCGGCAAGCTCCTCGGCCTCGATGCGCAGCGCATGGCCTGGGCGCTCGGCCTGGCGGCGACCCAGCCTGTCGGGCTGCGCGAGATGTTCGGCACGATGACGAAGAGCTTTCACCCCGGCCGGGCCGCGCAGAACGGCATGACCGCCGCCCTGCTGGCGGCCGGCGGCTATACCAGCTCGGATCGGGCGATCGAGGCGAAGCGCGGCTGGGCGACGGTGCTGTCCACCGCGCGCAACTACGCCGAGATCACCGAAGGGCTCGGCGAACGTTTCGAGATAGGCCTCAACACCTACAAGCCGTTCGCCTGCGGGATCGTCATCCACCCCGCGATCGACGGCTGCGTGCAGCTGCGCCGCGAGCACGCGCTGACGCCCGAGGCTGTCGAGCGCATCGCGCTGCGGGTCAATCCGCTGGTGCTGGAGCTCACGGGCAAGCGGACGCCGCAGACCGGGCTGGAAGGGAAATTCAGCGTATTCCACGCCTGCGCCGTCGCCATCGCCGAGGGCGCCGCGGGCGAGAGCCAGTTCAGCGACGCGGCGGTCGCCAATCCCGTGATCGTCGCCTTGCGCGACCGGGTGCAGGCGACGGCGGCGCCGGAGATACCGCCCGAAGCGGTGGAGATCGAGATGACGCTGCGCGACGGCGGGCATGTCGCGAAATCGGTCCGGCACGCAATCGGCAGCCTCGAACGGCCGATGACGGACGCCGATCTCGAGGCGAAGTTTGCCGGATTGACCGACAGCATTCTCTCGCCGTCCGGTGCGCGCCGACTGCTCGATCTGTGCTGGCGCATCGAGGAGCTTGGGGACGTGGCGGACATCGCACGCGCCGCAGCAATCGCCTGAGGGCAGTTGCGACAGGAAAGCGGGCGGGCGAGTATCCGCAAAGCGCCGGCACGATCCGCGGCGCATAGGGCAGGAGACGCAGCAATGGTCCAGGCCGCAGCGACCACGGTCGCCTCGCAGGCGATAGCCGCCCGCATCGAGCGGCTGCCGGCGTGCCGGTCGCTGCTGCGCATCGTCATCCTGATCGCCGTCGGCGGCTGGTTCGAATTCTACGAGCTGTTCATGCCGGGTGCGATCTCGCTCGGCTTGGTGCATGGCGGGATCTTCGTCGTCCGGGCCAGCGGGTTTTTCGACTACCACAGCTTCCCGAGCTTCCTTGCCTCCTTCTTTTTCGGCATGTTCCTCAGCACCCTGCTGTTCAGCCGGCTCTCCGACCTGCTGGGAAGGCGGGCGGTCTTCATCTGGTCGATGGCGGTCTATTCGCTGTTCAACCTGCTGATCGCATTGTCGAGCTCGCCGGCCTGGATCGATCTTTTCCGCTTCCTCGCCGGCCTGGGCGTCGGCATGCAGCTGATCAACAACGACAGCTTCCAGGCGGAGATCACGCCGCGGTACCTGCGCGGCCGCTACATGGCGATCGCGCTCGCGTTCATCCTGACGGCGGTGCCGATATCGGCCCTGCTCGGCACCTTGCTGGTGCCGTATGCGCCATTCGGCGTCGCGGGATGGCGCTGGGTGGTGATCGTCGGCGCGCTCGGCGGCGTGCTGGTGTGGCTGGTGCAGCGCGGCCTGCCGGAATCGCCGCGCTGGCTAGAGACGCATGGCCGGATCGCCGAGGCGGACCAGGCGCTGCGGCGCATCGAGGCGGCGGTGGAGGCGGAGACCGGGCCCTTGCCGCCGCCGGATGCCGCGACGCGCGAGCCGCCGGCGATCGTCGGCGAATGGGCCGAGATGTTCGGTGCGCGCTATCTGCCGCGCACGCTGGCGCTCTCGGTGTTCCAGTTCTGCCAGACCATCGCGGTGTTCGGCTTCACCTCCTGGGTGCCGATCATCCTGGTGGAGCGCGGCTACAATGTGCTGCACTCCCTGCAGTACACGTTCCTGATCCTGCTGCTGACGCCGGTGGGCGGGGTTCTCGGCGCCTATTTCGCCGAACGCTTCGAGCGCAAGTGGCAGCTGGTGCTGACGGCGATCGGCATCGGGGTGTTCGGCGTGGCGTTCGCCTTCTCGCCGAATATCGGCCTGATCGTGGCCAGCGGCGTGCTGGTGACGCTGTGCAACAACTGGCTGATCAGCGTGTTCCACCCCTATGCGGCGGAACTGTTCCCGACCCGGATCCGCGCCCAGGCACTGGGATTTTCCTTCTCCTGGAGTCGCGTAAGCGCGATTTTCGTGGGCTACGGCGTGTCCGCGATCCTGGCGCGCGGTGGCCAGATCGGCGTCTTCTTCATGATCGGCATCGCCATGCTGCTGATCGTGCTGTCGATCGGCATCTTCGGCCCGCGCACCAACGGCCGGCGGCTCGAGGAAGTCTCGCCCTGAGAAAAGCGAGGGCTCTGCCCTCGACCCCAGACTCCATTTCTTAAGTCAGCGGGTTTGGGCCCGCGGCCCCAATGGGGTCCCATCTTTCAGCGTTTGGGGGCAAAGCCCCTCGCCCTCTTTCAGGATTTCTTGCAGAACGGCGC
>Ga0213875_10002014_pt1 | contig 12541 bp, 10 predicted proteins | sample BarmaccomBMRX_R8_FD_160105 | JGI IMG/M metagenome (GOLD analysis project Ga0213875, IMG submission 160105) | Root-associated microbial communities from Barbacenia macrantha in rupestrian grasslands, the National Park of Serra do Cipo, Brazil - RX_R8 | ecosystem: Host-associated > Plants > Roots... | reverse complement strand
AATCCCGGCTGAACTCGGCCAGCAGGGAGCTTTCTTTGGGCTTATTGGAAGCGACTCTTTCAGACGATGAACGCTGGATTTCTTCACGAACTTGTGAAAGACGCAAGCCACGCTCGTGCAGGATCTCGGCGGCAAAGCACTTTTCTTCGCGCAGCAGGCCCAGCAGCAAGTGCTCAGTGCCGATGTGCTTATGGTTTAAGCGCTCCGCTTCTTCGGCGCCATAGGCGAGAACCCGCTTGCATTCGTGGCTGAGCGGCAGATCCACGGAAGTGGATACTTTCTCCCGAATGGTGGTGTGCGCCTCAATCTGTTTGCGAATGGACTCTATAGCGGCATGCGACCGCAGGAATCGATTCGCTAAAGCTTTGTCTTCACGAAGGAGGCCGAGCAAAAGGTGTTCGGTCTCGATGTAGGGACTTCCAAACTGGCTGGCCTCGTATCTTGCAAAGAAGATAACTCGCCGCGCCTTCTCGGTATAACGTTCAAACATAATTACCGCCGTCCTTCACATTATCGGATGTTTCAGGCCCAACCGACAGAGCGGGAACTCCGCCGGCCGACCAATGCGTCAGATTGCCTTTGTCCAACTGCAGAATCCGGTCGCATCGAGTCGCAAATGAGAGGTTGTGCGTAACATAAATCGAAGTCAACTTATGAGAGCGGTGCAATTGCTGGAGTAGCGAAACGATCATCTCGCCGGTCCGGAAGTCCAGGTTTCCGGTAGGCTCGTCGGCCAGCAGGACAGAGGGGTTACCAGCCAAGGCTCGAGCAACGGCAACGCGCTGCTGTTCGCCTCCCGATAGTTCTCCCGCGCGGTGTGACGCGCGGTTATATAAACCAACTTCATCCAACCTCGCCAGCGAAGCGGGCTCTGCGTCTTGGCTGCGATCGCCCCGTATCAGCAACGGCATCATCACGTTTTCGAGCGCCGTAAATTCCGGCAGCAGCGAGTGATTTTGCCAAACGAACCCAATTTCCCGGTTGCGAAACTCAGCCAGCTCGGTGTCCGAGAAACTGGAGATGTCCTGGTGTCCGAAGTATATCGTACCGCCGGAAGGCCTGTCCAGACCTCCGAGCAAGTACATCAGCGTGCTCTTGCCGGCGCCCGATTCTCCGATCAAGGCCAAGCTCTCCCCGGGCGGGATGTCGAAGTTAAGATCTTGAAACACCACCAAATCGGCGCCGCCGGAGCGGAAGATTTTGGTCAGATTGACGCCAGTAAATCCCGTGGCGCCGGCGGTGTCCATGATTCCCGAGTCCCCTCTGCTATTAGGCTAGCACCGGATGTCAATTGCGCATCGGGGAAGAGTACTGGGGGTGGGGAGTGGCGTTGCGGATTTGGGAAAGTTGGGAGATCGGGAGAGGTTATTAGAAGTTGGCCGCGAATCAGGCCGGGCTCAGTTGGGTTCGTTTGGTAATTTGGCTTGGTAATTTTTGGGGGTGGCCGCGCCGGAACGGTTTGGATACGACAAACACATCAAGCAAAGTATAGCTCTGCGAACTTCGGCTAGCGTTCGGTCTTAGCTGGAATGCGATGAGCCGGAGCGAGATTTAGTTAGAGAGGTGTGTGACTCACCCAGAACCGGTGCGGAGGCGGTGTCAAGAGGATGAAAACGCCAAGCAACGGGAGCATGCTGGAGGCTGGAGAGCACGGAAGCAATGTCTGGTTTTTTTCTACTGACTCGTTTTCGAAAGGAGGCTGGCAACCGCAAGCAGCAAGAGAAATTGCAAGCTATTCTCGCACCATCACCCGGGGCATTTTGGGGAGATGGCCGGCGAATCAGGCGGGGCTCCGTTGGGTTCATTTGGTAATTCCGTAGTTGGGGGGTGTGAAGCGAGCCCGAATGGGTTGGATACGACAGGCACATCAGTTGAAATATAGCTCTGCGAAGTTCGGCTAACGTTCGGCCTTACCGGAACACGATGAGGGAGCGGGAAGTTCTGGTTGAGGATGGAATGTGACGATGGCCGCCCAAGCTCGGCTCCGGACAAACCGAAATCCTGCGATATGCTGAGCTAATTATGACGGAGACCCAGAAAACCGGTAGAAATACAGGCGTTCAGCTCGACCCGCTCCAGGAGGCAATGCGCCGGATTGAGGAGGCTGAGCGCACCGGCGCTGCGGAGCTGGACCTTTCCAAGCTCGCCTTAGGGCCGATACTGCCCGCAGACTGGCGCGGTTGGGAAGCGCTTGGTGGGCTCGACAAGCTGCGGAATTTAAAGCTCGGAGAAAACCAAATCAGCACGATCCCCGCCGAAGGTTGGAAAGCTCTTGGACAGCTCGCGGGCCTCACTTGGCTTGATTTTAGGCGAAATCAATTGGCCGCTATCCCGTCGGAGGGATGGGAAGCCCTTGGCCGACTCGATAGGTTGTCCTTTCTGGACCTAGCGGGGAACGGCTTAATGCCGCTTTCCACTATGGAGTGGGAAGCCCTGGCGCGGATGTCGACACTCAAACATCTCTTTCTCCAAGACAACCGGATCGGCGATATCCCTCGGGAAGGCTGGGAGACGTTAGGGCGATTGAGCAAGCTATCTACTCTTTTTCTGTCACGAAACGGCGGAAGGATGGCCGAGGAGGGTTGGAAAGCACTCAGTCGCTTGAGGGATCTAGAGACCCTCTCGTTAGCTGGCTTTAAGATCGGTAAACCCTCGGCTGAGAATTGGGCGACGCTCGGCAACCTACGCAAGCTTGGCTCCCTACTTATGTCAGGGAACGAGGTTGGTGATATTCCAGCGGAGGGTTGGCAGGCGCTGGGAAGGCTGACGAGCTTAAGAAGGCTATGGCTGATGAACAATAATCTTACGAAGGTTCCAGCGGTGGGGTGGACAGCACTTGGCCAGCTCTCTGGCCTGGAGGAACTCGATCTCTCTTACAACCGAATCGATAACATCTCTCTGGAGGGCTGGAATGTATTAAGCCTGTTGTCAAATCTTCGAGTGCTCCATCTGGAGGCAAATACGATCACCAATGTTCCTGCCGAGGGTTGGGATGCGCTAAGTCGCCTTCAGAATCTCGAGAAGCTTTTTCTAAAAGGTAATCAGATTAGCAATATACCTTTAGAAGGGTGGGACCAAGGTCGGTTTGCGAAATTGGAGGAACTTAATCTTTCAGGCAATCCACTCCCAGAGGATCTTCTAACAGCCGCAAGCCGTGGTCCAAGAAGCTTCTTGGAATATCTAGAGGCCGCGCGGCTGCGCGCCGCACACCCGCGCACGGTAAAGCTAATGCTATTAGGCGAGCCGGCAGCGGGTAAGACGACGTTGGTGGAGGCGCTGAGCGGGAATCAAAATCCCTGCGATCCCAACCGACCTGAAACGATTGGCGTGAACGTTCGGCGCATCCAGAAGAATAGTCCTCAAGATGGACGCCCTCTATACCTTGCCACATGGGATTTCGCCGGGCAGCACATGGAATACGCGACGCATCAGTTCTTCTTAAAATCCGGCGGAATCTACGTGATTCTGTGGAAGGCCCGCTTGGGCTCCGATTATGGCCAGAGGGATCTCTGGTATTGGCTCGAGCTGCTACGAATGCGGGTAAAAGATCCCGAATTTCTTTTGGTAACGACGCATACAGGCACAACTCCGTCGGCTTTGGACGTACGTGAAGTTCAGTCCTCTTATCCAGGTTTCAGAGGTCATTTTGAAGTGGAGTTGTGCGACGGCACCGGACTGGCGGCTCTGGAAGAGAGGCTTCTAGAATTAGCTGGGGCATCTCCTTCGATGCGGGCGGTATGGCCGGCTCCGTGGTTGGCAGTACGCGATGCTGTCCGTGAGATGCGGGCGCAGAGCCCTTATATTTCGGCCACGGAGTTTTGGAGGCTTTGCGCGAAGCATGAAGTAAACCAGATGCGAGCGCAACGCGACCTGGCCGATCAATTAGACAAATTGGGGGAAATCGTTTATTACGCCGACGATCCACTTTCCAGATTCGTAATTCTGGACCCGACCTGGGTCACGGAACTTGTGGCAAAGGTGGTTCGCGATAGACAGGTGCGCGATCAGGACGGTACTCTGAACCCCGCGGATCTGGATCGAATTTGGGGAGATCTACCCACTGATGTTCGAGACCACTTGGAGAATCTGATGGATGAGTACGACCTGGCCTATAAGATGTTGGTTCACGACCACGCGCGGTCATCAATCGTCGTGGAAGCTCTGCCGCCCGCGCCGGAGGAAATTCGAACTCTAGATATCGCCGGAACCAAGCCCCAAACGGAAATGATTTATCGGTTTCCGACGTTGGTAAGACATCTTCCGCCGGGCGTGCCAACCTGGGCGTTTGCCCGATCGCGCCGCTACCTCAAGACGGGCACTGGCCCGTGGCGCAACTCCGCGCGATTTGAAGATGCCGACACGAATAGCGAGGCGATTGTATTTTCGTCCGAGTTGGATCGAGAAGTTCGCCTGCGAGTAGCCGCGGACTATCCTCCCTATTTTTTCGGCGTGCTAGACGGCATTCTGCGGGATACATTCAGGCGATATCCTGGGGCGCAGCCCGAGAGCAGAATTCCCTGCCCATGCCTGCCCGGCTGCAAGTACAGTCATCCGCGCGACACCGTGCTGAAGCGTAAACGCGATGGTAAGGCCGAGATAACCTGTCCACTCTCGGGTGAAGATGTCGCCATCGGAAAGTTATTAGAAGGTTTTGCTCCAGTCGATTCGCAGGCTGGAACGCTCGCCGTTCTTTTCGATATGCGCCGACAGTTGAGTGCAATCCAAAATGCCCAAAACGAAGAACTGATCAAGGAATGCCCCTCCATGTTCACTCTCGCGCCTGCAGCGGGCTTTAAGCTCTTGGATACGTATTTGGAGTATGCGACTCAACAAGAGGAGCTGGAATTGACACTCTACTGCGAGTGGGTAAAGCACTGGCACGCGACGCAATATAGCGTCTATCGTTTCCGGCCCGAACGGGAGTGGTTTGTTTCGCTTAAGGAAAAGTGGGGTGTGTTTGCCAGAGTCACCAAGCGTGTCGCTCCCTTAGCCGGCATCGCGGGAGCCGTTATGGGTGCGCCCGAAGTAGGTGTTGCAGCTAAAGAATTCGCTGAAAAGGCGGAAAAGATGTCGGCGGAAAATGAAAAAGATCCAAGCGGATCACTGGCGAAGGAGCTCGGGCTGCGGGAGCATGCGGGTATTATCGACCTGGGGGGGCGTCATTTGTTGTTGCGCTTAATCAAACACCTCGACACGGCGCGCGGTGAGGCCCAACCCGAGTTTGGGGGACTGCATCCCTATCTCTTGAAAGAGGACGGGCGTCTATTGTGGCTATGCGCGGAGCACAGGGAATTGTACGAAAGAGCCCGCTGAAAAAGTTCAGCACTTATCGATTCGCCTGCCAACCGTTACGGCTGCGGAAGCAGGCACTAGCTTAGAGAAATTGACCCGAGTTCTCGCACCATCAAAGGAAGCCTGTGCTCGCCCCCGCCATCACCAAAGAAGAGGAACTACACTGGCTTGCGCTGGCGCTGATTCCAGGGCTTGGCAGGCGCAAGGCCGGCGAGCTCATCACCAGATTTCGCTCGCCCCAAGCCATCTTCCGGGCATCGCGATCTGAGCTCGAATCGAGCGGTTTGGCCGGAAGCGTCGCTCAAACCATCGCAAGCGGATGCACGTTCGACGACGCCGTGGATCAACAGCTAAAGAGGCTGGAAATGGGGGCTGTGCTGGTGCCGCTCTCCGATCCCGCCTATCCGGCGCGCTTGCGGGAGATCTTCGATCCGCCGATCGTCCTCTTCGCGCGCGGCCGAGTGGAACTGCTGCAGGCAATTTTGCTGGGCGTGGTGGGAACCAGGCGTCCCACGGCCTACGGGACCGCGGCGGCCCAACGCCTGGCAGCGGATCTGGCGCAAGCTGGAGTAGCGATCGCGAGCGGCATGGCGCGAGGTATCGATACCGCGGCCCATCGCGCGGCACTCGATGTCGGCGGCGACACGGTTGCAGTGTTCGGCTGCGGCGTCGATCTTATTTACCCGGCCGAGAATCGAAAACTGTCGGCCGAAATTGCGGAGAAGGGCCTGATCATTTCCGAGTTCGCGATGGGCTCCCCCGCCTATCCCCAAAACTTTCCGATTCGCAATCGCATCATTAGCGGCATAAGCGTCGGGATCCTGGTGGTGGAGGGCGCGCAATATTCCGGTTCAGCTATTACCGCAAAAATGGCGATCGATCAGCAGCGAGAAGTATTCGCGGTTCCGGGCAATATCACCTCGAAAATGAGCTGGGGGCCCAATCTATTGATCAAAGACGGCGCGAAATTGGTCCAGGAATGGAATGATGTCCTGGTAGAGTTGCCCACCGAGATCCGGCGCGCCCTGATCGGTAAGGCCCAGGCGCGTCTGGGCGTTAACTCGTCAGAATTAAATGGCGAACAGCCCACCTTGCCGCCTGAGCTTGGCTCGGTGAGCCGCGCCATCCTCAACAAGCTCAGGCCGGATATACCAACGCAGATCGATCAGTTGCTTGAATCTTCCGATACCCTGACCGCATCAGAAATAACTGCAGCACTATTTGAGCTTGAGGTCCTTGGGCTCGCACGCCAACTCCCCGGCAGGAACTTTGTTAAAGTGTGGTAGAACTTAAGCGGCGCTAAACCGTAAGAAAACTCACAGACGGCCCGTTCAGGAAAGATCATGGCAAAATCTCTCGTCATCGTCGAGTCACCGACGAAGGCGAAAACTATCGGTAAATATCTTGGGAAGCAATACGTGGTCAAGGCTTCGCTTGGTCACGTCAAGGATCTGCCCAAGAAAGATTTGGCGGTAGACGTCGAAAAGAACTTCGAGCCTCGCTACGAAGTAATCGAAGGCAAAAAGAAGCTGATCGCCGAACTGAAAACAGCGGCTAAGGGCGTAGATTCAATTTACCTGGCGGCTGACCCGGATCGCGAAGGCGAAGCGATCTGTTTCCACCTGCAAGAGGAGCTCAACGGCTCAAAGAAAGGCCCGAAGTTCTTTCGGGTCATGTTTAACGAAATTACGGCCAACGCTGTCAAAAAGGCCTTCGAAAGACCCGGGTCGGTGAACCTGCATTTGGTCGACGCCCAGCAGGCCCGCCGCGTTCTAGACCGATTGGTGGGCTACAAGATATCGCCGCTGTTGTGGGACAAGGTGCGGCGCGGACTCTCGGCCGGCCGTGTTCAAACCGTGGCGCTGCGCCTGATTGTGGATCGCGAGCGCGAGATACGCGCCTTCATCAAGCGCGAGTACTGGACCATCGACGTTCAGCTCAACGCCAAGAAGCCGCCGGTACTGACTGCGCGCTTCACCAAAAAGAATGACGAAGCGATCGAGCTCCCGGACGAAGCCACAACCAAGAATTTGCTGGACCAGTTGGATGGCTCCAAGTATCTGGTCCATTCGGTCGGCACCAAGGAAAAGAAGCGCAATCCGGTGCCGCCGTTCATTACTTCGACTCTGCAGCAGGAAGCTTCGCGTAAGCTGCGATTCAGCGTCAAACGGAGCATGATGCTGGCGCAAAGGCTCTACGAAGGCAAAGATCTGGGCGCGGAAGGATCCATCGGTTTGATCACTTATATGCGAACCGATTCCACTCGCGTGTCCCCCGACGCGCTGGATGAAGTGCGCGCGCTGGTGAAAGAGCGCTACGGCGCACCGTTCGTTCCCGAATCGCCCAACGTTTATAAAAGCAAGAAGGACGCGCAAGACGCGCACGAAGCCATCCGCCCGTCGTCGGCGCGGCGCACTCCCGAGGATGTAGCGCCTTATCTTGAAGAAGACGAGCTGAAGCTCTATCGCTTGATCTGGATGCGATTCGTAGCATCGCAGATGACGCCAGCGGTGTTCGACCAGACCACCATCGACGTGGCGGCGAAAGGCAAGGACGGCGCGACATATATGTTCCGCGCCACCGGAAGCGTGCCAAAGTTCAAAGGCTTCCTGGAAGTCTATGAAGAAGGCAAAGATCAAAAAGACTCCGATGACGAGGAGTTGAAGCATCGGCTGCCGTTGGTTACAGAAGGCGAGGAGCTACGGTTCAAGTCGATCGAACCGGAGCAGCATTTCACCGAGCCGCCGCCACGCTTCAATGAAGCCACGCTGGTGAAAGAGCTCGAAGCTGACGGCGTCGGCCGGCCTTCCACTTACGCATCGATCCTGTCGACCATCCAGGAGCGGGAGTACGTGAAGAAAGATGGGGGCAAGTTCGTGCCCACCGAACTTGGCTTCGTGGTGACCGATCTGTTGCTCGAGAATTTCCAGAATCTCTTCGACGTGAAGTACACAGCTCGGATGGAAGAGGAACTGGACGATATCGAAGAGGGAAAGATCGATTGGCGTGAGTCCATGTCGGAGTTTTATGAGCGGTTCCAGAAGGACTTGGCACATGCCGAGCGCCACATGACCGACATCAAGCGCATGGAAGAGCCGACCGGCGAAGCCTGCGAAAAATGCGGCAAGCCGATGGTCATCAAGTGGGGCAGGTTCGGCAAATTCATCGCTTGTACCGGGTATCCGGAGTGCTCGAACACGCGCGAGCTTCCTCCTGACCCAGCCAGTACCGAGGGGCTGAGCGAGCAGGATGCCGAGGAATACTGCGAGAACTGCGGGCGCGTGATGGTGCTCAAGAAGGGCCGCTTTGGACAGTTTTACGCCTGCTCCGGTTATCCCGATTGCAAGACGACCAAGCAGATCGGCGGGAAGCAGACCAAGTCCGATGTTCCGCTCGAAGAAAAATGCCCGCAGTGCGGCAACAATCTGGTGCTGAAAAACGGGCGATTCGGTGAGTTCACTGCGTGTAGCAGCTATCCGAAATGCAAGTACACCAAGCAGAAGACGATTGGAGTCCCCTGCCCCAACTGTTCAGAAGGTGAAGTGGTGGAGCGGCGCTCCAAGCGCGGCAAAACGTTTTACGGCTGCAGCCGTTATCCCGATTGCGATTTCGTCGCGTGGGGTAAGCCGATCGCCGAGAAGTGCCCCAACTGCGGGTCGAGTTACTTGATCGAGAAGTGGCTGAAAGCCGGAGCGGTAGCGCAATGCCCGAACGGCGAGTGCAAGTTTAAGCGTCCGCTCGCGCCGGTGGAAGCGACGGCGTAAGAAGCCCTACTGCACCACCCAGTATCCTGCGCGCGTTTTGATCCGAAACTCGGGCCGATCCTTCACCAGCACGCGAATGCTGTGAAATTCGCCGGGCTGGCCGCCCTTCGGCTCGAAGCTGAGAACATACTGGCGATGAACCTCTTCGCTCACCAGTTGAATGGCCTGTTCTAAGGCGCTTTTCTTCAGAAAGTTCAGTGATCGCCCGCCGGTGGTCTTGGTGAACAGGCTTGAAAGATCCGGCTTGCGCAACCGTATCAATTCCTGAAGCGCGTATACATAACTCGCCGGTCCCAAGTCAAGCGGAACCGCGGTTTCGTCCGGCGCAGGGCACAGCGCGCACTTCTGGACTTTGATCCGCTCAGCCTCGGGCTTCAGATCCTCGGCGGTCTTAGACTTCACCGTGAAGGGCTCGAGGAATGGCGAATAGGTAAGCCAATAAACCGCGGCGTTCAGCCGCTGCACCTGTTCCACTACGTCTGCGAGCTTGGCGATGCTGGAACGGTCGCGTCTCTCCGCGATCATCAGGATAATTCGCCGGCGTCCCCGCGGGCGCTGCTCCAGCATCAAAAGCGCTTGATGCATCCCGTCCAGAATGTGCGCGTCACCGCCTTCCTTGCGCAGCATGCGCAGCGAGTGAATCACCTGGTCTCGATTACTGGTGAACTCCTGATGGACCTTCACGTCATCACTAAACGAGATCACCGCCGTTTCGCCTGCGTCCGCGGCCAGCAATTCGGTAAAGAGAATCCCAGTCCCACCCAATTTGTCGATCACGGCGCCGGAATTCGCACTCGTCTGGACCGCGACTACCAAGTCAATTGGATAAGCCGTCCAATCCATCTGTATCCTCTGCGGCACATTGTTGTCGTAAAGAATCAGGTCGGCGGGTGTTAGCCCGTCCACGTTGCGGCCTTTGGAATCCGTGATGGTGGTGGGCGCCACTACCAGCGGTACGGTGCTTTTGAATTGGGCCTGAGCGAAACAGACGACGCCGGTGCAACCAACGATAGCCAGCACCGCGGCAGGACTCATGGCAGGAGGGTAGCACCTTCCGGGCCATGCAGGAGCCCAATTCTTCCGCAGATGCCTAACCGGGGCGCTTACTCGCTTGGCGTCGTCGAGCCGTCCGGGTGAGGAAGGCTGGTTGACTCCTGAATACCGATTGATTCCGGCTGTTCAGTAGAAGCGTGCGGCTCAGTGAAGACACTCACTTCCCCAGCCGTTTTCAAATCGGCATCAGGCGATTGCGCCTCCGGTTCAGTAGATTCCACTTCCGGCGACGGGGATTCGGCGGCTGCCTCGGGAATCAACTGGGGAGCCAACTCAAGTCCCGTATCCACCGGCGCGGGCTCTTCGGCGGACAACGGCACCTCGCACTCGCAACAATCGCTGCAGCGTTTGCATCGATCGCAGCGATGATTCGAACAGGCATCCTTAGTACAGTAGGCGCAAATGTTGCTGGATGCCTCACCGCAGATGCTGCAAGTGAAAATAGCCGCATTGACGATCATCGGTGAATGACCTTCATTAGAAATTATGGACCATTATGGACGAGCGACCTTCTTGGTCTTAGGAGCGGGCTGTTGCAGCATCGCCGCCCGGCAGCGCTGTGCCTCGTGATCGGCCACCTGGAACTCTTCCTCTTTCTGGGTCGAAAGATCCTCGAGATACTGGCCCAGGCGGTCGCGATTGCCGCTATTCTCAGCGATAACAGCCTGCATCAGCGACGCCAGCGCGGGATTCTGATACTTGCGGACGCCTTCGATCAGCGAACCGAGCACGGCTTCAACGGCCTGCATGCGAAAGTAAGTATCTAGACCAAGCGGCAGTCGCTCAGGCTGCCTGGAAAATGCTTCAGTCGACGAGATCAGATATTTGAGCTGGGCCTGCGCGCTATTCCACTGAGCAACATAGGTCGCTGAGGCGCCCTTGGATTGCCAGGCGGCTGGCTGCACTTGATCCATGATCGGTTTTAGGTGTTGCGCTTGCGCGCCGAGCGCATCGATCATCTTGCTGGCATCCCATTCCGCAGCGACGCCTCGAGCTTCGGAAGCTCGAGCTTGGGCAGACTGATCCGCAATGGACGAGCCCTTTGTGCCGGGCTGATTGGAGTCAGGTGTTTGCCCGAAGGATGACCCGATAGAAGCAAAAAACAGAGCGGATACTAAGGCAAACTTCATGGGTAATCTTCCCTATGCTAGTGTGCCATAGTTCGTAGGCGCCGCCGCGCGCGCGAAGGTACTAGCCGGGGGGCGCCGTCGTTGGAGCGGAGGTTGTGGTTCCAGCGGGTGGCGCGGTGGTCGGCGGCCCCGGCGGTTTGGTGTTACCAACACCGGGGACTGAAATGCTCCCGGGACCCACATGTCCGGGCGGAGTGATCGCTACCCGATAAGCGGCATCGCCCAAGCCGCGGATGATGCGATGGAATAATTCGTTCTTATCGATCGCTCCCTGCGCCAGCGGCTCATCCTTGTACACATGCAGCGTTTCGCCCTCGTTGACAATCCTGGGAGCGCCTGGTTTCAGGGCGTGGCGGACCTCTACCGACCCTTCTTCCACTGAAACGATCGTGGTCTCGTTATCGTCGTCTATGCCGACGTCGAAGATCGTGCCCCGGACCGAGATCACCGCGGTCGGGGTCATGATGCGGTTAGGATTCGGCTGGCCGCCCCAGCGCTGAATATGCACCTTAACGCGCCCTAAGAAGAGATCCAAAAGATCATGCAGATTGCCGGGGTTTTTCCGGAAAATAACGTTCGAGCCGGGATAAACCTCAAAGGTGCTACCGTCGGAGGTTTGAAATTTGGCATACCCATCCGGACCAGTCAGGATCACCTGCTGAGCTTGCACCGAATCTCCGACGTTCAGCGCCCAAGGCTCAGAATCGCGAAGGACCGAAACTTGCCCGGTCATGGTGATGACTTTGGCGGCGGCGCCAGGCGAGGATGGAATCAACTGGGCAGAGCAGACCTGCACAGCGACCAGCAAAAGACCGCAAACATACCCGGCGATGCTACTCAGCCTCATAAAGTTAACGAGAACCCTGGCCGATTTTACACTCAAGTACCATGCGGCTCACTGACCCCGCTCTTATCAACACAGTCTACCATCAAAGGTGCTTAGCAAAACGATATCCTATCGGATTTTTAATTACAAACCTGTATAGATTCAGTTCGTTCCAAGGTAGGCCAGTGGCTGGCGGGATACAATAGACTCTTTCCATGTGTCGGACGACCACAGTGCGGGCAGCGGTATCGATTGCGAGCCTTGCGATACTCCCGTTGGGTCTATTCGTCCAGGCGTATGGGCAATCCGGGAGCCAGGCGGTCCCATTGACGGCCACTGGCTGGCGGCACATTGGAAACTCCGCCATTGAACTGGCACTGCCATCAGTGGCAACGGGTCCGGTGGATCGCGTTTGGTATTCTCCAGACGGCTCCGCGTTATACGCCAAAGCTGTCTCGGGGCGTGTGTTTCAAACC
>Ga0213875_10002013_pt1 | contig 12544 bp, 9 predicted proteins | sample BarmaccomBMRX_R8_FD_160105 | JGI IMG/M metagenome (GOLD analysis project Ga0213875, IMG submission 160105) | Root-associated microbial communities from Barbacenia macrantha in rupestrian grasslands, the National Park of Serra do Cipo, Brazil - RX_R8 | ecosystem: Host-associated > Plants > Roots... | reverse complement strand
CCATCGACCCGAACACGAATATCGAGATCTGCCCGTGCGGCGATAGCTTCGCCTTCTTCAACATCCAGGGCATGAACAACACGCCCGCGTCGGACCCCGAATCCTCCTGGCAGGTGCGGCTCAAGGGCAAGACATTCAAGGCGATGATGGGACCATCGGCCCCATTTTCCGGCGACCACGTCGAACTGAGCGAGGGCGGCGAGGATTTCGCGTCGACCTACGGAATCGGCGGCATCCCCTCGACCAAATTCACCTGGCCCAAGGACACCGACAAGCCGACCGACCAACTGCCGCCAGGCGGCTTCGTGCTGACGCCGCGCAAGGAGCAGCTGTGGCGCAAATGGATCACGCTCTATCGCAAGAACATGCTGTCCAAGGGCCAGTATCTTGGCGAGCTGTACGACATCGGATTCGACAAGCCCGAAGCGCATGTCGTCGCCGCTGACGGCAAGATGCATTATGCCTTTTACGCGAAGAGCTGGAACGGGCCGATTGCGCTGCGCGGACTTGGCGCCGGCCGCTATCGCCTGACCAACAGCTTCACTGGCGAACCGCTGGGCACCGCGAGCGCCGCCGACAACCGGATCAACACCAGTTTCAAGCACTTCCTCATGATCGAGGCGACGCCCGCGGGAGCAACTGCATGACGTCTACTGCATCCCCTTCGGGCCGCGCCTGGCTGATCAACGCGCTGGTGACCGTCGTCCTCTGGGGTGTCTGGGGCGCATTCTCCGACCAGTCGGCGAAGCACGGCTTCCCCGACACCTTGGTCTACTGCGTATGGGCGCTCACGATGATTCCGCCGGCGTTCATCGCGCTCAGAATGGGCGGCAGCAAGCTCGAGCTTTCCGGCAAGGCGGTCGCCTACGGCATGGCCGTTGGGCTACTTGGCGCGGGCGGGCAGATGGTCCTGTTTTACGCCCTCACCCGAGGACCGGCTTATCTCATCTTCCCGATTATCTCGTTGTCGCCACTGGTGACAATCCTGATGTCCTTCGCATTCCTCGGAGAGCGTACGGGCAAGCTCGGGATCGTCGGGATCGCGCTTGCACTGATCGCGCTTCCCATCTTCAATTATGCACCCGCCGACGGAAGCGCGACCGGCGGATCCGAGTGGTTCATCCTCGCCCTGATCGTCCTCCTCGCCTGGGGCGTGCAGGCCTATTTCATGAAGTCGGCGAATAACTACATGTCGGCCGAGGGGATCTTCTTCTACATGATGGTCGCGGGGTTGCTCCTGATCCCGGTCGCTTGGCTGCTGACCGACCGGTCGCACCCGATCAACTGGGGCTGGACCGGAATGACCGCGGTCATCCAGGTGCTGAACGCGATCGGCGCACTGACGCTGGTCTACGCATTCCGCTACGGCAAGGCGATCATCGTCGCGCCGCTAAGCAATGCCGGAGCACCGCTGGCCACCGCGGTCATCTCGCTGATCGCGCTCGGAGTCATGCCGGGGCCGCTGAAGATCGTTGGCCTCATTCTCGCGCTCGCGGCGTCTCTGCTGCTGGCGGTCGAGCCGGACGCCGCGGACGATGCGGTCGCTGGCGAGTCGCACCCCGTGCTTTCCTAAATTTCATTATGCATCGTTTTCTTGCGCTTCGTTCCCATGCGCCGTACCTTGAGTCGCACACGGGGGAACAGCCGGTGATCGCTATCCGGGACATCGTCGAGCGCCACAAAACTGGCGAGCCGGTCGGGATCACCTCCGTATGTTCTGCCCATCCGCTGGTGATCGAGGCGGCGCTGCGCCATGGCCTGGAGCGGGGCTCCGCCCTCGTTCTCATCGAAGCAACCTCCAACCAGGTGAACCAGGACGGCGGCTATACCGGTATGCAGCCGGCTGGCTTCCGCGATTTCGTCTGGGCGATTGCCGATCGGGTCGGCTTCCCGCGCGACCGGATCGCTCTTGGCGGTGACCATCTCGGCCCCAATGCCTGGACAAGGCTGTCGCCCGAGGAGGCGATGGCGAAAGCCGAAACCATGGTTGCCGATTATGTCCGCGCGGGCTTCGGCAAGATCCACCTCGATTGCTCGATGAGCTGCGCCGGCGATCCGGTGCCCCTCCCCGAACGGACAATCGCCGAGCGTGCTGCTCGGCTGTGCGCCGCCGCGGAGGCTGCCGCACCCGCCGAGGCTGCGACTCTGCCCTGCTATGTCATCGGCACCGAGGTCCCGGTGCCGGGCGGCGCCGCGGAGGACCTCCACGAGCTCCAGGTGACGACGCCGGCGGCCGCACTTGCAACCCTTGAGATGCATCACGACCTGTTCTCGCGGGCCGGTCTGGCCGATGCCTGGGACCGCGTGATCGCGACCGTCGTCCAGCCCGGCGTCGAGTTCGACCATGACAAGGTTGTCGATTACTTGCCCGCTGCCGCGGCGGAGCTCAGCGCCGCTATCGAGCCCGTCGACCATATCGTGTTCGAGGCGCATTCCACGGACTACCAGACCCAGGACGCGCTTGCCGCCCTGGTGCGGGACCATTTCGCAATCCTCAAGGTGGGTCCGGGCCTCACCTTCGCCTTGCGGGAAGCCTTGTGGGGGCTCGACGCTATCGAGCGCGAACTGCTGCCCCCGGCTCAGCGCGCCAACCTGCGCCAGGTGGCGCTCGCACGGATGCATGCCGATCCGGCCAACTGGACGAAATATTACGACCGTGAAGGCAATGCGCTGGACCTGCAGCTGCAATACAGCCTGAGTGACCGCATCCGCTATTATTGGCCCGACGAAGCGATCGCCGCTGCCCAGGAAAGGCTGTTCGCGAACCTTCGCCGGACTATCCCGCCGCTCGCGTTGGTAAGCCAGTATCTTCCCGCCGGCTTCGCCGCGCATCGCGCCGGCCGCGCATCGCTCGACCCCGCCGACCTCGTGATCGCGCAAGTGAGCGCGGTCCTTGATGCCTATCACGGAGCCTGCCACCCCGATGTCTGACGTTCTTTCCATTGTCCCCGCGTCCGACGAGGCAACCGAGCCGTGGACTCGGCGCGAGATCTTGCAGCAGCCGAAGACGCTCCGCGCAACGGGCGCGCTTCTCTCCCAGAAGCGCGCCGGCATTGAAGCCTTTCTGGCCCCGCTGCTGGCGAACGCGGACCTGCGCATCATCCTTGCCGGCGCCGGCACGTCGGCGTTCATCGGCGGCTGCCTCGCTGCGACGATCGCGAAGCGTACCGGGCGATGTGTCGAGGCCGTCCCGACGACCGACATCGTCAGCGCACCCGACCTGTACCTGACGCCGAACGCGCCGACTCTGCTCGTATCCTTCGGGCGATCGGGCAACAGCCCCGAGAGCCTGGCGGCGATCGAGCTGGCCGACGCCCGCGTTGACGGTGCTCGTCACCTTATCATTACCTGCAATCCGGAGGGCGCGCTCGCGCGGCGCGCTGGCAACGATGCATTCGTCCTCGTCCTGCCCGAGCCGACGCACGACCGCGGTTTCGCGATGACCTCAAGCTTCTCGGCGATGATGCTGTCGGCCCTGGCAATCTTTTCCGGGATCGGGAGCTTCGAGCCGCGCATCGAACCGATCGCGCGAGCCGTCGGCGAACTGGCGGCTTCCGAACCGCGCATGGCCGCGCTCGCCGGGCGGCGGTTCAGCCGTGTCGTCTATCTCGGCAGCGGTCCGCTGCAGGCCCTCGCCCGCGAGGCAGCGCTGAAGCTGCTCGAACTCACCGACGGCGCGCTGGTCACGATGTACGAATCGACGCTCGGCTTCCGCCATGGGCCGAAGACAATCGTCAACGCGGACACCCTTGTCGTCGTCTTCGCGTCGAACAATCCGCTAACCCGCGCCTACGACCGCGACCTGATCGAGGAATTGCGCGCTGATGGCATCGCGGGCGAGGTGCTCGTGGTATCGGCGCAGGGCGGAATCGGCGAGACGATCGCGGTTCGCGGCCTCGAGCAGGCCGAGGATTGCGACCTCCTCTTCCCCTATATCGTCCCTGCCCAGCTCTTCGCTTTTCATGCCTCGCTCGACCGCGGGCTCACTCCCGACCAGCCCAACCAGGCGGGTACCGTAAACCGCGTCGTGCAGGGCGTGCGGATCCACAGCGCCACCCGATGAGTGATCACGGCATATTCCTCGGCGTCGACGGCGGTGGCACCAAAACCGAATTCGTCTGCATCGATGAGGTGGGTGAGGTCGTCGGCCGCCATGTCGAAGGAACGACCTATCACCTGCAGGTCGGCCTTGATGGCGCCTTGCAAGCCATTGGAGCCGGGATCGCCGGCGTGTGCGCTGACGCCGGAATCGCCCCGGCCGGTCTCGCCTACGCATTCTTCGGCCTCCCCGCCTATGGAGAGGACGCCGCCATCGACCCGCAACTGGAGCGGCAGTGCGGGCAGCTTCTAGGACACGACCGCTATTCGTGCGGCAACGACATGGTGTGCGGATGGGCGGGATCGCTCGCCTGCGCCGACGGCATCAATCTCGTCGCCGGGACCGGGTCGATCGGCTACGGCGAACGCCAGGGCCGCTCCGCCCGCGTCGGCGGCTGGGGCGAGGTCTTCAGCGACGAGGGCTCGGCGTACTGGATCGCCATCCAGGGCTTGAATGCCTTCACCCGGATGAGCGATGGAAGACTGCCCAGGGGCGCTCTGCACGACGCGTTCCGGAGCAAGCTCGATCTCGGTGCCGACCTCGATATCTGCGCCAGAATCATGGGCGAGAGCGGCCTTGAACGTGACGGGATTGCCGGACTTGCACCGCTTGTCGCGGAGGCGGCTGCCGCGGGCGATCCGGCGGCGATCGCAATCCACGACCGCGCCGCCGACGAGCTCGCCGCCATGGCCGAAGCACTGCGGGCCGAGCTCGGCTTCGCGGAGGACGAGCCGGTGCCTCTGTCCTGGTCGGGCGGCGTTCTCGCAAATGACGGCTCGGTGCGTTCTCGGCTGGAAGCGCGGCTTGTCGCTGCTGGGCCCTATCAACCGGTCGAGCCGCGGCACTCACCGGCTTATGGGGCCGCTCTCTACGCCCGCCTTCAGGCGAGCCGATCCACGGACTGAACAGCGCGAGCACAACAGGCGGAGACCGAAGGGATGCAGTTGAAGATTGTTGGGCTCTCGGTAGTGGCCCTTGCGGCTTCCACGTTCGCGGCACTCCTGCACGCCGCAGCGCCGAGCCAAGGACTCAGCGTGGACATCGCCTCCCCCGCCGTCGGCAGCCGCGCACCATGGGGTTCTCAAGTGCCTTATGCAGTGACGGTCAGCTACGACGGCAAGTCGACGAAGTTCGGCGAAATCCCGTCCAATCAGGTCGTGCTCCGCGCCGTCTTCGCAGCCAATGCCGATTCTGCGCCGGCCGCCGGGGTGCTGCCGGACGGCGTTGCGGAGATTAGCCGTTCGAACTGCAGCGGCTGCCACGACTTCGCGGCGGCATCAGCGGGGCCGTCGTTTGCAGCAATCGCAAGGCGCTACGCCGGCAAAGGCGGAGCGGCGGCCACTCTTGCCGACCACATCCGCAACGGGTCGCACGGTGCCTGGGGCGGCGGCACCATGCCTCCGCATCCGGAAATAAGCGCCGCTCAGGCGACTGCGATCGCGCAGTGGATCGTCAGCCAAGCAGGCAGCTCGTCCGTTCAGTACGCGATCGGCAGAACCGGCACGTTCCGAATGAACGCGACGGACAAGCCGGGGCCGCATGCCGGCACAGTCCTCTCCGCCTTCTACACGGGACCGCTCAAGCCCGGCGACAAGCGCGGCCCGGCGAGCGGTCGGAATACCCTCGCCGTCCACGGCTCCTGACGGTCGCACGATGGAGCGCCGGACATTCCTGAAGACTGTCGCCGCCGGGCTCGGCGCCTCGATGATGCCCTCGGGCGCGAAGGCAGTGGACCAGTCCCGCTCCGCCGGGGCCGCAGGCAAGCGCGTGATCGTTGCCGGAGCGGGCATTACCGGCCTGTGCTGCGCTTACGAGCTGATGCAGCATGGCGTCGACGTTGTCGTGCTCGAAGCATCGGGACGGTACGGGGGCCACGTCTTCACCGGGCATGACGGTCTGTCGGACGGACTGTTTGCGGACTACGGCGCCGACCATTTGACGAAACCGGGCTACGAGCAATTCTTCCGCTACGTCGATGCATTCGGGCTGGAGGCGGTGCCCTACCCCAACGCCGAAGGCTCGCCGCTGCCCGCCAACAACGGCCAGCTCACACAGATCGGCGAGAAGTTCTACAGCGATGCCATGCTTGGCCAGCCGGCAACTCTGAGGGCGCTCGGCTTTAATGACAAAGAGGTCGTCTTCCTCTCGTCGCACCCTTGGTATGAGCTGCCCTCGCTTTATCTGGCGGATGACATCGCCCGGTTCCACGACGCCAGCCAGCCGTTCGGAAACGGCCTCGATGCCTATGACGTCATCGATCTCGACACTCTGTTCGCCCGGCGCGGCGCGTCGAAGCGTGCGCGGGACTATCTGGCGGGCCAACATCAGAACGCACTCTACGGCGTATGGCGCTATGCCGTGATGAAGGATCGCGGCATTCCCTTGTCGGAAGGCGAGACCTTCCACCTGAAGGGCGGCAACGAGGAGATGCCCAAGGCCTTCGCTGCACGGCTCGGGACACGAGTGCGGCTAAACCATCCCATCACCGCAATTACGCACGACGCGTCCGGCGTCACCGTCACGCACACAGCCTATGGCAGCGATACGCTGCGGACCATGCATGCCGATTACCTCGTCAATTGCATCTCCCTGCCCGTCTTCCGGAAGATCCAGATCACGCCGGGCTTGTCGCCCGCCAAGCGATATGTCGTCGACAACGTGGCCTACAGCTCGCACCCGTTCTTCGTCTTCGAAGCCGAGAGCAAGTTCTGGCTAGAGGATGGCTTCACCAATCTCGCCATGAGCTTCGAGCACCCGGACATCCAGTCGATCTGGGTGGTTCCCGAGTCGCCGGCGTCAACGCGCGTGATCCTGAAGGCCTTCGGTCCCAGCGGGCTCTCGCCGCAGCGCGTGCTCGCCGCGTTCCGGGAGGTTTACCCCGGAAAGCGCGACACGATCGTCCAGGCGCTCACCTACGACTGGAGCCAGGATCCCTTCGCGCCGACCTGCGAGATGGAGCCGTTTGCCCCCGGCACCCTGCGAAAATTCTGGCCGGAAATCATGAAACCGGATGGGCGGCTCTACTTTGCCGGCACTTACGCCGATCCGCTGAGCCGCGGCATGGAATCCTGCGTTCGCTCGGCAGCCCGCGTCGCCCGGGAGATCGCCGATGCCTGAATTCAGGCGACGCGATTTCCTGAAGACCAGCGCGCTCGGCGTTGCCGCCGCGGGCGCCGGACTCGCCGCGCCATCCGGCGCGCAGCAGGTGCTCGAGCACAATTGGTCGAATTATGATTGGGGATCCGGACCGCCCGTCCCCGACCGGCTGAATCAGGGACCGTTCAGCAATTATGGCGCGGACGCAAACGCACCCGGCGGCGAAGTTGTAATGGCGACATCGCCATCGCGCGACATCGTTCCGAATTACGGCATGGGCCTGACGGTCTATGTGTCGGGCGATATCGGGCCGCCGCGGCTTCCGGGCCAGACTCTCGAGCAGTCCATCGAGGATCTGATCAAGCTGCCTTTCGTGCAAAAGGTCTACCTGCGCCCCAACTGGCGCGAGGTGCAGCGACGACCGGGCAGGCTCGACTTTCCCGACTGGTGGACCGTCACGTTCGATCTCGCACGTAAGTACGGCAAGCGTGTCGGGTTTCGAGTCATGCTGGAGAACCCGGATTTTCCGGAACCAGGGATGCCCGATTTCCTGATGGCGAAGGTGCCCTACGTGACGCTCAAGGGCAGCTGGCCCGGCGATCCTTCGCAGGTTCGCTATCGCAAGAAGCATGCGATGCCACGCTACGATGATCCGGCGTACCAGGCGGCGTTCGATGAGCTGAATGCGCTCCTCGCCGACCGGTATAATGGCAGTCCCGACGTCGAATATATGGACACGATGATGTACGGCTTCTGGGGCGAAGGCCACAGCTGGCCGTACGAAGGCAATCCCTTTTCGAACAACGCCGTCGCTCAGGCGACCATGCTGCGGATGCTGGAGACGCAGTTGCGTGCCTGGACCAGAACTCCGCTGGCAACCAACACGCAGCCTGACTTCAGCAATGTCGGCAATGCCGCTGTGCTCGACCGCACGGTGCGCTCCGGCAACTGGATCCGCAGCGACACCATCTTTATCGAGAACACGCAGATCGAGGCGTTGAGCAACCGCCCGCCCTGGGTCGCGGCAATCAGCGAAGTTCCGATGACCAGAGGTGACCTTGACAAGCTCGGCATGGTCGACGGCGTGACGATGAACGAGCAGGTTATCGCCCACGTGCTCGGCGTCGGCGCGAACTATTTCTCGATCTGGAACTGGCACGACATCAGCGCCGACCACGTCCTCAGCTATTACGACAAATATCCACAGGTCATCGACCATGCGGCGCGACGGATCGGCTATCGCATCTATCCGGCATTCGTCTGGCCCTTCGAGCGTGACGGCGGCGGCGGAATGGTCGTCGGCCTTGCCAACGACGGGGTCGCATCCCCTCCCGGAGTGGTCCGCCTCACACTGAGCGAGCCCAACGGCACCGTCGTCGCGAGTGGCTCCCTCGATCCCGGCTATCCGAGGCCAACCGGCATCCGCCAGGCGATGCTCAGCTGGCCTGCGAGACGCGACTGGGCCGGCCTGCGCCTGCGCGCCGAGCTCGAGGTGAAGGGCGTCCGGCATCTGTTGCGCTGGGCCTGCGCGCAGCGACTGGAAAGTGATGGCTCGCTCACGCTGCGGCGCAATCTGCCGTCGACCTGAGGCGGTCAGAACTTCGCCGAAATCCCGGTGTAGCCTTCAATGCCGGGCGTCGCCTTGTTCAATCCGAAGTTGGCGCCTGCGTCCAGATGCACGTTGTTGCGGGGAAGACGGGCAATAGCTGCATCCGCCGAGCGCTGCGTTACGCCCCCGCCACGACTTTCGTCCAGCCGGGTCAGCAGCGTCCGAACGTCGCCATCCGGAAAGCGATCCCCTGGAGCGCGCTGACGGTTGCTCCTGCGATCCCCAGTTCGCGGGCTGCTTTTTCGCCGCCCCCGAGCTTTCGAGGATCGCTGCGCGTGATTGCGGCGAAGAGCGTCAGCGCTTCGAGGTAATAGCCATAGGTAGATGCATGATAATGATCGGTCGCCCAAAGGTCGATCTTGCCTGGAGCGACCCCGTCGTAAGGATTGGGGTCGGCGAGCCCTCGATCGATCGCGCAGGTGAACGCCTGCCCCACCGGAACAACCCTGGCGATCGAAGGCACCTCCGCGCGCACCGTGTCGTCCGCCTTCCTGAGGTCGAGCGCCATGCGTTCGACCGGCTGGCCGGACCAACGCTTGCCCATTGGGTAAGTGAGGTCGGGACGCGTCCAGGTCGCGACCAGGCTGATATCCACTCCGGGATTTCGCCGCCTGAACCGCTCGGCAAGGCTACGCGCCGCCGGGATCGTTGTCGTGACCTCGCCGGGCCTGTCAGGATCGAGCGTGCTGTATTGCTGGAGCACGACTGCGTCCCAGGACCGGTCGAGGACGGTGCTCCGGTTGGCCAGATGCCATGCCAGCGTCTGTCCGGCGGCCGTCTCCAGGGACACGTCATACCGCAGCCCCGCTTCGTCGGCGAAACGCTTGAAGAGCGCCGGCACGCCGCCCATGCCATCACCGTTGAGGTCCGTGACGCTGTCCTTGCGATAGGTCATCACCGGCGACAGCGCCCCGAACGTGAAGCTGTTGCCAACGAACAGGATCTTTCGCGGCGTCGGCGCGGGTGTCGAGGCGACGGTGACAGCGAGGAAAAGAGCGATCATCATGGCAAGGCCTCGCGCTGCTCCATTCGAACCGTCTCGCCAGCCATTGCCGCGGTGGCGAACAGGACAATGAAAGCATAAGCCGCCAACGGGACGGCAAAAGCGGCCCTGAGCCCAAAGCTGTCGGCGATCGTTCCCACAGCGAGCGGCAACAAGGCTCCTCCAAAGATCGCGACGCAGAGCAAGCCCGACGTCAGGCTTCGTGAAACACCCGACCGCTCGAGCGTGATCGTGAAGATCGTCGGGAACATGATGGAATTGAAGAGCCCGACCATAAGCGCCGCATATCCCGCGACCGGTCCGCCGACAGCCAGAACGATGAAGCACAGGCCGGCCGCGGCAATTCCGAACCCGCACAACAATCGCGTGGCTCGAATGCGCATCAGGAGCCCGGTCCCAACGAGCCGGCCTACGAGTGCGCCGCCCCAATAGAAGTTTGCGAGATAGGCGCCAGCATCGTCCAGCGGCAGCGCCAGCACCGAATGCTGGTCGAGGAAGTTGATCATGATGCTGCCGATCGAAACCTCGGCGCCGACATAGAGGCCGATCGCCACTGCGCCAAATACCGCCCAGGGCGAGCGCAGCACGTCGAACATGCCTGCGAGACTAACCGCGTTCTGCCTCGGCGTGGTCCGGCGAAGGAAGCCGCGAAGGAGCGCGAACATCAGCGCCAGCGCCGCCAGCAGCGCAGCCATGATCAGGAACGCTCGATTGACGGCGCGGAGGAGCTCGGCGCGATGCGCCAGGTCAAGGCTTGCCAGGTCGGCGGCTCGCAGTGCCGGATCGCGCAGCATCACCAGCGAGCCGAAATGGACGCCGACGACCACTCCCAGGGAATTGAAGGCCTGCGCGAAATTCAATCGCAGATGAGTGCGCCCCGACGAGCCAAGTTCGGCAGCAAGCGGGTTCGCGGCGACCTGCAACGCCGTGAACCCTCCCGCCAGGACAAACAAGGCGGCGAGGATCGGCCAGAACTGGCCGGTAGCGGTGCTGAGCACGACGAGGAGGCAGCCCGACGCCATGACGCCGAGCGAGCCGAGGATCATGTCCACGGCTCCAAGCCGGCTCATCAGCCAGGCCGCCGGCAGCGAGAGCAGGCCGTAAGCAAGGAAGAAAACGATCTGCGTCAACAGCGCTTCGCGGTAGTCCAGCTGGAAGGCAGCGCGCAGGGCGACGATCAGAGGGTCGTTGTTGGATGTGATGAACCCCCAGGCGAAAAACAGGCTGGTGACCGCCGCGAAGGCGAGCAGGGTCCGCTTGTCGTCACCTGCACGCGCCTTCACTGGCTGGCGCGCTGGCCTCTCCAGCGCAATGTCGCGACCGATCCCTCCGGCATCGTGGCCGTGTATCGCTTCCCGTCCATCGCGATCGTCACCGGCCCGCTCCCAGATTTGCGATAGACGATCGCAATGCGGCTTCCGTCGCGGTTGAGGAATGTCGCAGCCTCGACATCCCCGCCTCGAACGACCGTGCCGACACGCCAGGCTCCCGGAAAAACAAACCGGCTCGCATGGCCGAGCACATAATATTCGACGTTCCGGGTGATCGCTCCGCTCGTTGGATCGACCGTAACCACGCCTCGGCAATCGGAGCAGCCGCCCGTATGTGGCCCGTGCGACGGGTCTAGCGCCAGATTCCACAACAACGTGCCGCGCGACCAGTTGTTGGCCGCGCCGATGATGAGCTTGCTAGTCATCCAGCCGAGCACTTCGGCGTAGCGCGGGCTCCACTCCCCACCCGAGCATTCGGTGACCCAGGCGTCCTTGGCCGGGAACGCGTCGTGGACCGGCGACTGCGCGGCCACGTCGCCTGCATAACAATGCCACGCGACGCCCGAGATGAACTCCCCTACGGCCGGGTCGGAGAGCACCGCGAGCGGCATTTCCGGATGGTCCCAATTATGATCCCAGTCGAGAATCTGAGTCTTAAGGCCGCGCGACCTGAACAAAGGTCCCACGTGGCGGCCGATGATCGCGGCCCGCGCCGCGGGGTCCACGCGCTCGCCCGGATAGGAGTCCGGCTCGAAGTTCGGCTCGTTCTGGATCGTCAGCATCGCGACGGGCACGCCGTCCGCGCCGAACGCCTGCACCGTCCGCGCGAGATAGTCGGCGAAAGCGGGATAATATTCCGGCACTAACTGGCCCGTGATGAGGCTGCGCGTTGTCTTCATCCAGGCCGGCGCGCTCCACGGGCTGATCATCACCTTGAGCTGCGGATTGATCGCGAGCGCTTCCCGGACTCGTGGCAGCACATAGGTCCTCGCCGGCGCGATCGAGAAACGGCGAAGTTCCGGGTCGGGCACGTTCCCAGACGTGTCGTCGTAAGTGTAATCGTGTGTCGAAAAATCCGATGCGCCGATCGTCAGGCGCATGAACGAGAGCCCAAGCCCATGGGTCCCCCGCCCGAACAGCTCGGCCATCACCGCCCTGCGCTGGTCGTTCGGCAGGCGGCTCAATACCTCCGCGGACGCGTCTGTCATTGCCGCTCCGAAGCCGTGCATCGTCTGGAAGCGACGGCCGGTATCGATGGTGATCGCTTCGTCGCCCACTGCCGGCCCGTTCGCACCTACAAGCGGCTGCGGCGCGAGCTTTTGCGCCTGGTCGGCGGTTGTCAGCCACATCTCGGCTGGCGCAGCCCCGCTCGACGGAAGCGTCGAACAGCCCGCGATCAGCAGCATGGCCGCAAGGATCGCCGCGAGTCGCTTCATGCGACTGCGTCCGCGGGACAGAATTTGCGC
>Ga0213875_10002012_pt1 | contig 12549 bp, 16 predicted proteins | sample BarmaccomBMRX_R8_FD_160105 | JGI IMG/M metagenome (GOLD analysis project Ga0213875, IMG submission 160105) | Root-associated microbial communities from Barbacenia macrantha in rupestrian grasslands, the National Park of Serra do Cipo, Brazil - RX_R8 | ecosystem: Host-associated > Plants > Roots... | reverse complement strand
GCGATCGGCGAGCTTACCGCGGAATGCGGAGGCGCTGCCCGGAGCTCAGGTCGACGGAGCGAAGGTGGTTCGCGCTCACGATCGTGTCGACCGTCGTCTGAACGTCGCCGCTCGCGGGCGTACTCCGCTCCGCCAGCGCCCACAGCGTGTCACCGCGATGGACGGTCACCGTCGCGTAGGAGACCGGCGGCGCGGCGTGCACGGTGCTCGACAGCGCGGGTACCGCGACCGCGAGGCTGAGGCCGCCGAGGGCCACCAGCGGCATCAGGGTCGGTCTGCGTTTGGTGCGGTACATGCTGTTGCGATCTCCCTAGATATTGGGCCGAACGCTCGTTCGTCCACCATATGGTACCAAGGCTCGGGCGGTGCCGTCAATGGTTCGAACGTATGTTTGCTCGGCTCGAACATGTGTGCTAGGATGTCCCCAATTGGGGCGGCGACGCTTTGTCGCTGTGCTCAGCGTCGCAAGGCGCTGTGCCTACTGGGTGGCATTCTGAGGAGGGATCATGGCCGAGCGGGCCACGACCGAGAAGCAGCAGCGGATCCTCGAGGTGATCCGCGAGTTTTCGTCCGAGCACGGGTACCCGCCGTCGGTGCGCGAGATCGGCGAGCGCGTCGGCCTGTCGTCGTCGTCGACCGTGCAGTCGCATCTGAAGACGCTGGAGCGCCGCGGCCTGCTGCGCCGCGATCCGACGAAGCCGCGCGCGCTCGTTCCCGCTCCGGCGGGCGACGAGCCGGAGCGCGTCGCGTCGGCCACGCTCCCCCTCCTCGGGCGCGTCGCGGCCGGCGTCCCGATCACGGCGGTCGAGAACTGGGAGGACCAGTTCGTGCTGCCCGCGTCGTGGGTGCCGCGCCGCGGCGGCTTCATGCTGCGCGTGAAAGGCGACTCGATGGTCGACGCGGCGATCCTTGACGGCGATCTCATCGTGGTCGAACCGCAGCCGACCGCCGGCAACGGCGAGATCGTCGTCGCGATGGTCGACGGCGAAGCGACGGTGAAGCGCTTCTACCGCGAAGCGGGACGCATCCGCTTGCAGCCGGAGAACCCGTCGATGGCGCCAATCTACGCCGACGATGTCACCATCGTCGGCCGCGTCGAGGCCGTCATCAGGAAGCTCTGACGACGGTCTGATCGCCGCGCTGCTCGTTCTCGCGGGTGCCGGCGAGCGCGTCGGCGACGCCGCGCGGCGCGCGGCGCACTACCTCGCAGCCCGTGACGCGCGGACGGCCATGGTGCGCGCGCGGGTGCTGCGCGCGTTCCTCGACGAGGGCGTCGCGGACAGCGACCTCGCCGGGACGACGGGCTACGGCTACGACGACGCCGCGCGCGAACGCTACGAGTCGCTGCTGGCGCGCGTGCTCGGCGCGGAGCGCGTTCTCGCGCGCCTCTCGATCGTGAGCGGCACGCACGCGATCGTCGCGGCGCTCGACGCGCTCACGCCGCCCGGCGGTACGCTGCTCGCGGCGAACGGGGCGCCGTACGACACGCTTCGTCATGCGATCGCGACCGCGCCGAACGCGCTCGTCTCGCGCGGCGTGCGCTACCAGGAGGTTCCGCGCGCAGCGGACGGCGGGACCGATCTCGATGCGGTCGCCGCGGCGGTCCGCGAAACGCGCCCGACCGTCGTCTTCGTGCAGCGTTCACGCGGCTACGCCGTGCGGCGTTCGCTGTCGATCGACGACATCGCCGCCGTCGTCGACGCGGTGCGCGGCGCGAACGCGCACGTGCCCGTGCTCGTCGACAACTGCTATGGCGAGCTCGTCGAGGAACGCGAGCCCCTCGAGGCGGGCGCCGACCTCATCGCCGGCTCGCTGATCAAGAACCTCGGCGGCGGGCTCGCTCCGGCCGGCGCGTACATCGCGGGCCGCGCGGATCTCGTCGAACGCGTCGCGGCGCGCGTCTTCGCGCCGGGGATCGGCGCCGGTCTCGGCCCGACGCTCGGATTCGGACGGGCGCTGCTGCAAGGGCTCTTCTACGCGCCGCTCGTCGTGGCCGAGGCGCTGCGCGGCTTGGATTTCACGGCGGCGCTGTTCGCCGAGCTCGGTTTCGACGTCGATCCGCTGCCCGGCACGATGCGCACGGACGTGGTGCAAGCGATCCGGCTCGGGTCATCGCAGCGGCTGATCGCGTTCGCGCGCGGGCTGCAGCGAGCGATGCCGGTGAACGCGCGCTTCGCGCCGGAGCCGGGCGCCGTTCCGGGATACGTCGATCCCGTCGTGATGTCGAGCGGCGCCTTCGTCGCCGGCGCGACGATCGAGCTTTCGTGCGACGCGCCGCTGCGCGAGCCGTACGAGGTCTACGTGCAGGGCGGGATCACCGCCGAGCACGCCGCGCTGGGCGCGATGCTGGCGGCCGAGGCGGTGCTCCGGGCGGACGGCGCTCAGACGCTCTCCGGTTCGCCTTCCTCGGGCTGCTCTTCGCCCATGAAGCCGTAGAAGTAGTAGATCGAGCCGTCGTCCGTCTCGATCGCGATGCGCGTGTCCTCGAGCTGCGCGTTGACGATGCGCCGCCCGACCATGCCGCCGAGCAGCTCCTGCGCTTGCATGAACTCGGCGGCGCGCAACGCTTCGGGCTCGATGTCGAGAAGGGAATCGTTGTTCACGTGCACGTGCTTCCTGTGGAGAGGACCGGCCGTCCCGGCCGCGCGAAGGCGGTTCGGCGATGTACGTCCTCGAGGTGATGAGCGGCCCGCTCGACGGCAAGACCTGGGCGTTCGAGCGGGAGATCACCATCGGCCGGGACGACGCCGTGGCGACCGCCTGCATCACGATCGACCGCTTCATTTCCCGAAAACATGCGAAGTTGTACGAAGTGGACGGTGGTTTGCGCTTGGCCGATCTCGCGAGCCGCAACGGTACGCGCGTCGGCGGACGTGCCGTAGGTGGACCCGAGGCGATCGGCTTCGGCGAATCCTTCGTCATCGGGCGTACGACCCTTCGTGTGATGCGGAATTCGTGATGCGGCGCAGGGGAAGCTGCCACGGATAGCGTTGCGGGCCGGCGCATCCTGCTCGGCGTGACGGGCGGGATCGCGGCGTACAAGGCGGCGTCGCTCGCGAGCCGCCTCGTGCAGGGCGGCGCGGAGCTCGACGTCGTGATGACGGCAGACGCCGAGCGCTTCGTCGGCGCGGCGACGTTCGCGGCGCTCGCGCGGCGGCCGGTGTACGCGTCGCTGTGGGAGCGCGTGGAGCAGATCCCGCACATCACGCTCGCCCGCGAGGCGGACGTCGTCGCGATCGTCCCCGCGACGGCGAACACGATCGCGAAGCTCGCGCTCGGGCTCGCGGATGATCTGTTGACGAACGTCGCGCTCGCGACGCGTGCGCCGATCGTCATCGCGCCCGCGATGAACACGTCGATGCTGGAGCACGACGCGACACGCGCGCACCTCGCGACGCTGCGCGCGCGCGGCGCGACCGTCGTCGATTCGGAGGTCGGCTTCCTCGCCGAGCGCGAGCACGGCGCCGGGCGGCTCGCGAGCGAAGAAGCGCTCATCGCGGCGATCGCGGGAGCGCTGCGCCGGCGCGACGACTTGCGGGGAGAGCGCGTGCTCGTCACCGCGGGTCCGACGCGCGAGCCGATCGATCCCGTGCGCTTTCTTTCCAACGCCTCGACGGGCACGCAGGGCATCGAGATCGCGCGCGAAGCGCTCGCGCGCGGCGCCGACGTCGCGCTCGTGCTCGGCCCGACCGCCCTCGCGCCGCCGGACGGCGTGCGTACGACGCGCGTCACGACGGCGCGCGACATGGACGCCGCGGTGCGCGCGCACGAGGCGGACGCGACGATCGCGATCGCAACGGCCGCTGTCGCGGACTGGCGTCCGGCCACGACGCACGCCGACAAGGTGAAGAAGAGCGACGACGCGCAGCCGCTCGCGCTTGAGCGCAATCCGGACGTGCTCGCCGGCCTCGGCGAGCGCAAGAACGGCACGTTCTTGGTCGGTTTCGCCGCCGAGACGCGCGACTTCGAAGCGAACGCGCGCGAGAAGCTGGTCCGAAAGCGTCTCGACGCGATCGTCGTGAACGACGTCGGGGGCGAGCGGGGCTTCGGCGAAGTCGACACGCACCTCGTGCTGCTGTGGGGTGAGGACGGTCGCGCCGATCTGGGCACGGGAGCAAAGCGTGAGCTCGCGGCCCGGCTGTGGGACGAGATCGTGAAGCTGAAGAGAGCGCGCTGAGGCGTGCTGCTGTGCATCGACGTCGGCAACACCGAGACGAAGCTCGGTGCGTTCGACGACGCGGGCGCGATCGTCGGAACGTGGCGCGTCACGACGGCGCGGCGGCGCACCGCGGACGAGTACGGCGTCCTGTTCGCGGCCTTCTTTTCCGCCGCGCACGTTCCGATCGCCGGCGTGCGCGCGATCGTCGTGTCGTCCGTCGTGCCCGTCGTCGACCGTCCGCTGCGCGAAGGCTGCGAGAAGTACTTCGGCGTGCGCCCGACGTTCTTCACCGCGGCGACGCAGCGTTCGATCGTCGTCAAGACGGACCGTCCGACCGAGGTCGGGAGCGACCTCGTCGCCGGCGCGATCGGAGCGTTGCAATTCGTCGGTGCGCCGGCGATCGTGATCAACTACGGCACTGCGACGACGTTCGGTGCGATCGACGCCGGCGGCGCGTATCTCGGGGTCGCGATCGCGACGGGCTTGCAGGTTGCGCTCGACGCGCTCGTCGGGCGCACCGCGAAGCTGCCGCAAGTCGCGCTCGTCGCGCCGGGGACGCCGTTCGGCCGCGACACGGTCGGCGCGATCCAGGCGGGGCTCGTCTACGGCGCCGTGGGACAGACCGAAGAGCTCGTGCGTCGCATGCGCACCGTGCTCGGCGCGAACGCGCGCGTCATCGCGGCCGGCGGCCTCGCGCCGGTCGTCGCCGGCGAGACGACGGTGATCGAGCGCGTCGAGCCGCACCTCGTGCTGCACGGGCTGCGCGCGGACGCACTGCGCGCCTGACGCGACTATGCTACGGAGCGCCGAACGAGCCGAGAGCCCCGGCACGACGGCTCGGAGCTCTCCTGGATCGTTGTCTTGGCCGGCGCACGCACGCCGGTGTCGGCCTACGTACCCGACGCGCATCGAGATTCACGTTGCGGCCGGTGCCTGGCTCGGATGCCGAGCGGGCGGGCGTACGTCGCGTAACCCCCGCCGACACGGAGCTACGCGCCAGGGGCGTGGTACACTCGGTGATCGTGACGACTCTTCCCGCCGGCGTCGCGCGCGCCGTGCCCGCGCTGCGGATCGGCCCGATCGAGATCTGGCCGCCGATCGTGCTCGCGCCGATGTCCGGCGTCACGAACCGGACGATGCGTGCGCTCTATAAGCCCTTCGGCTTCGGGCTCACGGTGACGGAGTTCGTCTCGTCCAACGCGCTGCAGTACGGCAGCAAGCGCACGATGGAGATGATCGATCAGCACGGCGTCGAGCGGCCCGTCTCGACGCAGCTGTGGGGCAACGATCCGGCGATCATGGCACTCGCCGCGAAGCTCGTGCGCGAGTGCGGCGCGGACATCGTCGACATCAACTTCGGCTGCCCGGCGCCGAAGGTGACGAAGACCGAAGGCGGCAGCGCGTGCCTCCGCGACGTGGATCGCTGCGAGGCCATCATGAAGGCCGTCGTCGATGCCGTCAACTGCCCGGTGACGATGAAGATGCGGCTCGGGTGGACCGAGCAGTCGATGGTGTTCGTCGAGGTCGCCAAGCGCGCGCAGAGCGCCGGCGTGCGGGCGATCACGCTGCACGCGCGCACCGCGAAACAGTTCTACAAGGGCAACGCCGACTGGAGCAAGATCGCCGAGCTGAAGCGCGCAGTCGACATCCCCGTGATCGGCAACGGCGACCTTGCTGATCCGCACGATGCGATGCGGCGGATGCGAGAGAGCGGCGTCGACGCGGTGATGCTCGGCCGCGCGACGCTCGGTAACCCGTGGCTCGTCTCGCGCCTGCGTGCGCTGATGGAAGGACGCGAGCCGGACGCGGTCCCCAACGCACCGGATCGTCTGCGCTTCGCCGTGCACCACTATTGCGTGATGGTGGACGAGTGGGGCGAGGCGCGCGCAGCGCCGCAGATGCGCAAGCACCTCGGCTACTATCTCAAGGGCTTTGCCGGCGCGAGCGCCCTGCGCGAACGCCTGATGCGAACGGAGACGGCGGAAGAGACGCTCGCGATCCTGCACGCGACGATCGAGGCGCTCGAGAGCCGCGCCGGCGAGCTCGCCGTCGCGTGAGCCTCGGTGCAACGCGAGCCGACGTCGCGTTCGTCGTGCTGTGGGCCGTTGCGGTTGTCGTCATGGGCGCCGGCAGCGACTGGGGCGACGCGGGAAACCGCGCGGTCGACGCCGCGATGTTCGTCGTGCTGTACGCGATCACACGCCGCGTGACGGAGGCGCCGGCGTCGCCGCCGGCGCCTCCGAATGTCATTCCGGCGACCGTCGTCATCGCGGTCGTAGTCGCGCTGACGTTTTCCGACGCGCTGTGGCCGCACGGCGTCGGCATCCTGGGCGCATGGCAGGCGCTGCACCGCGCGATTGCGCTGCAGCTGCACGCGGCGATGCCGGCGCTGAACGCACGAAGCTGGGACAACACGGTGCGGTACGTGCTGCTCCCGGCCATCCCGCTCGTCGTGCTCGGATGGCGCGCCTGTCACGTCGGCTTCGCGGCGTCCCGGCGTGGGACGCTCGTCGCGCTGGCGCTGTGGTCCGTGCCGTGGCTCCTATTCGGCGCGACGGCGCTCGCGCAAGGCCATGGCTCGACGGCCGCGTTGGCGCGCCAGTTCGCCGTCAACGTATTCCAAAACGGATATTCCGAAGAGATCCTGTTCCGCGGCGCGGTGCTCGGTGTCGCGGTGACGGTGATCGGCCGCGGTGCGGGCAACGTTGTCCAGGCGATCGTGTTCGGACTCTGGCATCTTGGCGCCGATATGCGCGCAACACACGGTGTCGTCTGGCTGGCGCTCTGCAAGACGATCGCCGATCAGGCGCTCTTCGGATACGCTTGGGGGCTGGTCACGTTGCGTACGGGCAGCGTGCTTGCGTCCGGAGCGTCGCACGCGCTGTTCGACGCGGTCGCCGGCGTGCGATGATCGACGCGGACGTCGATCTCGCGCGTGAGGCGTTCGAGAACTATCGCGATTACGTCAACCCGCCGCTCGCGCGCGTGATGAAGCTGTCGGGATCGCCCGTCGAGGTGTCGGCGAGCGGCTCGGCGATCACGGACCACAGTGGAAAAACGTATCTCGATTTCGCCGGCGGCTACGGTGTGTTCACGCTCGGTCACCGCCATCCGCGCGTCGTGGCCGCGGTGAAGGCGCAGCTCGACCGCATGGCGCTGTCGGGGCGCACGATGTTCAACCCGCTCATGGGACGCCTCGCGAAGCGGCTCGCGGAGATCACGCCGGGCGATCTCGCGATCTCGTTCTTCGCGAACAGCGGGACCGAAGCCGTCGAGGGCGCGCTCAAGCTCGCGCGCGCGGCAACGAAGCGCTCCGCGATCGTCGCGTGTGATGGGGCGTTTCACGGCAAGACGTTCGGCGCGCTGTCTGCGAGCGGGCGCGACGCGTTTCGCGATCCGTTTCTTCCGCTGCTCGACGGCGTGCGGCGGGTCGCGTTCGGCGATGCCGATGCGTTGCGCGCCGCCGTCGACGGCGACGTCGCCGCGGTGATCGTCGAACCCGTGCAGGGCGAAGGCGGCGTCAACGTGCCGCCCGACGGCTATCTGCGCGCGGCTCGCGCGGCGTGCGACGACGTCCGCGCCGTGATGATCGCCGACGAAGTGCAAACCGGGCTCGGACGCTGCGGTGTGCCGTTTGCATGCGACCGGGAAGGCGTCGTCCCGGACGTGATGGCGCTCGCGAAAGGACTGTCCGGCGGCGTGGTGCCGATCGGCGCATACGTTGCGCGGCCGCGGGTCTGGAACGCGGCGTACGGCAAGCAGCCGCTCTTGCACACGTCGACGTTCGGCGGCAACGAGCTCGCGTGCGCGGCCGCGCTCGCGGCGATCGACGTACTATACGACGAGGATCTCGCAACGAATGCGCGCGTGCGCGGCGAGCAGCTGTTGTCGCGCGCGCGCGCGACGATGGCGCGCCGGCCCGAGGTGATCGCGGACGTGCGCGGGATCGGGCTGCTCACCGGCGTGGAGCTCCGCAGCGAGGGCTACGGCGGCGCGATCATCCCCGAGCTGCTGAAGCGCGGCGTGACGGCCGCGTGGACGCTGAACCAGCAGCGCGTGATCCGCCTCGAGCCGCCGCTGCTCGTCACCGAACGTGAAGTCGACGAGGCGATGCGCGCGTTCGACGCATCGGTCGACGCGGCGTTCGACCAGCTCGGAGTTTTGATCTAGCGTGCCGTTCGTGGAGTGCGCGATCGACGTCGCGGCGCCGGCGCGCGTGGTGTACGAGCTCGCGAAGGAGCAGGAGCGCTTTCCCGACTTCATGCCCGACGTCGAGACGGTCGTCGTGCTGGAGCGGCATCCCGACAAAGTGATCACGCGCTGGAAGACGCTCGTCGAGGATGCGCCGATCGAGTGGACGGAAGAGGACCGCTTCGACGACGACGCGCTGCGCATCGACTACGCGCTGATCGAAGGCGACCTCGACACGTTCGAAGGCGCGTGGACGTTCGCGGAGGCCGGCGGCCTCACGCGCGTCGTGCTCGGCGTCGAGTACGACTTCGGCGTGCCGACGCTCGCCGAGCTGATCGGTCCGACGCTGCAGAAGAAGGTTCGCGAGAACTCCGAGATGATGCTCGCGGCGCTCAAAGCCGAGGCGGAGTCGATCGTCGCGGTACGCGCCCGGACGACGAGCGCGGCGGAAAGCTATCGGTGAAGGAGGCCGCACATCCACGCGGCTGCCCAATCACCGAATCCCCAGACGATCGTCCCGACGACACTCGACGCGATCAGATACGGGCGCTCTTTGCGCTGCCAGTCGAGCATCACGGCAACAGCACTGCGCAGGTAGGCGACCTCGATGCGAACGTCGTGCTCCGGCGGAGCAGCCGCGAGCGGATTCACCGGCCGTCGCGCGTCGAATGCACGCCCTGCTGTGCCGCGCGCGAGCGTCAGCATCACAAACGTCACGGCGACGGCGACCGCGCCCCCACGTGGGCCGACATCGCGACGCTGCAAAGCGACAGCGAGTGCGACGCCCGCAAGCGACACCACGATGCAACCCCACATTGCTGCGCGCAGCCGACTTGTCCCATCGGGCGTCCGGGTCGCCGAACTGCTCATTCGTTCACCTCCGATGACTGCGGCACGTTGAGCCGAATCGCGGCGATCAATTCGTCGAGCCGCGCTTCGACGTCGTGCGGCTCTTTGGAGAAGAGCAGGCCGACCACGGACGTCCGATCGGCACTCAGCAAGAAAACGCCGCGCCACGGCGGCTCTTCCAAGACGCGGATGCCCGGCATCGAGACGTCGCGCTTCGTGCCCGGCAACAGGTGGAACGTCTTCGCCCGAAGCCGCTCTCCCAGCGCGACGCAAAACCGGTCGAGAGCGTCCGACTCGTTCAACGCCACATGCGTGCGTGTTTCCGAATTCTTCCACGTCGCCGCGGCTGTTTCGATCGCGGCCGTATCTGCGATGATCGCCGCGTCGAGCGGTTTTTCGAACCACTCCGGGCTCGAGGTGAAGTACGGCTCAGCCATCGTCGCGCGGGCGTCTCGTCGGCCGGTCGCAACGCGACGCGCGCATCGTCAGGTGCGGCGAATCGCGTTCCGTGCGGCTCGCGCGCGCGCAAGCTTCGCGTCGATCGCCGCATCCCAAGCGTCGGGTGTAAAAACCTCACCGAGCGGGAGCTTCCCTCTCTTCAGCAACGCGACTTGCAGTTGGACGAACGCGGCGGTGACGGGATCGGCCTCGACATCGCGACCGTCGTCGATCGCGATCTCGAAACGATTCAGGCCAACCCGCCGCACCTGCACCGGAGCCGCGGCGCCGGTATCCGACGGCCCGCTCAAGATGATGACGGACTGACCCGTTTCGAAGTCGACGAGCGCGCCGGACAGCGACTGCGTGTCGGAGTCCAGCCGCGCACTCAGCGACTTTTTCAGCGTCGCGGTCAACGAGCCGCCCCTTTGGTGGACGCTCACATCGGCTAGCGCGGCGACGTCCCCGACGATCGCCGACTCCGGATGATCATTCAGCATGACGAGTCTCCGCGGCGAGCATAGCACAATGTGCCATAAAGTGCCACACATGGCGGCCTACGATCGCTACGCTGACCGGAGGAAGGGATTTACAGCCGAGGAGGGGTCACGGACGGCCCCGCAGTCGGCGCGCGGTACGCGCTGAAGCTCGTTGCGCTCGTCTGCGCGCGTTGCGCGATCGCCGCGTGCAGCAGCTCGATGCTGCGCAGCAGCTCTTCCGCGTACTCCGGCTCCTCGAAACGCGACGCGTCGACCGTGAGCCCGCGCACGTGAAACCCCGCCCGTTCGATGCGATCGAGCGCGCTCGCGCAGTTGCCGGCGCGCATCGCGAGGCCGCGCAGCCGCTGCAGCGCGTCCTCGAGGCGCACGACCTCGGTGCGGTAGTCGGCGTACTTCTTGAGCTCCGCGGTCGCGGCGTCGCGCACCGCGGGCCACTGCGTCTCGCGGAATTGCGCGATCTCGTCGTTGCCGCGTTCCTCGAAGCGGCGCTTGCGCGCGGCGACGATCTTCCGTTCCTCTTCGTCGGCGCTGCGCGCGCCCTTCGCGCGTGCGCGCGCGAGCGCCGCGTGCTCTTGCGGCGTGTATTCCGTCGCGAACGTGACACGGTCGTTGATCGCCGACATCTGCTCGCGCCAAATCTGCTCGAGCGCCGGCGGCTCGTTCAGCACGCCGAGCTGCGCGCGTCGCGCGGCAACGCGGTCGCGCCGGACGTCGAGCGCGTCGCGCAGCCGATCGAGCCCCGAGCGCAGCGCCGCCGTCCACGTGACGTCGTCCGCCGGCGTCTGCTCGTCGAAGCGCAGCTCGATACTGAGGCCCATCGCGACGAACTCCGCCACGCGCCAGTGGTCGCGCGCCGCGGGCAGCACGCGCACGCGGCTGCCGACCGGTGCCGTCTCGCCCGTGCAGCGGAACACGACGAGCGCCTCACCCGTGTCGATCGCGCAGAGCAGCGTCTCGGCGTCGATGTCGCGCACGAACGCAAGGATGCCCCAGTACGACGCCTCCGGCAGCCACACGGGCTCGTCGACGTCGTCGTACCGGCGATTCCACAGCACGGCCCACAGCGCATCGTGCAACTCGGACACACGGACGGAGTCGTCCGTCATCGACTCGATGACGGAGCGAACGCTGGAGCGGCGTGACCGCGACGGGTTCGGCCCTGCGTTCAATCCGGCTTGGCGAACGCGACGATCGTGTTCTCCGCGCGGCAGTTCGTCCAAAACTTCGTTCCGTCGAAGCCCAAGCTGCGCGCGGCGAATCCGATCGACGCCAGCTCGTGGACTTCGGGCTGTTCCTTGCGTGCGTCCAAACACAAAAGCCGGTAGTCATCGACTTCCCGGCTTTCGGTGGTGACGAGGTAGAAGCGCCCCGCGACGATCACCATCCCCGTGATCTGCCGCGGTACGGGAATCGTCCGCAGCACGCTCCCGGCGTCGTCGAGCTCCAGAATCACTTTGTTGTCGCGCTGGCTCAGGTACAACCGGTCTCCGTCGTACGCGAGGAACGAGCCGGTTGCGTCGGGACAGCGCACGGCGTCGGACTTCTTGAAGTCCTTGCCCATGACGTACCGGCGGATGTACCGGTCGTCCGGTCCGCCGTCGAACGCGTCGCCCGTGACGACGCGCAGCGCGTCGCCCGTCACGGTGAGGCCGTATGGCTTCCCGGGTGCGACCGCCTCTTCGAACACTCGTCCCTGCTGGGCGACCATGCCGTAAATACGACACGTCTCGAAGGAGCCGATCCACAGGTCCGGTCCGTCACACGCGAGGCCCATCGGAGCGGGGCACGGCGCGGGGATGCGGAGGAGCTCTTCGATGGTGGAGAGCGTCTGATTCATGCCTCCGTACCGTTCCCCGAACGGTTCGCGGGCTCCCGGCGGCGACGGGGCGAAACGGCGTGTGGCGATGGCAACGTTCTGCTTCGTGATCCACCCGCTGTCGTTCGAGGACGTCGTGCGCTACGAGCCCGGCGCGAAAGGCAAGGGCACGCCAATCATCGCGAAGATCTTGGAGTGGATGCCGGCGTACGCCGCCGCACATGTGACCGGCGTCCGCACGCCGGACGGTCGCGAGACGGAAGGATGGTTCGTCGCCGCGCCGCTGCTGCCGCAGCAGATGCTGGACTTGCCGCGCGAGCGCGTGTACGAACGCATTCTCAAGGCGATCGAGATCGGCGCCGAGCTCGGTGCGAACGTGGCCGGACTCGGCGCGTTCACCGGTGTCGTCGGCGACGGCGGCATCACGATCAACGCACGCTCGCCGATTCCCGTCACGACCGGCAACTCACTCACGATCGCCGCCGGCGTGCGCAGCCTGTTCCGTGGTGCGGACGAGATGGGCATCGATCCGCGGCATGCGACCGTCGCCGTCGTCGGCGCAACGGGATCGATCGGCGGTGCGTGCGCGCAGCTGA
>Ga0213875_10002011_pt1 | contig 12549 bp, 9 predicted proteins | sample BarmaccomBMRX_R8_FD_160105 | JGI IMG/M metagenome (GOLD analysis project Ga0213875, IMG submission 160105) | Root-associated microbial communities from Barbacenia macrantha in rupestrian grasslands, the National Park of Serra do Cipo, Brazil - RX_R8 | ecosystem: Host-associated > Plants > Roots... | reverse complement strand
TGCGTCTCCGAGAACGCGGGCTGGCTCGCGAGCGCGCCTGCCGTAGCATCCTGCGGGTTGACCGCAAGGATGTCGTCCAGGGTGGACGCGCCGACGTCGATCGCGCCGTCGTCCGGATCGTAGGATGCTGCGGTGCTGTAGTAGAGATCGTCGAGGTTCGTGAACCCCGACGTCGCCGCAACGGTCGCCGCGCTGCCGCCGCTCGGCCCGACCGCCGCGGCCGTGTACGTTCGCGTGCCGTCGTTCGCGGCGATGCACACGACGACGCCGGAGGACACGACCGACGCGACGACGCTCTGCATGAGCGGATCGTCCTCCAAGTATCGTCCGGGAAAGCCGTAGGAATCTGCGCCCCAACCGATGCTCGCGGTGATGACGTTCGGCGCCGGAACCTGCCGGGCGGCGGCCAAGAACGCGCCGGCGAGGTCCGTGTCGCCGAGTACGCCGGTCGTCGTGCCGGGCGCGACCCATCGGTACGTCGCGCCCGGCGCGATGCCGAGGAGATCCGTCGCCATCGTCGCCGTTTCGCCCGAGCGCTGCAACCCGTCCGGCAGCGGCGCCATGACGGAGAAGTCAAGCCCGACCTCTGCCAGCTGCGGGTCGACGCCGCATGCCTCGCCGCCCGCGTAGAGGTTGCCGTCCGTATCCGAGACCCAGGCCGGAATCAGCGGCATGGACGGAAAATCGAGGTAGTGCTGGCCGCCGATGAGATGCGTCGTCGGCCCCCATTGCTGGGCGATGTTCTGGCACGGGTCGTTCGGATTGGTCAGCGCCGATGCGTCGTAGACGTCGCCCAAGCCGACGTTCGTGATGATCTCGCCGGCGCCCGGAAGCTGGTTGAACGTCCGCTGGATCTCGTCGTACGCGGCGACGGCGTCCACGCCGGTCGCGCCGAGCATCGCCTGGAAGTTGAACGTGATCGCGGCGTTCGTCGGCAGGCTGAGCGACGAAACGGACTTCACGGAGCGTCCGAACGTCTTCGTCGCGCGCCGGTATCCCGCCATCTCCGTCTGCATGCTCGCCGGCACGTCGTGTCGCTCGGCGATCATCGACGACACCGCGTAGTCGGGTGCGACGTACGCGACCGACGACGATGCGCGCAGCGCATGCACCGCATTCGGCACGGACGACGCCGACACGTGCAGGACGAACGCGTTCTCGATCGGCAGCAGCGTCTTCGTCGTGCGCGCCTGCGCGCGCGAGCGCATCGACGAAAGCGTTCCGCGATCCAGCTTCGCGAACAGCCGGTCCGCCTTGTCGACGCCGAGCTGCATGAGCGCGAGGTTCGTGCGCGCGTCCGTCGTGAACGCATGCGGCGACATCGAGCGGTCGCGCTTCAGCACCCCGCGCATGAGCATCGACGTTGCGGCCGGCGTGAGCGCCTGGTGGTCCTGCTGCATCGTCACGCCGTCCTTGAAGACGACGACGACGCGCCCGGGTACGAAGCGCTGCGGCGGATGGTCGAGATCGAACAGGATGCGGTTGCGCGTCGAGGCGGATACGGTGCCGTTCAGCGGGCCGTAACGCTGCAGCGACACGCGCGTCTCGGTCGGTCGCATCGCCGGGTTGCGCGCCGCCTTGAGATGCGCGAGCAACTGCGTCTTGCGATCGCCCCGGACGGGCTGCTGCGCGATGCGCACGCGGCCGTCCGCGTAGACCGTCGCGACGCGACCATCGTGCAGGTAGCCCATGAACGCGATCTTCGTCGCGTACGGCATCGAGGCGACCGCCGCCGGCGGACGGTAGGGGCGCGCGTCGGCCGCGCTCGCGCAAACCGCAAGCACTCCGCAGAGCGCCACTGCGGCGCGGACACTAGAAGACATGGCACACTCCTTGCGGCTGCGTGAGACCGAGCGAAGCCGGCGTCGCGAACGACGTCGCCGCATCGGTGCCGCTGAGATCGAAGAGATAGCTCGTGATCGCGTTCGCGCCGCGTTCCGTGACGACGGGCTCGCGCAAATTCGGATCGACGGCGATGCCGAACGGGCCGCCCGGATCGCTCGCCGTCGCGATGCTGGGACCGTACGGCGCGAACGCCGTGACGCCGGACGCCGTCACGACGTAGATTTGTGCAGCCGTTTGCGGTGATTGACCGGTCTGGACGGGTGCGCCGTACGCGACCGCGTTCGGCGCGTCGCCGAGCGCCGACGACCCCGCCGCGCTCCCGGCTTCCGTGAAGAAGGCGAGCGTGGGCGGCGCGGACGCGGTGCCGACGGCGATGCGATGGTCCGGCACGTTGCCGTTCGCGACGAGGAACGCGACGCCGCGCGCGCTCGCGGCAGCGAACGTCGCCGGCGCGCCGTTGTTCGGCGGGCCGCCGTTCGGCGCGAAGACGGACACGCCGTTCGTCCCCGTCGCGTACACATCGAGGTCGTTCGGGTCGTACGCGACGCCGTTCGCGCCCGGGACGCTTTGCGGCGCGAACGACGCCACGGGTGCGCCGTTCTCGTCGAACGCGAGCACTTCGCCGAGGCCGGCGTCCGCGACGAAGACGATCCGATCGTCGGCGTCGTACGCGAGCGCCGTCGGGTTCGAAAGCCCGGCGAACGCGCCGCTCGGCAGCGGCAGCTGCGCACCGTGCGGATCGAAGCGCACGACCGACGGCGCGCCGCCGTTCGCGTACGCGACGTACAGCGCGCTCGTCGCGTCGACGATGGTCGAGCTCGTCGCGAGGTTTCCGTTCGCGTCGGTCGCGGTCGCGACGAGCGCGGTCGGGTACGTCGTCGTGTTCGGCGCCGTCGCCTGCACCGTGAACGTGTTCGGCTGGCCGGCGACGGCCGCGACGGCCAGCAGGCCCGTGGAGCGGGCGTTCGGGGCAAGGACGATCGACGGCGGCGCATCGGGCTGCACGATGACGTCGCCGTCGGCGTCGAGCGGTGCGACTGTGAACGTCGCCGGCGCGCGGCCGACGAGCTCGTACGACTGCGGCGAGGTTCCCGCGACGGGAAGGACGTTCGCCTGGCTCGCGGCGGGGCCGATGCGGATCGCGGCGACCGTGCCGACGACGGTCGCGGTCAGCGTGTTGGTCGTGTTCGCCACGATCGTCTGCGACACGGTGACGCGGCCGAGTTCGTTGCCGGCGGCCGACGTCTCGCCCGCGGTCTGCGGCGCGTCGTACACCGAGACGACGAAAACGTCCGCGCCGACGCGAGCGTCGATCGCGATCGTCGACGAGCCGCCGCCGGACGGCGCGTTCGCGAACGTCACGGGACCTGCGGTTGACGCGTCCGGGTTCACTTCGACGACGACGCTGACCGCCGACGGCGAGACGAACGACGGACGGCGCGCGCCGGTCGAGGAACGTGACGCGGTCGCTCGGCTCGGCCATCGAATCGTGAAGCTCACCGGTGCGCGCGCTTTCGCGCTCGTGCGCGCAGCCGGTACGGCGTGCGACGCGCCGCCGCACGCCGCCGTCGCGAACGTGAGCGCAGCGCACGCGACGGCGGCGCGCCGCGTCACTGCACCACCCCCTGCGTGATCGTGACGCCGACGGCGACCGACGCGCGTTGGCCGTAGGCGTCGGTGAAGACCACCGCGCACGTTCCCGAAGCTTGCGCGGCGATCGTGAACGTCGCCGGGGCCGCAGCCGTCGACGGCGTCACCGTCGCGATGCCTGGACACGCGCTCGCGCTCGCCGTCACCTGACCCGCATAGCCGGGCTCCGTCAGCGTGACGCTCGCGGACTGACCCGCCGCCGTGAACGCTGCGGAAGCGGACGACGCGCTCAGCGATCCGCCGGGCGGCGGCGTCGGCGAGGCGGTCGCGGCCGGCGTCGGCGTCGGCGAGACGGCCGTCGACACGACGGATGCGCCCGACCCGCCGCCGCCTCCGCAACCGCACGCGAGCGCGGTGATGAAGACGAGCGCGGGCGCACAGCGCCGCTGCACGGTATGCGGGGACATCGGCATCTGCCGCTGGTACGCGCAGCGGCGCGCGTCGCGCTGGCTACGCGGACATGCGCGTTGCGATGTTGGCCGAAAGGTACGGGCGATTCGCGCCGGCGTCGAGCCGTCGCGCGAGCATCATCGCGTCGTGCCGCGTGAGCGGCATGCCGTAGCGCTGGAGCACGGGCAGCGCGACGTCCAGGTGACGTACGGCCTCGCGGCGCCGGTGCTGCATGATGGCGACCGCGGCGAGGCAGTGTTCCGCGCCGCCGCGCACGCGGGCGTTTCCGCAGAGCTGCGCGTCGCTGCTGACGTGGTGCGCGAGCGTGCGCGCGACCTCGTAGCGGCCCGCGTCAAACGCGACGCGAGCGCGGTGCACGCGCGCGAGAAGACGCAGGCCGCTGCGCGCCGGCAGGACGCGCAGCATCATGTCGGCGAGCTGCAGCCGGCGGCGCAGACGCCGGTCCGACTGCATCGCGCAGAAGGCGACGGCGCCAACCGTCCAGGGCGCGCTGCGCTCCGTCAGATCGAGGCCGTCGATCGCGAAGCCGAACACGTCGTCGTGCTCGCAGCCGCGCGTCACCATCGTACCGATGCGCTCGGCACGCGCGAGCGCCAGCGTGCGCACATACCCGCGGGACTGCGCGAGCCGCTCCACGGCGGCAAATCCGGGCAGGTCGTCGCGCGCGACGAGACCCGCGGCGCGTGCGTCGGCCATCATGACGGCCAACGTTTCCTTCGCGTGACGGTGGCGGAGAAGGCGCAGCGCAAGCCATGCGCGGTCGATCGCCGCGACGGCTCGCAGCGCGTCGCCGACTTCCCAGCGCTGGTCCGCATACGCCGCGAGCGCGCGGATCGCGAGCGCGAGCCGCGGCTGGTCGCTCGGATCGCACGCGTCGGATCGCCGAACCACGGCCGGCGGCTCGAGCGTCAACGCGCATCCCATGCCGTCGTCGCGGCGCAGGCGCCACGCCGCGAAGTCCGCGCGCTCCTCGCCGAGCGTGCGCATCGCCGGCGTCATGTCGTCGCCGTACCGTTGCAGCAGCGCGGCGGCGCGATCGACGCACGCGGCGGCGGCGTCGGCCCGGCCGCCGTCACGTTCGATCTCGGACGCGAGACACAGCGCGTCGATGCGGTCGGGGATCGGCGCGTGCGCGGCGATCGCATCGCAGGCGGCGAGTGCGAGCGGGCTCTGTCCCAGCTCGTGGAGCTCCGACGCCCGGGCGAGCCGGAAGCGGGCGGTGTCGCGCACCGCCGCGGGAGACCACTCCGCCGCCTCCGCGCGGAACACCGCGATGAACGCGTCGTGCGCCGCACGGCGTTCACGGCGGATCTGCCGCGCGGACAGTCCGAGCTCCGCGCCGACGACCGACAGCGGCTGCTTGTCGATGTCGCAGCGCAGGAGCGCCGCGTGCATCCGCGCGAGCGTGGCATGCGCGCGCACGCCCTTCCGCTCGCGACAGCGCAGCAACGCGACGTGCACGAGCCCGTGGATGCGCTGCACGACCGCGGGGGTATCGGCGGGCGCCGTGAAGTACGGGCGAACGAGCGGATTGCGTCGCAGCTCCGCGGGATCGTTCAGGCTGCGCAGCAGGTGACGCGATGCGCAGTAGTCCGAACGCGACGGGTTAGCGCGCGGCATCGCGCCCCCGCGTCCGACGGGGAAAAGGGCACATCGTCGTCGACCTCGACCGAGCGACGCTGCCGACACCCTCGTCTATGAGGAGTTTACGGTTCGGCGCGCGCACCGTCCTGTCGCGCGTCGAACCGTCACGTCATCGCTGCGCCGCGGCCGGCGGCGTGATGCCGAGCTCGCGATAGAACGCGTTCGGATTCATCGGCCGTCCGAGAAACGCGCGCACTTCCTGATCGGGCTCCTCGAGACGCGCCGGTGCCAAGATGTCGTCGCGATACGCCGTACCGGCGACCGGACTCGTCAGGCCCTGCGACTCGAAGCGTGAGAACATGTCCTGCGCGTAGACCTTCGACCACAGATAGCCGTAGTAGCCCGCGTCGTATCCGCCCATGAGGTGGCCGAACGCCGACTGCGGGTGCGTCCCGGCGACGTACTGATTCGGCGTCGTCGTCGCCTCGGTCGCGGCCCACAGCGCCGTCGTGTCGATCGGCGGCTTTATCGTGTGATACCGCATGTCGACGGTCGCGTAGAAGATCTGCTGCGTCGTCTGCAGCGCGTAGTGCACGTACCGCGCGGCGATCATCTTGTGGATCAGATCGTCCGACAGCGGCGCGCCCGTCGTCACGTTCGCGCTGACGCGCTTGAGGATGCCGGGATCCCACGCCCAGTTCTCGAGCATCTGGGACGGCGCCTCGATGAAGTCCTGACGGAATCCGCTCGTCAGCGTCTCGTAGGGCTCGTTCGCGAGCACCGCCGCCATGCAGTGCCCGAACTCGTGGAAGAACACCTCGACGTCGCCGTGCTGCAGCAGCGCCGGCTTGCCCGGCGCGGCCTGCGGCCAGTTGCCGACGATGGCGCTCTCCGCGAGGCGCACGCTGCCGTCGGGCAGCACGCGGCGCGGCACGACCCCGAAGTTCGCGAAGTGATCGTACTTCCCGGGCCGCGGGTAGAGGTCGAGGAAGAAGCGTCCCAGCGGCTTGCCCGTCGCGGCATCGGTGACGTCGTACGCCTGCACTTGCGGCTGCCACACCGGCGCATCCGAGCGCGTGAAGCGCACGCTGAGCAGCTGCTGGTAGATCGCGAAGACGTTGTCGACGACGTGCTGGACGGGGAAGTACTGCTTGATCTCGTTCTGGTCGACGGCGTACTTCGTGCGCTTCAGCTCGTTTTCGTAATAGCTGACGTCCCACTGCTCGAAGTCCGCATGACCGTCGGCTTTCGCCAGCGCCGCGTCCTCGTCGCGTTCGGCGCGCGCCTTCGGCATGATCGCGGAGTCGATCTGCGCGAGGAACGCGTCGACGCGTTGCGGCGTGCCGGCCATGCGGTCCGCGAGCACGAACGCGGCCCACGTCGGATAGCCGAGCAGGTGCGCGAGACGGTTGCGGATCGCGACCGCGTCCTGCAGCAGCTTCACGTTCGCCTCGCCGCCACGGTTGTTGTAGGCGACGTAGAACGCTTTGCGCGCCGCCGGATCCGACTCGTTCTGGAGGAACGGCACGACGGTGGCCTCGTTCACCGCCGCCGTGTACCCGCCGTCCGGCGTCGGCTTGAGCACCGCCGCGACGAAGTCGGGCGGCAGGGACTGCGCTTGCGCCGCGGTCACCGTCACGGACGTCGTGTCGTTCGAAAGGTTGGCCGAGAACGCGTTCTGATCGTCGTTCAGCTTCTTTTGGAGCGCGACGAACTCGGTGCGCTGCGCGGCCGGCAGCCCGGCGCCGCTTCGCTTGAGCGCGTTGAGCCACAGCTGCGTCAGCTTCACCTGCGCCGCGCCGTGCGCGGTGCCGCCGGACTGCGCCGCCGCGAGCGCGCGATAGAGGTCGGGGCGCGCCGAGATCTCGCTCATCACGTTGCTCGAGTCGGTCGCGCACTTCAAGGACGCCGCGCGCACCTTCGGGTCGGTCGCGACGTTGAAAAGGAAGCCCTGCGCGACCAGGTCGTCGTTGAAGTCCGCCGACGCGTTCTCCAGCGGCAGCACCACCGACGCGAACGTGCGCGGGCCGCGCGCGGCGACGATCGCGTCGGCGCGCGCCTTCATCGCGGCGATCCGCGCCGCGCACGTCGAGGCGATCTGCGGGGGCGTCAGCGCCCAGTCGATGCGGAGTACGGCCGCGGCCGGCATCGCGGGGGCGCGGGCGGGTACGGCGATGAGCGAGGCGAGCGCGCACAGCGCCGCCGTCCTACGCGAGAATGCGGACTGCATGGAAGCCAGTACGTTCGCGAGGGTGTGCCGCGTTCCGCCCCGGCGCCCGGCCTTGTGGAAGCGGCCGGTGCCCGCTATCATAGGCGGGCCTCGACGAGGGTTGGGCCTCGCGCAACGGAAACCCGTGAACCCCGCCAGGCCCGGAAGGGAGCAACGGTAAGCGGGCCCTCCCGTGTGCCGCGAGCTACCTGGCCCTCGTCCTGGCTTTCTTCCGTATGCAAGACATCTTCACGGCCGCAGCCGTCGCCGTTGCCTGCGCGCTCGTCGTGACGATCGGGTACGACCTGTTCGTCGCGTCGCCGCGCATGCGTCGCCTGCGTACGGTGACCGAGACGCACGACGCGCTGATCGGGGGCGGCGCGACGCGCGCGAGCGATCGCCTCCAGGAGCTGGAGCGCGCCACCGCCGCCTGCACGGCCGCTCGCGACGCCGAGCTGCGCCGGCTCGACGCGCTGGAACGCGTGGCGCGCGTCGAGGTCCCGCGCATCGGCTTCGTCCGCTACAACGCGTTCAGCGACGTCGGGTCCGAGCTTTCGTATGCGCTCGCACTGCTGAACCGCGAGGGAGACGGAGTCGTGCTCAGCAGCATCTACTCGCGCGAGGACACGCGCACGTACGGCAAGGCGGTCGCGGGCTTCAAGGCCGCGCAGGATCCGTCGGAAGAAGAGCTGGCCGCGATCGCGCGCGCCAAGGCGGCCGCGACGTGAACGACGCCAAGCAGACCTTCATGGTCAAGATCATCCCGCCGACCGGCTACAGCGTGTACCGGCTCGCGTTCACGCGACGCCATCTCGCGGTCGTCGTGGCGTGCCTGGCCCTCGCGCTGCTCGGCGCAGCGGCGGTGCACAGCTATCAGCTGCGCGTCGCGGACGCGAACGTGCGCGCGCTGCAGTCGCTCACCGCGGAGCAGCAGACGAAGCTGCAGTCGATCGACAAGCAGGCCGACACGCTGTCGAACGAGCTGCGTGCGGTGGAACGTGAGAACGCGGAGATCAAGCGGCTCATCGGCGCCGACCGCGGCGGCAAGCCGCACGCGTTCGTGGCGCCGCCGGCCGGCGCGCAGGGCGGCGACATCGCGTCGGTGCAGGCGCGTCTGCGCGTGCTGGCGCGCGCGTCGCAGCGCACCGTCGACGACGCGCAGAGCATGCGCCGCGTCGCGATGCGCGTGCTGAACCTGCACCGCATGGAGTCGATCGAGCGCGAGCGCATGATCGCGTCGATTCCCTCGATCAACCCCGTCGGCGGCACGATCGCCGCGGGCTTCGGTTGGCGCACGAACCCGTGGCCCGAGTTTCACCGGGGCGTCGACCTCGAGGCGAGCTACGGCGACGTCGTGCGCGCCTCGGCGGCCGGCACGATCGTGACCGCCGGCTGGGATCCGGGCGGGTTCGGCATCAAGGTCGACATCGACCACGGCAACGGCTACCACACGTGGTACGCGCACCTTTCGCGCGTCGCCGTGCTGCCGGGCGAGCGCGTGACGAAGGGAGCGCCGATCGCGTACGTCGGCTCGACCGGCGAGTCGACCGGCCCGCACCTGCACTATCAGGTGATGTACGGCGGCGCGGCGATCGACCCCGCGCCGTTCCTGACCGGCGTGCCGGAGAAGGTCCTCGCGACACTTCCCGGCGCCCCGGGCGTATAACGATCGGTATGTGCCAGCTCTGGGGCCTCGTCGACGTCATCTTCAAGCTCTACATTCTCGTGATGATCGTCTACGCGGTCGTCTCGTGGGTACCGAGCATCCGGGGACGTTGGACGGATTACCTCGCGATGCTCGTCGATCCGGTGCTCGTGCCGGTGCGCCGCATCATCCCGCCGATCGGCGGCCTGGATCTGTCGTTCCTCGTCGTGATCATCGTGATCCAGCTCGCCGACTCGCAGATCGTGATCCCGCAGAAGGCCTACACCTGCTTCCTGTACTGACCGCCACGTGATCCAGCCCGATCTGTCCGTGGCGACGCGGAGCCCCGCGCACGTCCGGAACTTCTGCATCATCGCGCACATCGATCACGGGAAGACCACGCTCAGCGATCGGCTGCTGGAGTTCACGAAGACCGTCGAGCAGCGCCAGATGGAAGAGCAGCTGCTCGACGCGATGGACCTCGAGCGCGAGCGCGGCATCACGATCAAGATGCACCCCGTCACGCTGACGTACACGGCGCGCGACGGCGAGACGTACGAGCTGAACTTCATCGACACGCCGGGGCACGTCGACTTCAGCTCGGAAGTGTCGCGCTCGCTCGCCGCGTGCGAAGGCGCGCTCCTCGTGATCGACGCGGCTCAGGGCATCGAAGCGCAGACGCTGGCGAACTACCACCTCGCGCTCGCGCAGAACCTGACCATCATCCCCGTGATCAACAAGATCGACTTGCCGGCGGCCGACGTGCCGCGCGTGAAGAGCGAGATCGAGGAGCTGCTCGTCATCGAAGGCGACGAGGCGATCCCCGCGTCGGCCAAGGAGGGCATCGGTATCGAGGAGATCCTCGAGGCGATCGTCACGCGCATCCCGCCGCCGCGCGGCACCGACGAGCGGCTGCGCGGCCTGGTGTTCGACGCGCAGTTCGATCAGTACCGCGGCGTCGTCGCGTACGTGCGCGTCGTCGACGGCGAGCTGCGCCACGGCTCGCGGTTCATGTCGATGGCGCACCGGCGCGTCTACGAGGCGACGGAGGTCGGCGTCTTCAAGCCGGAGATGCGCAAGACGGACACGCTGTCCGTCGGCAACGTCGGCTACGTGATCGCGAACATCAAGTCGCTCGGCGACATGGACGTCGGCGACACGGTCACGCTCGCGGACGATCCGGCATCCGAGCCGCTCCCGGGCTACAAGCCGATCGTGCCGATGGTGTACTGCGGCTTGTACCCGAACGAAGGCGTCGAGGTGTCCGAGCTGCGCGACGCGCTCGAGAAGCTCTCGCTGAACGACTCGGCGCTGCACTTCGAGCCGGAATCGTCGATCGCGCTCGGATTCGGCTTCCGATGCGGCTTCTTGGGACTGCTCCACATGGAGATCGTTCAGGAGCGGCTCGAGCGGAACTACAACCTCGACCTCATCGCGACGTCCCCGTCCGTCGTCTTTCGCGTCACGATGACCGACGGCCGTGTCGACACGATCGACAATCCGGCGAAGCTGCCGCCGCGCGACAAGATGCTGCTCATCGAAGAGCCATATGTCAAGGCGACGGTGATCACGCCGCCCGAGTACGTCGGCACGATCATGGAGCTCACGCAGAACAAACGCGGCAGCCTCGGCAACATGGAGTACCTCCACGACGGCCGCGTGATCCTCACGTACGACGTGCCGCTCGCCGAGGTGATCGTCGACTACTTCGACCAGCTGAAGTCGCGCACGAAGGGCTATGCGTCGCTCGACTACGAGGTGACGGGATACAAGGAAGGCGATCTCGTCAAGCTCGAGATTCTGCTCAACGGCGAGCCCGTCGACGCGCTCTCGTTCATCGTCGCGCGGGAGAAGGCGCAGTCGCGCGGCCGCGCGCTCACGGAGAAGCTGAAGGAGCTGATTCCTCGGCAGATGTTCGACGTGCCGATCCAGGCCGCGATCGGCGGCAAGATCGTCGCGCGCGAGACCGTCAGCGCGATGCGCAAGAACGTGCTGGCGAAGTGCTACGGCGGCGACATCACGCGCAAGCGCAAGCTGCTGGAGAAACAGAAGGCCGGCAAGGAGCGCATGAAGCGCGTCGGCCGCGTCGACCTGCCGCAGGAGGCCTTCATGGCCGTGCTGCGGCTCGACGACAACTGAGCCCGCCGGCGACACGCCGCGCGCCCGGGCGCACGCGGTGATCGTCTACCTGGCGACGCGCAACGCGGGGAAGGTGCGCGAGATGGAGGAGCTGCTCGCGGGCAGCGGGATCACGCCGGCGCTGGAGGAGACGTATGCGTCGCCGCTCGAGGGCGACGCGTCGTACGCCGACAATGCGGCGCTCAAGGCGCGCGCGCTGTGGGCGCAACTGCGGCGCGACGGGCGGCCGGGACACGTGCTCGCGGACGACTCGGGGCTCGAGGTGGCCGCGCTCGGCGGCCGCCCCGGCGTCACGACCGCCGACTACGGGGGCTCCGGACTCGGCTGGGCCGAGCGGCGGCGGTTGCTGCTCGCGGACGTCGAGGCGAGCGGCGCGCGGACTGCGGCGGAGCGGCGCGCACGGTTCGTGTGCGCGCTGCACTTCATCGGCGAGGGCGGTCGCGAGCTCGCGACGATGGCGAGCGTCGACGGCGTCGTCCCGCCCGAGGAACGCGGTGCGCTCGGGTTCTCGTTCGACCCCGTCTTCCTCTATGAGCCCGCTGGGCTGACGTTCGCCGAGATGCCGGCGGGCGCGAAGAACGCGGTGAGCCACCGGGCGGTCGCGGTCGCCGGGCTTCTCGCGATGTTGCGCGTGGCCCGCACCGACGTCGCGTCGGTCGACGTGCGAGCGGCGGCCGCGGAGCGCGCGGACCCGAGCGCCGTACGGACGGACGAGCAATGAAAACGACGGCCCGGCATGCCTGCCGGGCCGCTGTTCATCGTGCACCGCGAAGGATTCGAACCTTCAGCCAATTGCTTAAGAGGCAACTGCTCTACCGTTGAGCTAGCGGTGCGACGGTGAACAGAGTACCTGCTCGGCGTCGAATCCGTCAAGACTGCCGCGGTGCTGGAAGACGTCATGTGCGCCCGGCGGGGCTCGAACCCGCGACAAACGGCTTAAAAGGCCGCTGCTCTACCGACTGAGCTACAGGCGCGAATGGGTGACTGACCGGTTTCGAACCGGCGACCTCTTGAGTCACAGTCAAGCGCTCTAACCAGCTGAGCTACAGTCACCAAGCAGCCGCGG
>Ga0213875_10002010_pt1 | contig 12550 bp, 9 predicted proteins | sample BarmaccomBMRX_R8_FD_160105 | JGI IMG/M metagenome (GOLD analysis project Ga0213875, IMG submission 160105) | Root-associated microbial communities from Barbacenia macrantha in rupestrian grasslands, the National Park of Serra do Cipo, Brazil - RX_R8 | ecosystem: Host-associated > Plants > Roots... | reverse complement strand
CTTCGCCATCGGCACGTCGCACGGGGCGTACAAGTTCTCCGGCGGCCAGGGCCTGCACTTCGACCGCATCCGGGCCATCCAGCAGCAGCTGCCGGGCTTCCCGCTGGTCATGCACGGCTCCTCCAGCGTGCCGCAGGACGAGGTCCACCGCATCAATGCGGCCGGGGGCAAGCTGAAGGAGGGCGCGAAGGGCGTGGACGAGCACCAGTACCTGCCCGCCGCCAAATTGGGCGTCTGCAAGGTCAACATTGACACCGACGGCCGCCTGGTCTGGACGCGCGTCCACCGCGAGTTCTTCCGCGACCACCCCGAAGACTTCGACCTGCGCTCGCCCGGCAAGGTCTTCATCGCCGAGTACGCCAAGTTCATCGAGTCCCGGTCGAATCTGCTTGGCTCGGCGGGCCAGCTCGCCTCCGCCCGCGAGCACGCCCAGAGCAAGGGCGGCAAGGCGTAAGAACCTACCCCTGCCGCTGCGCGTGGCCCCTCCCTGCCAAGGAGGGGAGGGAGAGGAGACCCCCTCCCGTCCTCCCCCTCAGAGCAGGGGGAGGGGAAGAGCGCCGATCCTCCTCCCCTGTCCCTCCCCCTTTCCGAAGGGGGAGCCGGAGGGGGTTCTTCCGCCCCTTCCCTGGCAGGGAAGGGGCAGGTCGCTTGCGACCGGGGTTAGGTCTTGCCGCCCCTGAAAGACACCACCATGCCCAACGAACTTCACCCCCGCCTCGCCGTCTCCTCCTGGAGCCTGCACCGCCGCCTCACGCAAGAGGGCGTCCCGCTGCTCGACATCCCCGCCGAGGCCGCCGCGCACGGCATCAGCCGCCTGGAGGTCTGCCACTTCCACTTCCCCAGCACCGACCCCGGCTACGTCAAAGACCTGCGCGGCGCGCTGGACGACGCGGGGGTGAAGTTCTTCACGATGCTGATTGATGCAGGCGACCTGACCCACCCCGACCGGACGCGCCGGACGGAGGACGAGGCCATGATCGCCGGGTGGGTGGACACGGCCGCCGCCTGCGGGGCCGAGCGCGCCCGCGTCATCGCCGGGGACGCCGTGCCGGAACCGGACGGCATGGCCCTCGTCCTCAGCGCCGCCGCCCTGGGGCATCTCGCCCGTCGCGCCGAGGCCGGTGGCGTCCGGCTGGTCACGGAGAACTGGCACGCGCTCCTGGACCGACCCCAGGAGGTCCTGGAACTGCTGGAGGAACTGGAAGGCCAGGTCGGCCTGATGCTGGACTTCGGCAACTGGAAGGGCGAGCGCAAGTACGACGACCTGGCGCAGATCGCCCCCTTCGCCTCCTCCACCCACTGCAAGGCCGACTATCCCGCCGCCGGGCAGATCAACCGCGCTGATTTCACCCGCTGCCTGGACATCTGCCGGGACGCCGGCTTTTCCGGCCCGCACTCCCTGATCTTTGACGGCCCCCTCACCGACGGCGGCGAGTGGGCCAGCCTGGACGAGATGCAGGAGATCGTCCGGCCCTATCTCGCATGATCTACGCCGTCGGCGACATCCACGGCGAGGCGGGCGCACTGCGAGCGCTGCTGGAAGAACTCCCCGTGCAGCCGTCCGACCTCGTCGTGTTCCTCGGCGACGCCATCAACCGGGGGCCGGACGGCTGCGGCTGCGTCGAGCAGATTCTGGCCTTTGACCGCTGCCGCAAGGTCTTCCTCCAGGGCAACCACGAGGAGGCGATGCTGATGTTCTTGGAGGAGGGCGCGGTCACGGCCCTGACCGGCATGGACGCGCAGCCGACGCTCGACGCCTACGCCGCCGCCGGCTACGCCCTGACGCCCGGCGACCTGTCCAGCCTGCCCGAAAGCCACCTACGCCTCTACGCCCAGGCGTACCCCTGGACGCTGCCCTTCTACATCACCGACGACTACATCTTCACTCACGCCGGCTGGGACCTCTTCCGCCCCCTGCAAATGCAGAACTTAGGCGTTCTGCGCTGGGGCAAGGTCACGGGGCAGGAGTCGCCCTTCTGGACGCAGACCGTCGTGCGCGGCCACGTCCCGGTGCCTCAAGTCACCTTCGCCCGCAGGAAGCAGTACATCGGCGTGGACACCGGCTGCGGCCTCGGCGGCCTGCTCTCCGCCGTCGCCCTCCCGACGGAAGAAGTCTACACCGCCCGCCCCGCCTCCTTCCGCCCCGACTGGTACAGCCGCCTGCGCGGCTAGTGCGGGGGCAGCGTCTGGATGACGCGATGGAGCAGCCACATCGCGTAGAGCATGTAGGCGAGCTTCGTGGCGGCCAGCGCGCCGACGAGGATGAGGACGGCGGTGCGGAGCCGCGACTGTCCAGGGGGCAGCGGGCGCGACGATCGCCAATCCAGCGGCGTCAACAGCCACGGCGTCCGCTGGAAACCCCAGTCCGCCCGCTGACCGTAGGAAGTGATCGGCGGCAGGGGTGGGGGGTCTGGCTGGGCCATGACGTGCTGTGACTGGGCCGCAATCCTCTGGAAATCCTCGGCGGAAATGGGTGTGCCGCACCAGTTGCAGCGCGGGGCGCGGAGCGCCCGCAGCGGGCGTCCACAGTTGGGGCAGTAGATCGGGCGGGACTCTCGGGTGGGTTCCGGCATACTCGCTCAGACCCCGTTGGGCGGAAAAAGTTGCGGATTTCCGGCGGGTGCGGTATAATGGCCGCCTGCGATGTGGGGCCGAGATGTCATGGAGGCCGCTTCTTCGGCCCGCGCCGGCGCGGGCCGCACCAACAACTTTGATTTCCTCCGGTTCGCGCTCGCCGCGCTGGTGGTCTTCTACCACAGCTTCATGCTGCTGGGCGGGCCGAGGAGCGACGACGGGATCGCGGCGCTGACGCGGGGGCAGCTCGATGGCGGCCTCCTGGGCGTCGGCGGCTTTTTCGTGATCAGCGGCTTCCTCGTGACCGGGAGCTGGGTGGCGACGCCTACCTTGACGGATTACTTCAAGAAGCGCGTTCTGCGCATCTACCCCGCCTTCATCGTGGCCTCTCTATTCTGCGCCCTCGTCGTCGGCCCCCTCGCCGCGCCGCACGCCGAGGCCTACTTCCGCCAGTTCCGGCCCGCGCCCTTCGTCGGGTACATGCTGCTGCTGGTCGGCCCCTTCATGCCGCCGGTCTTCCTGCACCTGCCGTTTCCCAACGCGGTGGACGGCTCGTTCTGGACGCTGCGCTACGAGTTCTGGTGCTACGTCCTGGTCGCGGCCCTCGGCCTGCTGGGGCTGTACCGGCGGCGGGCGCTGGTGGCGGCCCTGTTCGCGGGCGCGCTGCTCGTCAACGGCCTGCAAAGCGTGGGGCACCTCGCGGTCCTGCCGGACCGGGAGTATCATCTGCTGGGCGACCCGGCCAAGGGGATTCGGCTGCTGGCGGATTTTTTTGCCGGCATGACGTTTTTCCTGTACCGGGACCGCGTCGCGTTCACGCGCGGGCGGGCGTGGCTGGCACTGGGCCTCTGGGCGGCGGCGACGTATCTGCTCCGGGCCGGGGCGGCGGCGCTGCCCCTCTTCGGCGCATACCTGCTGCTTTCCCTCGCCTTCAACCCCCGGCTGAAGCTGCAGGACTTCGGGCGGCGCGGCGACCTGTCCTACGGCGTCTACCTGTACTCGTTCCCGATCCAGCAGCTGCTCATCCAGGCCCTGGGCGGCCGCCTGACCCCGCCGCTGCTGTTCCTGCTCGCCCTCGCGCTGGCCTCCGTGCTCGCGGCGCTGAGCTGGCGCTTCGTGGAGGCGCCCTGCCTGCGCCTGAAGCCGCGCCGCCCCGCCCCAGCCCTGGCCGACCCGATGACCGCTGGCCCAGACGTCAGGCCGGCGTAGCGGCCTCGACGCCGCAGGTGCGGAGGAAGGCGGCGACGCAGGCCGGGTCCCACTGCGCCCCCGCGCCCTCATTAAGAATCGCCTGCGCCCGCGCCGGGGCCATCCCCTGGCGGTACGGGCGGTCGGTCGTCATGGCCGAGTAGGCGTCGGCGACGGCCATGATGCGCGCCATCAGCGGCGTCTCCTCGCCCCGCAAGCCGAAGGGGTAGCCGCCGCCGTCCCAGCGCTCGTGGTGATGCCGCACGGCGTCCAGCGTCTCCTCGAAGCCCGGAACCGCCCCGACGATCACCGCGCCCATCATCGGGTGGTGCTCGACGGCCGCGATCTCCTCCCCGGTCAGCCGGCCCGGCTTGCGCAGGATGCGGTCCGGCACGCCGATCTTGCCGACATCGTGCAGCAGGGCGGCGATCTTGATGGTCCGCAGGAAGCCCTCGTCCAGCCCCAGCGCGTGGGCGATCTGGGCGCTGTAGGTCATCACGTCCTCGGAGTGGCGTCGGGTGTAGCGGTCCTTGTTGTCCACTGCCGTCACCAGCGCGTCCAGCATCGAGAAGCCCTCGATGCCGGCCAGCCGCCGGCGCAGCCGCTCCACCTCCTCAGCCTGCTCCGCCTCGGCCCCGCCGGTCTTGAACCACCGCAGACGTGAGTCCGCCAGGTCCAGCGCCTCGTGTCGGGCCGCCGCCTCGTCCGGGAAGACGGCGGCGCCGACCGAGAGCGACAGCGGGATCACGCTGTCCGAGCCGGGCGGGCGATAGCCGATGCCCCCCACCGCCTCCCGCAGCCGCGCCGTCACGGCCTCGAATTCGCCGGGGCCGACTCCGGGCATCAGCAGCGCCAATTCGTCTCCGCCGAAGCGCGCCAGCATGTCGTAGGAGCGGCAGCAGGGCAGCAGCGCCTGGGCCACCTGCCGCAAGACGTCGTCCCCGGCCAGGTGCCCGTAGGCGTCGTTGAAGAACTTGAAGTTGTCCAGGTCCATCATCACTACCGCCAGGGGCGTCCCGGACCGCAGCGCCCGGTCGGCCTCCTCGTCCAGCCGCCGATGAAAGGCGCGGTGGTTGAGCAGGCCGGTCAGCGGGTCGCGGTCGGCCCGCTCCAGCGCCTCCGCCAGCAGCCGCTCCCGCTCCGCCTCCATGCCCTTGCGCTCGCTGATGTCGGTGTGGGAGCCGGCCATCCGGTAGGGCTTGCCGGAGGCGTCCCGGAGCGCGGCCCCGCGCGACAGGACCCAGCGGTACGAGCCGTCTCGGTGCCGCATCCGATACTCCGCCTCATAGTCCGTCCGGCGGCCGTCGAGGCACTCCTGCATCGCTGCCAGCGCCCGCTCGCGGTCATCGGGGTGGATGCGCTCGTGCCACTCGGTCACGTGATTGGCGATCTCCTGGTCCTCGTGCCCCAATATCGCCTTCCAGCGCGGCGAGAAGAAGACCCGGCCGGTGGCGAGGTCCCAGTCCCACAGGCCGTCGCGCGAGCCCTGCACGGCCAGCTCGTAGCGCTCACGGCTCTCGCGCAGCTCGTCCACGCGCGCCCGCAACTGGGCGTTGGCGTCCGTCAGTTCCCGGCGCGCCGCGCGCAGCCCCTCCCGCGCCCCGTCCAGGCCGACCGCCGCCCGCGCGATCTCGTCCTGCATCACGTTGAAGCTGCCCGCCATCGCCGCCACCTCATCCCGCGAATGCACGACGACCGGCACGACATCCACGCGCGCGTGCGCCCCGTCCAGGTCGCCCCGTCCCAGCGCCTCCATCGCCCCCGAGAAGTCCGCCAGCGTCCCCGCCGCCAGTCGATTCGCCGCCCGCGCCACCTCCTCGACGGCGTGGCCGATGATGCCCGGCAGCACCAGCCCGACGGAGATCGTCAGCAGCGCGACCCCGACGAAGATGTCCGACAGCGCTGCCGCCAGCGCGGTCTGGCGCTCCCCGACGTGATGGATCGCCAGCAGGTAGCCCGCGCCGTCCAGGGTCAGCACCAGCAGCATCGCCCCCGTCAGCTTGACGTGCAGCGACCGGGCCACCCCCGCCGTCCCCGCCCGCCGCCGGTCCTGCCGGCGGCGCAGGGCGTAGAGGGTCGCCCCCGAAGAGGCCAGCGCCAGGCCGAACAGCACCGTCGGCAGCCCGAACTGCTCAAAGCCCAGCACGGTGGCGACGCCCCAGACGCCCGCCGCCAGCAGCCCCAGCCGGATCGTCCAGTCCGGCGCCCGCCAGGGCCGGGGCATGGCCGGCGCGCTGCGCCGCAGCAGCCACACGGCCACGCTGGGTAGGCCGATTCCGATCAGGTATGTCAGGTTGGCCGCCGCCACCAGCCAGACCGGGTCTCCGACCAGCAGGAACGCGATAGACATACCCGCCGTCAGCAGCGTCGCCACCCAGGGCGCGTCCGTGCGCGAGCGGTGGGCGAATACCTGCGGCAGCAGGCCGTCCTCGGCCAGTTGGGAAAGTGTCCGCGACGCCCCCGCCAGTGGCTGGATCGTGCCGTGAAACATATTGAGCATCATGAACCAGATGGCGGCGGCTTTGGCCGCGCCGCCCAGCAGGGGCGCGAAGGTCGGCCCCAGCGTCTGCGCCAGCTCGCCGGCCAGTGGGCGCGGCCCCAGTGCGCCCAGCCAGATCAGGGGCAGCAGGGCGAAGTAGACGGTCGCCAGGGCGGCGGACGCGAACATGGCGCGCGGGACGTTGCGCGCCGGGTCGCGCGTCTCGCCCGCATGGCAGGCGGCGGCCTCAAAGGCGGGGGCGGCGAAGCCGACCAGGTACAGCCCGGCCATCGCGCCGGTGAGGCTGCCAAACGGACCGGCAAATGGTGTGACAAGATGCCAGGAGAAGGATTGGCGCCAGTCCACATGGCCTATCAGCACGGGGGCGAGGCCGGACACGAAGGCCAGCGCGGCGGAGGCGGCCGCGACGGGTACCATCAGGCGAGTCGCCCACCGGACACCGCAGAGGTTGACCAGGGCGAAGAACAGCACCAGGCCGCAGGCGAGGGCTGGCACGGGCACGTGGGGCAGATACCACTGGTGGATGGCCGACGCCGACAGCAGGGCCGTCAGGCCGCAGGTCGGCACCCAGCCCCACCAGTAGCAGGTGCCCGCCAGGTTCGCCAGCACGGGGCTGATCGGGCGGAACGCCTCGGCGCACGTCGCCGCGATGCCGCCGACCCGGTCCGGCCACATCAGCACCAGCTCCGTCCAGCCGGGGGCGGCCATCCAGGACAGCACCAGGCCGACGATCAGCAGCGGGATGGCGGCGCTGCCCTGGCCGGGGATGTCGCCCTGGCCGGCGATCAGCGCGCCGATCAGGAACAGACTCTGGTTGATGCCGCCCATCGCCAGCGCCGTCGTCTCCAGCCAACCGATGGTGCGTGGATGCGGCGCGGCCTCGCCCGGAGTCTTGGGTATACGTTGAAAGTTGAACATCGCGTTGCCTGAGAGCTTCGGCGTCCGCCGGTCACGGCTCGGTAGTTCATTGTCGGCATTCCGTCACAGGAACCGGAGATTTACCGGGGAGCAGATTGACAATGGAATAGAACGGCTGTATAATGATGCTGTCATGCGACGCGGCAACGACAGCCTGACCCAGTGGTGGCGGCGCTCCCAAGCAGTCTGGGAACGCCGAATGCCGTCTGTCGCCTGAGTCGCAAGCCAGAGCGGACTTCCGAAGAGCCGGGGCGTTTCCTGCACAGGAACAGCCCCGGCTCTTTTTGCATCTGCACGATCTTGCCCGATTTCAGCGCCGGACCAGATGGCCCAGCGCCGCCGTCGCTTTCAGGTATACTTATGCCAACAATGCTGTATCCGACTCGTGATGAATTCGTCGCTAAGGCCAGCCAGGGCAACTTGATTCCGGTCTGGCGCGAGGTGCTGGCCGACATGGAAACGCCCGTCTCGGCCTTCCGCAAGATCGCGCAGGGCCGTCCGAACTCGTTCCTGCTGGAGTCGGTGGAGGGCGGCGAGCGCCTGGCGCGCTACTCGTTCCTGGGAAGCGACCCGTTCCTGATCTTCCGCTCCAAGGGCGACACGGCGACCGTCACCGAGGGCGGCCACACCGAGACCATCCCGCTGGCGTTCGGCGAGCGGGACCCGCTGCACGTGCTGGCCTCCCTGCTGGGCCGCTACACCTACGTCCCGACGCCCGAATTGCCCCGCTTCGTCGGCGGCGCGGTCGGCATGATCGGCTACGACACCGTGCGCTTCTTCGAGAAGCTGCCCACATTGGCGACGGACGACTTGCAGCTGGACGACTGCCTCTTTCTGTTCACCGACGCCCTGCTGGTCTTCGACCACGTCAAGCACAAGATGCTGGCCCTGTGCAACGCCCGCATCGCCCCCGGCCAGGACCCCGGCGCGGCCTACGACGGCGCGGTCGCCAAGATTGACGCGCTGTTGGGACGGCTGAAGGAGACTCCTGTAGGGGCGCAGCATGCTGCGTCCCTACGCAAACGGGGGGCCTCCGACTTCACCCCCAACCGCACCGAGGAGGACTACAAGGCCGCCGTCCTCAAGGCCAAGGAATACATCGCCGCCGGGGACACCTTCCAGGCCCAGATCGGCCAGCGCCTGTCCAAGACGCTGTACGCCGACCCGTTCGACGTCTACCGCGCCCTGCGCTCCATCAACCCGTCGCCCTACATGTTCTATCTGGACTTCGGCGAGACCAAATTGGTCGGCGCGTCGCCGGAGGTGCTGGTGTCCGAGCAGAACCGGGTCGTCACAATCCGCCCCATCGCCGGCTCGCGCCACGGGCGCGGCGCGACCCCGGAGGAGGACGACGCCATCGCCGCCGACCTGCTGGCCGACGAGAAGGAGCGCGCCGAGCACATCATGCTGGTGGACCTGGCCCGCAACGACATCGGGCGGGTGGCGAAGTACGGCACCGTGAAAGTGGACGAGCTGATGGTGATCGAGAAATACTCCCACGTCATGCACATCGTCTCCGAGGTGACGGGAATCCTGCGCGACGACCTGGACCAGTTTGATGTCCTGCGCGCCTCCTTCCCGGCGGGCACGCTGACCGGCGCGCCGAAAGTCCGCACGATGGAGATCATCGAGGAACTCGAACCCACCCGGCGCGGCCACTACGGCGGCGGCATCGGCTACTTCTCGTTCAGCGGCGACATGGACAGCGCCATCACCATCCGCACCGCGCTGGTCAAGGGCGACACCATTTATCTCCAGGCGGCAGGCGGCGTCGTCGCCGACTCCGTCCCCGAATACGAGTACCGCGAGACGCTCGCCAAGATGCGCGCCCTCGTCCGCGCCGTCGAATGGGCCGAGTCGGGGCTGGAGTAGTCGGATGAGCGTTCCGCCGCCGGTAGAGAAGGTCAGAAAGACGGTCATTCCACTGCCGACCCACTTCAAGAATTACCTGGTCGCCCGGAAGAACCTGTTCTGGCTCGTCACGTTCGCGATATGGGGGCTGGCGATTTACTGGCGTTTTGCCGTTCATCACGAACGAAGCAGCATGGCTTTCTTACGGAGTATCGAGAAGAGAGGCAACTGGCGCTATGTCTTGGATACGAACTACTTTCACCACCGACACAGCATCGCACTTATCAACTTCGGCCTTGGGTTTTGGGAGTGGCACACGCTTGTTTTATCTCGCTCCGACGCCAACTGTCGCCGCATTGAGGATGTCCGTCAGGCGCGATGGCAGAATCTCCCCGCGCTATGCATTGAACTTGACGCGAAACATTTCTGGTCCCGTAAGACGCTGTGGATGGTCTACGCCCCTGAGGACGAGGAGAGGGTGAAAGCGCAGGTGCTGCCACTCCTTGAGGAGTTCCGGCGGCGGGATCGGTAGGGGATTGAGGCGAATCGGCTGTGGGCGTTACGACTGCAGAGGATCGAAACCGGTTAGGCTGAACAGCCGCCCGTCACCGCGCAGGAAGCCCAGCACGCCCAGGGCGCGCTTGAGGCGGGCCTGCTCCCTCTCCGGTGGGGCCTGGGGCGGGATAGCCGCCCCGGCCCCCGGAGGTGAGCGCGGCGGAAGGTGAAGCCCGGGCGCTTGAGAGTGCGCCTAATGGGATTCCGAACGCCGCATTGCTCTTGCACGATTACTGTCTAGTAGCGGTCGTTGCCGTAGCCGCCACGGTCGCCGCGGCCGCCGCCACCACCGCGGCCGCCGCCACCGCCGCCGTAGCCGCCGCCACCGCCGCCGTAGCCGCCGCCACCGCGATTGCCGCCGCGGCCGCCATCCTCACGCGGACGGGATTCGTTGACGACGAGGGCGCGGCCCCCGACGTTGCGGCCGTTGATCGCCGCGATCGCCTGCTTGGCCTCGTCGTCGCTCGCCATCTCGACGAACCCGAAGCCGCGCGACTGCCCCGTGTAGCGGTCGGTGACGACCTGGGCGCTGGTGACGTTGCCTGCTTCCGAGAACAGGTCATGGAGCTGCTGGTCGGTGGTCTGATAGCTCAGATTGCCGACGTAGAGTTTGGTTGCCATTCTTCCAATGGCTCCTTTCGGTGCGTAACGTGCCTCCAAAAAACTGCCAGAGGCTTGTCGGGACAGGCCTTTCTTCTCAACTTCGCAGGACGGCCTACGTTTCAGGGGTCGCGGGTCGGGCAGAGTGACACCGAAGGGACCGGACGGAAGCGGGCGGCGAACCAGCGCGGAACAAGGAAGGCAGCCGGAACGAGTTCCGGCATCAGGCCCATTATACCACGCTTCCCCGGTAAGCGCAAACATTATTTTGTGTGACTTTTTTCACATCCGCCTCACGATTCCTGCGCCCCCGCCCTTGACAACCCCCCGCCCTGCCGTGTATAATTCCCCTGCCTTTGATGCTCTAGGGATGGAAGCACATGGATACCCCCAAAACTGTGCGGGCCAGTCCGAGGCGTGGACTTTCCCACTGTGCCCAGTGCGGTAAGGAAATTCCACCGAACAAGCGCCAGAACAAGTTCTGTGACCGGACCTGTTCGGCAAGGTTCAACAACAAGGGTGTCACACGGCACGGCAACAAGCGTGGGTCGGTTCTGTGTCTGCGGTGCGGCCAGCCGATACTCAACAGGGGAAAGCGGTACTGTAGCCTGCGATGCGCCAGTACCCGCCGGGCTGATGAGACAGAGCAAAGGATCTTAGGCGGCATCAGTGGCGGTGGGAGGATCGCTGCCGGGACCCTGCGCGCCTACCTGATAAAAACGCGCGGTGAACGTTGCGAGATGTGTGGCTGGGACAAGAAGCATCCGGTGACGGGTGGCTGTCCGCTGGAAGTGGACCATATCGACGGCGATGCCACGAACCATCGTCTTGATAATCTGCGGTTGCTGTGCCCGAACTGCCATGCTTTGACGCCAACGTTCCGGAATTTGAACAAAGGAAACGGCAGAGCTTATCGCAGAAAAGCGCCCCCTTAGTACAAAGGCTAGTACAGTAGTTTTGTAAACTTCAGGTGACAGTTCGATTCTGTCAGGGGGCTTACAAATTATTTGCAGATTACTTTACAAAACATCATACGGGTCGGTGTCCGAGTGGCTAAAGGAGGCGGTCTGTAAAATCGTCGGCGCGAGCCTACGCAGGTTCGAATCCTGCCCGGCCCATCAATATTCTCACCCCACGCCTCGTCACGCGAGAGTGGGGTGTCTTCTTATTCGGAGGATTATGAGACTTTTCCCCGTTCTCGGAGTGGCTGCCGCTCTCTTGGCCGCGCTGCCGGTGCAGGCGGGCCGGGTGAAGACGCCCGCGCCCATTCGAGGCAAAGGCTATCGGCTTGTCCAGGACTGGGACTTCGGCGCGACGGTCAAAACTAAGAAGCAACTTTACGACCAGTTCTACACGCGCTACGTCTACAACAACGGTACGCTGGACACGCTCAACGACGAGTGGGAGCGTTACCGGGACGACAACAACCATGTTCTCGACGGCCACGTGCTCAGTCTGGTCGCCCGCGCCCCCGGCGGCCTCAAGCCCGGCGGCATCGAAAGCGGGATGCTGCGCTCCAAGTGGACCGGTGAGTATGGCTACTACGAGTGCCGCATGAAGGTCCCCGCGGGGCGCGGGATGTGGCCCGCCTTCTGGCTCAACCCCCAGGACGGGAAATGGCCCCCGGAGATCGACGTCGTCGAGATCGTCAACAACGGGCGCGACACCACCAAAAGCTCCTTCCACAACGTCCACCCCGGCAAGACCGACAAGGTCGAGGACGTCCAGACGAAGCTGGACAAATGGAGCTCGTACCGTCCCGGCTTCGACTACGCCGACGGCTTCCACACCTTCGCCGTGGAGTGGACGCCGGACACTGTCCGGCATTATGTGGACGATGTGCTGGTCGCCGAGCGCCGCTTCCACTGGACGCACGAGGACGGCTCCGACGGCGGCCCCGCCCACGTCCTGGTCAACCTGGCCGTGGGCGGCTCCTGGCCCGGCCCGCCGACCTCGGCAGGCGAATTCCCGGCGGCCCTGGAGATCCAGTACATCCGCGTCTGGCAGTGCCCCCGTCTGGAAACTCCGGCAAAAAGAGCAGGCGGGCAGGGCGCGCGCTGACGCCTTTTGTGTGGTACAATAGCGCGGACGTTTTTGTGGAAACGAACTTCGCCCTGCCACCATAGTTTTGAAAGGACCTAATATGACCGCTCCCACCCAGGATCAAGAGCGCGCCACGACCCTGGCCCCGATGCCCGTCGCGCCCCCTGCCTACGACGTGAAAGACCTCTCCCTTGCCGACGCCGGACGACGCCGCATCGAGTGGGCCGACCGCGAGATGCCCGTGCTGCGCTCCATCCGCGAGCGCTTCGAGAGGGAGAAGCCGCTGGCTGGCATCACCGCCGTCGCCTGCCTCCACGTCAC
>Ga0213875_10002009_pt1 | contig 12558 bp, 14 predicted proteins | sample BarmaccomBMRX_R8_FD_160105 | JGI IMG/M metagenome (GOLD analysis project Ga0213875, IMG submission 160105) | Root-associated microbial communities from Barbacenia macrantha in rupestrian grasslands, the National Park of Serra do Cipo, Brazil - RX_R8 | ecosystem: Host-associated > Plants > Roots... | reverse complement strand
TATCTATTTCGATGGTTTGCAGGGTGAGGCGCTCGTGATTTCGCTCGACCTGAAGGGGTTTGCGGTATCGAGCGGCTCGGCCTGTTCGAGCGGAGCCGTTGAACCGTCGCATGTGCTGCTCGCGATGGGGCTCGCAACGGAACGTGCGCGCGCAAGCCTGCGATTTTCACTCGGGGCCTCGAACGATGCAGAACAAGTGGACGCGTTGATCGAGGCCGTGGCTGAATCGGCGGCCCAACTGCGCAAGCTTTCACCGACCTACGCGAGTGCCTGACCGATTCACGTCCGATTCTCCGGTGGCTGTTGCCCCAATGGCCGATGCCCCGGTGGCCGTGGCAATGTCCGGCGGAGTCGACAGTTCCGTCGTCGCGGGATTGCTACAGCGTAAAGGCCAGCCCGTTGTCGGATTGACGATGCAACTTTGGAATCAGCGGCGCTTGCCGGAGCTTGCACCCGAAGGCGGCGTTACCGGCCGATGCTGTTCGCTAGACGACGTGTACGACGCGCGCCAGGTGGCGCAGTGCCTGGGTATTCCCTACTACGTGATCAACTTCGAAGCAGGCTTTGAAGAGCAGGTGGTGAAACCGTTCATCGATGATTATTTAAGCGGCCGCACTCCGATTCCCTGCACGCTCTGCAACAACTTCATCAAGTTCGATCAATTCCTCGATCTCGCCGCCGGTGTAGGCGCTTCGCGAATCGCTACGGGACACTACGCGCGCATCGGCTTCGACGATATAAGCGGGCGCTATCAGATGAGACGCGGTGTGGACCAGTCGAAGGATCAAACCTATTTTCTTTTCGGTCTGAAGCAGGAGCAGTTGGCGCGCACCGATTTCCCGCTGGGCGGGTATACTAAGCCCCAAGTGCGCGCACTGGCGCGAGAACTGGGGTTACCAGTGGCCGCCAAACCAGACAGTCAGGAGATCTGTTTCGTACCGAATGGCGACTATGCGGCATTCATCGATGCTTACTTTCGCGAGCGCGGCGTAGCTCTTGAAAAAACGCACGGGAAAATTCAAGACACGAAGGGCCGGATTTTAGGCGAGCATGAGGGCGTGCATCACTTCACCGTCGGCCAACGGCGCGGACTGCGCGTCGCCGCGGGCGAGCCGCTCTATGTCATCGCTACGGAGCCGGCCTCGCAACGCGTGATTGTGGGCCGCAATGAAGACTTGCTTCGCACGCGGCTTACGTCGAGAGATATGAACTGGATTTCCATTCCGGCAATCGATGCGCCTATTCGCGCACAGGTAAAGATTCGTAATAAGCACGCAGCGGCTGAGGCCACCATCTCGCCTACCGCCGATTCGACGCGCATCGAAGTTCGCTTCGATGAACCGCAGCGCGCCGTTACGCCCGGCCAGGCTGCGGTGCTCTATGCCGGCGATCTAGTTCTCGGAGGCGGTTGGATCGAATAGCTAGGTTTCTACTCTGGTCGCTGGCTCACGCGCCTCTTGGGTTGGCGCGTTTTTACGTATCCCTTCTCGATCTCGCGATTCCTCGTCTGCGGCGTACCGCGATGCGGAACCTGGAGCTTGCGTACCCTGAGAAATCGCGGGCCGAGCGCCGCGCCATCACGGACGAAGTTTTCCGTTCGATCGCCCGGCTCATCTGGATCTTCGCGCGATTCCCTGAGATCAATCGCGAGAACGTTCACGATTTCATCCGTTACGAAGGATTGGAGCACTATCTCGAAGCAAAAAAGGACGGGCGCGGCGTACTCTTCGCCACTGCGCATTTTGGGAATTGGGAGCTGAGCGCGTTCGCGCATGCGCTGATGACGGAGCCGATGCACATCATGATTCGGCCGCTCGATAATCCGAGGATCGATCGGCTGGTGGAAGAGCGGCGCCGGCTTTCGGGCAATCGACTGATCGTCAAATGGGACGGCGCACGGGCGGTCCTGCGCGCTCTGCATAACAACGAGGCGGTCGGCGTTCTGATCGATCAGAACACTTCGCTTCAGGAAGGCGTCTTCGTAGACTTCTTCGGCACGCCCGCATCTGCCAACGTAGCGTTTGCCAAGATAGCGGCGAAGACCGGAGCGGCGGTCATCTTGGGTTACGCGTTATGGTCCCAAGAGGAACGCAAATACGTGCTGAAGTTTCATCCGGCGCTTGAGATTTCGGGCGATCCTGGGGAGGATACTCGCCGCCTGCACGGGATGCTCGAGCAAGTGATCCGGGAGCATCCGGGGCAATGGCTCTGGATCCATCGGCGGTGGAAGACGCGTCCGCCCGGTCAGCCAAACTTGTATTCAGGTAATAATGGCTGAAATCCACCAGCTTGGTTTTCCTCGGCCAAAGCGCCGGCTAATAAGTCTTCATCTTGCAAGGATTTAGTCATGGCAACTCAGATGCAATCAAAGACGCCGTGAGAGGCATGATCATAATGCAAACAAAAGCTCAATTTGTGGGGATTGCGGCGTCCGTCCTAGCTTTGTCGCTGCTGGGCACGCCACCCGGAGTGGCTCAGGACGTGAATCAATCGGAGCCGCAGCAGGCGGCACCGACTCAGGCGGTACCAGCTCAGCCCGCACCAGCTCCAGCGCCAGCAGCGCCCGTTACTTCTGGTGGATGGCGCAAGTTTCAGCCGGCCGATCAGAATCCCGATCAGGTCGCGGGGAATCCCGCGCAGCAGGCGCCCGCTTCTGTAAATGGGGCTCCGGTCAACGCTGCTCCCGATCCAGCGCAAGGTCCGGACCCGGCTCAGGCTGGTCCACAACCGCAGGGTCTGCAACAACAGGGTGCCCCGCAGCAGCAGGTTCCGCCGCCACAGGGTCCCCCTCCGCCGCAATTCCGCCCCGAGCCGCAGACAATCACGCTGCCGGCCGGTACCTGGGTTACGATTCGGGTGAACCAGCCGCTCTCGAGCGATCGCAACCAGGTGGGCGATGCGTTTACCGGCACGCTGCTTGAACCGATTATCGCCAATGGATTGCTGATCGCGCGCCGGGGCGAGACCGTGAGTGGAATCGTTTCTGAAGCAAAGAAGGCTGGACGAGTGTCTGGGACATCGCGCCTGGGTTTAGAGCTTACTGAAATCCAGCTTGCGGACGGGCGCCAGGTCCAAGTGAAAACGACTTTGATGGAACGGCGAGGCAATACTTCGTACGGACGTGATGCAGCTGCCATCGGAACTACTACGGCAGTGGGCGCGGCGATTGGCGCTGGAGTAAACGGCGGTGTGGGGGCGGGTGTCGGAGCCGGCGCTGGCCTGGTGGTTTCCACGATTGGAGTGCTGCTGACGCGCGGTCGAGCAACGGTGGTCTACCCCGAGACTCCTTTGACCTTCCGGATGCAAACTCCGCTTGCTGTTGATAATTCGCAGCAGGCGTTCCAGTACGTTACGCAGCGGGATTACAACGCCGGCGTAGCGCGTCCGATGGCGCCGCGGGCGCCTTATGGTCCAGGGTACGGATACGCTGCTGCGCCGCCTCCTCCGTATGGTTATTACGCGCCAGTATATGGCTATCCTTATCCCTACCCGTATTACTACGGCTACGGGCCCGGACTCTATTTAGGATTTGGCGGACGTTGGGGATACGGACGCCGCTGGTAAATTGTAGGGGCTGGGATTGGCCGGAGCTTGGCTTTACTTCGCCTCGCCCAATCCTTCAGGGCAAGCGAACTCTCTCAGTTCATCCTTCCCCGCCCCTGCCTTGCGATAAGTTTTCACCGTTTCCCAGGGTTTCGTGAGTGCCTTAGGATCGGTTACCGTGATCCGGTCTTCCAGAAGCCCTGGACTTAGTAACCGGATCCGTTCGTGAACGGTCATCTCGTCGCTGTGGGGAGTGAATCCTTCTATGAAGGTGTTGTCGCGCAACGCTACCGTATCCACCACCAACGTGTCGCCCTCCCAGTGGCCGGTTGAGTAGCCCGCATACGTTGGGTCGTCGAGCACCGTCTGCGAAGGTTTGCGGCCATCCAGATAAACGCGACGAAGCGCGTCGTTCAATTCGCTGAAGAAAGTAATCTTGTCTTTGTTCTGCATGATCTCCATGCCATAGGCCATGTTCATCATGGCGGGCATCCCCGGAGGGAGGCATTTAGCGGTGAGGTCGTATTCGGACGAGCCGGCGATGCGGGTTTTGCTGATGGCTTCCCATTTGGCCATGTATTCCGGTGTGAGCGAAGGCTCGTTGGGTGCACGGCCGTGCGAGCCATCGGAAAGCGGCGCGGACGCGGTGGGACGCGGCGGTGGTCCTGTTCGCGGCGCACCGGCGGGACGGCCAATCGGGGTTCGGCCGAACGGTGCAATCGGATAATAAACACCCGAAAAATCGGGAGGCGTCGATTGCGCGAAGAGCGCGGCCGGCAGCGATAGCGCGGCGAGCAAGGTGGTAGTTTTAAGCAGCGTCATGGATCAGACTCCTATTCGGTGGGAGGCGGCGCATTAGCTAAGATTGTGCCATCTTCCTTGGTCACTCGCGCCATTAGACCTGAGTTGGTGTTGTCCTTGGCCGGACTCAGATCCACCGTGACTGTTTCACCCGGCTTGAGCGACTTGGGCGTCCAGCCGGAGCGCATCAGGATTCCAGGCGGCCGTCCTTCGACCGACCATTCCGTTTTGTTGCCCTTTCCGTCGTCGACCGTCAGGTACAACCAAATATGTGGATTGGACCATTTGAGCTCCTTGACGACGCCTTTGATGGTGATGACTTTGTCTACATAAAATGCCGAGTTGCTGTGGTGAGCCTCGGCTAGGGGCGCCTGAAAAAGCGCGGCAACCAAAACGGCGCCGGCGGCGAGCGCGGGTATCCTCATCGTTCGCACCTCCAAAATTATCTTTGGAAAGCATATCAAATCCCGAGAATCTGCAATCAGGGATACTAACAAACCAATTAGGTTCTATGCCCGATGTTGGTTTCGAAGCTTGTCCTCTTAGAATGATTAGGACCATGAACGCAGGCACACTCTCTTTCAAGCAGAAGAAGACTCAATATTCAGAAGAGGAGGCCATTGAGGAGTTGGGTGTGACGGTGGAACAGTTCCGCGCCTTGATTCGCACTCATATTGCGATGAGCGATGAAGACCTGGTCCACATCGCTGTTGCGACTTACGCTCCCTCGGATCTGCTCGTGCTCAAAATTCTTGCGGGCCTGAGCGGGAATATGAGGGAGGCGGCTTCGGCCGAGTAGCTCTTTGCTATCATTCTTCTGCTATGGCAAAGGTTGGCTTTCTTGGATTAGGTCTGATGGGCTATCCGATGGCTCGGAATCTGGCGAAGGCCGGCCATCAGTTGCAGGTGTGGTCGAATACGGCGAGCAAAGCCCAGCAACTCGCCTCGGAAGAAAAAGCGACGGCTTGCGATTCCCCCAAGCAGGTGGCCGAGAATGCCGATTTCATATTCGTCTGCGTTGGCGATACGCGCATGTCGGAGCAGGTGATCACCGGCGCAAGCGGCATTATTGAAGGAGCCAAGCGCGGAACGGTGGTGGCCGATGCCAGTACTATCTCACCGGCTCGCAGCCGAGCCGTCGGCGAACGGTTAGCCGCTAAAGGTGTCGACTTCCTGGATGCGCCGTGCACCGGCTCCACTCCTGGCGCTATTAACGCCACGCTAACGTTCATGGTGGGCGGGGATCGGGCGGTATTTGAAAAAACGAAGCCATACCTGGAAGCAATGGGGAAGCAGTTGTACTATTGCGGAGGCCCCGGATTGGGCCTGCAGGCGAAGCTCACTCAGAACCTGATCCTGGCCAACCTGATGCAAGCATTCAACGAGGGGATGGTGCTGAGCACCAAGGGCGGCATTGAACCTGATCTCATGCTCGACATCCTGAACAACAGCGCTGCGAAATCTGGATTGATCATGTTTAAGGCGCCTTTCGTTTTTAGAAGGGACTTCACGACGAATTTTTCCACAAAATGGATGCACAAAGACATAGGGCTGGCGCTGGAATCGGCGCAGACCATGGGCCTTCCGCTGCCCATGACGAGCCTTACCGAACAGCTCTACCAAGCTGCAATATCAGAAGGTTATGGTGAGGATGATCTTTGCGCAACAATTCGGGTGATGGAGCATTGGGCTGGGGTGGAGGTTAGAGGGAAATAAAAAAATACAGAAAACTGTTGCGTTCCGCAAAATCATATATTAATATTGGAATCAAGCCGGGGAGGCAACTCCCACCAAAGCGAGACTAACCTCATTAAAGACCCCTGAAGCAATCCTCCCCGGCGCCCGAAAGGGTTTGGGTCTGTTCTAACCTTTCAAAGCTCTCAGTTGCTTGTATGTTGTGCGGCGGGGCTTCGCTCCAAAGGCGCCGACGGTTTTGATCCGCGGCGAGGCTGGATCTCTCGTTTGACGGTATAATAGGCCATTGAAAACTCTTACCCTCCTAGGGTCTACCGGGTCTATAGGGGTCAGCACTTTAGACGTGGTTGGACGGCATCCGGAAAAGTACCGTATTCATGCGCTGGTGGCCGGAGCCAATGTCGAGCTATTGGTTCAGCAGATTCAGCGATTCCGGCCTCGAATCGTAGTAACCGCAACCGAGGAAACCCGCGGGAATCTAATAAATCGACTGGAGAGCGCGGGGCTGCCGCGTCAGATATGGCCGGATCTACTTTGGGGTTCTCAGGCTCGTGTAACGGCGGCTTGTGATTCAGAAGTGGATTTCGTGATGTCCGCCATTGTCGGCGTGGCGGGGTTAGAAGCGACTTACGAAGCAATTCGCCGAGGCAAACGGATCGGGTTGGCTAACAAAGAGGTTTTGGTCGCGAGCGGGAAACTGGTCATCGAGGCGGCGAGAAAAGCGGGTACAGAGCTGATTCCTGTGGATAGTGAACATAACGGCGCGCATCAGTGCTTACGGGCCGGCAAACGGAGCGAAGCCGCTAAGTTGATCCTGACAGCTTCGGGTGGTCCTTTCCGCGAAACTCCGGCGGACAAGCTTGCCGCTGTGACTCCCTCCGACGCGCTCAATCATCCGACGTGGAAAATGGGCCGGCGTATCACCGTTGATTCGGCGACCATGATGAATAAGGGATTTGAAGTTATCGAAGCCTGCTGGTTGTTCGATTTTTCTGCCGATGAAGTAGATGTGGTGGTTCATCCTCAATCTTCAGTGCACGCGATGGTCGAGTATACCGATGGCAGCGTGATCGCCCAGGTTTCAGCCACCGACATGCGCATGCCTATCCAATACGCGCTCACCTATCCAGCGCGCGACGATGCACCCGTGCCGCGCCTGAATTGGAACGAGGCGCGCAACTGGACTTTCTCGGCGCCCGATTTTAAGAAATTTCCAGCTCTGCGGCTCGCGTACCAAGCGCTACGGGCGGGAGGATCGGCTGCTTGTACGCTGAACGCTGCGGACGAAATCGCGGTGGAAGCTTTCTTGGCTGAACAGATCTCGTTTCCCTCGATCACCGCAGTGGTGGAGGAGACGCTGGAGCGAGTGCCTACTCGCGAGGCCGCTTCTGTCCAGGAGATACTGGAAATAGATGAACGGTCGCGCGACACAGCGCGTAATATCGTTCGCGAATACGCCCGGAATGCCTCGCAGCAGCATCCGCAATATTCAATAAAGGCCTAGATTTTTATGAGCTTCGTCGTTCTGCAAAACATTTGGTGGGCGCTGATCATGATCGGCATCATGATACTGATTCATGAGTTAGGCCATTATTGGGCGGCGCGATTTTTCGATGTCAAGGTGGATACGTTCAGCTTCGGATTTGGTCCTCGCCTGTTTGGGTTCAAGAAGGGCGAGACCGATTTCCGCTTTTCCGCAATCCTGCTGGGCGGTTACGTAAAGATGGTGGGCGAGCAAGCCGGGGACGAAAATGCGAACGATCCGCGCAGCTTTTTGAAGAAGCCTCGCTGGCAGCGGCTGATTATCGTTTTCGCTGGCCCAGCCATGAATATCATCCTAGCCGTGGCGGTGCTGACCGGGCTTTTCATGATCCATTTCCCGAAGATTCCGTCATCGCCATCACCGGAAATCGGCTATATCGTGCCTGACAGCGCGGCTGCGAAAGCCGGTTTGCATGAAGGGGATCGCATCGTACAAATCGGCGACACCGCGAATCCCACTTGGGAAGATATCAACATGAAAGAGGTGGCGAGCGCCGGGCATCCATTGAGTGTCTGGGTGGTTCGCGATGGCGAACGTATGCTGGTTCCGGTGACGCCGGTGCTCGATCCCAAAACGGGCGCGGGGTTCGCAGGGTGGGGCGAGCAGAGCGACATTGAAATCGCCAGTGCTCTGGTGGATTCGCCGGCCGCCAAAGCTGGACTGAAGCCGGGCGACGTGATGATAAGCGTAGATGGCCAGTCAATTCATTCGACGCCCAAGGTGCACGATATTATCAACGCGAATGCCGGCCGGCCCGTGGATGTTGTATTCTCCCGCAACGGGAAGCTCATGCACGCTCACCTTGCGCCCGCGCTGTCGGACAACAATGGCACCAAAGAGTGGCTTATCGGTGTTAAGCTGCAGCCGAAAGTTGTTCTGGTTAGTCTGCCATTTCCTGAAGCGCTGTCGGAATCGGTGCGCCAAAACGCTAAGAGCGCGACCTTTATCTACCAATTTCTGCGCGGAATAGCCGAGCGGCGCATGTCGCCGAAGTCCTTGCAGGGTCCCATCAAAATCGTGCAGCTTTCAGGCGAGGAGGCGCGCGAGGGACCGATGGCGTACTTCTGGCTGATGGCTGGCCTGAGCTTAAACCTTGCGGTTGTCAATCTGCTGCCGATCCCGATCTTAGATGGCGCCACGATCTTCATGCTGCTGGTGGAGATGTTTATGCGGCGCGATCTTAGCTTGCGCGTGAAAGAAGCTGCGTTCCGGCTGGGATTTGTGTTTCTGATGGCTGTGGTTGTATTCGTGCTCTACAACGATATTTCCAAGTTGGCGGGCTGAGGCTGGCCTGGCATGGTGCCAAGCGCGACGCGGGCGTGCGGCACTAACGCTCGGGCGCGAGCTCATTGGCCGTGACGAACACCGGTCGAATGTCGATGGGGATGCCTTGTAGCCCATTCAAAGCCTTTTGCAAGTTCGGACGCATCACGCCATATTGATCGAGCATCTGCTTAGCACGAGCGTAGTCGCCGGTTGCCTCAGCCGTGAGAAGATCGTGATCCAGATCGCGAACGGCGCCTGCGAATTTTGTCGAAGTTTACTTCGAACGTGCCATCCGTGCGAGCGATGAATCCACCTTTGTCGGTGATATAGTTCACCTGCATTGCCATTCCCTTGGCATGCGCTTCGTTTAAACCGAAACGCAGCGTGCGAAACGTGGACGCGAGAAATGTGGTGTACAACTGGCGCTCTGTCTGGGGGTTGCTTGCAATCAGTTTACGGTCATAGAGATGTTGCAGCATGAAGAGGCCGGTGATGTCGGCCTTGGCCTCTTCAATAGCGCTGTAAAGCTCTTTCAGCTCCTGTCTCGCCGAGGTTGCGCGGCCGGCGACGGTGATCTGATGTGGGCCAATGCCGTGGCTCAGCTCATGCGCCAGAATATGCGTGAAGAACGCATCGAAGCTCAGGTCCTTCTGGCTGGCCGGTGAAAGCACGCGCTCGGCGATCGGCTCGAGCGTGGAATGAAACTTGGCCTCTTGCACGTTCTTCAGCATCACGCGCTTGCTGCCCTTGAGAGTGACGACACGCTCGTCATTGGGAAGATTATAGGCGGCGGTTTGTACCGCGTGAGCCGCATCGCCTGAATCGAAAATTTCGTTCACCACTCGGATGGGAGCCTGGCTTCCGAGCTTCGGATTGCGATATTGCGAATCCATTGGCAGGTTGTTCTCCACTTCCTGCAAATGGTCGGCGAAGAACTTCAGCTTGGCCGTCTCTGCGTCGTCCCTCAGATTGACGTACGCTTCGAACGCCGCTTTGTATCCGAAAATCTCGTCGTTATAAGTCTCGTAAGGACCGATCGTGATGTCGATGGGAGCATCAAGATCCATCCACGCGATATCGCTTGCGTAATAATCGTTGGAGCGAAAAGCCGCGGCTCGCAAGGTCAAGAACTTCTTGAGCGTCTCGTTATCGGTCAGCCCTGCCGCTTGCTCGAGCAACTTCGCAGATTTTTCAAGATCGGCGCGATACTCGTGGCTATAAGGCACCGCGTGCAATTTGCGATTAGCATCACGACGAATTACGGTGAAGAATCCTTCGGCCTGTTCACGCCCGGATTTTGAGAGCGTTTTTGCCCAACCCTCGAACTCCTCGCGCGTCATGTCTTCGGGATAAAAATTCGCGCCGGGCACCTTCTTGGGCGGAACGTCGGGAAGGAACGCCTCATGAGCATCGATATCGGACCAGGGTGATTTGTTGAGCCAGAAATAATCGAGACGCGCTTTTCCGAGCGGCGTCGTGTCGCGGCGGAGCTTGGCGTAGAGCGCCTGGTTGCCGCTCCACATTTGCGTGAGGAAAATATCGTTCAGCACCGCGGCGGATTCGATCAGCTTCACTAGCGCTTTATGATCGCCCGGTGAGAGCTTGGAGACATCAACCCGAAGCTCAGTTGGCTGAAAGCGCTCGATCATGTTGTCAAGTTGCGCGAGATCGGGAGTGGCGGCGGTGGCGGCAAGCATAGGAATAAATAGAAGCAATTTCCTCATTGCTGTTCGCATGCTAGCACGCGTCGCAAGCTTTATTTGAGCCTGACGATGGCATTCTAAATCGGCAGCATGTCGAGCGCGGCCTGTAGCTCGCTGCGTGTGTGTTGATCGCCTGTGCGGCCTGTGACCTCGACACCTTTTTCGTAAAATGCGCGAGCCTGGTCGACGTCGCCTAATTTCTCGAGCGCCTGGCCACCATGGAAGTACGCGGCCGCGTAATCGGGGCTGTGTTGGAGCAATGCGCTGAACTCCGCGACGGCAGTCTCCAGTTGCCCGCTCTTTGCGTACTCCATCGCGAGGCCGTATCGCGCAAAGGCGTCCGATGGATTCTGAGTCACCATCGCTTTGAGAACTTCTATTCGGTTTGTCGCCATATCTCTACGTGCTACTATACCGGGCAATGGCGTGCCCGTATTTCTTTCCCGTGGCGCGATTTGAAAATCAGCCCTGGAGCGTGCCACCGCGTTTGCCTTTGGGCGATGCGTTTTCGGGCGTTTGCCACGCACCTGGAAACTGCGCGCAGCCCGATGAAACACGCATGCGAGAAGTTTGCAATCTCGGCTATGGCCGGTATAGTTGCGATCAGTTTCCAACATCAGCCGTGGCCGACTCGATTCGCTTTCACGTGGCAGAAGACGCGGGCGAGTCGGTCACGCTGCAATACGTTTTCGAAAAAGACTGCTGGCCGGGCGACCATGGGTGTTTCGAATATTCGGTCACACAAAAGTTCTCCGTATTGCTCGACGATGACATCTTGCGCCGCCAAGCCGATGCGTTTCTTGAAAGCTATCTCAGGAGACGGAACGGAGCATGAGTCCGGAGCTACCCGGACGTTTTGTTCGCGAGTCTATTTCCGAATATTCCGAATTCGCTCTTCCGACGGACGCTAATACGCTTGGTAATGTTCTCGGCGGAAAAGTGATGCACTTGGTGGACCTGGCGGCCGCGTTGGCCGCGGTGAGGCATGCGCGCTGTCCGGTGGTTACGGCGTCGGTGGATCAGATGACCTTCCTGCATCCCGTTCAGATCGGGCATTTGATCATGTTGCGTTCCAGCGTGAATCGCGTGTTTCGGACTTCGATGGAGCTAGGAGTGCGCGTGGAGGTGGAGAATCTTCTCACCGGTCAAAGGAAGCACACATCATCGGCCTATTTGACGTTCGTCGCGATCGACAAGAACGGGCGTGGTATTCCGATCGCGCCGGTAATTCCAGAATCCGACGACGAGAAGCGGCGTTATGCGGAGGCTGAAGAACGGCGCGCGCATCGGCTTACAATGCGCGACAAAGCTTTACGGAAATTTAAGTGAGGCTTGGCGCAGCGGAGGATCGCAAGCGGCGCTTCGGGCAACGTCAGTCGTTCGATGACGCTTTGTACATGTACTTAATGTTCGGTTTGAAGATCAGCAGGTTGGGATGGCCGTCGCGATTCACTTTCAGACATGTCTTGTCGTACCATTCAATGACGCCCTCTAGTGTTTCTCCATCTTTCATTACGAATACCATCGGCGTCTTAGCCTGCATTTGCTTCATGTAGTAGAAATTCTCGGCGTTGGTTTGGTCGGGCGGCGCGGCTTTCTTCTGATGGATATTGTTGCGCGGTTTCATTTGGTCTTTCACTTCGTTTAATGAGGGGCGAATTAATCTGCGATTTCCGGACTCCACGGGACGCTCCATAAATTCGAGATGATCCAGTCAGGCCCGAAACGAGCAGATGAGCCGGCCGGGGCCATTTAGAGGATTACTAGAAGCTCGGCTCTCATCATTGAACCACACTATTGAACCACACTGCCAAGACCTCTGCAAGGAAGCGCGCCAAGCCGAACAGACATTGGCGGCGTAAGGAAGTTACAGCGTCAAATTCTGCAATTCCACCACCAGGGCGTCTAACGCGATACTCTTCTGAATATTACGCCGTACGAGCTCGGAAAGCTCGTCGGCTCTCCCTACCGCCGCGCGAATCCAGTGGAATGAAACCGACGATGCCA
>Ga0213875_10002008_pt1 | contig 12560 bp, 10 predicted proteins | sample BarmaccomBMRX_R8_FD_160105 | JGI IMG/M metagenome (GOLD analysis project Ga0213875, IMG submission 160105) | Root-associated microbial communities from Barbacenia macrantha in rupestrian grasslands, the National Park of Serra do Cipo, Brazil - RX_R8 | ecosystem: Host-associated > Plants > Roots... | reverse complement strand
GGAAGGATACGAGCGGAACGTTCCGTGTACCGAAGACGCACGTGTGCCCAGATAGGACAAACTAGTCGTCATGCCTGCGCGATGGTGGGCGGAATGTTCACGGCACGTTCACGAATCCCGGCCACGTTGCCGCAACGGAGGTGTACGGCAAGATCGCGAGCGAGTGGAACGCCGGTCCACGACATGTGCTCATGAGCATTGAACGAGACGGGCAACTGACATATGGTCTGCGCCTGTGGGGGACCAGCTCGACGAGCGGCGGGCAGCTCGGCTGAGTGACGCGTTGCGGCGCGGTCCGTTCGATCGCGCGTTGCGCGAGGCGATCGTTCACCGGGGCCTGTCGTTGACCCGGCTACGGGCGCACTTGGACCGAATGGGCGTCTCGGTGGGGCAGTCCACGTTGAGCTACTGGCAGCGCGGGCTTCGACGGCCAGCGGGGAAAGACGCCGACATGGTCATACGGGCGTTGGAAGACGTGTTGAGACTTCCCGAGAAGTCGTTGGCGGCGCTACTCGACGAAGGCCGGAAACAGTCTTCGTTCGGTCGTGTCGCGGACTCCGACGACAAGCGACAGGAAATGCTGTCAAGGCTGATTCCAAAACTTGACATGAGATCGGATACCGGACGATTCGGTGACACCTTGGAACCATTGCTGGTTCATGATTCCGTGAGCCTGGATGAGAATGGCGTTGACCGAAGGATGATGTCTCGGACCGTGGTACGGGCGCTACGTGGCGGCATCGATAGATATCTGGTGCTGTGCAACATGGAGATGACCGGCTACAGCGCGGAGACCGTACGTCTGCACACCGAGGAAGGATGTCGCCCGGGCCGAACCAGAGCTGACCAGGAAAGCGGCAACCTGGTCGTCGAGATCATATTCGATCGGATGCTCGCCGAAGGCGACATTCACACGTTCTGCTACGTTGTCAGTGCTGTCGACGGAAAGCGGGTCCTAGAACACTGCAGGACTCTGCCGCTGCCCTGTGACGACCTTGCCCAACTGACGTTTCACCCTGAGGCACTCCCCGCCCGGTGTACGAGATATGTCAAGGGAGTTCGGAGCGGGCCGGTCGTGGAGCCCGGACACCTGATCATCGGCAGCGGAAACGTCGCCAGCGCCTACTTTCCAGCTTCCGAGCACAGCGTCGTTGGGGTAGCCATCGACTGGTAGCGACGCAAGCCGCTACTCGAACGGGCGGTTAGCGGGTCTGATTGCCCGCATCGCCCCAATCGAGGTCGTCAGCCGAGAACTGTCTACCGTGGATGAGCGATGACGAGCGAATGGGACGCTGACCGGCTGGACCTGCCGGCGTATCTGCGTCGAGTCGGTTACGCCGGTCCGCTGGGTTCTGACGAACGGACCCTCACCGAACTGCACCGTGCGCACGTGAGGACGATACCGTTCGAGAACATCGACATCGTCCTCGGAAAAGGAGTGTCCGTCGATCTCGACGCAGTGCAGGCGAAGCTGGTTGACCGATGCCGGGGCGGCTACTGCTTTGAGCATGGCCTGCTGTTCGGCGCGGTCCTCGAACGGCTCGGCTACGCCGTCGACCGGATCCTGGCACGGGTCGGTGCTGACGAACGACGCCCGAAGCCGCGAACCCACATGGCACTGCGGGTGCGTGCCGGAGGCAAGGCATGGCTTGCCGATGTCGGATTCGGATCGGGTTTGCTCGAGCCCATGCCGTGGGGCGCCACGGATCCTCGGCGACAGGGTGGCTGGGTGTATCGACTGGTCTCCGGCAGGCGTGGTGTCTGGCAGCTCCAGGAGCGCGACAGTGACGATGCCGCCTCCGCTGAGAAACGCGCGTCGGCTGTGTTGCCTGCCGCTTCCGCTGAGAAACGCGCGTCGACTGTGTTGCCTGCCGCCTCCGCTGAGAAACGCGCGTCGGCGGGTAAGAACTGGACTGCCCTCTTCAGTTTCACCGAGGACTACCAGCACGCCTCCGACGTGATGGTGGCCAACCACTTCACCGCATCCAACCCTTCGTCCCCCTTTGTGGGGCGCCTGGTGGTCATGAGCAGGGACGTCGACTGTCGGCGCCGTCTCGTCGGCCGCCGCCTGGCTTACCTCGAGCCAGGCAAGCCCGGCCACGAACGACGGCTGACTGACACCGGGATAGTCGACGCCCTGCGCACCGAATTCGGGTTGTCGCTCAGCAAGACCGACAACCGCGCGCTGCTGTCGATACTGGCCGACGCGAGAAACGACGTGTGAGGCCCGCTAGTCAGTGGAACGAATGCTCCGGACCGGGGAACGCCCTGGTGCGGACATCCGCGGCGAACACGCCAACCGCGTGGCTGAGAACGGAGGCCATGTCGGCATAGCGTTTGACGAAGCGGGGCTGTTTGCCTCTGCGCAGGCCGGCCATGTCCTGCCACACCAGCACCTGTGCGTCGCAGTCAGGGCCGGCGCCGATTCCGACGGTGGGGATCCGCAACTCGCTGGTGACCTTCTTGGCCACCTCCGCGGTCACCATCTCCAGCACGACGGCGAAGGCACCGGCCTTCTCAAGGGCGACCGCGTCGGCGACGATCGAGTCGCCATCGTCGTTGCGGCCCTGCACCCGATAACCGCTGAGCTGGTGCTCACTCTGCGGGGTGAACCCGACGTGGCCCATCACCGGGATTCCGGCCGCGACGATGGCCTCGACATGGGGTGCGAAGCGCTGGCCGCCTTCCAGTTTGACCGCGTGCGCCCTGCCCTCCTTCATGAACCGGACGGCGGTGGCGACGGCCTGCTCCTTCGAGACCTGGTACGACCCGAACGGCAGGTCCGCGACGACGAGGGCGCGCTTGGCCGCTCTCGTCACGCCCCGCGTCAGGAACAGCAGTTCGTCGACGGTCACCGGCAGCGAGGTGTCGTAGCCGTAGACGTTGTTGGCGGCCGAGTCGCCGACCAGCAGCACGGGAATGCCCGCATCGTCGAAAAGCCCGGCGGTGTACATGTCGTAGGTGGTGAGCATCGGCCACGGTTCGCCGCGGTCCTTGAGCTCCTGGAGGTGGTGGATCCGCACCCGGCGAGCCGGAGCCGAGCCGGACACGCCGGCACCGTAGGGTGCCGCGACGTCAACGGGGGTGGCAGCGTCAGCCGATGGCATGTCGACCGTCCTTCCCTCGAGGCCCGCGACGGGCGGGTCCCCGGGTCATGTGGATGGCGTACGACACCAGCGTGACACCACCCTTGGCGGCATGGCATCGGGTGCGAGCAGTGTCACACCAAGGCGTGTCGGCCTACCGAGCGTTCCTCACCGGCCTGCGCGACCATCCGGTCGACGACCCGCGTGATGGCCGCGTCCAGCTCAGCCTGTGGTCCCCAGTCGGACAGCTTGTCGGTCAGCCACCCCCGCCACGCACCGGAGAGCTTGCCGAACTCTCGTTGTCCACTGTCGGTCAGCCGGAGTTCACCGTCGGACTCGCTGAGGTGACCACTGGTTTCGAGCAGGCTGAACGCGGGAGCGAGCACCTTGGCCGGCACCTGCACGTCCTCGGCGATCGCGGCCACGGTTGCGGGCTGGCCGCCACGGTGCTTGAGGTGGACCCGGAGTAGGCACCACAGGCCGCCCTCGTCCAACGTCGAGTCGGTCTTGGCGAGGATCGCTGGCCCCACCCGCTTGCGGTCCCGGAACAACAGGGTGGCGATGGCCCGCTCCAGTTCCCTGTCCCTGTCCCTGTCCTCGGGCATCGCGAAGCCCTCACCGAGTTCCGGCGCACTGGCTCGTGCGGTGTCCCGCAGCGGCACCTCTTTGAGGAACAGGGCGACGACGAACGCCAGCAGCCCGACCGGCACGGTGTACAGGAAGACGGTGTGCAGCGAGTCGGCGTAGGCCTGGATGAAGGGAGCCGACACGGTCGACGGAAGGCGGTGCAACGCCTCCGGCACCTGGATGACGTGTGGGTCGGTGTGAGCGGGCAACGGGTGGGCGGCGAGCGTCGTGGCCATGTTGTGGGACAGCTGGTTCGCGTAGATCGTGCCGAAGATCGCGGTACCGAACGAGCTGCCGATCGACCGCAGGAAGGTCACGCCGGACGTGGCGACGCCAAGATCGTGGTAGTCCACCGTGTTCTGCACCGCGATCGTCAGCACCTGCATGCTCAGGCCGATGCCGACACCGAGCACCGCCATGTACGCCGAGGCGAGCAGCGCCTCGGTACCGGGGCCGAGGCGGGAGAGCAGGTAGAGGCCGAGGGTCATGCCGGCTCCGCCGACGATCGGGAAAACCTTGTACCGGCCGGTCTTGCTGATCAGGTTACCGGAGAAGATCGAGGCGGCCAGCAGCCCGATCACCAGCGGCAGCATCTGAACGCCGGAGCTAGTGGCCGACGTTCCGTGAACGTACTGCATGTACGTCGGCAGGTAGGACAGCGCGCCGAGCATCGCGAAGCCCACGATGAAGCTGAGGATTCCCGACACCGTGAACACCGGATTGACGAACAGCCGCAACGGCAGCATCGGTTCCGCGGCCCGCAACTCGACGAGCACGAAAAGGCCGAGTGCGACGGCGGAACCGACGGCCAGCCAGATGATCTCCGGTGAGTTCCACGGGTACGTGGTGCCGCCCCAGGTGGTGAGCAGGGTCAGTCCGGTCGCGGTGAGACCGAGTAGAAGCACGCCGAGGTAGTCGACTATCGGCTTGACCGCGTTGCGCACCGCGGGCATGGAGAAGGCGGCCACCACGAGCACGATCACGATGAGCGGGACGTTGACGTAGAACGCCCACCGCCACGAGAGGTGGTCGACGAACAGTCCGCCGAGCATCGGCCCCCCGACCGTGACCACGCCGAACACCGAGCCGAGCATGCCCTGGTACTTGCCGCGTTCACGGAGCGGAACGACATCGGCGATCAGTGCGGTCGAGGTCACCATCAGGCCGCCACCGCCGATGCCCTGCACCGCCCGCCAGGCGATCAGCCAGACCATGCTGTCGGCGAAACCGCAGCAGAAGGAGCCGACGCCGAAGATCACCACGGACAGCTGGAACATTAGCTTGCGGCCGAAGAGATCGCCGAACTTGCCGACAACCGCCGTCATGATCGTCTCTGCGAGCAGGTACGCGGTCACCACCCAGGACAGGTGGCCCGCGCCGCCGAGGTCGCCGACGATCGTCGGCAGCGCGGTTCCGACGATCGTCTGGTCGAGCGCGGCGAGCAGCATGCCGAGCAGGACCGTGCCGAACACAGCGTTGATCCGTTTCCTGCTGGCCGCGGCCGAACCGGACCGATTCTGTTCGGCCATGGCAGTGGTGGTCATGGGGCAGCCCTTTCCGCTGATGCGCCTCGGCCACGGTGGTGAGCGGCCCGGCTTCGGTGGGCGCCACTCGTACAGCTGACTCGGAAGAAGATCGTACAGAACTGGTCTGTTCTCACCTGGCGAGGCGGCTCCGCCGGCCGAGCGTGGCCGCGTCAGCTGCTGACACGCCGCCTGCCGGAATTCGTGAATGGCCGGTAACCGTCCACGGGCAGCTCAGTTCGAGCAGCAGTGTTGGTTCCCCTTCTTGCTTTCATTCACATTTCACAGCGTGGTGGTGTGGATGTGACGCCGTGACGAAAACTGTCAGCGGCTCGGAATCACGTGGGTTGGTAGGGTGGCCGCATGAACGGACTTGGTCGTGAACTGAGAATGTGTCCCGCGAAGAGGCCGGGTATCGTCCTGGCAACGATATCGCTGGTGATTGGCGTCCTTCTCGCCGCGTTGATGGTCGCCGTTTCGGTTGGCTCGGCCACCGCCACCGGGCAGGACATCGGGTTTCTCGCGGTCGTGACGGTGATCTTCCTGGGTGTTGGAGGCCTCCTTCTCTATTCCCGCCTGCGCAAATTGAAGAGCGCTCTGGTCTACCGGATATATGAAGCCGGTATCGTGCGCGAGACGAAATCCGGTCGGCAGGAACTGTTGTTCACCGATCTCGCCGGGTTGGGAGTGCGGAGACTCCAGATCAACGGCGGTCATCCCTTCCTCACCATCGTTCTCGTCTCCAGTAGCGGAGCCGAAATACGCATCCAAGAGTCGTCCATCGACAATGTCGACGACAGCCTGGTTCGTCTTCTTGAGCAACGCAGCGGCAGGCGAGCCGAGGCGTTCGGCGGGCAGCGGTCCTGATCGCGATGAACGTCACCTTCATACCGGCCCGCACCGCGGGCTCCGACTCGGGCGCCGCACCCGTCCTCGGGCTTGGCAGCCTCGAACGGCTTGACGGCGGCGTGCGCCTGCGGGCACATCGAACTCGGGCCACAACGGCGGCCGTCCTGGGCGCGGCCGTCGGGGTCGCGGGGGCCTTGCTTGCCGCGGTCGCGCTCACCGGGCTCGAGGCGGCCGTCCCCGTTCTCGCTTCCTACCCGAAAAAGGTCGGCCTGATCGCCGGTATCGGATGCGGAGTCCTACCGGGACTGCTGGCCTACCGCCTGTTGCGACACCGCATTCGAGGTCCTCGTGTCGACGTGCTTGTCCCATGGAGCGCCATCCGGGTCCTTGCCGAGGGGACCGGACGGGCGGTGTTCCGGCTGGCCGCCTTCGAACTCCGCGGCGATGTCACCGCGATCGCGCTCGATCCCGAATCGGCGCGAGCGCTCGCCGTGCTGTCCTGGGAATGCCGGTCAAGGGATCCCGCTTCGGCGTGATGACAGGCGCCCGCCGGTTGGCAAGGTGACGTCTCATGACTGCGCCCAGTCGACCGCGATCGACAATCGCGTCAACTGTGCACTAAGGCGATCGTCTCGGAGATCGGCACGATGGCGTTTTCCCGCCAGGCGTTGGTGATCGGCAGCCGTCGGTCCCTGCCGAACGCCTTGAGGGTGATCTTGGTTCCGGGCGGGAACTGCCGGCGCTTGTACTCCGCGCGGTCCACCATCAGCAGCACCCGCCGCGCCAGCTCGGGATCGAAGCCGTCCGCGAGAAGGTCGGCGTATCCCTGGTCGCCCTCGACATACCGGTCGAGCACCTTGTCGAGCAGGGCATAGTCAGGAAGTGAATCGGTGTCCAGCTGATCGGGGCGCAGTTCGGCCGACGGTGGCTTGGTGATCGAGTTTTCTGGAATCGGCGGCACCTCGCCGTTGCGCATCGCCTCCTCATTGCGCCACCTCGCCAGTTCCCACACCATCGTCTTCGGCACGTCCTTGATCGGGGCGAAACCACCGACCGCGTCGCCGTAGATGGTGGAGTAGCCGACCGCCAGCTCGGTCTTGTTGCCAGTGGCGAGCACCAGGTGACCGTGCTGGTTGGACAGTGCCATCAGCGTCACGCCGCGGCACCGCGCCTGCACGTTCTCCTCGGCAAGCCCGGACAGTCCGAGTTGCCCGACGAACGTGCGCACCATGTCGGCGATGGGGTGCACGCTGAAATGCAACCCGGTTCGCTCCGCCGTGGCCACCGCGTCCGATCGGGAATGGTCCGACGAGTACTCCGAGGGCATCGACACGCCGTACACCGCGTCCGCGCCGAGCGCGTCCACCGCGAGCGCCGCGACCACCGCGGAGTCGATGCCACCGGAAAGGCCGAGCACAACCGACTGGAAGCCGTTCTTGCGCACGTAGTCCCGCAGACCAGTGACGAGCGCGGACCACACCTCGGCGTGCTCGGACAACTGCGCGGGCATCAGCGGTGCCGGCAACCGGTCGTACGCCGGCAGCGCCTCGGTGTCGATCGCCGTCCTGATGACCTCGAATCCTTCGGTGGATGCGGTCACGGTGTGCTGGGCGGTGGACAAGTCCATGTCGAGCACGAGCAGGTGTTCGACGAACTGGGGGGCGCGGGCGAGCAGGGTGCCGTCCGCGGACATGATCAGCGAGTCACCGTCGAAGACCAGTTCGTCCTGGCCGCCCACCATGTTGACGTAGGCGATTGGTGCACCCGCCTCGGCGGCACGCCTGGCGACCAGCTCGGCGCGGGCGTCGTCCTTGTTGCGTTCGTAAGGCGAGGCGTTGACGCAGAGCACAAGGTCGACACCGGCCCCGCCGAGACCGGCGATGGGCCCACCGTCCTGCCAGATGTCCTCGCAGATCACCAGTCCGATGTCGACGCCATGCCAGCGGACGATCGGCAGCCGCTGTCCGGGCACGAAGTACCGGAACTCGTCGAACACGCCGTAGTTGGGCAGGTGGTGCTTGGCGTAGCGGGCCACGACCCGTCCCTGGTGGATCAGTGCCGCCGCGTTGCGCACGCCGGCATCGTCGCGGTCCAGGTACCCCACCGCGACGAGTACGTCGCCACAGCCGGCGTCGGCGAGCCGTTCCGCGAGCTCGTCAACGGCGTTCCTGGAGGCCTCCGCGAACGAGGCACGCAGGGCGAGATCCTCGATGGGATAGCCGGTCAGCGCCAGTTCGGGGAACGCCACGACGTGGGCCCCGGCGTTGACGGCGGCACGGGTCCAAGCGACGACCAGGTCGGCATTGCCGGCGAGGTTGCCCACGCAAGCGTTGACCTGGGCGAGCGCGACGCGCAGTTGCGGCATGGTCGTTATCTTCTCCCACTTCGCGGGCATGTGGGCGACCTCCGCGGGTGAGGATCACCCGGAGTGGCGGTCGCGATTCCAGTATCCACCCGTTCGGCCGCCGTGGGATGGCACCATCGACAGGGTGTCTCGCCACCATTCTCACGTATCGTTCATCGTGTTGACACTGACCGTGACGATGGCGGTCGCAAGCTGCACCGCGACGGTCACCAGCAGGGGTGCGCCCGGCGTCTCCCTGGAGAAGCGCGGACCAGCCGGCGCCGTGCCCGCCGGGCTCGAACGGTTCTACGGTCAGCAGCTGGGCTGGGGGTCGTGCGACTCCTACGCCACCACCGAACAGGACAGGATGCTCTACGGCAAGTCGGCCGGTGCCGACTGCGCGAGGCTGACCGTGCCGCTGGACTACGCGAAGCCGGGCGACAAGACCATCACCCTCGGCCTGTTCCGCCGCAAGGCGACCGAGGAGACGACGCGGATCGGATCCCTGATCGTCAACCCGGGCGGTCCCGGCGCGTCCGGAATGGCGGCCGCCGCCTCGCTCGCCACCGCCGTCGCGGGCAACGACCTCGGAAGGCGGTTCGACCTCGTCGGATTCGACCCGCGCGGGGTAGGGGCGAGCCAGCCCGCGGTGCACTGTCTCACCGGCACCGAGCAGGATCAGCGTCGCATGGAGGACGACCAGGACACGTCCGCGGCCGGCGTCGTCAAGGAGATCACCAGACTCAAGGACTACGACGCCAAGTGCGTCCAGCGCACCGGCTCCGACCTCCTGGCCAACATCGGCACCCGGGACGTGGCAAAGGACCTCGACGTGCTGCGGTCCGCGCTCGGCGACGAGAAGCTGACCTATCTCGGCTACTCCTACGGCACGTTCCTCGGCAGCACATACGCGGAGCGGTTCCCGGCCAATGTCCGTGCGCTGGTCCTCGACGGCGCGGTGGATCCGACGCAGAGCTCGATCGAGGCCGGTGTCGCGCAGGCCGCCGGCTTCCAGACGGCGTTCGACCAGTTCGCGTCCTGGTGCGGCAAACGTTCCGGCTGCGCGCTCGGCAGCGATCCAGCCAGGGCCGTACAGGCCTACCAGGACCTGGTGCGGCCACTGATCAAGAAGCCGGCCGATGCGGGAGCCGGCCGCGAACTCAGCTATGGCGACGCGACAACGGCCACCGTCCAGGCGCTGTACACCCAGGACCTGTGGCAGAGCCTCGACGACGGCCTCAGGCAGCTCAAACAGGGCAGCGGCGTCGTTCTGATGGCCATGGCCGACCTGTACGACGGGCGCGGCCCTGACGGCAGATACTCCAACGAGCAGGACGCGTTCACCGCGGTTCAGTGCGTCGACAGCCCTCGGGTCACCGACGAGGCGGCCCTGCTCGACGCGGATCGCCGATCGACCCTCGCCGCTCCGTTCCTGGACAACGGCGAGCCGATGCCGACGGAGGCACCGGGGGATGCCTGCACGTACTGGCCACTGCCGGAAACCAGCGAGCCACACGAGCCAACGGTTGCCGGTCTGCCACCCGTGCTTGTGGTGTCCACCACGAAGGACCCGGCGACGCCGTACCAGTCCGGGGTGAAACTCGCCAACGCGCTGCACGGCTTCCTGTTGACCTACGACAGCACGCAACACACGGCGTTCCTGCAGGGTGTTGCCTGCGTCGACCGGGTAGGCATCGACTACCTGGTCAGCCTGACGCTACCCGCCGTTGATCCGCGATGCCGCTCGTGAACCGGCAGAGCGCCGTGGCGATCAGAATCCTGATGGACAGACATGGCCTGGGCCCGCCGGTCTGGTGAACGTCAAGCTGTCCGACGGCACCTATCTCGTCGACGGCAAGAACGTTTCCACATTCACCAACGAAGAGGAGGCGGCCGTGGGTCTCACCGACGTGGTCCCGTTCCTCCCGCAGACCGCACTGGAGGAACACGGCGCCAAGCACAGCGGTGTCGCGAACCTCCAGGCCCATGTCGTTGTGGACGGTCGACTGGTCACCGGCCAGAACCCAGCTTCCGCCGCCGGCGTTGCCGAAGCCATCGTCGAGGTCCTCGGAGCCTGAACGTCTACCCCCTTTCAGGCTCCGCCGATCCGGCCCTCCGCCGTGATCCCAGTGCCAGTGCGCTGGCGGCTCCGACGACGCAGATCACCGCTGTGATCAGGAAGATCTCCCGATACTCGGTGCGCAGGGCCTCGGCGACGACCTGCTGGTACCTGGCCAGCTGGCGGGCGAACTCCTGGCGGTCACCGATGGGGAGTGGGGTGTTCACCGTGGCGGTGAGCACATGGAACCGGTGTAGTCCCCACGCCGACAGCGCGGCGATTCCCACCAGCATCCCGGTCATCCGTGCCACGACGACTCCTGCCGAGGCCACCCCGTGCCGGACTGGGGGGACGGCCCGCAGCACACTCGCGGAGAGCGGGGCTATCACCAACCCGAGCCCGAGTCCGGTCACCGCGAGATCGACATCGAGGCGAGGCAGTCCGAGCACCGTGCGTGCGGTCATCACGTCCGCGGGCCACCGGGAGAATGACAGATAGCCCGCGGCCGCGACGAGCAGTCCGGCCATCACCGTCCACCGGTCGCCGATCCGGACGGCGAGCCAGCCGCCGGCCACGGCGCCAATCGGGAGCGCGAGCAGGAACCTGGACAGCAGCGCCGCGCTGCCAACGGTGTCCTCGCCGAGCACGGTCTTGGCGAACAGTTCGACGTCGACCAGGGTCACCATCAGCGCGGCACCGGCGGCAAGGCTGGCTCCGAGCGCGCCGAAGAACGGCCCCTTGCGCAGTCCGGCCGGATCCAGCAGCCGTCGTGGTGAGAACGCCTGCCAGCACAGGAAAGCCACCAATGCCATGCCGGCGGCGATCAGCAGGGGAACTCCCCATGCGGCGAGCACTTCCCGGTCCGGTGCCGGGTTGTACATGCCGACGACCAGCAGCGCCAGGGTGATCGCCAGCAGAGCGCCACCGACGAGGTCGACTCCACCCGGTGTCTCCTCACGTCGGTGGCCGGCGGGCACGGCCAGTCCGACGGCGGCCATCGCGAGCAGCGCGAGCGGGACGTTGGTCCAGAACATACCCCGCCAACCGACAAGCGCGGCGAGACCGACACCGTAGAGCGGGCCGAGTACGGCGCCCAGTTCCTGTGCCGCGCCAACCGTTCCGAGCACGGTGGCGCGGCGTCGTTGCGGCCACAGGTCGGCCACGAGCGCCATCGTCACCGGCAGGAGCGCGCCGCCCGCCACGCCCTGCAGGACGCGGCCGGCGACCATCACCGTGAGCTCGCCGGCTGACGCCGTGATCACCGAGCCGATGGCGAATCCGGCGAGGCAGACCTGCAGCAGGACGCGGCGGCCGAGCCGATCGGACAGCTGTCCGAGCAGGGGCATCGCCGCGACGTAACCGAGCAGATATCCGGTCACCACGGTGGTGGCGCGCTCCAGGTGGTTGACCGGCACACCGAGATCGCGCACCACGTCGACCAGTATTCCCACCACCACATAGGCATCCAGCGCGGCGAGCAGGACCGCGAGTGCGGCCGCGCCGATCGAGATCCTCCTGCCGGTCGCCATCACACCGGAGCGGTGACGGTGACTGGAGTGTTGATCTCCGAGAGCTCGACGGTGACGCTGGCCTCGCCGTGTCCATTCGGGATCTCGAACCTGGCCTGCCGCAGATATGGATCGCCGTCGGAGGAAACAAGGAAGGTGGCGGTGACGTCGGAGGCGATGCCCGGTATCAGCGAGGACACGGTCGCCTTCGACACGGTGCCGGAGACGCGGTAGACGCCGTCGTCGTGCGCCTGTGTCCGCGGGTCCTCGACGGTGCCGAGAACCTTCGCGACACCCTTGTCCGGGTTGAGAATCGTGGCCGGGTCGTAGAGGGACGACACCGTCGCGGCCGACATCTTCTGGTAGCCGCCGGTCGGCCCCTTGAGGTAAGCAGAGCCGCCCACGAGGACGAAGTCCAACTGGACGAGCTGCCCGAACTCGGTGATCTTGGCGGTACCCTTCGCCGCACCGTCGCTGGTCAGATCCCCTTCGGCGGCCCGAACAGGAACCTCAGGCAGGTCGCCGTCCACCGTGATCGCGAAGTGGGTGCTGTGCACCGAGCGC
>Ga0213875_10002007_pt1 | contig 12563 bp, 11 predicted proteins | sample BarmaccomBMRX_R8_FD_160105 | JGI IMG/M metagenome (GOLD analysis project Ga0213875, IMG submission 160105) | Root-associated microbial communities from Barbacenia macrantha in rupestrian grasslands, the National Park of Serra do Cipo, Brazil - RX_R8 | ecosystem: Host-associated > Plants > Roots... | reverse complement strand
GCACTTTCCGTGGTGGTTTCTGGTTCTCGCGATGCTCGCCATGGCGACCCCGGTGACGAGCCTGGCGTTGATTGGGACTGGCATCGGCTGGCGGCTCTCGCGCAAGCGAGGCAGGGCCGGCACGGCGCGCGTTTTTGCCTGGAGCACCGCTATCGTCCTCCCGTTCTGGTTGGCCGGGGCGGGGTTTGGCATCTGGATGATTGGCGAGCAGGTCGCGTCGGATGCTGAATGGGCTCGCCTGAATTACAAGGTCAAGGAGGCCACGCGGGTCGACGGCGTTAACGTGCCGGCGGGCGCCGCGGTATCGCTCGGGAAGGACGGCACCCTCTACACTGTCAGCCTGCCCGACGGCGTCACGCTCGAAGCGGGCGGCGCGACCTGGCAGCACGCGGTCAGCTTTGGCGCCCATGCGTGGGTGACCGACGGGTCACTGGCGGTGGACGCCTTAATCCAGGGCGTCCCCTGCCAGCACGATCAGGTGGCCGGTTTCTGGAGCGAAGGCCAGCTGAAAGGGTGCACCCTGTCGCGCGACGCCACTGTCGTCGCGACGATCATGGCGCGGAGCGGGTCGGCCCACCCGCAGGATTTCTCGTGTCGCGCCGAGACCCCGATCGAGATGCAGCTGCTCGGTCACGGTGATCTCGGTGCCTGCATCCTGGCGACGCCGACCGAAATCGACGGTGTGACATGCGCCGCCGGCGCGGAGATCAAGCTGGTAAACCAGATGCTTTACCATTGCACGGTGGCAACGCAGACCCGCTTTGGCCCGGTCGAGCTGCCACCGGGCTCGCTCGTCGCGTATATCGGCCCGCGGCCGGAATGGTTCAGGCTGCCGCAAACCGGGCCGGCGATCGACGCGTTTGGCTTCAACCTGCCGGCCGGCACCGAAGCCGGCTTCTGCTATCAGAGCGAGGCGCTGCAGCGGCTCACGGTCGATCAAACCGCCTATATCACGATCGCGGGCGTGAAACTGACCGGTGCGGTCGATTTCGATTGCGGCCCGTTCCGCGAAGGCACCCTGTTTGAGGACAGCGTGATCGACGGCAGGCAACGCCCGCGCGGCGAGCGGATATCGCAAGCCGATCTGTCACCGAACTAAGCCGATCCGCGCGTTTCCCGGCCCGGTTTCCGGCGGCTCAGTCCGCCGCGGTTTCGAGCACGGGTGCGTCGCGTCGGCTGTCTGCGGTTGCGAGCGCCGCCTCTGTCACGTCCTCGACCCGCTCGGCCCAGATAAAGCGCAATGCATCGCGCGCGGCGTCGGGGATTTCCTCGTAATCCTTGCGATTGCGTGCCGGCAGGATGACCGTCGTCAGCCCGGCGCCGGCCGCCGCGACGACCTTTTCCTTGATACCGCCGACCGGCAGCACGAGCCCGCGCAGGCTGATCTCGCCGGTCATCGCCGTGGTGCTGTTGACGGTGCGTCCCGTCAATAACGAGACGAGTGCCGTGAACATCGCGACGCCGGCGCTCGGCCCATCCTTGGGGATGGCGCCGGCCGGGACATGCACATGGATGTCGCTGCCCTCGAAGATGGTCGGGTCGATCCCCAGCGCTACCGCCTTACTCTTCACCAGCGACAAGGCGGCCTGGGCGCTCTCCTTCATCACATCGCCGAGCTGCCCGGTCAGGATCAGCCCGCCGCGGCCGGGAATGCGGGTCGCCTCGATAAACAGGATGTCGCCGCCGACCGGTGTCCAGGCGAGGCCGGTGGCGACGCCCGGCGTGCTGGTGCGCATCGCCACCTCGCCCTCGAAGCGGCGCGGCCCCAGCGAATCATGCAATGTCTCGGTGGTGAGTTTGACGTGTTCGGCGGTAGCCTCGGCTACCTGCATCGCGACGCCCCGCAACGCCGTACCGATCTCGCGTTCGAGCTGACGCACGCCGGCTTCGCGGGTGTAATCGCGGATGATCGAGTGGATCGCGGCGTCGTCGATCTCGGCCTGCTCGGGTTTGAGCCCATTCGCCTTGAGCTGGCGTGCGATCAGGTAGCGCTTGGCGATCTCGAATTTTTCCTCCTCGGTATAGCCGGGCAGGGTGATGACCTCCATGCGGTCACGCAGCGGCCCCGGGATATCGTCGATAACGTTGGCGGTGCAGATGAACATTACCCGCGACAGGTCGAAGGTGACGCCGAGATAGTTGTCCCGGAAGGTCGAGTTCTGCTCAGGGTCCAGCACCTCGAGCAAAGCCGAGGCGGGATCGCCCTGGACGCCGCGGCCGAGCTTATCGATCTCATCGAGCATCATCACGCAATTGCGGGTGGCGGCGCGGCGTATGCCTTGCAGGATATTGCCCGGCAGCGCGCCAATATAGGTGCGCCGGTGGCCGCGGATCTCCGCCTCGTCATGCACACCGCCGAGGCTGACCCGAACAAATTTACGGCCGGTCGCCCTGGCGATGCTTTGGCCGAGCGACGTCTTGCCGACACCCGGCGGGCCGACAAAGCACAGTATCGGGCTGCGGCCCTGCGGGTTTAGCTTGTGGATCGCGAGATATTCGAGGATGCGCCGTTTGATCTTGCGCAATCCGTAGTGGTCATCATCGAGCGTTTTGCGCGCCTCGGCGATGTCGATCGGCGCCTCATCTTCGACTGACCAGGGCAACTCGGTCAGCCACTCGATATAAGTGCGGACCATCGAGTATTCGCCGGCTGCCTCGGGCATGCGTTCGAGCCGCCCAAGCTCCTTACGAGCGTGAGAGTCGACTTCCTCAGGCATCTTGGCGTCATCGATCTTCTGACGAAGCTCGGCGATCTCCTGGCCCTTCGCGTCGTCGCCTTCGCCGAGCTCCTTCTGGATGGTCTTAAGCTGCTCGCGCAGCAGGAACTCGCGCTGCCGCTCGTCCATTGTCTCCTTGGTGCGGTCGCTGATCTGGCGCGACAAGCGCAAGACTTCGAGCCGGTAACCGAGTAACTGCGAGATGCGTTCGAGGCGCCGCGCGATTGGGAAGATCTCGAGGATTTCCTGCTTCTCGGCTGCGGTGATGTCCATAAAGCTGGCGATCATATCGGCCAGCGCCGGGGCCGCCGTGACGCTCTGTACCGCATTTACCAGCTCGCTCGGCGTCTGCGGCAGAAGCTGCAATACCTCGAGAGCCTGTGAGCGCAGATTGTGCAGCCTGGCGTCGATCTCGGTGTTCTGTTCCTCGGGCTCCGGTACCGCCTCGATGCGCGCCACGAAGAACGGATAGCCGTCGAGGAATTCCTTGATCTTGAAGCGACGCTCGCCCTGGCAGATCACATGGTGCGCGCCATCCGGGCTCGTCACGTAACGCAGCAGGTTCGCTTCGGTGCCGACCTCGTGCAGATCGCCGGGCATCGGATGATCGGAAGCGGCGTCGCGCTGCAACACAAGACCGACCGGGCGACTGAGCCGAATGGCCGTTTGCGCCGCAATTACCGAGCGCTGCCGCCCCAGCGTCATCGGCAAGACCGTGCCGGGAAACAACACGAGGTTGCGCGTGGTGATCAGGATCAGCGCATCTTCCGGAACCGCGATTGTCTCGGCGCCATTCGGTTCAGCGGCAACCGGTGTGGCGGGTGCGCTGTCGTTATCGGCTGGAGTGGATTTGGCCTCATCCGGTGGCGCCGGCGTTTGTTCGTTCATCAACGCGGTTCCTTTTCGAGGCGCAGCATCAGACAGCCATCGGCCAGGTGCCGCCCCGAGATGTGAAACGGCACGGGCGGCAACTCAATCCGCCGCTCGAAATGCCCGTATGGAATTTCCATCCGCAGGATGCGCGCACTCTGAAGCTCGTGGGGCAGGGGGCGCTCGCCCCGGATCGTCAGGATGCCGGCGTCGAGGGTCACCGAAATGCTGTCAAGATGGACCCCCGGTAATGCCACAAGAATGATGAGCGCCTTGTCGGTCTCGAAGACATCGATCGGCGCCTCCCAATGCGGCGTCGAGTGATGAAAGAACTGTCGTCGCAGCCGATCGGCCCGCTCCATGCTGCGGCATGCGTCGGCCCACATCATCGCTTCCAGCTGACGTTTCGACATGGATCGGCTCTGATCTGCTTGTTCAATATGCAATGGTGTTTAGATATGGGCGCTCGCGCCCGCGATCAAACCTCGCTGCTGAGTTTCAAATCGGGTGGTAGCGGATGCGGAACGCGGCGCTGACCAGCGCGATGCCAAACAGCAGGGCATAGATACCGAACCACCACGACAGCGCTATGACGCCGGCGGCCGGCGAGATGAACAGCACCGCCCCCAGCAGGATCGACAAGATACCGGCGACAATCAGCAGGATTTCGCCTGCGAGTCGGACCAGCGCCATCCCTGCGGCGATCAGGGCGACACCGCTGATGATGGCCCAGAGCGCAATCAGGTAGATCAGCGCAACAAGGGCCGCGCCCGGCCAGAGAAAAACGATAATTGCGATCAGAATGTTGAGGATGCCCTCGACCAGGAGGGCGCCCGAGCGGCCATGATGCGCTGCCGCACGCAGGCCGGCGACCAGGGCGAAGATACCGTCGAGCAAGGCGTAGGCGCCGAACAACAGGACCAGGACGGCCGCGGTGAGGCCGGGCCAGACAATCGCGATGATCCCGAACAGGATCGCGAAGACGCCTCGCAGGGCGAGGGCCCACCAGTTAATGACCACAACAGCCGCCATCGTCGGGCTCCTCAAACCACTATCGCCAGTTGCATAGTATCTAAGCGGCGCACCAGTGCGCGCTAGTGTTGTCCGCGATCGGACTTCGGCTAACGCGCGTCAAATCTGTGCTTTGATCTATGGTCCGGAACCTCGAAACGGGCTATCAGCGAAGCGGCGGCAAGTTCAAGCGTGAGGCAGCGGTGGCTTATATCACGGACGAGACGATAGCCCTGGTCGAGGGAGTGGCCGCAAAGGCCGAACGGATTGAGACGCGGTTCGCCGATGGCGCCTTGGTCTGGCGCAAATGGGGCAGTGCCGGGTTGCCGCTCGTGCTGTGTCACGGCGGTTATGGCTCCTGGTTGCACTGGATCCGCAACGTGCTGCCGCTCTCCGAACGCTTTACGGTTTATGCCTGCGACATGCCGGGCCTCGGCGAGTCCTCGACCCCGGCCGAGCCCTGGACAGCCGAGGGACTGGCCGCGATCGTGGTTTCCGGCATCGAGGCCATCGTGCCGCGCGATCAGACGATCAATCTTGCCGGGTTTTCATTCGGAGGCGTGATCGGCGGCGTGGTCTCGGCCCAACTGGGCGATCGGCTGCGAAGTTTCACCGTTGTCGGCTCCAACGGCATGGGCCTGGTGCGTGAGCCGACCGCACTCGAGCGCGTCAAGCCGGATGCGAGCGAGGAGGAGGAGTTCGCAACGCACCGGTTCAATCTGAACCAGCTGATGATCCATGATCCGGCAAAGATCGATAACCTCGCCCTCTACCTGCAGAAGACCAACCACGCGCGGGCGCGTATGCGCAGCCGGCGCTTTTCGCGTTCCGGCGCGCTGGTCGAGGCATTGCCGAAGATCAAGGGGCGGCTCGCCGGCATCTGGGGCGAGCGCGACGCAACCGCCTATCCGCATGTCGATGACCGGCGCCGCACCCTGCAGGAGATCCAGCCCGGCGCCCCGTTCACGATCATTCCCGGCGCCGGCCATTGGGTGCAGTTCGAGGCGGCGGCGCAGTTCAATCCGGTGCTGGCCGAGTACGTCGCGGCCGCCGGCTGATCAGCGGAGGCTTGGCTTTCGGCTAGAATTCGGGGAAGTGGATAAAGACGAAATACCCGTTGATCGTCAGCAGGATGCCGGCAATCGACAGCACGCCGCTCAGCCCGATCAGCCACGGCGATGCCGCGACGATCGCCACCGACCCCAGGACAATCGCGATCTGGAACAGCGCCTCGGCGAACTCGAAGTTTGGGCTCTGCGAGGCGGCGTGATCGCGTTTTTCCTCCCATTTGGCGGCGCGAGCCAGCAACTCCTTCTTGCCGTCGCCGGTTGACGGCTCGCTTTCATAGCGCTTTGCGGTATCGCGATAGCGCTGCACCAACTGGGTCAGCTTGCCTTGCTGCTCCGCCGGGAGCGTTGGCGTGCCGGCGGCAAACATCTCCAGCTGGTCGGCGGCGATCTGATAGGTGACCTGACGGGCATATTTCGATTGGTAATAGGCGTAGGTATCCGCCGAGTGGATGTTGGCGTTGAGCATCTCCTTGGTTGCGTCGGCTCCCCCGAGCGTTGCGATCGCCAGCAGCATCGCCACGACGCCGACATAGATCGCGGTGATCTTGCGGAATGTGTCATGCGACGGCTCGACGTGCTCGTCTTCCGGCTCGGCGCTCTCGTGAATCTGTTCGGCGATCTCGTGCGCTTCCACGACTCTCCCCAATTCTGTGGACGATTTCGATAATTTTACCAAATTGACCAGGCTGCGGGTCGATGTCGCTGATGTTTTCGCTCGACCCTAACCGGCGGCCACCGTAGCATAATGGCTTAATGCGCCGACGAACTTGCGGCGTACGGTAAATTAGGACAGGGCGCGGGGCTCACAACCAGGCACGTATGGACATCAACCACCTTATCGCCGAGCACGGCGCCTGTTTCTACGCGATTGCCTTTATCTGGACGTTTCTCGAGGGAGAAACGTTTGTTCTGTTTGCTGCCTTCGCGGCGGCGCAGGGTCTGGTTGACCCCTGGCTTCTCCTGATTTTTTCGTGGCTGGGGAGCTTTGCCGGCGACCAGAGCTATTTCTGGCTCGGTCGACGGTTCGGGATCCGCCTGCTTGAGGTGTTCCCACGGTGGCGCGGCGGCGTAGACGCGGCATTACGCTGGGTCGAGCGCTATGACACAGGGTTTATCCTATCGTTCCGCTTCATCTACGGCGTTCGTAATTTTTCCTCGTTCGCGCTCGGGCTGAGTGCGGTTCGCTGGAACCGCTTTATGCGGCTGAATTTTCTCGCGGCCGGGTTGTGGGCCTGCATGTTTGTCGGGGCCGGCTTCTTCCTCGGTCACGCATTCCGTTCAGTGCTCGGCGACGTTGCGCGCTCGTTCAGCATGGTGATGCTGGGTGTCTTCGTGGCGATCGGTGCGGGTATGTGGTTGCTTCACTGGCGGCAGAAGCGGCGTCATCTTGCGGTCCCGCCCGGCGCCAAGGTGGTATTGCCGCCCTCCTGAATTTCATCCCCTCCTAAATCCATCAGGGCGGCTCTGGCGGCCACAGCCACGCCGCGCCGCGAACACCGCTCGAATCCCCGTGGCGCGGCCGCAGCAGCCGCGTCGCAATCTCGCGGGAGAGAATGTGCGTGCCCCAGCGTCTCGGGACCGCGTCATAGAGAAAGCTCAGCGACGACAGCCCGCCGCCTAGCACGATGGCATCGGGATCAATAATATTAACGATAGCCGCCAGCGCGCGCGCCAGGCGATCGGCATAGCGATCGAGCCCGGCGCGGCAAGCCGCATCGCCGCTTTCGGCTCGCGCGACGATCTCGGGCCCAGACAGATCGACGCCGGTTTGCCGCCGGTGATCGGCGACGAGAGCGGGGCCGGACAAAAATGTCTCGATGCAGCCAGTTCGCCCACAGTAGCAGGGCGGCCCTGGAAACTCGTCCGGCTGCATGGCGGGCAGGGGATTGTGGCCCCACTCGCCAGCAATCGCATTGGCGCCAACCAGGATCTGTCGATCGATGACGATGCCGCCACCGACGCCGGTGCCGAGAATGACGCCGAATACCACCCGGCACCCGGTTGCCGCCCCATCCGCGGCCTCGGAGAGCGCAAAGCAATTCGCGTCATTGGCAAACCGCACCGCGCGACCCAGCGCCGCTTCGATGTCGCGACCAAAAGGCCGACCATTGAGCCAGGTCGAGTTGGCGTTTTTCACCAGCCCGGTTGTTGCGACGATGGTCCCCGGGATACCGATTCCCACCGAAGCGGCCCTTTCGTCGCAACCAGCCTCCCGCTCGACTTCCCCGACGAGATCTTTGATGGCCTGAACCGTCGCGGCGTAATCCCCGCGCGGCGTCGAGATACGGCGCCGCGCTTCGATCGCGCCGACGCTATTAAGCGCCGCGGCTTCGATCTTTGTGCCGCCCAGATCAACGCCGATCCGCAAGAGTCACCCCTGGTTCAGCCAAATAATCCTGGTTTGTTCGCTCGTCCGCTTCTTGTTTGCAAGGGCGACAGGCCCCAGGCTTCGCTGCGAAATCCGCGGTGATGTTACCAGTCTCTCTTGCCGGTAGGTCCCCAGGCAGTTACCAATTCTTAAATGATTTGACGTAAAAGGACTGCCCATGGGATCGCGCAGAACTATATCGCGCAGACAAGTTGCGCACACAGGGCTGTACAGCGCTCCCCGCACTTGCGGGGCGGAGCGGAATGGCGTTTGAACTGATGACGGAGGCGGAAGACCAGGCCAGCGGGACAGCGCCGAAAAAAATTCTGATTGTCGAGGATAACGACCTCAACATGAAGTTGTTCAATGATTTGCTGGAGGCGCACGGCTATGCGACCCTGCAGACCAAGGACGGCGTGGAAGCGCTGCGCATGGCGCGGCAGCACCACCCGGACTTGATTCTAATGGACATCCAACTGCCGGAAGTCTCTGGCCTTGAAGTTACCAAGTGGCTTAAAGACGACGAGGATTTACGCAGCATACCGGTCATTGCGGTGACCGCCTTCGCGATGAAAGGTGATGAACAGAAAATCCGGGACGGCGGCTGCGAGGCGTATATCGCCAAACCCATATCGGTGGCACACTTCCTGCGCACGGTTGAGCACTTCCTCTCCCGCTGAGGGGACTGATTAGCGATGACTGCCCGGGTCCTGGTCGTCGATGATGTCGATCTGAATGTCAAATTGCTGGAAGCCAAGCTTACCAGCGAATACTTCGAGGTTCTGACTGCCAATAACGGGCCGTCGGCCCTGACGGTCGCCGATACGGAACTGCCGGACATCATCCTGCTCGATGTCATGATGCCGCGTATGGACGGCTTTGAAGTCTGCCGGCGGCTTAAAGAAAACGAGCGCACCGTCGACATTCCCGTTGTCATGGTGACCGCCCTCTCGGATGCGGCCGATCGGTTGCGCGGGCTTGAGGCGGGCGCCGACGATTTTCTGACAAAGCCGGTCAATGACATCGCCCTGTTCGCCAGGGTGCGTTCGCTGGTGCGGCTCAAACGCATGATGGACGAGTTGCGGCTGCGCGAAGAGGTGTGCGGCCGCTTCAGTGCCAGCGAAGACGGCGACCCGACAACCGACGAGGTTACGGCCGCCCGAATCCTGCTGATCGAGGAACAGGGTTTCGCCGCCTCCCGCATCATCGACACACTCGCGCCGGTTGCCGCGATGGTTCGCCGCGCTGCGAGCTGCAACGAGGCGCAGGACATGCTGGACGACACGATCGAGCTGGTGATCGCGAGTCTTTCGATGTCGGATTCCGACCCGCTGCGGCTGGTGGCGCAGTGGCGTGCGAATGAGAATTCGCGGCGCCTGCCGATCCTGCTGATCGCGGATGACAGCGATCTGCCGCGCCTTGCCAAAGGCCTCGATCTGGGCGCTGACGACTATCTCGTGCGGCCGATCGACCGCAACGAATTGCTGGCGCGGGTGCGCACCCAGATCCGCCGCCGCCGGTTGCAGGAGCGGTTGCGCCAGAACTATCGGCGTAGCCTGTCACTGGCTCTGACCGACGAACTGACCGGGCTTTACAACCGCCGCTATGTTTTCGCGCATATGAACGAGCTGATCGCGCGCGCCGCCGAGAGCTCCGGCTTTGCCGTCGCGATCTTTGATATCGACCATTTCAAGCAGGTCAATGACCGCTATGGCCATCCGGCCGGCGATGACGTGTTGCGCGAGCTTGCGGCGCGGGCCGAGCGTCAGGTGCGCAGCGTCGATCTCGTCGGCCGCATGGGCGGCGAGGAGTTCGTCGTCGTGATGCCCGAGACCAGCCTGCCGAACGCGATGGCGGTGGCCGAGCGATTGCGCGCCGCAGTCGCGGACGAAGCCTTCCTGGTAGCAGAATCCGGTCAGAAGCTTCCGGTCACCGTCAGCATTGGCGTAGCGATCATGGACCAGCAGCAGGACACGATCGATTCGGTGCTGAAGCGCGCCGATGACGCGCTCTACGCGGCGAAAAACGGCGGGCGCAACCAGGTGATCACGCTGCCCGTCGCGCAAGGTTTCATCGAACCGCTCCCGTAAGCCGACGGCACCCCCGGCTGACCGGCTAGTCACCGGTTTCCATCGGCAGGCTTTCGTCGTTCGACCATTCCGACATCGAGGCGTCATAGAGGCGCACGTCGGGATGCCCAAGCATGACCAGGGCAAGCGCGTCGGCACTTGCCGCGATGCCACCGCCGCAATAGGTGATGACCTGCTTCTTGTCGAACGCCCCGATCGCGTCGAATTTGGCCCGCAAGGCGGCGGCCGGCAGAAACGTGTTGGTTTCGGAATCGAGCAGTGACGCCGCCGGCACGTTGGCGCTTTTGGCGATACGGCCGACCCGGCCATAGACATTGCCGCCGCTTCCCGTGTGCTGCTGCGCCGACAGGGCGTTCAGTGTGCACACACCTGAATCCCCAATAGCCGCCAGTACTTCTTCCTTACCGACCATCAAGTGACGGTCTGCGCGGACCGTGAACCGAGCCGCGGGGCGCGCCCTGGCCGCACCCGTTTCGACCGGGCGGCCCTCCCGCAGCCATTTCGGCAGGCCCCCGTCTAGGACGGCTGCGTTGTCGAAGCCGTAATTCCGCAGCATCCACCAGACGCGGGTCGCCCAGTGCGGGCTCGCCGTGCTGTAGAGCACGACGCGGCCGTCATCGCCGACCCCGAAGCGCCCCATGGCAGCGGCGAAGTCCGCGGCGCTCGGCAACATGAAGCGCAGTTTGCCGTGACGGCCGGTGTTGTCCGACAGATCGGCCTGCAGATCGACAAACTGCGCCCCGGGAATATGCGCCGTTTCGAAGTCGCCGCGACCCGGCTGCACTGTGTAGGTGATTTTCGGATCCGGGATCAGGTGCGTTGTGCAATCGAGCACCACCAGCTTGGGATCATCGAGGTGCGCTGCCAGCCAGCCGGTCTCTACGAGGTATTCCGGATGCACAAAGCCCTCAGCGGCATTCACGGCATCTCTCCCTGTTTGTACCGGCGCCGGCAATTCCGCGACGGCGCGGTCGATCGTTGACAACCCATTCGGCCGTACGGCCTCAGGTCCGAGGAACCCCACACGGTGAGGTGCGTTGTCACGCAGGACCTTCCTTAAGTTCAAGTCTAGGCGCTGCCGCGATCCCTGTCGCGGCTCTCCGCGCCTGTTGGAGAGTGTCATGCAGTTATCCGGAATACCCACGCTAGAAGGCTTCAGCCCACGGCGGCGAAATCTGCTGAAATCGAGTGCGGCTCTGATCGCCGCCGCGGGGGCCGCGTCGATGACCGGTGGAACATCGACCGCCTCGGCGCAGCCGACGACCGCTCCGAAACCCTCTGTGCGCGGGCTCAGCGGCCAACGCCACGTCGGGTTCATGTTGGCGCATGAGCAATTCACCGTTCCGCAATTGCTCGATATCGGTACGTCGGCAACCAAGGCGGGTTTCTCGCTTCTCGCGACCAGCGACCACATCCAGCCGTGGCAGGCGAATGAAGGGCATGCCGGCGAGGCTTGGGTCACGATGGGCGCCTTGGGGGCGCGCATTCAGCCCGCCTGGATGGGAACGACGGTAACCTGTCCGACCTTCCGGTATCACCCGGCCGTCGTGGCGCAAGCCTTCGCAACACTGTCGCATCTGTATCCGGGCCGGGTTTTCCTCGGTGTCGGCTCCGGCGAGGCGCTGAACGAAAAGGCCGCGACCGGGACATGGCCAGTCTGGCAGGAGCGCTGGGACCGGCTGGTCGAGGCGATCGATATCGTGCGCCACCTGTGGACCGGCGAGCCGGTCGGCTTTGCCGGCAAGTTCTATACGGTCAACGCTAAACTGTATGATCCGCCGCCGCAGCCGATCCCGCTATTGACGGCCGCCAACGGTAAGAAATCGATGCGGCTGGCAGGGTTGCACGGCGACGGCTTGATCACCGATCCGGATACCTGGAAAAAGCACAAGGCGGAGTGGGAAGGCGGCGCCAAGGAGGCGGGCAAAGACCCCTCCACGATGCCGGTTCTCGTCGAGAAATTTGTCGTTGTCGGAGACAAAGATGAGGCGGCGAAATCAGCCGAACTCTGGCGCTTCCTGCCCAAGGCCTTCAAGAAATACTACAACGTCGTCGACCCTGCGGAGATCCAGAAGCAGGCCGATGCCCAGGTGCCGCTGGAGCAGGTCATGTCCAGCATGGCGATCGGGATGGATCCGGCAATCCACATCGCGGCGGTGCAGGAGCTGTTCGATAGCGGTGTGACGATCGTCAATGTCCATAGCGGTCAGCAGGATCAGCAGAAGGTGATCGACTTTTACGGTCGGTCCGTTTTGCCAAAGCTAACCGGCTGATTTCTGGCGGGAGACGCGGGCGCCGAGGCGCCCGTGTCTTGCGGCGGCACGGACCATGCCGCCGCGTTCTCGGCTACGCGGCGGCGCGCTGCGGCGATTGCAGCTGCTCGATTAGCTTGGCGCAGAATGCCGGAAGGTCATCGGGCTTGCGGCTGGTGACCAGG
>Ga0213875_10002006_pt1 | contig 12564 bp, 11 predicted proteins | sample BarmaccomBMRX_R8_FD_160105 | JGI IMG/M metagenome (GOLD analysis project Ga0213875, IMG submission 160105) | Root-associated microbial communities from Barbacenia macrantha in rupestrian grasslands, the National Park of Serra do Cipo, Brazil - RX_R8 | ecosystem: Host-associated > Plants > Roots... | reverse complement strand
GAATTCGTTTGTCCAGTATTTCGGCGGCAAAGAACTGGATGCCAGCCTCTTGATGCTGCCGATGGTAGGTTTCCTTCCCCCCGAGGATCCCCGTATTCAGGGCACCGTCGCCGCCATTGAGAAGAATCTATTGACGGACGGATTTGTCGCGCGCTACAACACTCGGACCTCAGTGGATGGCCTGCCCGGCGATGAGGGTGTCTTCCTGGCCTGCAGTTTTTGGCTGGTTGACAACCTTGTTCTGCAGAAGCGCCGTGACGAAGCCCGCCAGTTGTTCGAGCGGCTCTTATCCATTCGAAACGATGTCGGGCTGCTTTCGGAAGAATACGATCCCAGAGAGCGGCGCCAGCTAGGAAACTTCCCACAAGCATTTTCGCATTTAGCGCTGGTGAACACGGCGCACAATCTTTCCGAGCGAGGCGAAGCGAAGCCAGCCAAGCAGCGCTCGAGCGGTGGATTTGGGAAGCGCGCCAAAGCCAAAACGTAAGCCGTGTCGACCCGTGGAGGAGTCTCCTCACGGTTCGGGCTGCTTGCGCGCTTTCGGCTGAACCACCCGGACAATTTCGCCATTCACCAGTGAATCCGGTGGATCGGCAATGATGGACGCGTCTTCGGAAAGCCCCGAAAGCACCTCTATCGTGTTCCCAAAATCTCGCCCCAGCGTTACCGGAACCAGAGCGGCGCGATTCCCATTCAATACGACTGGAACGCGGAGACCCTCAGAGCGAAAGACCAGCGAATTGGAAGGGATGATCAGCGTCGATACATCCGATTTAATTCCGAAATGGACCTCCGTGTAAGCGCCAGGGAAAAGCAGTCCGGTCGAATTTACAACGTCCACTTCCGCTAGCAGGGTTCGCGTGGCGGGATCCAGCGCATCGGCGGTGCGCACGAGCGTGCCTTGGAAGCGGCGCCCCGGAAGCTCCGGCAACGTCAGATCTGCTTTTATTCCGGGAATCGCCGCATGCGAATAAACCTGCGGAACGTTGACAAACACCCGGAGCCGGTTCACTGCCGCAATATGGAAGAGTTCACGCGTTTGCCCGCCCGATGAACCCGAATCGATAAGCTGGCCAATGTCGGTATTTCGCGCTGTGATCACGCCATCAAACGGCGCGTAGATTTTCTCGAAATCGACCATTTGCTGGAGCCGCGCGACATTGGCTTGCGCCGATTTGACGGTTGCGTTCTTGGCCGCGGCATCCTGGACCGCGTTGTCGACATCCTGCTTCGCGACCGAATCGGTTTTGAAAAGATTCACGTACCGATTTGCTGTAATCTGAGCGAGCTTCAAATTTGCTTCTGCAGTGGCAAGATCCGCGCGCGCCTGCTGGAGTTGCTGATCTACTTCGGGGCTCTCGATTTCGGCCAGCAGTTGTCCCTGCTTCACGCGCGCGCCGATATCGAAATACCACTTTCTGAGATAGCCACTGGTGCGCGCATAAATCGGCGAATCGATAAACGCCTGAATATTTCCGGGAAGCACAACCTCTTCGGAAGGAGCTCCGCGTTTCGGATGAATCACTGAAACATTTGGCTCAGCGGACAGAGTGGTCTGCTCCCGAAGCGTCTGCCGGGCGCGCACGCGGGGAAGTATCCCTGAAATCACGATAAAGGCTGCGATGGCGAGCACCACAAGCAAAACAAAAATAGCGCGCAAACGCGGCATTCGTCGCTCACCCAGCCCCGCGCCGGCCATGCAGAAGACTGAAGAATACCGGTACAAAAAACAAAGTCGCTATCGTTGCGAAGAAAAGACCGCCGATCACGGCTCGCCCCAAAGGAGCGTTCTGCTCGCTGCCTTCCCCGATACCGAGGGCCATGGGAAGCATTCCGATCATCATCGCCAAAGCAGTCATCAAAACCGGTCGGAATCGCGTAAAGCCGGCTAGAAGTGCGGCATCCGCGGCAGTATCCACATCAGGAAGCTGTTCTTTGGCGAAACTCACGACCAGAATGCTATTAGCTGTCGCCACGCCCATGCACATGATGGATCCCGTCAAAGCCGGCACGCTCACCGTGGTATGCGTCACAAACAAGAACCACACAATTCCAGCCAAAGCGGCGGGTAGCGCGGAGATGATAATGAACGGATCCAACCACGATTGGAAGTTGATCACGATCAGCATGTATACCAGAACAATGGAGAATGCCAGACCACCAATGAGACCTTCAAAAGACGAGCGCATCGTCTCGATCTGACCTCGAACCACCACTCTCGACGCGCGCGGAAGACTCCTCCCTTGTCCCGCAACTACGCGATCGATTCCGCGCGAAACTCCACCAAGGTCGGTACCTTGCACTGATCCATAGATGTCGATGACCGGCGCAATGTTGTAGTGGGAAACGGTCGCCAGACCCGTTCCCCGCTGGATGGAGGCGAGACTCGCCAGAATCTGCGGCGATCCGCTTCCGGTCACTGGGATATTTCTCAGGTCCTGAAGTGTATCCATCTCGTATTGCGGAGACTGAGCGGCTACGTTGTAACTGACGCCGTTTCGTGGATTGAGCCAAAAGGTTGGAGAGGTCTGAAAACTGCCGCTGAGCGCCACCAGAACATTGTTGGCGACGTCACGCGCGCTGTAGCCCACTTGTTGCGCTTTGGTTCGATCGATGTTGATGAAAAGTTTGGGCTGATTAAACGGCTGCTGGATCCGGAGATCGGTCGCGCCTGGGATATCTTTTATTTGTTCCAGCAGCTTGTCGGCGAAAGCGCGGTTGCCTTCCAGGTCCGCTCCCATGATCTGAATATCAATCGGCGCCGGAAGACCGAAATTCAGAATCTGGCTTACCAGGTCTGCCGGCAGAAAGTAGAAAAGCACGCCAGGAAATTCCCGCGGAAGCCGTGCTCGAAGTTTCGACGTGTATTCTCCGCTCGGCCGGTGATCTTCTGAAAGCGATAACAGGATGTCAGCGTCCGCGGGTCCGATTGTCCCGTTGTTGTTGTAGGACGTATTCAAGCCGCTATAGGGAAGGCCGATATTGTCGAGAATGTTCACTAATTCATTCGCAGGGACCACGTCGCGAATACTGGTCTCGATCTCATCGCAGAGCTTTGCCGTTTCCTCGATGCGTGTGCCGGTCCGAGCGCGGATGTGCAGCCGGATCTGCCCGCTGTCTACGCTCGGGAAAAAATCCTGACCAAGCCATGGAACCAGCGCAAAAGAGGCGAGACAGATTATGAAAAACAGCGTGACAAATACGGCGCGATGCCGAATGCACGCCTCGAGCCCCGAACGATATTTTGCCCGTATCCTTTCGAACCCGTTTTCGAAAGCCGCTTGCAATCGTACAAATGGATTGCGTCGATCGGCATGCGCGACAGCTTCGTGATGGGAATGCCCTTTCAGCAGGTATTTCGCCAGCGTGGGAACGATTGTGCGGGAAAGCACATAAGAGGCGAGCATCGCAAAAGAAACCGCCTCGGCGAGTGGAACAAAGAGATATCTCGCAACTCCCGTGAGGAAAAACATCGGCACAAACACAATGCAGATGCTGAGCGTAGAAACGAAAGCGGGAACCGCTATCTGAGCGGCGCCGTCGAGTATTGCCTGTTCAATCTCCTTCCCCATCTCGAAATTGCGATTAATATTCTCAATTTCGACCGTAGCGTCATCGACGAGAATGCCCACGGCTAAAGCCAGGCCGCCCAGCGTCATGATGTTGATCGTTTCGCCAAGGGCGCTCAAGGCAAAGATGGAGCACAAGATCGAGAGAGGAATCGAAATCGCGATGATCAACGTGCTCCGCCAGCTTCCGAGAAACACTAGGATCATGATTGCCGTGAGGCAGGCCGCTATAACCGCTTCGCGCACGACGGCATTTATGGATGCCCGCACAAAAATGGATTGATCTGCAATCGGCGTGATCCGGAGCTGACTTGGCAATGTAGCCGCAATTACGGGTAACAGCTTCCGCACTCCCGCAATAATGTCCAACGTCGAGACGTCACCCGATTTCAGAACCGTCATCAGTGAGCCACGTAGTCCGTCCGATCGCACGATGTTCGTTTGCGGCGGATAGCCGTCACGCACATGCGCTACGTCACGGATATAAATTGTTGCGCCGTTCTGGGTTTTGATGGGCAGGTCATTCAGCTCGTTCACCGTTCCAGGGCTGCCGTTGATTTGAACGTCATATTCGAGCTTTCCGAGTTTAGAGGTGCCACCCGGAAGAATGAGGTTTTGGTTGGCTATGGCATTGACGACGTCGTTCGGTCCGAGTCCTTTTGATTGCAGTGCCTGAGTGTTGAGATCGACTTCGATCTGGCGTTGTTTCCCGCCATACGAGTAAGGGATAGCTGTTCCCGGGACGGTGACCAGCTGAGTCCGAATGAAGTTCTGTCCCAAATCGTTCAACTGCTGTTCACTCAGACCCTGCCCCGAAAGCGCGAGCTGGAGGATGGGCACAGTGGAAGCGTTATAGCTGATGATCAGCGGAGGCGTCGTTCCCTCCGGTAACTGATGCAGTTGTGTCTGGGAAATCGCTGTCACCTGGGCAATAGCCGCGTACAGGTTTGCGTGGGGCTGGAAAAATATTTTCACCACTGCGCGGCCGTCCATGGACTGCGATTCGATGTGCTCAATGTTGTTAACGGTCGTGGTGAGCGCGCGCTCTGTGATGAAAACAATTCGTTCTGAGATTTCTTGCGCCGATAACCCCGTGTAATTCCAAACGACGCTGACGACCGGTATATCGATGTTCGGGAATATGTCAGTCGGTGTCCGCGAAATTACCACCGGCGCCAGGATAAACAGCATCAGCGACAAAACTACGAACGTGTAAGGCCGCCTTAAAGCGAGGCGAACAATCCACATACATCTCTCCTAAATCGTTGCTTGCAACGTCTTCCTCGTAATAGTTCGAGAGAATAACTTTGCCGGAAATCTCTTGTCCGAAGAACAATTATCAACCAGACCTCCTGGTCGATTGCGGGCACGCCCTTGTAACGCTTCTCTAAACACCCGAATCCAACGTTCGGCAGTTCATCACGCTGGAGGGTAATTCCAAATGAAGGCTCTCTTTCTGATCGGCCGTATCGTTTTTGGCGGTTTTTTCATTTACAACGGAATCAACCACTTTAAGGAGCGGGAATCACTCTCGCAATACGCAGGGGCAAAGAATGTTCCCAATCCGGATCTCGCCGTCATCGCTTCAGGGGTCGCAATGGCGCTTGGAGGCACAAGCGTCATTCTGGGATTGAAGCCGAAACTAGGCACGCTGGCGATTATCGGTTTTCTCGCCGGAGTTTCCCCGATTATGCACAACTTCTGGGCCACTGAGGATCCAAACCAGCGCATGAACGATATGATCAATTTCAGCAAAAATATGGCGCTTCTCGGCGCGGCATTGGCCTTGGCAGGCGTGGAAGAGCCATGGCCCGCAAGCATTCCGCTGGGCGACTAGTCTCGAAAGCGTGCTCCGCGTACAATAAACAAAGCGTGGGCAGCGGGCATGTTCAGCATCATTACTGTTGAGCGTGAATACGGATCAGGCGCCGCTTCCATCTCCAACACTCTGGCTGGCCGTCTAGGCTGGACTCTTTGGGACCACGAGATCACCTGTGAAATCGCGCGCCGCCTCAAGTGCGACATCCATTCGGTCGAGCAGCGGGAAGAGCGCCTCGACACGGCTTTCTATTCATTAGCGAAAATCTTCATGCGCGGGAGCTATGAGGATAGTTTCACCGGCAGTGGTTTGGAACTCCTCGATGCTGAACACCTGTCGCGATTGTTTGAAAAAGTCGTCAACGATGTCGCGGCAAGGGGAAAGTGCATCATCGTAGGCAGGGGCGCTCCCTGGTTCCTGCGCGATCGGCCCGACGCTTTTCACGTGTTTATTTATGCGCCCTACGACGAGAAGATTCGGCGGATCACCGCCGGAGGGAAAAGTCGGCACGAAGCCGAAGATCTCGTCGAGCGAGTGGATCGCGAACGTGCTGCGTTCATCAAGAAGTATTACGGAAAGGTTTGGCCTCAGCGCGATCTATACCACTTGATGATCAACTCGAAAGTGGGCGACGAGCTCGTCGTCGAGACGATCCTGAGCGAGATGGAGATGCTTCGAAAGCAACCCGCAACGCTGCGGTCTGCGTAATCAGCCCTCACGCTACTGCTTTTTTGGAGCAGGCTCTTTTTCGCGGTGCTCCAAATCTTCTTCTACCGTCTCCAGATCGCCTTCCGCTTGCGAGGGAACCGGCCGCTCATCAGCGGCCAAATTCTTATCCGGCTGCGATGCCTTTTGCTTGTCATCGTTCATATCAGTAGAAGTAGCACGCCTCATTCGATCGAAAACCGGAAGATCGTGGTTGCTTGATACCGCTGGCCGGCTTTCAACTCGGTCGACGGAAAGTTCGGCTGATTCGGCGAATCCGGAAAATGCTGGGTTTCTAAGCAGAATGCGAATCGAGGATTGTAAACGGTCCCGCCCTTCCCTCGAACCCTCCCATCGAGATGATTGCCTGTGTAAAACTGAACGCCGGGTTGTGTAGTAAGCACTTCCAAAACGCGGCCCGATCTGGGTTCACTGACGCGGGCAGCCAACGAGGGGCCAGTACCGCTGCTGTTCAGAACAAAATTGTGATCGTAGCCCTGCCCATATTCGAGTTGCTCATCTTTTTCGTCAATCCGGACTCCAATCGCGGAAGGTTTCCTGAAATCGAATGGGGTGCCTACTACGGTTTTTAGTTCTCCAGTGGGGATCAGGTTAGCGTTTACCGGTGTGAATGTTTCGGCGTTGATCGTGACGCGGTGATCCAGAATATTTCCGGCGGCCTGCCCGCAGAGATCGAAGTAGGAATGATTCGTTAGATTGAGGACCGTATCTTTATCTGTCGTCGCCTCGTACTCGATCCTCAGCTCATCAGCTTCTGTCAAAGTGTATGTAACAGTGACGTTCAGATTTCCTGGATAACCTTCTTCGCCATCTTTGCTCAGGTAAGTCAGTCCCAAACCCTGTGTATCGGATTCCGAAATCTCTCTCGCGATCCATGCAACCTTATCGAATCCTTTCAACCCACCGTGCAAGGCATTTGGTCCGTTGTTGCGCGCCAGCTTGTATGTCTTGCCGTTTAAGGTGAACTCTCCATTCGAGATGCGATTTGCGTATCTGCCAACCAGAGCTCCAAAATACGGGTTGTCCCCCAGGTATCCTTTGAGATCGTCGAATCCCAGAACGATGTCTTCAAAATTGCCGTCCCGATCCGGAGTTTTAAGCTTTACGATCCTGCCTCCATAGTTTGTAATTTCCGCTTCCACGCCCCGTGAGTTTCGAAGCGTGAACAGTTGAATCTCTTCTCCTGAGGGAAGGTGGCCCCAGTTCTGTTTAGTAATTGCTTTCATTGTTTCCCCTGTGAGATGCTATCGAAGCTTCGTTTATGCACACGAATATTGCGCCATATCTCGACCAGCCGCGCTTTATTTGCCGCGTGTTGAACCGGCAGCAGTCGTTTTCGCCTTGCGTGAACGCAGCCAGGGCAGGAAGATGTTCATAGGTGAAGAAGGTCTTTCATTTCGATGCTCCCCGTGAGCCATATCAGTGCGACGCCGCCATCGTCTGGTGCTTCGATAACCGATTTCACCTGAGCTTTACGAAATTCGTTAAGCGCCTTGGTATTTCGAATTCGGACCTAATCAAGATTGCTGGTGGCGCGAAAAATCTCGCCTCGCCCGAGCGCGAAAGCGATCGTGAGTTCGTGCTGGAGCAGATTCGCAAATCGATCGTGCTTCACCAAACCAAGCGCGTCATACTGATGCTGCATTCCGATTGCGGAGCTTATGGCGGATTGATGGGCCGCTTCGGCGGGAATACTCGTCTGGAAGCCCAGTACCAGGACGCGGAATTGCGGCGAGCCGCAGATTTTCTGAATAAGGCGATCCCTGGTATGGAGGTCCAGGCCTACTTCGTTGATTTCGAGGGAGTGTGGCAGGTGGAACTGGCTCCGTAATTGCCCTCCACTCGATCCAGTTAGCGGTACCCTAAGAGAAGAGAGGCCGCTATGCGCTTTGTTATCCGGTGGTTGCTTTTTGGCGCGCTCACCGCAGCGGTTGCAACGAACATCCTTGCGCAACGGGTCAGCGCCGGTCACGCGAGTTCCGGGGGGCACTCAGGTTTCGCCTCGCACGCCTATTCCGCAAGTCCCGCTCCCACAGCCGGCTATACGGGGCTTCGCTCGCCAGCGGCTGGATACACGGGCATCCGTCAGGGCGCGCTAAGATCGCGCGGGTACGGCGGGTACGGCCGGACTTACCGGCACGTCCCCTATCCGTACTTCTTCACTCCGTATTACTATCCATTCCTCGATTACAGCGATGCGCCCTACGGCGGTGCTCCTTATGACGTGCCGGATGATCCGAGTGCGGAAGCTGCAATTCTCGGTGAGGAGGTGCAGAGACTCAGCGCGGCTGTGGACCAGCTTGCCTACAATCAGCAGACGCAGCAGGGGAGCGCTTCTCCGCAGTCCTATTCACAATCCGCGCCTCAACAGCCGCCTGTCATGCTAGTGCTGCATAGCGGGCAAACCGTTGAAGTGCAGAACTACGCGGTGATGGATCAGACCTTCTGGGACTTCACACGGCAACCCGCACAAAAGATCCCGATCGCAAACATCGATATCGCTGCGTCTACCAGGGCGACTCAAGCCAAAGGCGGCGAATTCCCACAACTCGAATCTGGGCAATAACCGCGCGACTGTCCCGCTTAGCAGGGCGCTCTCAAAATTGGAGTTTCAGCAGCGTCTTACGTAGTAAATCCAGCGCGCTTTGAGTAGCCCACATACGCGTACGGTAGCGATCTCCTCCGTAGCGCACGCGAACGACGCGCGTACCACCTGGCCCCGCGATTCCTAGATACACGGTGCCCACTGGGTTGAATTCAGTCCCGCCATCCGGTCCTGCATAGCCAGTGGCCGACAAAGCGTAACTCGCTCCGGTGCGCCGGCGAGCGCCTTCAGCCATGGCGGCGGCTACCGGTTCACTCACCGCCCCGTGCTTTGCGATCAGATCCTTAGGGACTCCAAGCACATCTTGTTTTTGAGCGTCTGTATAGGTGACGTAACCGGCGACGAAGAAATCCGAGCTGCCGGCGAGTTCAGTTAGGCGCGCTGCGATCAGACCGCCTGTGCAGCTTTCAGCCGTTGCGATATTCGCGTGGTGCTTTCGGAGCAAACATCCTACCAACGCCTCAAGAGATTCGTTCGCCTTTTCCGAATAAACTCGATCTCCCAGCAGTTGCGCAATCGGATTCCCTGCCTCACGAAGCAGGGAGTCGGCTTGTTCCTCTGTTTCTGCCTGCGCGCGCAGGATGACGGTCAGATCGCCCGGCGAAGATAGCACCGTCGTCGCCGGGTTTTGATATTTCTTATAGACGGGCGCGATCATTGCATCGAGGTCTGATTCGCCGATTCCGGTAATACGAAATGTCCGGACTCGAATGACACGCCGTGGAAGCACCGGTTTCAGACGAGGAATTAGCTCGTTTACCACCATCGGCTTCAGTTCACGCGGTGGGCCGGGCAACAGAGCCAGCGCGCCATGGCGCGTCGAAAGGAATTGGCCGGGAGCCGTTCCATGCGGGTTCGGCATGGCTGCCGCACCCTCCAACAAATAAGCCTGCTTTATGTTGTTTTTCGCCATCGGCCGGTTGATCTGGCGGAAACGGCTGATGAGAACGGATTCCTGCTCAAGCGAGAGAACCAGATTCAGATCGAGCGCATCCGCAACCGCTTCGCGAGTGACGTCGTCTTCCGTAGGACCAAGACCGCCAATCAGCACGACGACGCAGGAACGATCAACCGCAACGCGAATCGCCTCGCTCAGACGCGCGCGATCGTCTCCGATGACTTGTTTCGTCACGACATCCACGCCCAGCAGATTTAAATGCTCCGTTACGACGAGCGAATTCGTGTCCAGATTTTGGGGCGTCAGCAATTCGCTGCCGATAGCGATGATTTCAGCATCTTTCGGCATGTAATTGCGTTAAGGAAGCGGGCGTCCGGCTATTTCGACGTCGACTCGGAACAGCGCGTTGTGTGTCGCGAGAACCATAGCTCGGGCGGGCGTAAAAGCACAACCCACTATTCCGGGCCCGGAAAGAAACTGCTCTGGCTTGCGCGATTTGTCGATCCGGATGATACCGCGCCGTCCTCCGAGCGAAGCAGCCACGTACAGCCGCCCTTCCGCATCGAATGCAATCCCTTGGGGACGCCCTAGCCCCCGATAAAAAACCTCCACTTCGCCGGCTTTCGAAATGCGATGCACCGAATCAAAGCTCGAAGTCGTAGGGCCGGTAACGTAAAGATAATCCTCGGGCCCGAATGCCAGATGATAAGCCGCGATCGACGGTTCGAGCGTGGCGAAAACGTAAATCTGGCGCGATCGGCTGATTTTGAAGATTGTGCCGCTCCGATCCCCGACGTACAGATTCTCCTCAGTGTCGAAAGCAATCCCAGTGGCGACGCCCATGCCTTCCACATAAACAGACATGTTCCCGGTTGGAGTGATCTGGTACACAATGCCGTCGTAACGACTGGAGACGTACAGCAAGCCTTCACGATCAAATGCCAAACCCGTTGGGTTCATCAGGTCCGTGACAAAGGGCTTCGAGTTGTAGTTCGTGTCCACTTTGTAGATCGAGACAGGCGATTTTTGGCCTCGCGAACCGCTGAACGTGCTGTAGACGTTCCCATCGCGATCAACCGCAGGATTCGCGACTGGATGCAGACTGTCCGCGATCTGAATCCCGATGTGCGTCTCGCGAAGTTCACTCTGCAGATTCCCACTCGCCACGACCAGTTCACCCACCATCGCTGATTCGGGAACTTTGGCCACTATATAGGAATCTCCAGCCACCACCAAATGTGCCATTTGGTTTCCCAAACGGACGACCGGCCTTCCCGCCGATGTAAGATGCTGGCCCCGGATGTACAGCTCGCCTCCCGTGATCGCCGCGGCGGGCTCCACTTTCGCGATTGTAGGCTTGCCTGCCGGGTGCTCCGCGCTCTGTTGTTTGCTCGCCATAACTTAATAAAGTTTTAACGCCCCACCTATATACAAGATAAGCGCCCCATACAATCCGGCGGCAATATCATCGCTCACAATGCCGATCCCTTCGGGCAATTTCTCAAAATTTCGGACCGGCCATGGCTTCCAAATATCGAAGATGCGAAAGAGGAGGAACGCCGCCATCCAACTCTTCCAGTTGAGAGCGCTCGCCCCCAGCAGAGTAACCCATTGGCCCAAAACTTCATCTACGACGACCACGCCCGGATCTTTGGTGTTCAACAAACGCGCGGTCTGCGTGGAGGCCCAAACGGCAGGGGCTACCAATATCAAAATGAGAATCAGAAACGCCGGTCGACCCGCTCCGAGATAAGCGTGCAGCACAACAGCAATGACGATTGCTGCCAGCGATCCCACCGTTCCTGGTCCCCACGGGAAGTATCCGCATCCATACCATGTTGAGAGAAGCTGCGCAACCCGACTCACCGCCTCGGACCTTCCGTCGGTCCGGAGTCTTCCAGTTCATCGACCTCCTTCGGCTGAACCGGTGTCGAGATTACATATTTTTCCGATGCCCAATTTCCGAGGTCGATGATCCGGCAGCGATCGCTGCAAAACGGCATGTTGGGATTCTCAATTTCGATTTCTTTCTTGCAAATCGGGCAACGCAAGGCGACGGTCCCACTCCGATTATTGGGCAGCCAGGCGAGCAGCTGTTGCCGCAGAAAGAATCGGGAACGGATTGGCTATTTGGCCGCCGTCCCCTCTGGATTGTTCAGGAGCGTCAATCAGTTCACCTACCAAATCATAATCGTGAGCTTCCGTAATGCGAACAGTACGAATCTCGCCCGCATGAGGCTCGCCCGTGCCGAAATCATTGATGTAGCAGACGCCGTCGATTTCAGGCGCTTGGGTTCGAAGCCGCGCTTCCCAGAGCAGATCCGTCTCTTTGGAAGGTCCTTCCATCAGCGCGGGCAGCTCCACGCCGATCAAGCGCTTGTTGCGGCCGAGAGATATGCTGCGCTGCAGGGCCAGCAGTTTTCTCCTGCGATTATGGATGGTCCGTTTGTCCACCTTGCCATCCAGATGATAGCTTTGGCTCGTTTCTTCATCGCTGTACGAAAAGACGCCCAGCCGGTCGAATTGCGCTGCTTGCACAAATTGGCACAGCTCTTCAAAATCCGCATCCGTCTCACCTGGGAACCCGGCGATCATAGAAGTCCGGATCGCTACCCCCGGAATCGTGGCGCGGATTCGTTCCAGCAGCTTCAGGAATATTTCTCCCCCTCCGCCGCGTTTCATTCGCTTTAGCACGGGAGCGCTGGCATGTTGCAGGGGCATGTCGATATATTTCACGAGCGATTCGTGAGCGGCGATCGTGTCCAGAAGTTTCTGCGTGACTTTATTCGGATAAGCGTATAGAAACCGGATCCACTTGGGAAGTTCGGTTGGGATTCCAGCTAGACGTGCCAGAAGATCAGCGAGTCCGTCTTTGAGACCGAGATCATGGCCGTAAACCGTAGTGTCCTGCCCGATAAGGTTGATTTCGCGAACGCCCGTGGCGAAC